>Ga0163144_10000146_pt1 | contig 159639 bp, 109 predicted proteins | sample OliLak19BULKMAT1_FD_123175 | JGI IMG/M metagenome (GOLD analysis project Ga0163144, IMG submission 123175) | Freshwater microbial mat bacterial communities from Lake Vanda, McMurdo Dry Valleys, Antarctica - Oligotrophic Lake LV.19.BULKMAT1 | ecosystem: Environmental > Aquatic > Freshwater >...
AACTGCTTCTCGATCTGGGCCAGCGTGTTCTTCAGGTCCGTGTTGCCTTCAAACGGCCCGGAGGATTCTTTCTTCTTCGCTGCCTTGGCGGCGCTCGATTCTTTGGCGGACATGTCTTTAGCCATGCGGTTGTTCGATTTCGTGGCGGTGACCATGGCGGAACGATTCCTTGGGGCTGGGTCCTACGAGGCTCGGAGAACTCGTTTTCAGGTGGGCGATGAGGTCATTTGCCGGCAGGCTGAGGTTAGCGGCCCGCGGAAAACTGCCCCATTCACCCCACTAGTGAACGCATGTACATAGTATCGGCGTCCCCGAATTCTCGCAAGAGCTTTCGCGAAGAAAATCTGCCCCTTCGCGCACCGCCCCCCAGCCGCCTGGTCGCGGCGGCACATCTTAACAAAGGGCCGCGCAGGGCCGCTAGCAGATTTTGGGTAGGCGGCGGGGTGGCGGCGCGAGCGTAACGGCAAGCGTATGGCTAGCAGTTGCGCAACGCGCTGCCCAATCGGGGCCAGAAGAATGACACGGTCGACTAGCGACCCTTCAGCTCGGCGTGGCCCAGAGGCTCGTGGGTCGGGCCGTCGTGTCCCAGTTCGCTGGCAAAGACCACGACCTCGTAGACGGTCGACAGGCCACTGGAAAAGTCGGCGTGCTCGGCAAGCAAACTGGCCAGCTCCTCGCTGCCCTCGGCGCTCGAGCGGACCCGGCCGACCGTCAGGTGGGGACGAAACCGGCGCCCCTCGGGCCGGTAACCCAGTGGGGCCAGCTCGCGCTCGATCGCGTCGTGCAGCGCGACCATCGCTTCGCTCCCCTCGCCCATGCCGATCCACACGGTCCGCGGACGCTGAATGTCTGGAAAGGCGCCGGTGCCTTGGGCCTCGACGTCGAACGGCGCCATGCCGGCCACGGCCCGCGTGACCGCGTCGCAGATGGCCGGGGTCTCTTCCAACTCAACGTCGCCCAGGAACTTGAGGGTCCAGTGCATGGCCTCCGGCTGCACCCAGCGGACCTTGGCCGGCGCGACCCGCAATTGGTCGATCAGGGCAATCGCCCGCTCCTTCACCTCGAAAGGGATTTCTACGGCAATAAACGTGCGGACGATTTCACTCACCGACTGTGCTCCGCCGCTTCGAGCAGAGCGATTGTTTTGAGCAGCTCGCCCCGATAGTCGTAATCGCGGGCCTCCTCGACCGACGCCTTGAGCATTTCTTCGACCGTCTGCCGGACCGACAGGCCGTCTCCTTCCTCGGCGTCCAAGTCGATGCCTTCGTCCTTCAACTGGCCGAGAATCGCTTCGACCGCGGCCGCGGCCGTCTCTTCGACCAGGTCGCCGCTCTTGGGGTCGGCGTCAAAGTCGTGCAGGCACTGCCGGGCAAATAACAGGGCCGACTCGTCATGGGCATCGCGGGCCGCCGCATCGGCGCCGGCGGCCAGCAATAGCTCCGTCTTGGTCGGGGCGCTGGCGGCGGCCATCAACGTCGTGCGTCCGTTCAAAAACTCGGGAAAGGTCTGCTCGGGAAAATGCTGGTTCGCGTCGGCGCCGGCGTCGATGAGCGCTTGCAACTCGTCGTCGGTCCCCTCGACGACGGCCCGCATCAGCGGCGTCCAGCCCCAGTGTTGTTTGGCTTCCAGGTCGGCGCCCGCCGCGACCAGCATCCGCACGATCTGGCCGGGCAGTTCGCCCGAGCCGCTGGGGCCATCGACGTCGATGAAAATGTGCAGCGCCGTGTAGCCCTCAGGCGTGGCGGCGTTAACGTCGGCGCCGGCCTCGATGAGCAACTGAATCATTTCCGGAGTGCGTTCGGCATTGAAGACCGCGGCCATCAACGGGGTCAGGCCGTCCTCGCGGGTCGACTCCAGCAGGTCCGGGTCGGCCAGCAGCAGGCTGCGGACTTCATCAAAGTCATTCGCTTCAATCGCGGCAAAGATCGGCGCGAGTTCCAGGTCGGCCATGATCTCGTCCTCCGCTCCGTTGTTGATCCGTCGCTGTCGATCCGTCAAATACTGCTGCCGAATGGTCAGAAAGAGAGCATCCGTTTGTAGTCTTGCATCCGCTGGTTCAGCTCCGGCCGGCCAATTACTTTCATCCGTTCCAAGCTGAAGTCTTCGACGTTGAAGCTGGCCACGACGATGCCGTAGGCCAGGGCCGCTTTGAGCGTCTGCGGGTTCCAACTGTCGCGCTCGGCCAGGTAACCCATCATGCCGCCGGCAAAGCTGTCGCCCGCGCCCGTGGGATCGACCACGCGCGGCGTGGGATAGGCGGGCATCACATAGGTCTCGTCGCGGCTAAAGAACATCGCGCCGTGCTCGCCCTTCTTGATGATCACAAACTTCGGCCCCAGCTCGCGGACCTTGTGTCCGGCGCGGACCAGGTTTTCGTCGCCTGTCAGCAGCTTGGCCTCGCTGTCGTTGAGCACCAAACCATCCAGCCGCTTGAGCAACTGCATCAGCTCGTCGCGCTGGATATTGATCCAGAGGTCCATCGTGTCGGCCACCTTCAAGACGGCCTGGGGCACCTGGTCCAGGACCTTCATCTGCAACACGGGCGAGCCGTTGGCCAAAAACACATACTTGCTCGCGCGATAGGCCGCGGGGAGCACGGGATTGAACTTCTCGAAGACGTTGAGATGAACCTCCAGCGTCTCACGGTCGTTCATGTTCGGCAGGTACTTGCCGCGCCAGCGAAAGGTCTTTTCGCCCTTCTCAATCGTCAGACCGGCGGTGTCGATGCCCTGGGCCTGGAGCAACTTTGTGTGCTCGCCCGGCCAGTCCTCTCCGACCACGCCCACCAGCTGCACGGGTGTAAAGTAGCTGGCCGCATAAGAGAAGAACACGGCCGACCCACCCAGCACGTCGTCGCGCTTCTCGGTCGGCGTTTCAACACTATCCAAAGCCACGGACCCAACGACCAAAAGCGACATGCGCGTGATGACTCTCAAAGGAGAAGTGCGGACCACAGCGTGCCCAATCGCACGCCAACCAAGCGGGCAATTATGTCCGGCCTCGCAGAAAGTCGCAAGGAGCCGGGCCGCGCCTATAGGCGGCCTCTCTCGACTGTAGCCGGCCTCTGTTTCGACTGTAGCCGGCCTCTGTTTCTACTGTGGCCGGCCTCTGTGAGGCCGGAGAAGTGTGACGGGTGTACCCTCGGGCTTCGGAACGATCCACCCGTCCACGTGGATCAACCGCGACGTTCCGGGGTCACAGACCCCGGCTACAGAATGGCCACTGACAGCGACGCTCGCCGACGGCTCGACAAAGTGTGCACCCCGCCTCGCTTCCGCACACGCTGTGCGGTGTGCGGCGCGCTCGGGTGGCGCAATGTTGCACGGTCGCCTCATGGCGTTTGCCACTTTACGACGCCGGTACACCGTTTGCATCACAGCCGTCGACTTGTCTTGGCGTGGGCGATGGTCGCTCGGCGGCAGGGCTTGCCCCCTCAGCACTACCCCCCAGGGCTGGCTACGGAGGATCACACAAATGGGCATGCGTGTGTTTGGGCTGTTGGCGTTGGCGTTGTGTTGGCCGCTCGGATCGCTGGCTACCGCCGGCGAAGCTACGCCGATCGGCAAAAAGATCGCAGACTTCTCAGCCCGGGACTTCCGCGGCAAGAATGTCTCACTGGAAGATTTTAAAGACAGCAAGCTGGTCGTCGTGGCCTTCCTGGGCACCGAGTGCCCGTTGGCCAAGTTGTATGCTCCGCGGTTGGCGGCGCTGGCCAAGGAATATGCCGATCGCGGCGTGACCGTGCTGGGCATCAACTCCAACCAGCAGGATTCGATCACCGAGCTGGCCCACTATGCCGGCGAGTACAAGATCGAGTTTCCGCTACTCAAAGACGTGGGCAATGTGATCGCCGACCAGTTTGCGGCGGTCCGCACGCCCGAGATTTTTGTGCTCGACCGCGACCGCACGGTCCGCTACTTCGGCCGCGTGGACGACCAGTTCGGCTTTCAGGGCAATGGCATCGCCTACCAGCGTAACGAACCGCGTCGGCGCGACCTGGCCGTGGCGCTCGACGAGCTGTTGGCCGACAAGCCGGTGACCGAGGCCGTGGCCCTCAACCAGGGCTGCCACATCGGCCGGGTGAAGCAACCGGCTGCCGACAGCCAGGTGACCTATACCAAGCACATCGCCAAGATCTTTAACGACAACTGCGTGTTCTGCCATCGTCCGGGGCAGATTGCGCCGTTCCCGCTGACCAACTATCAGGAGTCGGTCGGCTGGGCCGAGATGGTCCGCGAAGTGACCGGCGCGCGGCGGATGCCCCCCTGGCACGCCGACCCCAAGATCGGCCACTTTGGCAATGACGCGCGGTTGAGCGACGAGGACATCGCCCTGATCGACAAATGGTGCGAGAGCGGCGCGCCCGAGGGCGACCCCAACGACATGCCGCCGGCGCCGACCTTTGCCACCGGCTGGCAGATTCCCAAGCCGGACGAAACGGTCTATATGGCCGAACAGGGCTACGACGTGCCGGCCTCGGGCACGATCGAGTATCAACGGTTCGTGGTCGACCCGGGCTGGACCGAGGACAAGTGGATCTCGGCGCTGGAGTGCGTGCCCGGCAACCCGAGCGTGGTGCATCACATCATCGTGTACCTGGTGCCCCCCGGCGCCAGCCCCAGCGGTCAGGCCGGCCGGCTGCGCAGCAACTGGCTGGGCGCCTATGCTCCCGGTCTGCGGCAGAAGCCGCTCGATAGCGGCTATGCCCGTTACGTGCAGAAGGGTTCCAAGCTGCTGTTCGAGATGCACTATACGGCCAACGGCACGCCGCAGCAGGACCGCAGCTATGCGGGCTTCGTGTTTGCCGACCCCAAGAACGTGAAGAAAGAGGTCGCCGTGCAGAACGCGGGCAACTTCACCTTCAAGATTCCCGCGGGCGACGCCAACTACGAGGTCGAGAGCGAGTTTGTCTTTCGGCAAAACGCGTTGCTGCTATCCATGGCGCCGCACATGCACGTGCGGGGCAAGGATTTTCGTTATGACCTGATCTATCCCGACGGCAAGACCGAGACCTTGCTGTGGATACCCGGCTACGACTTTGGCTGGCAGACGAGCTACGAGCTGGCCGAGCCGAAGTTTCTGCCGCGAGGCACGCGGATGCACTGCGTGGCCCACTTCGACAACTCGGCAGACAACATGGCCAACCCCGATCCGACCAAAGAGGTCGGCTGGGGCGAGCAGACCTGGGAAGAGATGATGTTCGGCTGGTTTGAGATGGCCCTGGCCGACCAGGACCTGACCCAGCCGGCCAGCGCGTCGGCCTTGCGGGTCAAGGAGTTCTTGACCGACGCCGATTCGCTGCAGCTCGACGATCAATTGCTGAAGATGGCCTCGCAGGCCTTCGACAGCGAGAAGAACTTCGAGCGGTTCACCTGGCAGTTGTTTGACCTCGTGCCGCAGTTAGACCGCATCTGCGTCACGGGCGTCGACAACGGCAAGCTGCGGCTGAAGTTCATCAACGAGCGGCTCGGCCTGCGGACCTCGCTCAAGAGCAAGGCCACCGTGGTCAAGGCCGAGGGTCAGTCGCTGGCCAGCTACGCCCAAGAGAACCAGACCGTGGTCAACCAGGAGATGGGGGGCACGGTCGGCTCGGTGATGGCCGGCATGGCCAAGAAGGACATCCGCTCCAGCCTGCACGTGCCGGTCACGATCGGCGGCATGCGCTGCACGGTGAACTTCTGGAGCGCCGAGCCCGAAGCGTTTCCGCCGCAGGCCGTGAAGCTGTTGGAACAAGTCGCGCGACAGATGGCCGACGGGACGGCCGTCGCGCAGAAGTGAGTCAGTGAGGAAGCCCATTTGTGAAGGGAGTGCCCCGCACATCGCAAGGTGTGCGGGGCACTCTTCGTTTGGGGGTGGGGAGAAGAGGGACCAGGGGCCAGGGGCTAGGGACCAGGAGGATCGGGTTTCCGGGAGGGCGAAGCTACTGCTGAGCCATGCGCTGCAAGCGGACGTCGCGTCACCCATCTGGCTCGGCCGGAGTCTCGCCCTCCCTTACATTGCGCCACGTACATCTCTTGGGCGGCGTCATCTTGGTTGGGCAACGAACTGGGCCGGCTATAATGTCCCGCCATGGACACCCCCACACTTCGCAACGCCATCGCCGCCGACCTGCCGGCGATCAGCGAAATTTACAATTACTACGTGCTGCACTCGACCTGCACCTATCAGCTCGAGCCCGAGTCCTTGGCCGAGCGAGAGGCCTGGTTTGCTGCTCACGCGCCGGACAAGTATCCGGTGATCGTCGCCGAACTTGATGACGCCGACGGCAAGCAGGTCGTCGGCTGGGGATCGCTGTCGAAGTTCCATCCCCGGGCAGGCTACGACGGCACCGTCGAAGCGTCGGTCTATATCCATCATGACTTTCACCGCCGCGGCCTGGGTCGGCTGCTATTGGTGGAGCTCGTCGCGCGCGCCCGCGCGCTCGGGTATCACGCGCTCATCGGCGGCGCCAGCGCCGACCAGACGGCCAGCATCGCCCTGCAAGAAAGCCTGGGCTTCCAGCGCGTCGGCCAGCAAAAACAGGTCGGCCGAAAGTTCGACCGCTGGCTGGACGTGGTGTATTTGCAAGTGCTGTTGTGAGCAAGTTGTGGCGAGATGCTGATGCGTGACACCTATTCCTGACTCGGTTAAGATGAGGGGATGGGATGGACACGCGGTTTTACTAAACCACACGTTGTGAAAAGCGCGCTTTGGCTCCTTGTCGCGGTGGCAATAATAGCTGCGCTCGCTGGGAGCGCAATCGCAGACGCGATGGAGTACGAGGCAAAAAATCCCCTGCACGCCAAGGGCGGCTGGCACCCAAGACCGAGTGCACTCGGTATCGGACTTCGACTATGTGGCGTTTTTGGATCGAGTGCTGCAATCGGGCTGGCAATTGGGCAGTTCACCAAGCACCAATTGGCCTGGGCTCTGGGTGGCGCGCTTTTCCCATTGGCCGTGATGTGGACGTGGGGACCGGTCGTTTTTCCATGATGTCTATCTGACCGACTGTCCTTCCCCCGCCCATTTGCCGACCTTCCTTTCCCCTGGTAACATGTGGGTTTTTCGTCCTGGGCAAATCGTTGGCCCGGCGGATTTTGGTGCTCCTTCCCCCACATTAGCTTCCCATGCCTCACGCGCGCAATATGGTCGTCGCCCAGAGCGGCGGGCCCAGTCCGGTCATTAACAACAGCCTGCGGGGCATCATTGAGCAGGCCCGCGAGCTGGCCGAGATCGGCACCGTCTACGGCGCCCGGCATGGCATCGAGGGGGTGCTGAAAGAAGAGCTGCTGGATCTGACGGCGCAGCCGGCCGACGAGGTCTCGCTGCTGCGCTACACGCCGGCGGCCGGGTCGATCGGCACCTGTCGCTATAAAATCAAACCGCAGCAGACCGAGGACTTCGACCGCGTGCTGGAAGTGTTCAAGGCCCACAACGTCGGCTACTTCCTCTACATCGGCGGCAACGACTCGATGGACACGGCCAACAAGGTCGCCCAACTCGCGCGCGAGCGTGGGCTGGACCTGGTGGGCGTGGGCGTGCCCAAGACGATCGACAACGACGTCGGCGACAGCGCGTTCAAGCTCATCGACCACACGCCCGGCTACGGCTCGGTGGCCAAGTACTGGATGCACATGGTGCAGACGGCCAATGAAGAGAACGGCGGCTCCTGCCCGGCCGACCCGGTGCTGGTGATGCAGGCCATGGGCCGCAAGATCGGCTACATCCCCGCGGCGGCCCGCCTGGCCGACCCGCACCGCGAGATGCCGCTGCAAATCTACCTGGCCGAGAGCCCTTGCACGCTCGAGCAGATGGCCGACCAGGTCAACGATCAGCTCCGCAAAGACGACCGCTGCATGGTCGTGGTCAGCGAGGGCTTTTCGGTCGGTGAGCTCGGCGAGGTGCGCGACTCGTTTGGCCACGTGATGTTCTCGTCCAGCCAACTGACCGTGGCCCAGAGCGTGACCAACTATCTGAACAAGGTGGGCCTGGCCGCCAAGGGGGCCGCCCGCTGCAACGTGCCGGGCACCGACCAGCGCCACGCGATGGCCCTGGCCTCGGTGGTCGACCTGGAAGAGGCCTACAAGAGCGGCCAGCTCGCGGCGCTGTTGGCCGCGCGAGGCGAGAGCGGCTACATGTCCACGATCCTTCGCAATCCCGGACCGATCTACAACGTGCGTTACGACCGCGTGCCGCTGGCCGAGGTGGCCAACAGCGAGCGGACCTTTCCCACCGAGTGGATCACGGGCAATGGCAACGACGTCAGCGACGAGTTCGTCAGCTATGCCAAGCCGCTGGTGGGCGAGGGCATGCTCAGCATGCCGCTGGTCGACGGCCGCTACCGCATGACCCGCTTCCAGCCGCTGTACGCTAAGCAGAAGCTGCCGAAGTACGTCCCCCAGGCCGACCGCAAGAAATAACGACGCCATCATTCGACACAACGAGACACCGCAAGATACTCCGCATGTTCGAGATCACACCGCAACACGATTTTCTGGTCGGCATCGATTCCGACGGCTGCGCGTTCGACACCATGGAGGTGAAGCACAAGGAGTGCTTCATCCCCAACATCATCGAGCACTACCATCTGGCGGGCGTGAGCAAGTATGCCCGCGAGGCGGCCGAGTTTGTCAACCTGTACTCGAAGAGCCGCGGGATCAACCGATTTCCGGCCCTTGTCGAAGCGCTCGAGTGGCTAAAAGACCGGGCCGAGGTCGTTGCCCGCGGCGTGGAGGTGCGCATCCCGCCGGCTCTGGCCGATTGGATCAAGCGCGAGACCAAGCTGGCCAACCCGGCGCTGGAGGCGGCGGTCAAATCGACAAACGACCCCGACCTGAAGCAGGCGCTCGAATGGTCGAAGGCCGTGAACGTTTCGGTCGGTCGCGTGGTACACAACGTGCCACCATTCCCATTTGTCCGCGAGTGCCTGGAGAAGCTGCAAGCCAAGGCCGATTTGTTCGTCGTCTCGGCCACGCCCAACGAGGCGCTCGAGCGGGAATGGCAGGAACACGACCTCTCCAAATACGTCCGCGCGATCTGCGGCCAAGAGGTCGGCACCAAGAAAGAGACGCTGACCAACGCCAAGAAATACCCGGCCAACCACACGCTGATGATCGGCGACGCCCCGGGCGACCACCAGGCGGCCCAGGCCAACAGCGCCCTCTTCTTCCCGATCAATCCCGGTCACGAAGACGCCAGCTGGAAACGGCTGCTGGACGAAGGCATCGAAAAGTTCCTCGGCGGCACCTTCGCCGGCAAGTACCAGCAAGAGCTGCTGGCCGAGTTTGACACCTACCTGCCCGCGACGCCACCCTGGAAGAAGTAGGTCAGGCATTTGCCTGACAAGCACAACCAAACGAACTTCCTGTCAGGCAAATACCTGACCTACCAGAGAAACGACCATGGCAAAGCTTTGTGACATCGGACTGATTGGTCTGGCCGTGATGGGTGAGAACCTGGCGCTCAACATGGAGAGCCGGGGCTATCGCGTGGCCGTGTTCAATCGCACCACAAGCGTGGTCGACCACCTCATGAGCGGCCGCGCCCAGGGCAAGAATTTCGTCGGCTGCCATTCGGTGGAGGAGCTGGTCAAGAACCTGGCCACGCCGCGCAAGGTGATGCTGATGGTCAAGGCCGGACCCGCGGTCGACGCCTTGATCGAGCAACTGCTGCCGCTGCTCTCGCCGGGCGACGTCATCATCGACGGCGGCAACACCTATTACCTCGACACCGAGCGGCGGACCGAATACGTCGAGAGCAAGGGTCTGTTGTACATCGGCACCGGAGTCTCCGGCGGCGAGGAGGGCGCGCTCAAGGGTCCCAGCATGATGCCCGGCGGATCGTTGGCCGCGTGGCCCTTGGTCAAGCCGTTCTTTCAGGCGATCGCCGCCAAGGTCGGTCCCAACAACGACATTCCTTGCGCCGACTGGGTCGGTCCGCGCGGCGCAGGGCACTATGTAAAGATGGTCCACAACGGCATTGAGTACGGCGACATGCAGTTGATCTGCGAAGCCTACTTTGTGCTCAAGCAAGCCCTGGGTCTGAACAACGACGAGCTGTACGGTGTGTTCGACACCTGGAACCGCGGCGAGCTGGACAGTTACCTGATCGAGATCACCCGCGACATCTTCAGCGTCAAGGATCCCGACACCGGCGGTTTTCTGGTCGACCTGATCCTGGACACCGCCGGAGCCAAGGGCACGGGCAAGTGGATGAGCCAGTTGGCCCTGGACCTCGGCGTGCCCAGCACGCTGGTGACCGAGGCGGTCTATGCCCGCTGCCTGTCGGCCATGAAAGACGCCCGAGTGCGAGCCAGCAAAGTGCTGATAGGTCCGACGTTCAAGTTCGACGGCAACCGCGACGCGTTTATCGAGGCCACGCGGCAGGCGCTCTATGCCTCAAAGATTTGCAGCTACGCCCAAGGCTTCTTGCAGATGGAGGCGGCGGCCAAGGAACACAACTGGCCGCTCGACTACGGCGCCATCGCACTGTTGTGGCGCGGTGGCTGCATCATCCGGGCCCAGTTTCTGGACCGCATCACCGAGGCATTCAAGGCCGACTCCAAACTGGAAAACCTGCTGCTCGCGCCCTACTTCACGGCCGCGGTCGAAAAGGCCCAGCCCGCCTGGCGGCACGTGCTCTGCACGGCGATGGCGATGGGCATTCCGGTGCCGGCCTTCGCGACAGCCCTGGCCTATTACGACGGTTACCGTCAGGCCCGACTGCCGGCCAACCTGTTGCAGGCCCAGCGCGATTACTTCGGCGCGCACACCTACCAGCGCACCGACAAGCCCGGCGTGTTCCACACCGAATGGTTAGACCTCCGCAAGACGCCGAAGCCGTAGTGAATTGATTTGTAGGTCAGGCATTTGCCTGACAAGCACGATCAAACGAACTTCCTGTCAGGCAAATGCCTGACCTACCAAGAAACGATCATGCCCAACGCATTTCTTGACGAGCTGTTTGGACTCTCCGGCCAGGTAGCCGTGGTGGTCGGCGGCACGGGCGTGTTGGGCGGGGCCTTGGCCGAGGGTCTGGCCCGGGCCGGAGCGCGGGTAGTCGTCGCCGGCAACAGCGCGCCGCGCGGTCAAGAGCGGGTTCGCGCGATCGAAGCCCTCGGCGGCACGGCCGCGTTCCTGCCGGCCGACGTCGGCAGTCGCGCGTCGCTCGAAGAACTTTTGGCCACGAGCATCATGCAGTTCGGCAAGCAATCTGGACGGGTCGATATCCTGGTGAATTGCGCGGGCGTCAACTCCGCCGCCAGCTACCTGGAGACGACCGACGACGATTGGCAGCGGGTCCTGGACGTCAACCTGCGGGGCACGCACTGGGGCTGCCAGATTTTCGCCGCTCACATGGCCGAGCACGGCGGCGGCTCGATCCTGAACATCGGCAGCGTCACGGCCCATCTGCCGCTGTCGCGCGTGTTTGCCTACAGCGCCTCCAAGGCGGCCGTGGTCAACCTGACACAAAACCTGGCTCGCGAGCTCGCGCCCGTGGGCATTCGGGTCAACGCGCTCTGCCCGGGCTTCTTTCCGGCCGAGCAGAACCGGACGATCCTGGACGAGAAGCGAACCGCCTCGATCATGACCCAGACCCCGCTGGCCCGGTTTGGCGAGCCCGAGGAGCTGGTAGGCGCGGCCTTGCTGCTGTTGTCCAAACGGGCCGGCAGCTTCATTACCGGCGCGGCGTACTACGTCGACGGCGGCTTCACCGCGATGCGGTTCTAACACAAACCAAACATATCGCGTCGCGACCGCGTCGCGATTCGGTAGCGACCTGAAGACGTCGCCCCGCCAAGAAAAATCTCGGCAGATTAATTGCGCGCTAGGTACTTTCCCAAACACCCCCATTCACTTGACCGTGCGCCAAGTAGTCACTATCGTTCAGCCCTGGAAGAGGTATGGGACAATACGCCGCTTGTGGGCTCCTATCGAGAGCATCAGCGGCGCACAGCAGGAACACGCGTCGCGCCGGCTGCACGCCGCGCACGTTGAGGAGAACGCTAATGCTTCGGAACAAACTGCGCGGCCCACGGGGCCTTGCGCCTGCTCTGGCAACTCTTGCGCTGGCACTCTGCTTGGTCGCTGGCGATTCTCAGGCGGCTCTGGCCAGCCTGCTCTCGGAATGGAATCTGATCGTTCGCGACAACGTCTCCACCTCGTCCGAGGTTGACGGCAGCACGCGGATCGGCGGTAATCTCACCGGCACGTCCAACTATTCAATCCACCAGGTTACCGCTTCCAACGGCGACGGACTGGCCGTGGGCGGAAACATCACCGCCGGCAACATCCAGATCAACAACGGCGGCAACCTGCGGCTGGGGGGCAGCAACTCCGGCACGGTCAACTTAAATGGCGGCGGCGTGCTGATTCCCGACGCTGGCGTCGCGGCGGCCGTGGCGGCCGACTTCGTTTACTTGAGCCAACTGAGCTCGGCCCTGGGGGCCATGACCGCCAACGGCACCGTCGACGGCGGCGGCAACATGAGCGCCGTGCCGGTCACGATCGGCAGCGAACAGGTCGCGGTCTACAACCTCACGGCGGCCGGCATCAGCGGCCTGGGGCAGTTGAACCTCAACCTGGGCACCGCCACCAGCGTGATCATCAACGTGGCGGCCAACGCCGGCCTGGTCAACTTCCAGGCTCCGCCCAACATGATCGGCGACTTCAAACAGGCCAACTCGGCCAAGATCATCTGGAACCTCGCGAACGCCACGCTGGTGACCGTGAACAATTCGTTCAACGGCGCGCTGCTGGCCCCCGGCGCGGACCTGAAGGTGCTGGGCGGCGGCATGAACGGCACGGTCGCGGTGAAATCGATCAGCCAGCAAAGCGCCGAGATCCGCGACTTTACCTACCACGGCTACCTGCCCCCCGTGCCGGAACCCTCCAGCTTCGTCCTGGCAGCAATGGGTCTGGCCGGCATCGTGTGGCGCGTGCGCAGGAAGAAGTAGCGCAGCGTTTCGGGCGGTTCGAACGCGCTCTCAAATTCGTCCGGGAGGGCGAGGCTCCCGCCGAGCCAGAAGTACGAAACATCTCGATCTCAACTCTCACTTCCAGGCTCAGCAGGAGCTTCGCCCTCCCGTGCTGAGATCACGCATCGCGTGGCGCGTGGCGCAGAGCCGCACCCGTCGCGACCCCTCACACCGGCGAGACGATCTCTAAGAGCTCGACCGCCGGTTCGCCGTCGCAGTGGATCACGGCCGTGCGGCCGTAGGTGATCTGGCCTGGGCTCATGTGGAAGTGGCGCCGCAGCTCCAGGCCGGGGGTCACCTTCCAGAGCTTGCTGAGGTGGACCTTGGTCAGCACGTTGTGTTGGATCAGGATGCGGCCCAGCGGCGTCCCCTGCCCTTCCACCTCGCGGCGCACCGCGGCGCTGACCGTCGAGAAGTCCAGTCGCATGATGCCAAACTGCACCACCGCTCCGTCGCTCTGCCGGGCCAAAAGAATCTTGCGGGCGTAGTGGTCGCCGGTCAGCTGGGTCTCTAAGACCCGAACGTCCACCGGACAGTTGTGAAACCGCTCGACCGTAACGGTCATGTGGCTTTCGTGGGCCAGCAGCATCCGGAAGTCGCGCTCCAGGTCGTGCGAGTCCACCTCGTCGAACTGCCCCAGCTCTGCGAGCTGCGGATAGAACAAGCGGACCAGGGTCTCCAGGTCGGGAGTCAGGGTGTTAGTCACGTTCGCGGGCCTTCGTGTCGGTGCGGATGCGGCGGGACGACAGTGGGAGGGCGGCCTGGGGGATGATCGCTGTGGATTATTTTACCAAGCTGGGCCACTTGCTGCCAAAGCTAACCAAGGTGTCATTTGCCGGTCAGCGGCGTTTTTTCCTTACGCCTATGCGCAAAACCACGTGCTAATCCAACGCAACTGGGGATGGCACACGACCCAAAGGGACTGAGCGGTGACGCGTCGGCCGTTGACGCGAGCGAGCGAAAACTTACGACCTGGCCGCATGGGCCGCTGCCGGTTGCGCGCTTGGCCGCGGCACGCGCCGGGCTGCACGGCCAAGGGCGGCGACTGCCCAGATCAGCGGATAAAGCTGCTCTTGATAGCCGACCTGGGCAAAGCTCAGGCCGATCGGTGAGCACTCGTGATGGCGGTTGGCTTCGACCGTGTCGACCAGCCAGGCCAGACCGTGCATCGCCGCGGCATCGTCGGCCGGCGTCTGTCCGCAGGACAACAAGGCCTCGACCGCCAGGGCCGTCTCTTCGACGTGCGACGTGCGGCGGCCGTGGTCCAATTCGGCTTCGATCGCGGTGCCCCAACTGCCGTCCATGTGCGCGGCGCCGGCCAGCCACTCGATCGCCCGGCGAGCGGCCGGCGCATCGAGCCGACCAAGGTCGCGAAACGCGGCCAGCACGCGCGACGTGCCATAGACCAGGTTCTGCCGGTCGGCGCGAAACGGATCGGCGGCTCGCTGCGCCGCCCAAGCGCCGTCGGGCCGCTGGTTGGCCAGCAGGTAACGCCAACCTCGCTCAATCGCGGCATCAACCCGCGCTGGCAGCTCACCGCCGGCCTGCTGCGCGCCGCGCCAGGCGTGCAAGGCCCGCAGAGCGTGCGCCGTCAGGTCGCTGCCGCTGGTGTCGAAAGGCAATCGCCCCGAGCCGCGGGCAAAGGTCGGCCAGCCGCCGTCATCGTTTTGTTGTTCGAGCAACCAGCGCACGCCGGCCCGCGCCGCCGCCGCGACCTTCTTGGCGAGGGTAGCGATGTCGGGTTGAACGCATCCGTTGTGCGCTGCGCCATTGGTCGGCGTGCCGTTGGTCGGCGTGCCGTTGATGGCCGCAGCGTGAATGGACAAGGTCTTCGAGATCGAGAGGGTGTCGGACAGCGTCTCAGAAAGCGTATTGGATATTGCCGCGCCGTTTTGGCTCGGCGGCAGTGCGTTGACCCAATTCGCTAGCGCCAAAAGCGCGCCGGAGGTGTCGTCGACGTCGACGGCGCCGCCCGTGCGATCGGTCCACGACCAGCCGCTCAATCCGCCGCTGCTCGCCCCGGCGTTTCCCGGCTGGCGACGCTGACTGGCCAAGAGCCATTCCAGGCAATCCAACTGGCTCAGGTCCTCGCCCGCGGCGTGCAGCGCCGACAGGGCCAAGGTTGTGTTCCAGACCGACAGGTCGGTGGCGATCGGCCAACTGCCGTCGGGCCTGACCGTGTTCAGCAGGAACTCCACGCCGCGCTCAACGACCTGATGGTCCGCGCGGCCACTCGAGGCCAGGCTCATCACGACGAAACTGGTCAGCGGCGGCGATTCCAAAAACCCGCCGCTGGTGGGCTGCAATGCCGCGACCTGCGCCAGGGTTGCATCGAGGGCCCAGCGGCGCGTGAAGCGGGCCAGCGGATTCCAGGGCTTGCGATGCGCGTAACGAGCATGACCCACGGCAACCAGCGCCGCGGTGGCGTCGTTCAGCTCTGGCATCTTCAACAGACGGCGCAACCAGGCGGGAAGCGCGGCCCGGCCAAACGGCAACGACGGCACGCGCCGCCAGGAGACCAATCCGGCCAGCGCGCTGTTGGTCAGGATGGGCACGGCCAGCGCCCGGTCGCGACCATAACGGCGACGCAGACCACGAAGGCCGCCTTGTGATTTGATGTAGGCGTCGGCCCGCTCCAGCAAGCCCGGCCGATCGGCGGGCACGCAGGTCAAGGCAAAGGCGTCGCGCACCAGCATGGTGGTGGCGATGTTCGAGGGACTGCCCTCGGTGTCGCCCCAGCCGCCGTCGGCATTTTGCCGCCGCGCTAACCAGCGCACGCTGGCCATGATCAGCTGAGAGAGCGCGCACTCGCGCGGCTCATCGGCAAAGCGACCGGCAATCGTCGGGCGCGAGCGCTCGACAATGGCCAGGGCACTGATCGCGGTGGCGGTGGCAAACGCGGAACTGGCCAGATGACCTGTCCAGTGTCCCGCGGGTTTGCACTCTGCGAGCAAGTCGCAGCGGGCCGTCTGATAGGCGGCCAAAAGTCGATCGGAATCGACCATAGATTGTAAAAGCCCCGGGTGACGTGTGGCTCAGAACCGGCTGCGATACGCGGCGGATGTTTCGGCGTCACGCGCGTCACACGCGCAGTCGCCAAAACAAACGGCGCGACCTCGCACAAACCGGCGAGCCGCGAATCAATCAAGTCTAAGGATGGCTCGGGTAAATGTCGAGAGTCGCCGCCCCCGCCCCGCCCGGCGGTCTGAAGGGCCAGTCAATCTGGCGCGACTGTGCGGTGTGCGTATGTCGGCGATCTGCAACTTGGTGGCAAATCGTAAAGCTCAACGCGGCGAGCGGATGCGAAACCCTGACTCGGCGCAAGTGCTTAATTATCGAGTTTCGGACCGGCTGGCAGGTTAACCACTTTTTGCCGTTCGAAATCAACCGGCGGCCGACCTTCTGGCGGGTTACCTCACGTGTATCGCACCCCGCGGTGCTCCGCCTCGAAGAAGGCCGGCAGCAGGCCGTCGACCCTGAGCAGGCCGGCCCGGGTGAGTTGCACGCGATCGGCATCGAAATTCAGATAGCCCTCGGTCTGATACAGGGTCCACTCTTCACGCCAGTGATCGACGACGTCGACGCCGAACTTGTCGCGAAAGTAGCCCAGGTCCAGCTTGCCGGTCTTGAGCTGCAAGATCATCTCGCGGACCAGCAACTGGTGCGGCGTGGGCTGCATGCCCCGGACCAGTGGCAGCTCGCCTTGCTCCAGGCGGCCGACATAGCCGGCCCAGTCGGGCTCGTTCTGATAGTGCACGCCCGAGGCATGGCCAAAGCTCGCCACGCCGGTGGCCAACAGGTCGGCGCCGTGCCACAGGTTGTCGCGGTAGCTAAAGTTCACCTTGTTCTTGTCTTTGACCAGCGTGTAGGCACTCGACACGCTGTAGCCGACCTTGGCCATCTCTTCAAAGGCATAGTCAACCCAGGCCCGCTTGGTCGGCCAATCAGCCACCGGCGACTCGACATGGTTGCCCAGCATGTCTTTGGAATAGACCGTGTTGAACGGCAGCTCCATCTGATAGATCGTGACGCTGTCGGGCGAGAGGTCGATGGTGCGAGCGATGGAGTCTTTCCAGGCGTCCCAGGTCTCGCCGACCATGCCCGAGATCAGGTCGATGTTCACGTTGGGAAAACCGGCCGCTTGGATCCACTCCCAGGCTTTGTAGACCTCGGGCGAGAGATGGGCCCGGCCGTTTTCTTCCAGGACCTTGTCGCTGAAGTTTTCCACGCCCAGGCTCAACCGCGTGACGCCGAGGGAGCGCAGGGTCTCGACCTTGGGCTGCGAGAGCGTGCCCGGCTCGCACTCAAACGTGACCTCTTCGGCCTGGTCCCAATTGATGTTGGCCCGCAGCCGGTCGACCAGCGAGGTGAGCTGTTTGCCGCTCAAAAACGAGGGGGTGCCACCGCCGAAATAGACAAAGCGAAACGGTCGGCCGCCCATGATCGGCAAGCGGCTGACCAGCTCGATCTCGCGCGAGAGCGCGGCGACGTAGGTCTCCACGTCGCCGCCGTTTTTGTCGGTGTAGACGCGGAAATAGCAAAACTTGCAGCGCTTGCGACAAAACGGAATGTGCAGATACAGACCCAACGGCGCCGGCTCGGTCTGGCCAGGATGCACCAGCGGCGGCGAATCGAGCGCAACCCGCACTTGAGGCAAGGCCTCGGCCGACCATTGCGAAAACGGCGGGTAGTTGGAGATGAAGTAGCTGCCTACTTCGGTCTTCACAGTTTCGACGGCCATGGGTCAACTCACGTGTTAAGGCGGCGCTGGATCACATTCTCTTCTCCCTCTCCCTTTTCAGGGAGAGGGTCGGGGTGAGGGTGGCAGCACAGCAGAGCATCAACTCGCAATGCCGCTACCCTCACCCGGCTTGCTCGCGCAAGCCACCCTCTCCCGCTGTGCGGGCGAGGGTGCGTATCGTCGGCCTCAGCCCGTGGGGGCGAGGGTTGTTTACTTCTTCTCTCCAAAGCAGTACAGCGTGCCGTCGGTGTTGCCGATGACCAGGCGTCCTTCGGCGACCGCCGCCGAGGCGACGAAGTGTCCGCCCGCTTCGTACTCCCAGACCTTTTTGCCCGTCGCATAGTCGAGCGCGTACAGCCGGCCGTCGTTGGAGCCGACGAACACCCGTTTGTCGACCAGCACCGGCGACGAATCGACTTTGGCCCGGGTGCCAAACTTCCACAGCTCGTGGCCGTCGGCCGGGTCGAGCGCGTAAACGAACTTGTCGTGTCCGCCCACGATCACGGCCTTGTCGGTCACCGCCGCCGAAGAGCGAAACGGCATGTTGCGCCCGGAGCGGGCCTGCCAGACGATCTTGGCTGCCCGCCAATCGATGGCAAAAAAGCTCGCGCCTTCGGTGCCGAAGAAAACCCGATCGCCGCCGACCGCCGGCGTGCTGCCGGTGGGGCCGTCGATCTCGACCGTGGTGATCACTTCGCCCTTGTCCAAGTCCAGGATATGCAGCTTGGCGTCGCAGCCGGCCAGAAACGCGCGGCCTTCGACCACCGTGGGCGAGCAGCGCACCTGGTCGCCGATCGTATACTTCCAGGTCAGCGCGCCGGTGGCCTGATCCAGGCAATAGAGCGTGGCGTCCTGCGAGCCGACCAGGACCTGGTCCTTGTAAAAATTGGGGCCCGAGTCGATTTCGCCCTGGGTCTCGTAACCCCACAGGGGCTTGCCGGTTGCGGCGTCAAAGCAATAAACCTTGCCGTCGGCGTCGCCGGCAAACACGCGACCACCCGCCACGGCCGGCGCGGCATTGAAACCGAGCTCGGTGTGAAACTTCCATTTCTCCTTGCCGTCGGCCAGTGAGAGCACGTACAGATTGCCGTCGAGACTGCCGGCAAAGACCAGTCCGTCGACGATGGCCACCGTGGCCTCGAACCCGTGCTGCTGGCTGTTCAACTTCCAGAGCACCTCCAGCTTCTCAGGCAGCGGTGAATGGGCGATGCCCGTGGCCTGGGCGTCGCCGCGGCAGACGGGCCACTCGCGGCCTTCAACCGCGGCGGTTTTTACTTCAATGGCGTTGGCTGCGCTCGCTCCTGCTTGCTCTCGCGGCGGCGAGGGCTCGCGCGCACATCCGCCGACGAGCGCCAGGAAGAACAGCGGCAGCAAGCTTCTGTGCATGGAGTGCACTCGCGTCGATTCACCGGAAGATCAAAACGCCGTTTCGTACAAATCCAAGAGCTCCGTCTCTGTTACCCTACGCGGGTTGAAGCTGCCGGTCCACTGCCCAGCGGCCTCGGCGGCCAGTTGCGGCAGCTTGGCCCGCTCGACACCGCACTCGCCCAACCGACTGGGCAAGCCCGCCAGGCGGACCTGGGCGGCGACGAACTCGGCCAGGCCATCGACCCCCAGGTCGGGATGCGGAAAGCCGTTGGCCCCACCCGTGCCTTCCAGCAGGTCGCGGTACCACTCGCCAAACTCCGCGCCATTAAAGCGAATCACGTGTGGCAGCATCAGCCCGATCGCCTGACCATGCACGATGTCGTAGCGCGTGGTCAACGGGTTGGCCAGCGCGTGCGTGGCGCCCAGCATCGAGTTTTCGATCGCCAAACCCGCGAAGCAGGCGCCCAGCTGCATGCCGCTTCGGGCGTCCAAATCCTGAGGGTCTTTCAGCACTCGGGCAAAATTCTCGCCCAGCAGCAGCCAGGCCTCGCGGCTGAAAGCCAGTGAAACTGGATTACGCACTTTGGTAACGTAGGTCTCCAGGGCGTGGGCCAGCGCGTCGATGCCCGTCAGCGCGGTGACCCGCCGCGGTTGCGAGACCGTGAGCTCAGGATCCAACAGTGCCACGCGGAACGAAGCCTTCTTGTCGCCGCAGGCCATCTTCACGTGGGTCTTGCTGTCAGAGATCAGCGCGAACGATTGGGTCTCGCTGCCGGTGCCGGCCGTGGTTGGCACGGCGATCATCGGCAGCATCTCGCGGGTCGCCTTGCCCACGCCCCAATAGTCCTGCATCCGTCCGCCGTTGGTCAGCAGGAAGTTGATGCCCTTGGCGCAGTCCATCGAGCTGCCGCCCCCCAGACCCACGATCAGCTCGCAGTCGTGCCGCCGGGCAATGGCCACTCCGGCATCGACATTGTCGGTGGTGGGGTTCTCGGCCACGCCGTCAAACATCGCGGCGCTGATGCCCGCGGCCTTGAGCGACGCCAGACCGCGGTCGGCATGTCCGGCGGCCACGATGCCGGGATCGCTCACGACCAGGGCCCGCCGCGCGCCAAGCTCGCCGGCCAGGGCGCCCAACGAATCGATCTTGCCCGGCCCAAAGACGATTCGCGTGCGCGGCTGATAGTCAAAAGGAATCATGCACACGACTCAGGCGGGACGAAAAAACGGCGGGGACACAATGGGGGGAACAGGTCGTTCCATCACAACCAACCCGAAGCGCAAGCAAGGGAACAGTGCTGGTTGCTTGGGTATGTTCTAGCGCACTACTCCCTCGCTTGCGCTGCGGGCTAGTGTACGGATGCGATCGTACGTTGGTTCTGAGTGCCGATCCCCTTTTCTAATTCTACCTTGCCGCGGCCAGCCGTTCTTGCGGGATTTGATAGGCCCGGGCGCGGTACAGAAAATCGACAATATTGCCCTCGTGCGGCTGCAGCCAATCGAGCTTGATCGTGGGAATCGGGCCCACGTTCAGGCGGTCGATGTGGGTCGCATCGGTCAGGGCCTGCTGAAACTTGGGGTCCTCGGTGATCGCGGTGCAGACCAGCGTGGGGCCGATCGACGAGAGCATCTTGTCCTGCGGGCACTTCACCACGCTGGCAAACGGGAACATGTACTCGGCCTTGGCCATGGAGTTCTCGGGGCTCTCGCAATGCACCACCACCGGCCGCAAGTACGCGCAGCGCTCGAACTCTTCCAGCCGCGGACCATACTCCGAGGTCATGTCCGTGGCGCCGTCTTCCTTGCAGCCGGCTTCGATCTGCTTCCAGATCGCAGGCGCCGCGCCGGCAATCGTGAACGCGGCCAGGCCCGCCTTGGGATCCTCGGGCGGCAACACCGGCACCGGACCGATGCGCTTGGCCAAGGCCGCGGCGATCTCCTTCGTGTGGCGCGAGGCCCAGACGCCGGAGCAGTTGATGCAGCCGCGGCCGCTATTCAGATAAATGCTGTCGGCAATCAGGTCGATGTACTTTTCCCACTGGTCGACCATGTCGTCGCCGAAGATGACCTTGCTGAAACCCGGACCGTGCGCTTGCACGCGGGGGTTGCCCTTGTAGCGCTCGACCGTGGCGGTGCCGCCAAAGATCATGCTCCGCTCGCAATTGGCCAGCACGGCAGCACCCACGTCGGGTCCACCGGGATAGATCGAGATCGCCTCGGCCGGAATGCCCGCCGCGGTAAACGCCGCCGCCATGCGATACGGGGTCCACGGCTCCTGCGGACCCGGCTTGAGCACCAGGCCGATCTGCATGGGAATCACGGGCATCCACAGCGTGTGCACGCCGGGCGAGTTCGACGGCAGCACCAGACCCACGGCCGAAGCCTGCGCCTGGTAGCTCACCACCACGCCGCGATTCTCCACGCCGAAACCCCGGCTCAGGATGTTCAGATCCAACCCACGGGTGAGCGCGTCGAGCATCTGATCCATGTGCGACAGCACGAAGAAATTCTTCTGCATGTTCCCTTTGCACATGTGCTCGGGCAGGCCGGTGGAGGCCGACTGCATGTGGGCAAATTCATCCGGCGATTGCGTGCCGTCACCCAAGGGGAGCGTGGCGTTGAGATACAGGTCGCCGGCCTTCTTGACCCGCTCGATCAGCACGTCGCAGGGAATCGATCGCAGCGCGGCCCGCGCGGCCGAGGCCTTGCGCATGTCACGTTCGAGCAAGCCGGCATTGGCCTGGCTGACCTTGGCGATCGGCTCGCCGGTCTTGAAGTGCACGACGTTGTCCACTTCCAGCGAGTCGTAAGGTTTGCCCCAGCGCAGAATCGGAATATTGAGCATGATTTGTAGTGGCTGGTGGTTAGTGATCAGTCAGAACGAATGGAATGATACGCATGGCGGACAGCCGTGGGCAGTCGGCGAGTGAGCATAAGTGAGTCTTACTAGCCACCAGCCACTAACCCCTAGCCACTTTTCTCCCTAGTACACCCCCACGGTCGTGGCCTCGGCCAGCTCGTGGAATGGGCGGACGCCGCTCACGCCGTCCCAGGGATACTTGATGTATGGCGCCTCGCGCTCTCCCTCGTCGCGCTCCAGGAAGCCGGGCACGAAGAACTCTTTGGTCAGCGTGGTCAGTTTGACCCGGCCCGTCTGGCCGTAGCCCACCACGCGGTCGGAATCAGCGAAGTCCACCACCTCGATCACGGCCCGCGGTTGCGGAGCGTAGTACGAGATCTTGTAGTTGTCCGCGGCCGTCACCGGCTTGCTGCACGCCAGACCCATCAGCGTGTTGCCATAGGTTGGGGTCATGTAAACCCCTTCCAAAAACTCCTCGGTGGCAAAGCGGGTCCATTGCGGGGTGAACTCAGTACCGCCGCTAAAGATGCCCGTGATCCCCTGCTCGGCGATCGAGGAGCCCCGCTTCTCCAGCTCCGTGGCCAGCGATTCCAACAGCTTGGGCGTGGTGAACATGCACTTGATGTCGTGGCCCGCGCCCAGGATCGTGATGGCCTGGTCGATGCAGTGCTTCTTGTATTCTTCCAGGTGCTCCATCCAGCCCTTCTTGATGAGCTTGATGACCCAGCGAGGATCAAGATCAATACAGAAACAGATGCCGCCGCGATGCTGGCAAAGGTGCTCCACCGCCAGCCGCAGCCGCCGCGGTCCGCTGGGGCCAAGCATCAGCCAGTTGGCCCCTTTGGGAAAGTATTCGTCTGGCAGCGTGTCGGAGAAAAGCGAGTAGTCGGTGCGAAAATCTTCGATCGCAATCCGGCTCTTGGGCACGCCCGTGGTGCCGCCGGTCTCGAACACATAGACCGGCTTGTCAGCGAACGCCTTCGGCACCCAGCGCCGCACCGGGCCGCCGCGCAGCCACTCGTCCTTGAACGGCTCGAACTTCTTCAAGTCGTCATAAGTGCGAATGTCCTTGAGCGGGTCAAATTTCAGCTTCGAGGCATACTCCAGCCAGAACGGGCAACCCGTCGACGGATGAAAGTGCCATTGCACGATCTCATAGGTGTGCGCGTCCAATTGGTCGCGCGCCCGTTGGGCAGCCGCCTGAACGTCGGCGGCTGTCGCCTGCTGGACAGTGGTCATGAAAACTCCTCGAGGAATGACAAGCAGTCTGAGGGCCGGCAACCGCCAGGTGGGGAGTGAGGCGCGGGCGGCCGAATATCTACAGAAAATACCACTCTCCGGCGGCGAAAACAACCACCGGGGACTGTCCCGATTTTGCGCCCCCGAACCGTGCGAATGCATGGTCGGGAAGCAAAAAGGGACTGTCCCCCTTGCTTGAGACGGTCGTGAGCAACCGTTAGGCACCCCGCGCCTGGCGGAGGAGCCAGCGCTCGATTCGGGCGGCCAAAACGTCGTGCACCCCTGAATAAATATGGTCGGCCCCGGCAATGACGGCGACCTGCCGCAAACTTTTCGCGTCTGCAAGCTGCTCGACCGCGTCGCTCATGCCGCGAAACGTGATCTCTTGCATCTCACTCGACCCGTAGGTGATCAGGGTCGGCACCGCGACCCGGGGCAGGAGCCGCAGGACGTTGTACTTTTCATCCGGACCGTAACGGTCGACAAACCCGGCGGCGCTGACGTAATAGGTCAGCGGAAAGCGGATCAACATCAGCTCGTCACCCTGCCCGGCGGCGATCCGCTCTTCGGCCAGCGCAAACGTGCGGCGAAACTCCTCAGCCCGCTCAGTTTCGAGGTAATAAGAATAGGACAGGTGCGGCGGCGAGATGGCCACCAGCGCGGCGACCTCCGGCGGTGCGGCGGCGGCCAGGGTCAAGATCGCCTTGATCGCACCCATGCTATGCCCCAACAGACCGATCCGCTGGTAGCCCCGCTCGCGCAGCAGACCGATCCAGGCCGCCAGGTCCAACGGCGATTCGTCGACCCGCTCGAACGCGGCGCCTTGCAGCCCGCGACCGGCGGTCGTCGGCCCGGTGCTCACCAGGTCGTGGCCGCGGGTGTTGGCCCGCAGCACGGCGGCGCCGCCGGCGAGCAGCTTGGGCACCAGGCCGGCCAGGGTCGAGGCCGAATAGAAGTTGCTGCCCGTGCCGTGGATGCACAGCCAGGCGTCGACCAGGGGTTTCACCGCGTCGACCGTCTGGTCGGCGGGCGGCGTTTCCAGCGCGCCGTGCAATCGCATGCCGTCGGCCGCCGAAACTTGCACCAGGTCAACCAGCATGGCAACGGACTCGCAACAATTGCCGACAGGATTATCTGTAGCCGACTACCTCTTCTGTAGCCGGCGACCTCTTCTGTAGCCGGCCTCTGCGAGGCCGGAGCACTTCGGCAGGGCACCGGGGTCACAGACCCCGGCTACAGGACTGCGGTCACAGACCCCGGCTACAGCACTGCGGTCACAGACCCCATCGCCGCTCGACCTTACGAGCTCGGCTGATTGGGCGCGCTTGAGAGTTGCGCCAGGATCTGCAAGACGCCGTTTAAGTGGGCCAACCGCGGACCGTAGCGGTCGACGAATTCATTGAGCATGAACTCGCCATCCATCAGGGCGTCGCTGTTTTCCGAGATCTCGTGGGTCATGCCGCTCAAGAACTCGACCTGCACCTGGCTCAGCGCCTCGGCGGCCTGGCGGCAACTGGCGGCCAGCGCCGGATTGGACTGCTTCCACTGGTTCAGCTCGTTGGCCCGCTGCTTTTGGGCCGAGCCCAACTGGTTGACCAGTTCTTCCAGCAGTTCGTTTTGGCGATCCTGGGCCGCCAGGATGCTGCGCAGCAGCCCGACCTGCTCCTGGCCAGATTCCTGACCTTCGCGCGGACGGCTGAGTTGCGTGCCGGCGGTGATGTCGACCTGCGTGAACAGCGCCGAGGAGGGGTGCGATTCTTGACTCATCTGTGGAGAACTCCAGGCGGCAGAATGGCCAGTTAGCAGACAGGACCGTCCACCGATTCTAATGCAACCCGACGCAACTTACCACTACCGAGGCCATGCCCTGCCAGCCGGCCCACTTGGGCAATTCGGGCAAGGTATGAGCGGCTCTGACGCGCCTCGGGCCCCCGCGGCCAGCCGACCTGCCTGCCACGGGCTCCCAAGCTGGGGGCTTTCTAGCGACCTTGTCAGTCTGGCACTTCCCGGACACCGCGGCACGTGGTCCGAGCGCGGGCCCCGCCCTTAAAGTCGCCCGGTCCCCTCGCCCGATTCCTTGAGCAACCGATCACCTCGCATGCTGTACACCTCGTTCTGATTCGCGCACCTGGGAAGACGGCCCGAAAGAGGTCGTTCGAATGAGCATGGGCGACACCAAGTCGCAACAGGCACTAGGGTTTTTGACGATCCTGGAGCACGACCAACTGGGTTATGTCGGCGGATACCTGATTCTGAATTCCGCCGGACGACCGCTCGAATTTCACTGCACCGCGCCGGTCAAACCGAACCGGGCCCAGCAGATCTTGTTTGGACCGACTCTGGAGTCGTATTTATACGGCGAACAGATCGGCCAGACGCTGCTGGCCAAAAGCTCGGTTGACTTGCTGGCCGTGTGCACCGATGTCGAGCGGGCGCTGTGCGTGCGCGATTACGTCGCCACGCCCGTTGCGCTAGTCCTGGCTGAACCGGCTGGTAGTGAAGGACCATCGGCCGACGCGGTGACCGCAAGCGGGTTAGCCGCGAGCTGGCGGGTCGATGCCGCGCATGGCGCGCAGCCGCACTTGCACGAATTCGCGCTGGGCCGCAACCGCCTGGCCGTGCCAAACCATCACGACGACGACCGTCAGCAGATCGCCGAACGACTGACCGCGCTTATCTCGTTCGACCTGGCAGAACCCTTCGAGCGGATTCGCGAAGCGATCGAAGAGGCTCACAAGGGCAGCCGCGCGGCGTAGCCAACGCCGAGCTCGGGACGTCGCCTTAGAGAACGATTCGGCCGCCGCCAGGGAAGGAGCGTGGCCCATGCAAGAAGCATTTGACCCGCGCGGCGCCATCACCTGGCAGCCGTCACTCTCGGTCGTGACGGCTAGCGCCGTGGCCGCGCTGCCAATGGCGCTGCCGGTAGCGCTGGCGACCGACGTTTGGCAACTCTCGGCGCTGGCGTCGCCGCGTCCCCAGGTCATCAGCCCTCTACTGCGCGGCGCCCAGACCGGCGCGGTCACACTGTCACTCGTCGCGCCCAAGCTCAAGGTCTCCAGCTTTCAGTTTCCGCAGTTCGATTCCTGGAAGTCCAACCTCAGCGCTCCCGCGCCGCCGGCCGCCCCTGCCGTGAACCCGGCGGGCGCCGCGCCGCCGGACCCCGCGACGAAGGCCCGCACCCGGATCAAGCCACCGGGCGACGTCATTAAGCTCGAAGACCGGCTGTTGTATCTGCTCCAGCCGTCGCTCGAGACCCTGATCGGCGACGCGGCGCTGGCCATGCCCTTTCGACCTTTCGCTTACCAGTTCGAGGGCGTGGCATTTTTATATCCGCGCTGGACCGCGATTCTGGCCGACGAAATGGGGCTGGGCAAGACCATGCAGGCCATCACCGCCATGCGTCTGCTTTTGCACGCCGGCGAGCTGCGCAGCGTGCTGTTGGTCTGCCCCAAGCCGCTGGTGACCAACTGGCAGCGCGAGTTTTCGTTGTGGGCCCCGGAGTTGCCAATCACCGTGATCGAAGGCGACCAGGGGCGCCGCCGCTGGCAATGGCAACAAACCGAATCGCCGCTGAAGGTGGCCAACTACGAGCTGTTGCAGCGCGACCGTCAACTGGTGGCCGAGCTCGGTTTGCAATTCGACCTGGTCGTGCTGGACGAAGCCCAGCGGATCAAGAATCGTGCGAGCGTGACCAGCCAGTCGGTGCGCGAGATCCCCCGCCGCCGCAGTTGGGCGCTCACCGGCACGCCCGTGGAAAACAGCCCGCAGGATTTGGTCGGCATTTTTGAGTTTCTCTCGCCGGGCTACCTCTGCGATTCGATGAAACCCCGCCGCATGGGTCAGGCCGCAGCAGACCATGTGCTGCGCCGCACCAAGGACAAGGTGCTGACCGAACTGCCCCCCAAGACCTTTCGCGACGCCGAGGTGGAGCTCAGCTCGGCCCAGCGGGCCAGTTACACGATGGCCGAAGAAGAAGGCGTGATCCGCCTCACCGAGATGGGCGACGCCGCCACGATCCAGCACGTCTTCGAGCTGGTGCTCAGGCTCAAGCAGATCTGCAATTTTGACCCCGTGTCGGGCGACAGCTCGAAGTTTGAACGGCTGGCCGCCGACCTCGACGAGGTGGCCGCCAGCGGACGCAAGGCGATCATCTTCAGCCAATGGGTCGCGACGCTCGAAAACCTGGCCGGCCGGCTGAAGCACCTGCGGCCGGGCCTCTACCACGGCGGCGTGCCCAGCAAGCACCGCGACGGGGTCCTGGAGCGATTTCGCGAGGACAAGCGGCAACACGTGCTGCTGTTGAGCTACGGCGCCGGCGGCGTGGGCCTGAACCTGCAATTTGCCGAGTACGTGTTCTTGTACGATCGCTGGTGGAACCCGGCGGTCGAAGACCAGGCGATCAATCGGGCCCACCGCATCGGCGCCGCCGGCCCGGTGACCGTGACCCGGTTTTTGGCGCTCGACACGATCGAGCAGCGGATCGACCAGGTGCTGCGCGAGAAGCGCGAAATCTTCGACACGATCTTCAACGACGTGGAGCCCCGCGAGAGCCTGGGCCTGACCCAGCAGGAAATCTTCGGGCTCTTCAAGCTCCGCTGCCCAGCGGGGCCAATCGACCTGGCGGCGTGAGCGCCTTCTCTTTTCCCTCGCCCCTCGTGGGAGAGGGTCAGCGCGCGTGCAAATGCGAGCCAGGGTGAGGGGGGCGCGGCGGAAGCGATGGCATCTCGGCGGTGAGTGTGCGCTGCGGCGCGCTGAGCAGAGAATGTTAGCGGCGCATCCCCAAACACAGCGCGCCCCCTCACCCGGCTTGCTCAAGCAAGCCACCCTCTCCCTCGAGGGGCGACGGTGAAAAACTTGAGTGGCGACGTTGTTTAAAAAAAACACAGAGCCGGGGGCGTTGCGTCAGACGCCACCGGCCCTGTTACCTCGGGCGGCCAAGCCTCTAAGCCGCCGGTTGGGTTTCGAACTGGGCCTCCTCGGTCGAGCCGGCCAGCGCCGTGGTCGACGAGTAGCCACAAGAAATCGTGTTGGCCACTTCGTCGAAGTAGCCCGTGCCGACGAACCGCTGATGCTTGGTCGCCCGGTAGCCGGCGTCGGCCTCGAGGGCAAACTCCCGCTCCTGCAGCGCGGCGTAGGCGGTCATGCCCCGCTCGCGATAGCCGCACGCCAGCTCGTACATCGACAGGTTCAAAGCGTGGAACCCGGCCAGCGTGATGAACTGAAACTTGTAGCCCATCGCACCCAGCTCGCGCTGGAAGCGGGCAATCGTCACTTCGTCCAGCTTCTTCTTCCAGTTGAACGACGGCGAACAGTTGTAGGCCAACAGCTTGCCGGGATACTCGGTGTGAATCGCCTCGGCAAACCGCCGGGCTTCGGCCAGGTCAGGCGTCGAGGTCTCGCACCACAGCAGGTCGGCATACGGGGCATAGGACAGCCCGCGGTCGATCGCGATGTCCAACCCACCCTCGATGCGAAAAAAGCCTTCGGCCGTGCGCTCGCCGGTAATGAACCGCCGGTCGCGCGGGTCGACGTCGCTGGTGATCAGCTGCGCGCTGTTGGCATCGGTCCGGGCGACCAGCACCGTGGGCACGTCCAAGACGTCAGCCGCCAGCCGCGCGGCGGTCAGCGTGCGGACAAACTGCGTGGTCGGCACCAGCACCTTGCCCCCCATGTGCCCGCACTTTTTCTCGCTGGCCAGTTGGTCCTCAAAGTGGACCCCCGCGGCGCCGGCTTCGATCATGGCCTTCATCAATTCAAACGCGTTGAGCGGTCCGCCGAAGCCGGCCTCGGCGTCGGCCACGATCGGCAGAAAGTAATCGCGATCCTGCCGTCCTTCCAGGTGCTGGATTTGGTCGGCGCGGCGCAGGGCGTTGTTGATTCTGCGGACCACGCCGGGCACGCTGTCAGCCGGGTACAAGCTCTGGTCGGGGTACATCTGCCCGGCGTTGTTGGCGTCGGCCGCGACCTGCCAGCCGCTCAGGTAAATCGCCTGCAAGCCGGCCTCGGCCATCTGCACCGCCTGATTGCCAGTCAGCGCGCCCAGGGCGTTCACGTACGGCTCGAAGTTGACCAGGTGCCACAGCCGCTCGGCGCCGCGCCGGGCCAGCGAATGCTCCACATGCAAGCTGCCCCGCAGGCGAGCCACTTCTTCGACCGAGTAGTCGCGGCGCACGCTCTGCCAGCGCGGGTGGTCGGTCCAGTCGTTTGAGATCTCGGTCGTGGTGCGTGGATGGTACATCGGACGAGCGCCTTTCAGTCTGAGATGAGAGCGAGAGTGAGAATTCACGGACGAGATGAGGCTTAGTGAATGATGCTTGAGGGGCCGACGCGAGAAACCCAAGGCAATCAGCAAACTATTCGAGCTGTTCGTAAGCCGGCAGCGTGAGGAACTCGACGAACTGCTCGGCCGTGCTGACCGCCAGGAACAGCCGTCCGGCCGCTTCAAACTTGCTGGCGGCGTAGGCTTCGGCTCCCAGCTTTGCGCGCAGCTCGGTCAGCTCGCGATCCAGCGCGTCTTCGACCAGTTCCACCGTGATCTTGGTGCCGTCGTCAAACCGGCCGCGATCATGGCGAATCCACTGCCAGATCTGAGCCCTGGAGATTTCGGCCGTGGCGGCGTCTTCCATCAGGTTCGCGATCGGCACGCAGCCCTGCCCGCGCAGCCAGCTCTCCAGGTACCGCACGCCCACCGCGACGTTCGTGGTCAGCCCCTGCCGCGTGATCGGTCCGCGGGGCACTTCCAGCAGGTCGACCGCGGTGACGTCGAGGTCGCGGTCGATGTGCCGCAACTGGTTCGGCCCAAACATGTGCGCGTCGAACACCTCGAGCGCCACGCCGACCAGCCCAGGATGCGCCACCCAGGTGCCGTCGTGACCGTCGGTCACCTCGCGCTCTTTGTCCGCGCGGACCTTGTCTAACGCCTGCTGGTTGGCGACCGGGTCGTTCTTGATCGGAATCTGCGCGGCCATGCCCCCCATCGCGTGCACTCCGCGGCGATGGCAGGTGTTGATCAACAGCTTGGAATACGACCGCAGAAAATGCGTCGTCATCGTCACCGCCGCGCGGTCGGGCAGCACGAACTCGGGCTGATTGCGGAACTTCTTGATGAAGCTGAAGATGTAATCCCACCGCCCGCAGTTGAGCCCCGCGGAGTGCTCGCGCAGCTCATAGAGAATCTCGTCCATCTCGAACGCGGCCAGGATGGTCTCGATCAGCACCGTGGCCTTGATCGTGCCGCGCGGCAGACCCAGGTGGTCTTGCGCCAGCAGGAAGACGTCGTTCCAGAGCCGCGCTTCCAGGTGGCTCTCAAGCTTGGGCAGGTAGAAGTACGGCCCGCTGCCTTTGGCCACCAGCTTCTGCGCGTTGTGATGCAGGTACAGCGCAAAGTCAAAGATGCTGGCAGAAACCGGCTCTCCGTCGACCAGCACGTGCTTCTCTTCCAGGTGCCAGCCGCGGGGGCGGACCAGGAGCGTGGCGGTCTCCGGCGCCAGCGTGTAATGCTTGCCTTCGCGGCTGGTGTGCTCGATGGTGCCGCTGACCGCGTCGCGCAGATTGACCTGCCCCTCGAGCGTGCCGACCCAGGTCGGCGCGTGCGAATCCTCAAAGTCGGCCATGAAGGTCTTCGCGCCGGAATTGAGCGCGTTGATCACCATCTTGCGGTCGACCGGTCCGGTGATCTCCACGCGGCGGTCGCGCAGGTCGGCCGGCACCGGCGCGATGCGCCACTCAGCGGCCCGGACGTCGGCGGTCTCACTCAGGAAGTCGGGCAGCTCGCCGGCGTCGAGCCAAGCCTGCCGCCGCACCCGCTCGGCTAGCAGTTCGCGCCGCCGGGCCCGGATGTGGCGTTCCAGCAAGGCCACCAGCTCCAGGGCCTCGGGGGTGAGAATGTTTTCGGCGGCCGGCGGCACGGGGGCCAAGAGTTCGACGGAACTTCGGGTGATCGTGGCCATGGTTTTGTTTGCCTGGTTCGTGATTGCCTGGTTCGAAGGTTTGCGGTCGCTCGTGCGTTCCCCGGTGGGCGTCCGCCGCCGGTTGAGCGCTACCGCCTGTCGTTCTTCCTAAAAATAACTGTCGGCAGAGAATTGAAAACGGCAATCTTTTCAATTAATAGTATTGGTATCATCAATAGAATACCGACCATTGATCCGCGCTATAATTGACCCGGGGCGCCTGCCGACCCCGCCCTTTCACCACGCCCAGAGCTTTTCACCGATGCCGCGCACCCGCACGCTGAGCTACTACAAGCACAACCGCCTGCAGCAACTGCGGGGGTTCTGTTACGCGGCCCAGGCCGGCAGCGTCTCCAAGGCGGCCGAAAAGTTGTATCTGAGCCAGCCCAGCGTCTCGTTGCAGATCCAGGCCCTGGAGCGGGAACTGAACGTGGCGCTCTTTGAACGTCGCGGTCCGCGGATCACGCTCACGCCCGACGGCAAGACGCTTTTTGAGATGGCCGCGCCCCTGGTTGAACAGATCGACTCGCTGTTCGACACATTCGCCGCCCGACGCGGCGGTGTGGAGACCGGAAGGATCGACATCGCCGCCGGCGAATCGACCACGCTCTACCTGCTGCCTCGCTTCGTCCAGGAATTCTCCCAGCGCTATCCCGGCATCGAGCTCAAGCTGCACAACGTCACCGGCCGCGACGGACTGGCCATGGTCCGCTCGGACGATGCCGACTTCGCCGTTGGCTCGATGCTCGAAACCCGCGAGGACATCGACTACCAGCCGATGTTCACCTACGACCCGATGCTGATCGTCGGCCGCGGCCACCCGCTGGCCAAGCGCAAGCGCGTGACCTTGAAAGACGTGGCCCCCTACCCTTTGATCCTGCCCCCCAGCCACCTCACGACCTGGCGGGTCGTGGACTATGCCTTTGGCAAGCACAAGCTGAAGTACAAGGTGAAGATGGAGGCCGGCGGTTGGGAGGTCATTAAGAAGTACGTCTCGCTGGGATTGGGCATCTCGATCGTGACCAGCATCTGCCTGTCGGGCGAAGAGCCCGACCTGGTGGCGATTCCCCTGGCCCGTTACTTTCCCAAACGGACCTACGGCCTGGTGATCCGCAAAGGCAAGTACCTGTCGCCGGCGGCTCAACGGTTCGTCGACCTGATGCGCGAGAGCGTCAAAGGCAAGCTCCCCACCGCCGCCCCGGGCGCCGCCGGCCAACTCTTCGGCTTTTACGGACCGATGGACCGGGGCGAACGCTCGTAGCCGCCCTCAGGCGCGCGCGCATGGTCGCAAGAAATGAGTCACTCGGTCACTAGCCGATCGATCCGCCAGGTGCCCAGTTCGTTGCCCGCCAACAACCGCACGGCGGGAGCGCCGTCGGCGCGATAGAGATACTCGGCCCGCGGGCTGTCCTGCACGGTGACCGTTTGCACCGAAACAAACGCCAGCGGCTTGTTGAGCTCGGGGTGCTGCTTGACCCGCTTCAAGAACGTCTCGCGCCCCTCGGCACTTTTAAACTCGGCGGTCGTCGACTGCCAGGCCTCGCTGGCCTTGCCGGTGCGCAATAATGTCAGGAATTGGTCGGCCACGGCGCGGCCGGCCTCCACGTCGGGCTGGGCCGGCCTGCGCAGCCAGACCACGGACACCGCGACGGCCAACACCACGAACACGCCCAGCAGGACCCACAGGGTCGTTTGTCCACGGCGATCGTTCGGCGTCGCTTGCAGCATCAAAGTATCCTCGCAGCAGTTCGTTCGTGTTCCAGCCCTACTCACCCAGCGGCGCCACTTCGCCGCCGGCCCGCGTGCCGATCGCGCGCCACACCCGCAGCTCGACACCGTCTTCAATCGCCCGCACCGATCCGTCGAGCAACAGCGCGTTGACCGCGCCCGGATGGTAGCTGCGCGCGGTCACGGCGGCATAGGTCAGGGCCGTGGTCGACTCGCCGTCGCGCATCGAGGTCAGGTCGATGTCGTACGTCACGCCGTTGGCCGCCGCGTAGGGGACGACCGTGTTGGGACTAAATGTCGTGGTGAACCCCGTCTCGTGCACGTCCCCTTCGACCCACTCCGTGTGCCCGTTGGAATCGAACGTGCCGCCAAAGTACGGCGTCAGGTCCGACGGCACCGTGGGCGCAGCCACGCCCGGCATGTCGGGCTTGAGCGTGTCCCAAATGTTGGGTTGGTAAGCCTTGACTTCAGAAGCCGCCAGCGTGTGCGACAGCCCGTCGCTGATCTCGCTGACCCGGCAAGCGCGGTTGGGCATGAACGCGCCGTCGCCCACTTCGGCCGTCGCCGGGTTGTAGATGAACCACGTGCCTTGATTGAAGACGTAGTTCAGCGGGTAGTAGGTCAAGGTCGGCGTCACGCGTTCGCGGTCGTTGATCTCGTCGGGGCACATGTACACCGCCACGCGGGTCTTGGCGGCCTGCGGATTGCCGGTGAACTCGGGGCTTTTCTTGAAGTCGATCAAGCTGGCCAGGCCCGTCTCTTCCAGATAGGGCAACAACCGGGCATGCGCCGACCAGGGCTGAAACGGCTGCCCCATCGGCAGCACCGTGATCGGCGGAAACCGGCCCACCGCGGAGAGGTAGTTCTGCAAGGCCAGGCCGACCTGCTTCAGATTGTTCGAGCATTGCGAGCGGCGTGCGCTTTCGCGCGCGGCCTGGATCGCCGGCAACAGCAACGCCACCAGCATGCCAATGATTCCGATCACGACCAGCAATTCCACCAGCGTGAAACCCAACCGAGATCGCTTCGTGATTGTCTGGACCATCTGCCTACCCCTGTTGCCGCTGACCACGCTCATGCCAGCAAAGCCGCGCCGTATACCAGGCAGCTTAGCCGGCGCGGATCAGAGCCAACTGAGCCGAAGTTAAGCTTTTCCTCATTCATTGCCGGGCTCGTTTTCCGGTCGTCGACGCACGAAACATGGCCGCTGGGTCACCCAGGTGTTACGATGAATCGTCGGCGAGCAACCGTGGCAATGATCGAGCGAGCACCATGGCAATTCGCGTCCTGCTGATCGAAGACGAGCCCGAGATCGCCGACTACCTGGTCCGCGGACTGCGCGAAGAAACTTTCGTGGTCGATCACGCGGCTGATGGCGCCAGCGGCTGGGATGCGCTGCGGGCCAACGTCTGGGACGTGGCGCTGGTCGACTGGTGGCTGCCGGTTCAAGACGGCCTGACGCTCCTGACTCGTTATCGGGCTGAAGGCCAGACCGGACCGATCCTGTTTCTCACCGCCCGCGATGCCGTGTCGGATCGTGTCAGCGCACTGGATGCCGGCGCGGACGACTACCTGTGCAAGCCCTTTGCCTTCGAGGAGTTGCTGGCGCGGGTTCGCGCCCTGGCACGCCGTCGTCAGTCGTCGGCCGAGCGCGAGCTGCGCTATGCCGACCTTTCGATCGATTTGAATTCTCAGCGCGTGGAGCGTGGTGGCGCGCGGTTGACGTTGACCGCCAAGGAGTATGCCCTGCTGGTGCTGCTGTTGCGCCACGCCGAGCAAGTGCTCTCGAGGACCCGCATTTATGAGCGCATCTGGGATGAGCGCTACGACCCGATGTCCAACACGCTCGAGTTTCACATCATGGAGCTGCGCCGCAAGCTGGAAGTCCAGGGGCCGAGATTGATTCAGACCTACCGCAATCGGGGTTACGCACTGAGCACGGCTGACGTGCGCGAGGTGCTGGGCAAATGACGCTTACCAATCGGGTCTCGCTGATTTTCCTGGCGGCGCTGGCCGCGGTGCTGGCCGTGATGTGCCTGGCCGTGCTGGCCACGGCCAGTTGGTATTTGCACCGCCAGACGGCCCAGGCCTTGTCGTCGGGCCTAAACACCTTGGTCGCCGCGATCGAGGTCGTCCCCGAGGGGGTCGAGTGGGAGCCGGCCGAACGGCAGTTGGAATTTGAACGCGGCCCGCTAGGCCAGGAAATCGCCTGGCTGCTGACCGACGGCCAGGGCCGGCCATTGGACGGCTCCGTCGACGTTCTCGACGGTGATAGACTCGAAGGCGATGATTCCGCCGGTGACGTTCGCTCCGAAGATGATCTCGCCAGCGCGGTGATGTGCGCCGCGATTGCCGAATTCCCATTGGACGTTACCTCGACGCCGCTGCGCACGACCGAGGCCGATGGCTGGCGCATCGCGCAGCACTGGTTGACGCCGCGTCGCTTGCACCCGGAGCGGGCCTATCATCCCGATGCTGACCCCAAGCATCCGGCACTGGGGGTCACGGCCGCCATCTCGCTGGAGCCCATTGGCGAGTTGCTGTGGTTACTGGCCTTGGGGCTGGCGACGACGGCGGTGCTGGTGTGGTTGGGCGTGGCCCTGGTGGGACGCCGCCTGGTATCCCGCGCGTTGAGCCCGATTCGCCGCCTGGCGGACCTGGCGACCGGCATGGACGCGGGCAAGCTGGCCGAGCGATTGGCGCCGGCGCCGACCGGTGACGAGCTGGAGTCGCTGGCCCATGCGATGAACGGCATGCTGGACCGGCTCCGCCTCTCGTTCGAGCGGCAGCGCCGCTTTACCGGCGACGCGGCCCATCAACTGCGCACGCCGTTGACCGCGATCATCGGCCAGTCCGAGATTGCGCTGCGCCGCGACCGCTCGCCGACCGAATATCAAGCGGTTCTGGGCAAGCTTCACCGCCAGGCGCTACACCTGCACGATCTGGTCGAGTCGTTGTTGTTCCTCAGTCGGGCCGACGGCGAAGCCCAGCTCCGCGCGCTGCGGGTCGTGAACCTGTCGAGCTGGCTGGAAGAATATCTGACCGACTGGCAAGAACGTCATGCGCAGTGCGAGGTCGCAGCGCGGATCGCGCCCGCAAGTTGCCCGGTCTACGTGCAGGGAGTGCTGCTGGCCGAGTTGGTCGGCATCTTGCTGGACAACGCCGAGAAATATCGCGACGCCGCCACGCCGATCACGGTAATCCTCTCAGCGACTGGCAGTGCCGCGCGGCTGACGATTGAAAACGTCGGACCGCAAATCACCAGCGAAGAGCTGGCCGAGCTGTTCACTCCGTTTTGCCGCGGCGAGCAAGCCAGGCTGCGCGGCGTGGAGGGGGCCGGCCTGGGCCTGTCGATCGCGCGGCGGCTGGCCGAAACGTTCAAGGGCACGCTCACCGCCGACGCCGGCGCCAGCGGCCACATCCGCTTCACGATCGAGCTGCCGCTGGCGGCGGATCCAGAGCCAGCCGTCGCCCGCCGCGAGCCGCAAGGGGCGGAATTCTAGCGGTCGTCGCGCCGCACGCGCAGCGACGCCCCCGATTGGCTTGGCTGCCCCTCACGACTACGATGAGGGGCATGGCCGGCAGCACGTATGACTTTGACGTCCTGGTGATCGGCGCTGGACATGCCGGCACCGAAGCGGCGCTGGCCGCTGCGCGGTTGGGTGCGCGGACCGCGCTGTTGACCACCAATTGCGACACGGTCGGCCAGATGAGCTGCAACCCGGCCATCGGCGGCGTAGCCAAGGGGCAGATCGTGCGCGAGATCGACGCGCTGGGCGGCGCAATGGGCCAGGCCATCGATGCCACGGGCATCCAGTTCCGCCTGCTCAATCGCAGCAAAGGCCCGGCCATGCACAGCCCTCGGGCTCAGGCCGACAAGAAGGCCTATCAGCTCGAAATCAAACGCGTGGTCGAAGAGCAAGAGAACCTGACGCTGCGGCAGGAGGTCGTGGAGGATTTGTTGGTTGAGGAGGTCGGCGCAAGAGAGAGCGGCGGGCAGGTGCCCGGGGTCACAGACCCCGGCTACAGGACGGATGGCGACTACAAGGAAGACCGCGGTTACAGGGCGCGGATCGTCGGCGTGCGGGTGCGGGGCGACGCGGTCTATCGGGCCCGAGCTGTCATTCTGACCACCGGCACGTTCCTGCAAGCGCTGATGCACACCGGCGAGGCCAAGACCCCCGGCGGCCGCGCGGGCGAGGGGACCACGGCGGGCATCTCCGGCGCGCTCGAGCGGTTGGGATTTGAACTGGCGCGATTCAAAACGGGCACGCCGCCGAGGTTGAACGGCCGCACCATCGACTACTCGCAGGTCGAGCTGCAGCCGGGCGACGACGACCCGCAGCCGTTTTCGTTCCTCACCGACAAGCTCGACTGCCAGCAATTGCCCTGCTGGATCACGTTTACCAACGAAGAGGTGCACGAGCTGATCCGCGCCAACCTGCACCGTGCGCCGATGTACAGCGGGCAGATCACCTCCAGCGGGCCGCGCTACTGTCCCTCGATCGAAGACAAAGTCGTCCGTTTCGCCGACAAGGACCGGCACCAGTTGTTTTTAGAGCCCGAGGGTCGCTCGACCCGTGAGGTTTACGTCAACGGCATCTCGACCAGCCTGCCGCGCGACGTGCAGGACCAAATCATTCGCCGGGTGCCGGGGCTCCAACGGGCCGAGATCATGCGTTATGGCTATGCCGTGGAGTACGACTACTCTCCGCCCGAGCAGTTGGAGACCACGCTCGAGACGAAACGAGTCCGCGGACTTTACTTCGCCGGTCAGATCAACGGCACGACCGGCTATGAAGAAGCCGCCGCCCAGGGACTGATCGCCGGAGCAAACGCGGCCTTGGCGCTGGCCGGCCGCGAACCATTGGTGCTCGACCGCAACCAGGCCTACATCGGCGTGCTGATCGATGATCTCGTGACCAAGGGCGTCGACGAACCCTACCGCATGTTCACCAGCCGCGCTGAATACCGCCTGTTGCTGCGCCAGGACAACGCCGACCGGCGGCTGACACCGCTGGCCTGCGAGCTCGGTCTAGCGGGCGACGAGCGCCAAGGTCGGCTGGCGTTGAAGGAAACCGAGATTGCCGAGGCCTCCCAAATCTTAAAGACCACCCGCGCCGGCGACGACACGCTGGCCCAACTTCTCAAGCGTCCCGAAGTCACCTGGAGTGACCTGGTGGCGCGGGCGCCCGCGCTGGCCGCGTTTTCATCGCAGGTGGCCGAGCAGGTCACGTACGACACCAAGTACGCCGGCTATATAGCCCGGCAGGAAGTGGAGATCGACCGCCACCGTCGGCTGAGCGCAAAACGGATTCCCGCGGCGTTCGACTACGCGCGGATCACGCATTTGCGGGCTGAAGCGCGCGAGAAACTGGCGCGCGTGCGACCGGCCAGCGTCGCTCAGGCGGGTCGGATCAGCGGGATCACGCCGGCCGACTTGGCGCTGTTGGTGATCCACTTGGGCGGAAGCTAAGCCCGGCGATTTGGCGAGGTCTCCCCGCGCGCGGCCGGTGAGTTTACACGTTGTGTGGGCCAGGAAAACGGCGGACACCAGACGTTTAAGCGGGTGTTTGGCGGCTTGCGGAAGTCGGGTCGTGAGAAAACGGAACCAAAACCATGGTCGCGCCGTAAGCAAAAGTGACCATTGAACTTAGGCACAATGGATCAATCTTGACTCACTTTGCACCAGGGCTATAATGGGGCTCGATGGCAATTTCGGTAATCCTGGAAGGAATCGTACGTACGCTCTGCCGTCTTAAGAGCAGCCATTTGGTCAAACGTTTACGGACGCAGTAAGCTAATAGGCTAGGTTCCGTCTAGCGTGACATGGAGGATTAGGAACTTCCGGTGGTTTCTTTAGTCGAGAAGCCAGTTTGGAAGTCCCGCTTAGACTAGCCTTACCATCGGCTAGGGAGAGGGGTGGTTAGCCCATATGAAAACTGTGTTCACGACGGGTGAAGCGGCCAAGATTTGCAAAGTTAGCCAACAAACGATCATTCGCTGTTTCGACTCCGGACAGCTCAAAGGCTTCCGCGTGCCGGGCAGCCGATTTCGCCGCATTCCGCGGGAACAACTCTACGCCTTCATGCGCGACAACGGCATCCCCACCGATGCCTTGGAAAGCGGCAAACGCAAGGTGCTGATCGTCGACGACGACCAGGAGTTGGTCGAGTTGATCGTGGACGTGTTGGAAAAGGACGGCCGCTTTGAAGTCCGCAAGGTCAACAACGGCTTTGACGCCGGCATGATGGTCAAGGAATACCATCCGGACCTGATCGTGCTGGACGTCATGCTGCCGGACATCAACGGCAAGGAAGTCTGCCAGCGGGTTCGCACCGACAAGAGCATGGACGACGTGCGGATCATCTGCATCTCCGGCATGGTCGAAGAGGACAAGATCGAAGACCTCAAGGCCGCCGGCGCCAACGATTTCATGCACAAGCCGTTCGAGGTCGAGACGCTCATTGAGCGGATGTGCTCCTTGCTGGATATCGAAGCGGTCTCGCAGCGCTAACCTGCACGCAGCGCTGACCTGCACGCAGCGCTGTGTGAACGCAGCGCTGAGCTGCACGAGACCCGCAGTTATCGGGCACTTTTACGATTGCCCCCAAGTTACCCCTGCCGGGCGACACTGCCTTGGTTGGCACACAGCTTTGGTTGACATAGCGTTGGTCAACACCGCGTTGGTCAACACTGCGTTGGTCAACTCAGCTGCGGTCGACCCCAGCCTCGCTGGTTCTGCGCGCCGGTGCAGGTCGTCTGGCCCGGCGCCGCAGGACCTCGCATGCGATCGCTCCCCACGCTCTACCTGGGCAGTCGTCCGCTGGAGCTGCCCCTCTCGCCGCCGACTGCCCGGGCGTTGCTCTCGGCGCTGGTGGCGGCCGATGCCGGCGCCGAACCGGCGGATCTGACCGCGGGACTCAACTCCGCCATCGAGGCCGACCCGGTGCTCTCGCTGTGGGCGGCGGTCTCGGCCCTGGGCCGTGGCGTGACGCAGCTTGCCACCGTACGGGACCTGGCTGCCTGGCTGGCGGGCAGTCTCTTGAATGTGCTCGTTTGGCGCGAGCGACCTGAGGGTTCGGCGGCGGTGGTGGAACCGGTCTGGGACGCCGCCAGTTGTGCGGATCAAGTCAGCCAATGGATCGCCGGGGCGAAGCTGGTTCCTCAGACCGCCAACCTGTTGCACCGCGCGCTGGCCAGGCTGCCAGCGGTCGAGAGGCTGGACGAAGCGAGCGGCGGCGCCCCGCCAACGTCGGCGGACCGGTCCGATGGCGCCGTGCTGGTCGCCGTGGCCACGCGGTTCGCCCGGCTGCGCCAGCTCGAAAGCCAATTCCTGGCCCGGCTGGAAATCGAAAAGCTCGACGCGCTCAAAGAGCTGGCCTATGGCGCCGGCCACGAGATCAATAACCCCTTGGCCAATATCTCGGCCCGGGCACAGACCCTGCTGGAAGACGAGACCGATCCAGAGCGGCGGCGAAAGCTGGCCGCGATCAACACGCAGGCGTTTCGGGCCCATGAAATGATCGCCGACATGATGCTATTTGCCCGGCCCCCCAAACCCAAGCTCGAACGGTTGGACCTGGTGCGGCTGGTCACGCAGTTGATCGCCGAGCTGGCGGCGGCAGCCGCCGACCAGGAGACCGAGCTACTGCTGCATGCCACCACCGGCACCGCGCTGGTCGACGGCGACAAGACTCAACTGTCGGTCGCCATTCGCGCCCTGGTGGTCAACGCGCTGGAGGCGATGGTCACCGGCGGCCGCGTGGAGGTGAGCATTCGCGCTGCCGCCGCGCCGGCAAACTCTCGCGCCGCTCTAGAGACTGTGCAGATTGCCGTGTCGGACAATGGTCCAGGGATTACCGACGAAACGCGGCGGCACATCTTCGACCCGTTCTATTCGGGCCGCGAAGCCGGACGCGGCCTGGGCTTTGGACTGTCGAAGTGCTGGCGAATCGCCGGTTTGCACGGTGGCACGATCGAAGTTGCCAGCACGCCGGGGTCCGGGGCGACGTTCACTTTGGCGCTGCCAATTCGCCCGTTCGCCGGATAGCGCCCCGCCTGCGGCCGTGATGCGTTTTGGCAACACGACGAATCGCGTCGACGATATTTGCCCGCGATTCTCGTGCCCGCGCCGCACTCTGATATTTTCTCGTTTGTCAAGCGACCTCGGACGTTGCATCGCTCTCAGATTCAGCTAGATTTGAAGCAGACCTGAATTGAGGCCAAAAGCGAAGTGAGCCCGCGCTCGCGGGGAACAACAGGTATTTCCCAGCTCGTTTCGCTGGAATCAAAATCCCCTAGCAATCTCAACATGAGGACTCATCCGATGCGACAACCCCTCGCCGTTCTGTTGGCCCTTGGCGTCGTCGCCGCGGCCACACCCGCTTATGCTTTCTGTCACGGCTGCGGTCGTGGCGTGACCGCGTATTACGCGCCGGCGGCAGTCGCCGCACCGGTCACGGCCTACTATGCCCCAACGGTCGCCGCGCCGGTGACGACCTATTACGCTCCGACGGTCGCCCCGGTCACGACGTACTATGCGCCGACCGTGGCTGCGCCGGTCACCACTTACTATGCTCCGGCCGTCGTGGAGCCCGTCACGACCTACTACGCTCCGGCGCCCGTGACCACCTACTACGCTCCGGCTCCGGTCACCACCTACTATGCACCGGCCGTGACGAGCTATTACGCCCCTGCCGTCATGCCCGTGACCAGCTACTACATGCCGGCCGCTGCCGTGCGTCCGCGTTGGGTCTATCCGGGCCAGCCGGTGCGCAACTCGTTCCGCGCGTTGACCTGGTAAGGTCCACTCAACGCCGCGCGATCGCAAATCGCACTCTCCAGCGTGCCGCTCAACCCACTTGAGCGGCACGCTTTTTTGTTGCGCGGTGCCGATGTGCGACGCGGGCATGAGACTACCGCACGTCGCGGCGAACAGACCCGCACTACCGCAGGATCACTTCGCCGGCCGCGACGATCTGCCAATCAGCTTCGCGTACTCGGCCAGCGTGCCCAAGCCGACCGATCGGCGGCGCTCGTCGACCTGCTCGGGGTCTTCGATCGGCTGCGGATCGTAGGTGCCGTCGTCCTTGAGACGGAACTGCGTGCCGTAGACCTGCGGCTTTTTGTGATTTACCCGCACTCGATCGACCAGGTAGGCGGCATCCACGGCCGCGGCCTCGCCCTCCTCAATGGCCGCCTCCAAGAGCGCCAGGCAACGGACCTGAAACTCGGGATCGAGATCGGCATGCTGCACGAGCAGCCAGGCTGCGTGGGCCCCGTCCGTGCCGACCAGCGTTTTGCCTGGCCAGCGGTGCGCGTCGACGATCTCTTTCATCCGCGAGGTGTTGCGGCGATCGATCGCCACGCACTTCTCCAGCTCCGCCTGCTGAATCTGCTGACCCTTGACCATCAGTGTGCGGCGCATTTCCTGGTCGACCCGCACCATCTCCAGCAGTTCGCGCCGCAGCACGGGGTCTTTCGCAGAGCTCTCAACCGGTGAATCGTTGGACGGAGGAGTATTCACCGGCAAGTCGGCCGCGTGAATCGCGGTCGGTATAAGCACACACGCGGCCAGAATGGCCACGCTGCACGGCCGGTAAAGAATCGTTCGAAGGCGACTCATGGCCGCGAGCATATCGCACGGCGCAAGCCCCCACAATCTCGCCCGGGCGAGAGCCTGCTAAATCGCTGCGGCCCGTGACTACTTGGGCAACAAGGCCGCCAGCTCGGGATGCGGCCGCGCGATGACGTCGGCCAGGATCAGCTTGCCGCCCAGGCGCTCGACCGTTTGCTTGCCGGCGTCGATGGCCGACTGCACGGCGGCGACGTCGCCGCGAATCATGATCGTGACGTAGGCGGCGCCGATCTTTTCCTTGCCCACCAGCGTCACGGCGGCGCCTTTGAGCATTTCGTCGGTGGCGTGCAACGCGGCGACCAGACCCTGGGTCTCGAGCAGGCCGATGGCTTCCGAATTCATTTGCTGAGCACTCATGGTTTCTTCTCGGGGGACTCGCGAATCGTAGATTTCCAGTAAGGGGCTCCAGACCGGCGGCGCGGCGGCCAGCTTTTGCGTGGCCTCCAGCGGCGCGGCCATGATGACCAGCTCGGCCGTCGTGCCCATCGCGCGGGCCAGCGCCAGGCCGACCTCGCCGGCTTCGCGCACGTCGCCGGCGGCGCCAACGAGCTTGATGCACTGCGCCGCGCTATCGGCGCTTTCGATGCCCAGGATGTGCACGCCCGCCGCCTTGGCACAGCGGTCGGCCACGAGCAGAGCGGGCGACAGATTGCCGACTTCCAACAGAGCCAATGAGAGGGTCGGCAAATTCACGGTCGACATCGGCAACGGGTTGCGAGAAAACGTCACAAATTGGGCCACAAGGCCCACGTATTAAAGGTAGCATGCCGCTGGCCTGCAACCTCCCGCCAGGCTTTTTTCTCAGAAGTGCCCGCCGCGGCGGTTTTCTTGGCCATCTCGCCAATTACAATCGGGCGAAGGTCCAAGGGCGCCGGCTCCCAAGAAGGGGCAGGAGCGACGCCGCACATCCACGGGCCAGGGACAGAGAATATGACACCCAGATTTTTCACTTGGCTGTTGCGCGCGCGTTACCACACCACCACTCGTCGAACCGTCTCGCGTTTCACAGCAAACGGACCGAGCGCCTCGCAGCGACGCTTGGGGCTGACCGTCGAGCCGCTAGAAGACCGCGAGCTGTTGGCCGTTGACGTCACGCCGGTTTATGCCGTCACCAATAGCTGGACCTCGGGCTACCAGGCCGCGATTGTTCTCGAGAGCCATCAGTCGGCCAACATCACGCCCTGGCAGCTCGAGTTTGACCTGTCGGCCAACATCACCTCGATCTGGAACGCCACGATCGCCAGCCACTCGGGCAATCACTACGTGATCGCTCCCGCCGTCTGGAACACCACGCTGGTGGGCAACGGCAAGGTCGACTTTGGTTTCGTGGCCGACGGCGCCGTCGTTTCGCCCAGCAACTATAAGGTCAACGGCGACGGCGGCCCCATCGCGCCGCCGCCGGCGCCGCTGCCGACCGTCTCGATCACTTCGCCGTCGATTGTCGAAGGCGCCAGCGGCACGAAGAACCTCGTCTTCACCGTCTCGCTCTCGGCCGCGCCCACGACCACGGCCGTGCTGGTGCCCTTTGCCACGGCCGACGGCACCGCCACCGCCGCCACCGATTACCGCGCAACCAGCGGCACGTTGCCGTTCGCGCGCGGTCAAACCAAGCGTTACGTCACGGTGCCCGTCAACGGCGACACCACGGTCGAAGCCGACGAAAACTTCTTCGTCAATTTGTCGAACCCCAGCGGCGCAACCCTGGCCCAATCCCGCGGCACGGCCACCATCACCAACGACGACCTCCCGACCACTCCGCCCCCCAGCTCCGGCAACGTGCAGTTCACGGTCACCAGCGATTGGGGCACGGGCTACACAGCCCAGGTCACGCTGCGCAACACGTCGAACGCGCCGCTCGACAATTGGCAGCTCGAGTTCGACTATGCGGGCCAGATCACCTCGATCTGGGATGCCGCCGTGACCAGCCACGTGGGCAATCACTACGTCATTGCCAACGCGGGCTACAACGCCACGATCGCCGCCGGCGGCACGGTCGCGTTCGGCCTCAACGGCTCGCCAGGCGGCGTCGCCACCGGGCCGACCAACTATCTGCTCCGCTCAGTCGGCGGCGGCACGCCCACGCCCGGAAACCAGGCTCCCGTGGCCAACGAGGACTTTGTCTACACCGCCCCAGGGCAGGCAGTGACGATCGGTGTAGCGGCCAACGACGTCGATCCAGAAAACGACGCCCTGACCGTGACCGCCATCACCTCGGCCGCACACGGCACCGTCGTGCTCAATGCCGACTCGACCGTCCGCTACACGCCCACGGCCGGATACACGGGCGGCGACACGTTTAACTACACGCTGCGCGACGCTCGAGGCGCGACCGCCACGGGCAAGGTGACCCTCACCGTCGCGGCGCAGAGCGCCTGGCCGGCCAGGGTCTATGCGCCGTATGTCGACATGACGCTCTATCCGATGTATGACCTGGTCGCGGCGGCCCGCACGCAGAACATTCGCCATTTCTCGCTGGCGTTCATCGTGGCGGATCCGCAAAACAAACCCGCCTGGGGCGGATATGCCGAATATGGATTGGGCACGACCTTCGACGCGCAGATGAAATCGCAAATCTCCGGCGTCCGCGCGCTGGGCGGCGACGTTATCGTCTCCTTCGGCGGCGCGGCCAACCACGAGATCGCCGAACAAATCACCAACGTCACGGCGTTGCAAAGGGCCTACCAGTCGGTGATCGATGCCTACGGTCTGACGCACATCGACTTTGACATCGAAGGCGCCGCGCAGGCCAACCGTGCCAGCGTCGACCGGCGGAACCAGGCCATCGCCGGCTTGCAACGCGACGCAGCCACCGCGGGCCGCGTGCTGGACGTCTCCTACACGCTGCCGGTCCTGCCCACCGGGTTGACCGCCGATGGGTTGTACATCCTGCAATCAGCGGCCCGCTATGGCGTGAACGTGAACGTGGTGAACATCATGGCGATGGACTATGGCGACTCGGCCGCGCCCAATCCCGTGGGCAAGATGGGTGACTATGCCATCGCCGCCGCCACCAGCTTGTTCAACCAACTGAAGTCGCTTTACGGCACAGCCAAAAACGACGCCCAGCTTTGGCAGATGGTCGGGGTCACGCCGATGATCGGGCTGAACGACGTCACGACCGAGACCTTCGACCAACAGGAAGCCCGCGAACTGGAGGCGTTCGCTCTGCAAAAGGGAATCGGCCGGATCGCGATGTGGAGCTTGAACCGCGACAAACAAAACGCGTCCGGCAAGATCACCTACGTTGACAACACCTCCAGCAGCCTGGTACAGCAGCCCTTTGAGTTCTCGAAAATCTTCCTGGCGTATGAAGGAGGTTGAGTGAGGTGACTAGAGAATCTTCTCCCTCGCCCCTCGTGGGAGACGGAGCGCTCGCCAAGAGGTGAGGGGGCGAGTTGCCAATCAGCAATCCCCTCCATCCCGCTCCGACCACGCACGTCCAATCGCTTGAAATGGAAACTTTGACTTCCGCTCAGCCCTCTCACCCGGCTTGAGTTCCGCAAGCCACCCTCTCCCACGAGGGGAGAGGGGCCATACAATGCTCTCCCATTCGGTGTCGGCAGAAAAGTCAATAAATCCCGGCCCAGCTCGGGTCTTTATCCTTAGTGAGCACGTGACGGCGGAGTCTGCGATGGCCGAATTGGGCGAGCGACTGGCGCGGGGCGAAGCGGCGGCGTTTGCCGAGCTGTACGACCTTTGCGCCGATCGACTGCACCACTACCTGGTCTCACAGCTCGGCTCGCGCGACGATGCCGACGAGATCTTGCAGGAAACGTTCCTGCGGTTGGCGCGGGGTCGCGAAAAGCTGGCCGGGGTCGAAAACATCGCGGGCTACGCCTTCATGGTCGCCCGCAACGAAGCCCTGCGGCGGATTGTGTCCAGATCTAACGAACACCAAAGGCGAGCCGAGGCCGCCGAGTTATTTGTCGAAGCGACGCACGACGACCGCGACGCGCGCGAAGCGGCGGAAGAACTGACACTCGCGCTGGCGAGACTCCGTGCCGAGCAGCGCGAGGTCGTGGAACTGAAAACCTACGGCGGCCTCACGCTAGCCGAGATCGCCCACGTCACCGGCACCCCGCCGGGCACCGTCGCCACGCGCTACCGCACGGCCATCGGCCAATTGCGCGAGTGGCTATCGAGGACTTGCCATGACTGACGAACTGTCCAATGAACTGCCTGACGACTTTGCTCGCTTGACCCCGCGGAAGGCGCCCGATGAACTGCGTCAGCGCGTGCTGGCGGCCGTGACCGAAGCGTTGGCAACGCCGGCGACAAGCAGCGCCGCGCCGACACGGCGTTGCAAGCCGCGCTGGGAACGGGCTCTGGAGTTGGCCACCGCGGCCAGCCTGGTGCTGGGCATCGGCATGCACGTCTGGCAATCTCAACACGACGCAGCCTGGCGCGAGCAGGTCTTCGGCCGAGTCAATGAAACAAAGGCGGTTGCGGCCAAACAATCCGACAAACCAGCCCCGCGGGCAGTTGCCAACGCCACAGGTCCGTCACTCGACGCGCGAACTCCCTGGGAACATTACAACCAACTCCTCCGCGAGCTGGCCGCCAACACGGCGACCTCCAAGCTATGAAAATCCCCTGGCGACGTCTGAAGTTCCTGGCGCTCGGTCTGGGCCTGGTCATCGGGCTAGGTCTGATCTATTGGGCCGTGGCCAACGCCCGTGCGGCAGCCCGGGTCGCGGAAAAAATCGCCGCCTTGCGTGCCGCGGGCGAGCCGACCTCGCTAATGGACCTGCGCCGCGAGCCGATTCCGCCTGAGACCAATGCGATGACCTATCTGGATCAGGCCGCACCAGCGGCTAAGGCGATGGTATCGGCGGTGGACGACGTCGAGGAGAAAGCGACCGAGGAAGAGCAGAACGCGTTTGAGGAAAACCGCCCCAGCCCGGCGATCCTGGCGGCGATGCGCGAGGCGTTGGCCGCGCATCCGGAAGTCATGCCACTGATTGAGAGAGCCGCGGCCTGCCCGGATTTCGATCCCCAATTGGATTACAGCGCCAAGACACACGACTTTCTGGTCAAAGCGATGCAGGAGCGATTCTCTGCCCTGCGCAATGTCTGGCGGGTGCTGCGCTATCGCGCGCTCGTGCAATTGGCCGACGGCCAGCGCGACGACGCGTTGCGGACTTGCCTGTTGATGTTCCGCCTCGCCCGGCACGCCGACCAGCAGCCGCTCCTCCTCAACTTCCTGGTAACCACGGCCCTGCGACTGATCAGCATCCGAGTGACGGAGACGGTCCTGTATGCCGGACCGGTCGCCACCGAGCTGCGCACCGTGCTCGAAGAGGAGTTAGGTCGGCAAGACCTTGCCCATAGCTGGCGCGAGGCATCAAGGAGCGATCGGGCCTATGGCACTGAATACTTCCACGAGATGGCCGAGGGGCCGATGGGCATGACCTACCGGCAACTGCCGATGTTCAAGAACGACCAGTGCGACTACCTGGACCTGCTCGACTTCTGCATCCAAACGTCCGACCGCCCGTTTGCCGATGAGAAGGTCCAAGATGAGCTCGCTCGCGTCGAGCGTGAGGCGGGCACACTCACTCGCTTGATGCTGCCCGCACTAAACGCGACGCGCGTCAGCCGCTTTCGCACGGAAACTTTGCTGCACGCGCTGCGAATGCTCAATGCCATCCAGCGGCGCGAACAAGCGGGCGAAGTGAACGAACCGCGGTTAGACGAACTTGGCCTGCCGGCAGTAGCCACGCGCGACCCCGTCAACGGCGAACCGCTGCAAATTAAGAAAACGCCGCAGGGCTGGCTGATCTATGGTGTCGGCACGAACCTGAAAGACGACGGCGGCCAGTTGAGAGATTTGTCGGACTTCGGCATCGGTCCCAAGTAGGTCAGGCACTCCGTGCCTGACAATTCAAGCGACTCTCAAGCCGAACGGACACCGCGCCGCCAAGTGTGTCGAGATGGCACGCGGCTTGGGCATGTCAGGCACGGAGTGCCTGACCTACAAAAAGAGCCCCCCCGTCACGCCAGGCCGCGCTGCTTTAGCTCGGCCAGCACCCCTTGCACGATCCGGCCAACCTGCTCGTGGTCGACCTGCGGCGCGCCGGTCGGGCAGCCGCCCACCGGCTCGTGGGCAAAGCCCTCTTCGGCCAACAGGCAGGCCAGCATGTTGGAGACGGTCTCCATCTTCAACTGCTGGTCGGCCGAATACGGCTGCCGGCTCTCGCCTGGGTTGATGCCGCGGAGCTTGAGCGCCGCGCGGAAACCTTCGGGGAAATCAGCGGAGTAAATCATCGCGTCGAACAACGTCGTGAGCTTGTATTGCAGCTCGCGAGCCTCGTCGATCTTGTGCGCCACGGTCAGGTCGTAAAGCTTGCGGGTGATCTCGGGCACGACGCCGCTGGTGGCGTTGGTGCCGCCGTCGCAGCCGATCAGGATCATCGGCATCAGGGCCGCGTCCCAGCCGGTCAGGAAGGTGAAGTCGGGGCGCAGCGGCCGCACCGCCTGGATCATGCGGATCATGTGCGGCAGATCGCCCGAGCTGTCCTTGATCGCCACGACCTTCGGGCATTCCTCGGCCAAACGCTGCACGGTCGGCACGTCGATCGGCGAGGCAAACATCGGAATGTTGTAAAGCGTGACGTCGACCGGCGTGTTGTCGCCAATCTCCTTGAAATAAGCGTAGACCGCCGCCGGGCTGAGCTTGTAATAAAACGGCGAGACGATGGCCACGGCACGCACGCCCAGCGTGTGGTAATACTCGCAGGCCTTGATGGTCTCGCGAGTGTTGGCCTCGGCCGCGCCCGCCAGGATCGGCACCCGACCGCGGGTCTGGTCGGCCATGATCGCGATGATCCGCCGCCGCTCCTCGGGCGTGAACCGGGTGAATTCGCCGGTCGACCCGTTGGGATACAATCCGTGCACGCCGCGCTCGATCAACCAGTCGGTGTAGCGGCGCAGCTCGGGCTCGTTGATGTCGCCGCGCGAGTCCAGCGGCACGATGTTGGGCGTGAAGATTCCTTGGAGCTTGCCTGGGCTGAACATCGAGAAGACCTTGTTGGAAGCGGCATGCGCGCCGCGCGGGGTGGGATGGTATGATCGTCGCTGGGCGGCGATTGTCACCTGTAGCCGGCCTCTGTGAGGCTGGAGCGTCAGGACAGATTCACCGGGGCCACAGACCCGGCTACAACAATCCACCGGGGTCACAGACCCCGGCTACAGGGGCAGGCCCTAATCTAGCTGGGAAAATCTAGCTTGAAAACCGGCCCTCCGGTGGGTTTGCGGCGGACGTTTGCCCGAAAAATCGCAGTAAAACCAGGCGGAACTCAGGCGTGGCCAAACGTCCGAAGCCATCCCGACGAAAACCTGCCGGCGGCTGGCAGCCCCAGCTCGCGCCGGCCGACCCGACGCAATCGGTCTGGGAGTGGGTCGTCTGGGCCGGCATCGCGGCCTATCTGGTCGCCTTCTACCTGACGCCGATCGCAGGCGCCGTGCTCCCCTCGGGCGATCCCTTGCGGCGCGTGGACGTGCTCGCGTCGCTGGTCGAGCTCGATCGGAGCATCTCCGGTTGGTTCGAGGGCGCGTCGTGGCAGGCATTCGTCGAACGCGGCGGAGTATTGACCGCCGCCGCGACCATCGCCGCGTTTGCCTGGCTGGCCGGCTGGAGCGCACTGCGCCTGGCCGGGCTCGACCGACGCCTCGACCGATGGGAATCATTCAGCTTCGCCACGGGCGCAGGTCTGAACCTGGTCAGCCTGCTGATGCTCGGCCTCGGCCTGGCCGGACAGCTCCACAGGGTCGCGCTACTTTTCGTCGCTGCGGGAATCGTCGTACTGGCAACGGCCGCCTGGCGAGCATCGAATCGCCCTTCGTATTCCGATCTAACGCCTAAGGCCTATGGCCTAAAGCCTATCTTACTTCCTGCCCTCCTCGCCGCCGCGCCGTTCTTGCTCTTCCTGCTGCTGGCCGCCATGCTGCCGCCGGTCGACTTCGACGTCCGTGAGTACCACTTGCAAGCGCCCAAGGAGTTCTATGAGCTGGGTCGCATCACGTTCCTGCCGCACAATGTTTATGCCAACATGCCCCTGGGCACCGAAATGCTCAGCCTGGCGGGCATGGTCGTCGCGGGCGACTGGTGGAGCGGCGCCCTGGTGGGCAAGACCCTGATCGCACTTTACGCGCCGCTGACCGCCGCGCTGCTGCTGACCGCGGGCCGACGCTTGGACTCGCCGATTGTCGGCGTCGTCGCCGCGCTACTCTATATCTCCACACCCTGGATCGCCCTGGTTTCGATCCAAGGACTGGTCGAAGGGTCCTTTGCCTATTACCTGTTCGCGGCCCTGTATGCGACGGCGCTGGCGACCGCCACGTCATGGCGTGTCGACCTCGAGTCGTCCGGGAGGGCGAAGCTCCCGCTGAGCCACGCACCGCCGAAGGATAACAGGTCGCACGGTGAGGTCTCATCGCCAGGAGATATTGGGTCAATCGACCCTGCCGGCTCGGCGGGAGCCTCGCCCTCCCGGGAGGAAGCCTCGCCATCGCAACTATCCGACAGCAATCGCCTGCTGGCGCTCGCTGGGTTCCTGGCGGGGGGCGCGGTCGCCACGAAATATCCGGCCGTGTTGTTCTGCGTGGCACCGCTGGCGGCCTGGATCGCCTACGCGCGCGGGACGACCCGTGACGCCCACCCTGCCCTGCGGCGCATTGTCGCACCGCTGGCCATGTTCGCGCTGTTCGTAACGCTGGGCTGCGGACCGTGGCTAGTGAAGAACGCGGTGCTCACCGGCAACCCCGTGTATCCACTGGCCTACGACCTGTTCGACGGCGCGTCGCGGACTCCCGAAAAGGACGCCCAATGGCGCCGCGCTCACGACCCGCCCAATCATTCGCCGGCCGACTTCGTACGGCAGGCAACCGCCTTTCTGCTCACCAGCCCTTGGCTGTGTCCGCTGGTGGCGCCATTGGCGGTGCTGGCCGCGGTGGGTCGGCGACGACGATTGGCGGCCTGGCTCTGGGCTTATGTCGGTTTTGTGTTTCTCACCTGGTGGCTATTCACGCATCGGCTGGACCGGTTCTGGGTGCCGATCCTGCCGGTGGTGTCGCTGTTGGCCGGACTGGGCGCCGCCTGGAGCGACGCGCGGGCCTGGCGCATCCCATTGGCCAGCTTGTTGGGGTTCGTGCTGGTGTCCAACTTCGTCACGCTGACCTCCGGCGTGTTGGGCGACAATCGCTACCTGGCCGAATTCTCCCAACTGCGTGTCGACCCGCGCCGCGCGGCCCCCTGGCATTTGTATCTCAACGAGCATCGCGACAATGTGACGGGCGTGATCTTGATTGGCGACGCGCAGCCGTTCGACCTGGACGTGCCCGTGACCTACAACACGGTGTTCGACGATAACCTGTTCGAGCAGTTGGCCCGCGACCGCTCGCCCGAGCAGGTCCGCCAGGCGCTCGCCGAGCGCCGCATCTCGCACGTGCTGGTGGACTGGGACGAAGTGAATCGTTATCGCTCGCCGGGCAACTACGGATTCACCTCATACATACAGCCGGAGGTGTTCGACGGTCTCGTGCAAGCCGGAGTGCTAGCAGAGCTGCCCAAGCTCGCGGACAGCGCGGGCCAACTCTTCCGCATCATGCCTGCTTCGCCAAAGCGCGCAGGCGACGAAAGTGATCGCTGACCTTGCTCGGCGCTTAGGATTGCCATAAGCTGTGTCTTCCGGCGAACTTGCCGGGCTTTTGGCGAATCAGGAGGGTTCGCCGCACGGACGCAATCTGAGACCCCTTGGTATGAAACCAAACCGGCGCTTGCACGGAGTCGCCGCTCGCCAGGATTCTGCGAGCCGACCGCTTGTGGCCCACAGTTCCCTGCCCTGCACTTCCGAGCAGGCTCGGGCCCTGGAGCACGCTATCGCCCAGGCGCGAGACTGGTTGATCGATCGCCAGCATACCGACGGCCACTGGGTCGCCGAGCTCGAAGGCGACACGATCCTGGAAAGCGAATACATCCTGCTGCTGGCATTTCTGGGCCGGCATCAATCGGACACAGCCGTCAAGGCGGCTCGCTACATTCTCAGCCAGCAATTGCCCAGCGGCGGCTGGACGACTTATCCCGGCGGGCCGATCGACACCAGCGTCAGCGTGAAGGCCTACTTCGCGCTCAAGCTCACGGGCCACGACCCCGAATCGCCGGCGATGCGCCAGGCTCGCGCCGCCATCCGCGCCAACGGCGGAGCCGATGCCGTCAACAGCTTCACGCGTTACTACCTGGCGTTGTTGGGCCAGATTCCTTACGAGTGCTGCCCCGCGGTTCCGCCCGAAGCGGTGCTGCTGCCCCGTTGGGCGCCGATCAACCTCTATAAGGTCAGCGCCTGGTCGCGGACGATCATCGTGCCGCTCTCGATCATGTCGGCCCTGCGGCCCAAGGTCGCGCTGGACGAGCGATTGGGGATCAGCGAGCTATTCCTCAAGCCGCCGGAACAGTGGCCGGCGCTGCGCTGTCCTGGTCAAAAGGGTGGCACGGGCCTATTGAGCTGGGATCGCTTCTTTCGCACGATTGACCGCGGACTCAAATTCCTGCAGCGCCGGGGCTGGACCCCGCTGCGCAAGCGCGCGCTGGCCGAGGCCGAGCGCTGGGTCGTCGAGCGCTTCGCCGGCAGCGAAGGACTGGGCGCGATTTTTCCGCCGATGGTCTGGAGCATCATTGCGCTCAAGTGCTTGGGCTACTCAGAAGATAGCCCCCAGATGAAATACTGCTTCGATCACTTGCAAGGCTTGGAGATTGAAGAGGGCGACACGATCCGCCTGCAACCTTGCAAGTCGCCGGTCTGGGACACCGCAATCACGCTGCGGGCCTTGGCCGCCGCGGGAGTCGAGCCGCGGCACTTGGCCGCGCGGCGGGCCGTCGAGTGGCTGTTGGACAAAGAGATCCGCCGCCGTGGCGACTGGGCCGAAACGGTCAAAGCCGAACCCGGCGGCTGGTGCTTTGAATACGCCAATGAGTTCTACCCGGACGTCGACGACACGATCATGGTCGTGATGGCGCTGGCCACACAGGTGGAGCACACCCTGGGCTCGTCGGACCCTGCCGACTTGAGCGTGCACCTGGTAGATCGCCGCTCAGCCGCGAGCGCCGGCGAAGCCCGGCGGATGGTGGCCACGCTCGACCGGCTGGCCGGCTCGACACGCCGCGCCGTCGATTGGGTGTTGGCCATGCAGAATTCCGATGGCGGCTGGGGCGCGTTTGACCGCGACAACGATCACGAGTTCCTTTGCCACGTGCCCTTTGCCGATCATAACGCGATGATCGATCCCAGCACGCCCGATCTGACCGGCCGGGTGTTGGAGATGCTCGGTCAGTTGCGGCGGGGCGTGGGCGATCCGGCGGTCGACCGCGCGGTGAGCTACATTCGCCAAACGCAGGACCCGGACGGCGCATGGTTTGGCCGCTGGGGCGTCAACTATATCTATGGCACCTGGCAAACGCTGGTCGGATTGAACGCGGTGGGCGTGCCCGAGAACGACCTGTCGGTCGCAGCGGGCGCCAACTGGCTGTTGAGTTGTCAGCAACCGTGCGGCGGCTGGGGCGAATCGGCCGACAGCTATGCCCGGCCAGAGCTCCGCGGCCAGGGGCCCGTGACCGCCAGTCAAACGGCCTGGGCCCTGCTGGGTCTGATGGCGGCCGGCCATGCCCGGCATCCGGCCGTGGTCCGCGGCATCGATTACCTGGTGCGGTCGCAGCGTGCTGACGGCGGCTGGGACGAGCCGGAGTTTACCGGCACCGGCTTTCCGCAGGTGTTCTATCTGCGGTACCACTACTACCCGATTTACTTTCCACTCTTGGCCTTGGCCCAATGGGTTGAGGCAGCCCGCGACGTGGCTGGCGCTTCGCCTTCCGGCGGCATGCACTGGGGCAGTTCGGGCGGCTCAAACTACGACACCTGACCTGAATCAACCGTCGCCGGACCTCCAATGCCCGGCGATTTACGATCGCACACGCCAATCACCTGGCAGGAGATCCTAGGATGCGTTTTCCCTTCTCGCTCACGCGGACCATGGCGAGCTACCTGCTCAAGAAGAAGCTCACAGGCGAAAAGAAATTTCCCCTGGTCCTAATGCTGGAACCGCTGCACGCCTGCAACCTGACCTGCACGGGCTGCGGCCGAATTCGCGAGTATGCCAGCACGATCAAGGACAAACTTACGGTCGAGGAGTGCCTGGCCGCGGTCGACGAGTGCGGGGCGCCGTGCGTGAGCATCTGCGGCGGCGAGCCGATGATCTATCCCTGGATCGAAGAGCTCGTGGCCAAGATCCTGGAGCGCAAGAAGCACATTTATCTGTGCACCAACGGCATGTTCACCCGCAAGAAGCTGGCTGGCTTCAAGCCGACCGATCGCTTCTTCTGGAACGTGCACCTGGACGGCATGGAAGCGACCCACGACATGGCCGTGGAGCGCGAGGGGGTGTTTGCCGAAGCCATCGAAGGCATCAAGGCCGCCAAGGCCGCCGGCTTTTTGGTTTGCAGCAACACCACGATCTACAAAGAAACCGACATGCACGAAATCGCCGTGCTGCTGGAGTATCTGACGGAGCTGGGCGTGGACGGCTTCATGATGTCGCCGGCCTACGGTTACGCGGCAGTCGAGCAGACCAACCCGTTGGGCGCCCAGCAGATCTTCATGACCCGCCAGGACATCCACGCCAAGTTTCGCGAGGCCAAAAAGCTCCTGGCCGGCTTCAAGCTCAACACCTCGCCGGTGTACTTGGAGTTCCTGCGCGGTGAGCGCGAGCTGCGCTGCGCGGCCTGGGCCAATCCCACCCGCAACATCGGCGGCTGGAAGGGTCCCTGCTACCTGATCACCGACAAGCACCACAAGTCCTATCGCGATCTGATGGACAACACCGATTGGGACAAGCTCGGCCAGGGCAACGACCCGCGCTGCGAAAACTGCATGGTCCACTGCGGTTTTGAGCCGGCGGCCGTGCTGGGCGTGAATCGCCGCTTGGGCGATACCCTGAAAATGGCGCTCTGGCAGTTGGCCTGACGCTGTTCGCCACCGGGCCACCGACTAGAATGGCCCCTATGTGGCAGGGCCTCGTCAAGAACTGGCTGCTCAATCAAGCGCGTGCCCAGGTGCAGGCCGCGGCTGTGCAGGCCGCTACCCAGAGCGCATCGCAAGCGCGACCGGCCGACGAGCAAAGTCCGCCCCGGGATGAGCCCGAGGTGTGCCATGTCGGCCTGGTCTTCGCCCTGCCGATCGAAGCCGGTGGCTTGGTCGACCGTTTGTCGGGCGTAATCAAGACCGAAGGGGCCGGCTTCGCCGCGCGCGAGGGAGGTCTCGACGGCAAGCGCCTGGTGATCATCGAAAGCGGCGTTGGTCGCGACGCGGCGGCCCGGGCCACGCAGGCGCTGATCGCCGGTCATCAACCCCGCTGGATCATCTCGGCCGGTTTCGCCGGCGGGCTGCACGGCGACCTCGCTCGCGGCGACGTCCTGCTAGCCAACCAGATTGTCGACGCCAGTGGGCGGCGGCTGGACATCGACTTCAAGCTCGACCGCGAGGCGATCGCCGCGCAGCCTGGCTTGCACGTTGGACGGCTCTTGACCGTGGATCGCATCATCGCCGACCCGGCCGAGAAGGAAGTGCTCGGCCAGCGGCACGATGCGGTGGCGGTGGACATGGAATCGATCGCCGTGGCCCAGGTCTGTCGCGACGCTCAGGTCCGTTGCCTGAGCATCAGGGTCGTCAGCGACCCGGTCGATAGCGCGTTGCCCAAGGACATCGACTACCTGATCAAGCGGCACACGGCCGCCGGCAGAATCGGCGCGGCCTTTGGCGCGATCGTTCGCCGACCGGCGAGCATCAAGGACATGTGGCAGCTCAAAGAAGATGCCCTGGTGGCCAGCGAACGCCTGGCCGGTTTCTTGACCGGCATCATCGCCCAGTTGCCGTGACGCCGGGTGCGGACGATTTGGAGGGTGGCCCAGACGAGTAGTCGTCTGGGTGCCGCAGGCACAAGAGGTGCAGCGCGCAAATGGACTCCTTGCCTCGCGCGCCCGGGAGGGCGAAGCTCCCGCTGAGCCACGGCGCCGCGCGGGATGCCGCGACGAGAACCAGCGAGATGCGCCCACGGATCGTCAACCGGTCGAACATCGCAGCACGAATCACAGCGCCAGGCTCGGCGGGAGCCTCGCCCTCCCGGCGAATTATTGTCGCCTGGTTCTACTGGCCGATTTGGCCATTCCCGCCGTTGGGCAATTCGGCGATAATCGCCGCTTTGCAACGTCTTGTCCCTCTCGACCTCGGTACCTTTCGGCATGGTTCGCACACGTTTTGCTCCCAGTCCCACCGGCTACCTGCACATCGGCGGCGTGCGGACGGCGCTATTCAACTGGCTGTTCGCGCGGCGGCACGGCGGTCAGTTTCTGCTGCGTATCGACGACACCGACGCCGAGCGAAACGTCGAGTCGGCGCTGGCGCCGATCCTGCACGGTTTTCGCTGGCTGGGCATCGACTGGGACGAAGGACCTGAGGTCGGCGGACCTTATGCCCCCTATTACCAATCACAGCGTCTGCCGGGCTACCAGTCGGCCGTCGAGCGACTACTCTCGGGCGACTTCGCCTATCGCGACTTTGCTACGACCGAAGAGATCCAGGCCGAGCGCGAGGCGGCCCAGGCCGAAAAGCGACCGTTCCTCTATAGCCGGCGGTGGATGGCCGAGACTGCGGCCGACGTGGCCCGATTTACCGCCGAGGGGCGGCAGTCGGTCGTGCGGCTAAAGATGCCCCGCGAGGGCACGCTGGTGATCGACGACCTCGTGCGCGGCCAGGTCGAGTTCGACTGGGCTCGCGAGCAGGACCACGTCGTGCAGCGTGCCGACGGCACCTGCCTCTATCACCTGGCCAGCGTGGTCGACGATCGTGACTTCGACATCACGCACGTGATTCGCGCCGAAGAGCACCTGTCGAACACGCCGCGGCAGATATTCATTGCCCAGTCGCTGGGCTACGAACTGCCGCGTTACGCTCACCTGCCTTACGTGGCCGAGCCAGGCAGCAAGAACAAGCTCAGCAAGCGCAAGCTCGACAAGTACCTGAAGAACCGCGACTTTGCCCTGGTCAACGAGCACGGCCTGGCGATCGCCCAGGCGCTGGGGCTCACCACCACGGCCGATACGTTCAACCCCGTGATCGTCGACTTTTACGAACAGGTCGGCTACCTGCCCGACGCGATCATCAATTACCTGGTACTGTTGGGCTGGTCGCTCGACGACAAGACCGAGTTCATGCCGCGCCAGCAGCTCATCGACAATTTTTCACTCGAGCGAGTGACCAAGGCGCCGGCCAGCTTCGACCCCAAGAAGCTCTGGGCCTTCCAGGACCACTACATGCAGGCCCTGCCGCTCAAGACAAAGGTCAGCCGGATGCTCGACTATTTGCAGCAAGCCAAGCTCGTGCCCACGCCCGCTCCGTGCGAGGTGGGGCCGAAGCTCACGCGGATCGTCGAGGCGGCCGGCGACCGCCTGAAGGTGTTTGGCGACATTATCGCCTACGCCGATTTCTTTTTTGTCGACGAGGTCACGTACGATGAGAAGGCCTTTGACAAGAATCTGCGCAAAGAGGGGGCCGCCGACCTCTTGGCAAAGTTTCGCGACGTGCTGGCCACAACCGAACCGTTCGACGTGCCGCACCTCGAAAAGACCTTGCAGGACTTCGTCGCCGCCGAGGGCATCAAGATCGGCGACATTATTCACGCGGTTCGCGTGGCGACCACCGGCAAGGCCGTCGGCGCAGGCCTGTATGACTGCCTGGAGATCCTCGGCCGCGAGACCTGCCTGAAACGCATCGACCGCACCCTGGCGATCGTCCGCGGGACGTGACGCCGACGCCAATCAGGGGCAGAGCGCCGGCGCGTGATGCCAGGAATGCTTGACGTTGCGCATCAGGAGTGCGTGGTCCAGCTGCACGCTGCCCGACGGAAATCGCGCGGGGTCGTCAAAGAAGCTGGAATGGCACTGGCGAACGCGGAGCGGCTGCACGCGCCAACCCTCGGTCTTCAGGATCAGCCCGTCAAACCGCACCGGATTGGCTGTGGGCGAATAGCCGAGCGAGCCGGCTTCGAAAAATGCCGAGGCACTGTCCAGCGAATCGAAGATTGAGTCTTCTGGCAGAGCATCGGTGGGTTCGCCCCAGAGGTCCACTGCCACCTGGCCGTCGCGCGAAGCGACCGAGACTTCGATCTCGCGGCCAACCTCTCCGATCTGAAATCGGGCGGCATGGTGAACGCCCGGAAAGATGCGTCCGCCAGCCAGTCGATTTAACAGCGAGTCAGAATCGCGCCGCACGACGTACACACCCTGCTGCGTGCGACCGGCGGCATCGTCCCATTCCACGGCCACGCGATGCGCCGCGTTTTCGCTGCTGATGCCAAACAGGGCCGGCAGGCCGTTGGGCCGCACCTGCTCCAGGCGGATCAGGCAGACGCCGGCCAGCGCGTGGCCGCGATAAAGCTGCGGTCGAAAGCGGGCGGGCAGCAGCCGCTCAATCACGCCGGGGTCGACCCGGTAGTTGACCAGAATTCGGCGGCGAATCAGGCCGGCAATGACAGGTATTCGCATGGCGGTCGCTCCCCTGGTTGGCTCGACAGCTTCGCTCGACGTCAGGCCGGGCGATGGATGTTGGCTGAGGCAGAAACCGCGAGCCCTAGCGGACTTTAACCGCCTAAAATGCATCTGCCGAAAATTGGAAGTTGAGCGGAGCCTGGGTCTGATAGTCCGAGATATTGATCGTGTGCCGCTCGACCAGTTGGCTGCCGCGGCGCTCGCTACGCACCAGCTCAGCCAGCAGCGGCTCGTCGTGAATGCTCATCGTGTAGCTCAGCGAACCGCTCAAGGTGATCTGCTGACTGCCGTGGCCGGCCGTGCAGGTGTATTGCCGCAGGGCATAGCCCTCGTTGGGCGAGAGCCGCAGCGAGCAGGTCCAGGGACCCTGCCGCCCGTCGGGACCCACCAGCGCCTCGTAGTCGATCTTGATCATCGGCTCGCCGTCGACCTTGCCGAGTTTGAAGCCCTTGATCTTCACGTCGCTACGCTGGAGCATGTTAAGAATCGTACCCTGCGTGCCCATCGTGTAGGGAAACGAGATCGGGCAAAGCTCGCCGATGCTGTTGCGGGCCTGACCATAAGAATCTTCGTCCATCGGCCGGTTGGCCAGCGCGCCTTTGCCGTCGCGAAAGGCCAGCATCGACGCGCCGGGCATGGCCATGTAGATGTCGGTGCCGCCCACCGCCGCGCCCATGCCCTTCTGGCCGGTCACCTTGGCGTCGATCCGCGAGGTCCGCCCTGCCAACCACAGCGTGAAGCGGCGACTTATCGTGCGGCCGTCGCCATACTCGTCAGACAACGTGCCCTTGAGCGTGCCTTGCGAGTAGATCTTGCGCAAACCTTCGATGGCCGGCTGGTAGACGGCGACAAAATCGGCAGGCAGGCCCTGGGCACTCGCCCGTTCGCTACCCACGATGATGGTCAAGGCCGACAGCAGCAACCAGCCAAACCAGCGGCGATGCATGAGAAACTCTCCGCAGTGAAATGTGCGCGCGATGGCCGCTTGGCCCAGGGTGATCGTGGGCGCGCAGCTCCCCTCTACAAATCTAGATCAGAGCGGCCGGGGTCGCGGCTTGTGTCGAACTGGTCGGGCCGACCGGATTTCATTTCCCAGTTCGCACGGACGGCCAGCTAGCGGGGCCCGAAACCCGTCAAAGTCTGCCCAATCCGCAAAGTCGATTCGCAATCGCGGCTGAAGGGGACAGTCCCCGCTGCTAGCGCGGCTTGCGAAGCATGCCCCACACCGGCACCGGATGCCCGGTGGGCTCGACCATCTCAGAGACCTCAAACCCTTGTCGCTCATACAGCCGCACGTTCTGGGGCAGATGCGTGTCGAGCCAGCAGTGCAGGCCGGCCTGGTCGATCCGCTCGAGCATCGGCCGCATCAGAGCCGTGCCGATCCCCTGCCCTTGCCGATCCGGGTCGACGCCGATGGCGGCCAGGTAATAGTGGGGCATCGGCGCGTGGTCGTGGTGCAAGCGCCGCGCGATCTCGTCGTAGGCGGTCAGTTTGCGAAAGCCGCCAAGACCAAAATAGAGCGGCAGCTTGAGCATGCCCGAACGGGCCTGCCGCCAAAAAGTCGGCGTCGATCTGTCAGGCGGCAGCCAACAGGAGGCGCCGGCAACCTCAGGCGTGACGTAGACCTCGCCATGTCGAAAGCAATCGTCCATGATCGCGCCGTACAGCAGCGTCACGGCCGGCAGGCGACGGCGCTCGTTGACCTCGGCATAGACCATCAAGGGGTACGGCTCGAACGCGCGGCCGAGCATGGTCCGCACCTGCTGGTAGCGATCCCAATCTGCCCGCACAATTTGCTCGGTTGTCGCCACGCGCACAGGTCCACGTTTGCCCACAAGCGAGATCGAGCGACGGCTCGACCGCGAGGCATTATCGCCATGTCCGCGCTTCGACCGCAAGGCGCTCGGCGGTCACTTGACGCGAGCTAGGCGGCAATGCGACGGTCGATTTCGGCGGCTGGCCGCCTGGCAGTGCGCAGTTGCTTTCGCAGCCGAAAGATGTAGGCAAATGTGCGACGTGTGAGACCTACCTTGCCCATCAGCGAGCCGCCCCCTTTCGCCTGGCCATGCACCCGCTGGCCGAATTCCACAGGCTGCTCAATCTCTAGGTAGTTCCGCGACTGGGCCAGGTACAACAGGTACAGGTCAAGCGAGAAGTCCGAGGGCGCGTCGTCCATTTCGGCCAGTAGCATGTGATGAAAGATCTTCGGCTGGGCGTTGATATCCACCAGTCGAGCGCCGAGTGCAAGTGAAGCCACCCAGCCCATACCCCGGGTGAACAACCGATCCACCAGCGGTCGACCGACGCGACGCCCGCGCAGCAGGCAGCGCTCGGGATTGGGCCGGGCCAACAGGCGGTCGAACCCCAGCACGACGTCCACCGGGTCGGTCTGCATGTCGGCATGGGTCCAGGCCAGGTACTCACCCTGGGCGGCCCGCAGCCCGCAGAGGATGCCGTGGCCGTAACCCTGGTTGACCGGCACGTCGACGGCACGCGCGAAGGCAAACTCGGGCTTGGCCAACTCGTGGGCCAGAATCAACGCTGAGTGGTCGCGCGATCCGTTGTTGACCAGGATCAGCTCGACGTCCGAGCGGCCGGTCAGCACCTCGCGAAAGCGGCGCAACACGGCCAACAGATTCGCCCCTTCGTTGTAACAGGGGACGACGACCGACAGATTCTTAGTCGGGAAGTTCATCTCAATCCTCGCTCTCTCGAAACATAAAGCTTGCACGGTCGTACGAGACACGTTATTTCTTTCGGCAGGAGTCCGACATGACTGACATCTCGCCCAATGCAAACTCCGGGGTCACGATCTTCGCGGCCCTGGAGCCCGATCCCGCGCTGGCGTCGCTGGTGGCGGACTACAAGCGACAAACGCGGGCCCTGGCAGGCGAGCAGTTGTATCTGGCCGATCCGCCGCACCTGACGGTCTATCTGGCAGTGTTTCCCTCGGTCGCAGCGGTGCTGGACGCCTGGCCACAGGTCGCGGCGCGGCACGACGACCTGCGCCTCAACATCACGGGTTGGCACGTGTTCGAGGCCGACGCCCTGACGGGCAACAACACGCTGGTCTGTGAGATCGAGGGCGACGACGTTGTTCGCTTGCGCCAGTATCAGCGCGAGGTCGTCTCGCTGTTGGCGCCCTTGCGCGATCCGGCGGCCACGGCCCAGCGGTTCGCGCCGCGCCGCGAGCAGCTCACCGACGAGCAACGTACGAATGTCGACCAGCACGGCTTTCCTTATTTGTTCGACGGCTGGGTGCCGCACCTGACGATCGCCTCGATCCGGCCCGACGCCTGGCCCGCGGTCTGGAACGCCCTCAAGTCGCAGAGTCCCCGGGCAGCGTATCGCTGTTCTGGCTGGCGGCTCTATCAATTGGTCGACGGTCGCCCCTGCGCCATCGACGGCGGCGACTGACGATGCACGTCGAACGTGCCTGGTCGTTGTTCGGTTAAACTGCAGCATACGACCTCAGGCGGCTTTCGTTCGCGGGCCGGCGGCAGCGGCGGGTTGACCCAGCGCTGCCCGCCACAGGTCCGGACGCTTGGTGCAAACCGCGTCCAGCGGATACGGCCGCAGCTCGGCGGCATACCTGGCGATCGTCTCGGCCGGGCGACCTTGCAGCTCGGGCGAAACGCCGCAGAGCTTGAACGAAGCCTTGAGCCGGTCGTAAACGTCGCGGGTCAGCGGCATCTGCGAAAAACAGTCGACCCACACCCAGTCCACCTTGCCTGCCAGCGCCAGCGCACTCTCCACCGGCTCATGCTCCGAGAATCGCACGGCGATTCGCCGTTCGCCCTGCTTGGCAAGGGTGCGGATCATTGGAAACGAGCAGTCGAGCAGAAAATAGTTCTCGATGCCGTGCGACTTCACCAGCTCCAGGGTCCAATGTTCGATCCGCTCGCTCTTGATGTTGAGGATCAGCATCGCGTGGCGGTAGTGGGTCAACCAGTCGGCAAAATCCTCGCCGTCGCGAAATGGATCGTGCTGCAAGATCAACCGATCGCCCTGATCGCGCAGGTCGATCTCCACGCCGTACTCGGGTGGGACGGCCTGCAATTGGGCGCTGGTGTTGATGCGGTGGGCAATAGTGAGCATGAGGGCACCTTTTCTCTGAGTGAAGAGCCGCTAACGCGCGCGGCCGTTGATTGTGGAGGCGCCTTGCCGCACCAGCGGAGAGTGTGGTCCGCGCAGTTGGGCGCCTTCGGCGGCGATCCGCTCTTGAATGCCGGTGCGAAACGCGATGAACCGCAGACCGAGAAAGTTCAAGACCATGGTCGTGGCCGTGGCGACCAGAAACGCCAGCAAGCTCCAGCCCAACACGGCCAGCACCGCCGAGTTGACCATGATGTTTACGACCAGCGTCGCCGCGTACACGGCCACATAGGCCACGGGCTCGGCGGCCGAGCGCCGCGTGGAGCCAAAGGTCCAGTACTTGTTGCCGGCGTAACCTACGGCCATGCCCGCGACGTAGGAAAGTCCCTTGGCCACCGACGTGATCAGAAACAAGGGTCCGCAAAGAAACAGATAGACCAGGTAATCGGTGGCCACGCTGATCAGGCCGATCACCAGGAAGCGGCGAATTTGCCGGCGGTTCTCTTGTGGGCTGTAGGGCGTCGGGCGGTCGGAATTGTTCTCAAACATAGCGGTCTCTCGCGGGGTTTCACGTCGACGGCAAAAAGTTCAAGCGGCGCAGCCGACACTGTCGAAGTGCCGCCGCCAGCGGAGGTAATCTTGCAAGTCCTCGGGCGTGCCCCAGCCGATGTACTTGTCGACCTCAAATGCCAGCACGCGCCGACCCTGGGCAATCAGCAAGTTGGGAACCGAGTCCAGATAGAATTCGTTGTTCACGCGCAGGTTGGCGGCCACCAGCCGGTCGATGCTCTGCAGCAGCAACTCGGCGGTGCGAAACCAGAAGCAGCCGCTGACCACGTGGTCGTCGAGGGGGTTGGCGGACACGGCCCGCTTCACGGAGACCTCGGAGACCTCGCCGCTCTGGTCCGCGCGAACCCAGCCATAGGCCTGCGGCTTGACCAGCACGCGCGGCTCGTGGCGATAGGTCCAGATCAGGCAATCGACGCTCTTGTCCGCGGTCAACGCCTCGAATCGCTCTTCGTCAAACAGGTGCGTGTTGTCGCAGGCCGCCACCAGCACGCCGCGGTCGTGGTGCAAGTGCTCGCCGGCCAATCGCACGCTGCACGCCTGGCCTTGGGTCAGGCTCGGGGCCACGACGACCCGGCAACCCGGAAAGTAGCGGGGCAATGTGCGGTCGATCGCAAAATCGCGAACGTGGTCGGCATGACAGACGAAAACACGCCGCGACGCCGCCGGCAGGTTGCCGACCGCGCGAACGACCATCGGCACGCCGAGCACCGGTATCAGCGGCTTGGGCAGTGGGTATCCGGCTTCGGCAAATCGGCGTCCGGCGCCGGCCATCGGCACGACCAGTTGCATGCGAGCGATCCTGTCAGCGGTTAAGCGGCTTTGGCCAACGTGTCGAAACTGCGAAACATGGTCCGCGCCACCTCGGCCGGAATGTCAACAAACAGCCCGTGGTCGGCCGTGGCCGTGAACGTGATCGGCGCCAGATGCGGCACGTCCAAGCGGTGCCAGTCCGACGGCGACAGGCCGAGCACGTGACCGACCAACGTGCGGAGCACGACGTTGTGGGTGCAGGTCAACGAGTTGCCGGCCGTAGCGGTCCAATGTTCAGCGACGAATGCCAGCGCGCGGCGGCGAACGTCGTCGGTGCTCTCGCCGCCAGGGAACTGGGGGTCTTCGCCCCGCTGCCAGGCCGCGAACAGACCCGGGTGCGAGCGGCGGGCCACAGTGACCGTCGCGCCATCGAGCACGCCGTAGTCGATCTCGAGCAATCGCTCGTCGACGTCGACCTTCGCCAGCGGCATTCTCCGACTCAGCTCGGCCAGCGATTCGCGGCACCGCGTGAGCGGCGAGGCGTGCGACTTGGCAAAGGTGAGCTCGGCCAGGTGTCCGGCCAGGCCCTGCCAGGTCGCGTCGGGAGTGGCGGCCAGTTGCGGATCGGTGCGGCCGAGAAACACGCGGCCACCGCCGGCGTCGTGATTCAGGGGGGTGGGCGCGTGGCGAAAGGCAACGTGTCGCGAGGCCGTGTTGAAAAACACCTGGCGAAACTGCCGCTCGAAGTCGTCGATGAACGCTTGCAGCTTTTTCTCCAACCCGGTGAGCGGTTGGCCAAAGTCGCGAGCTCGCTTTTTGGTTTGCAATTGTTCGTAGAACCGCCGTGTCTCGACCTCGCGCTCGGGAAAGATCGAAAAGTACTCCCGCAACAGTTGCTCGCCCTGCAGCGCCAGGTTGCCGCGGCGGACCAGCTTGACCAGGTTTTGCATCAGGAACCGCAGGATGTGGTAGGCAAACTCATGGCGGTCGCGCAGCGTCATCGGCTTGGTCCGGCCGCGCTCGGTGTAACCGTCGGCCGCGCAATCCAGCTCGCGATAGGAGACCACGCCGGCCTCGAAATCTCGCAGATAGTCGCGCACGCTCCGCCGCGAGCTCATGAAATGGTGCGGCTGCAGGTTGAACACCGGAAAGACCTCGGCCAGCGAGCGCTTGCAATGCGTGCTGCTGCGCTGCCAGTCAAAGCAGGTAAACGGGCTGGCGATGGCATGGTCGACGTGCGCCTCGCGCGAGTAGAGCATCAGGTGCAGCACGGCCGTGGCCGGGTCGTTGAACTTCAGCGGTCCCAGCGTGGGATTGATTCGCAGGTCGTAGCCCAGCTCGGCCAGCTCGCCGCGCAACGCCCGATCGAACGCCGCCACCAGCCGCTCGAACCTTGCCGAATTGAGCCGGTCGACCACGACGACAAAGTCAATGTCGCTGACCCCTTCAAATGAACCTTCGTCCAGGAAGCTGCCGGTGAGCGTGGCCGACAGAATGGCGTCGTCCGCCGCCGCGACCTCCCACAGCCGGTGCTGGATGCGGTTCTTAAGCAACGCTGGCTTCATACAAGGCACCACTTTGCAGGCAATGGGCAGAACGGATCGGGCTGGCGGACCGCAACACGGCGCTGGCGGCCACGACATATTTGGCGCGGATGCGGGTGATCGTGGCGGCGTTCACCCCGCCGTCGAAAATGATCTCAAAGCCATAACGCTCGCGCACACGGTCGAGCGTCTCGGCCAGGGCGATCGCTTCTTCCAGAATCGGCTGGCCCGACTGACCCGGCTTGGCGATGCCCAGCACCATTACGAAGTCGACGTGCGGCAGGTACGGCAACAGCAGGCCCACCGCGGCACTCGTGTGCCAGACGACGCCGACCCGCTTGCCCCGCGCGCGGCATTCGAGGATCAACTCCGCCAGGTCGTCGTGCGCGTCGACGTGAAACAACAACCAGTCCACCTGGTCCCAGGCCTGCTGGGCCCAGTGGCGCGGGTAGTAAGACATCACGTGCAGGCAGACGGGTGTGCCGGGCCACAGTCGCCGGGCGCGGGCGATCTGCGTCAGGTCGACCGGTCCGGCGTGCGGGTTCATGGTGGAATCGACCAGGTCGACGTGAAGGTGATTGCAGTTGCGGCCCACGCGATGAAATATTCGAGAGACCCGTTCGTCTGCCGAGGCATACACCGCAATTCCAAAACTGCGCGTGCGGTCAAACGTGTAGCGGCGGTGCAAGGCATAGGCAATCAGAAACAGCACGCCGGCGCTGGCCAACCGGGCCGGACCGTAAACGTTGCCCACCCAGCGTTGCAGCAAGTAGACCGCCAGCATATTCAGGCTGAACGAGAACACGCTGACCACGGCGAACCGCCAGAAGGTGTGCAGCAGATACTCGCGCGGGACGCGAAAATTAATGGCCGTGTTAAGCGAGAAGCTGACCAGCATGCCCAGCACAAAGGCCAGGCCGGCGCGCAGCTGCCAGGGCCACGCCGTGGGCATCACTCGGCCGGCCAGCAGGATCTCCAGCACGACCGACAACATGCCGATCGCGGTAAACGTGGCCAGGTAGCGGTAGCGGTAGACCGTGTACGAGAGCTGCGTGTGCGTGAAAGCACGCACCAGCTTGGTTTGCCAACGTGACAATCGCCGCGGAACCATCGATCTCTCCCGGTTCGCATCCGTGCTAGCCGGCCCGCGCCGTTGCGCGGGCGTTGTCTCGGTTTGATTTAATGCGATCATTCGACCTTGAATGTGTAGCGCCGCCCAAACTCTGGATTCACATGCACAAAGTGGCCACGTCCTTCCTGAAACAGCGACAGCTCGGCGACGTAGGTCCGATTTGGCCGGGGCAACTCGACCAGGGCGGTCACTTCCTTGGTCTCGCCCGGCGCGATCGATTGCTCGAGGATCGCCATGTGCTGGGCAAGTTGCCGCTTGCCCTGCCCCTCATAGATCGCGCAACTCAAAAAGATCGGATGCTGCCCACGCCCCGGATACCAGGTGACGTCGGTATTGTTGGTGACCGCGACCTTCACTGGCCGCACCTCGCGGTGCACGCGGCTGTAAACACCGAGATACTCGTGCCGCATGACCTCGGGCGGACCGACCCAGGCGACACTGCTGGAAAGGTTGGAGAGCACGGGGTTGTCCGGCGCGCCGGGCGGATTGAAATCGTGGCCCCCTTCCTCGTGGATCAATAGGGGCGAGAGGATGCGGGTATGCATCAGGCGCACGTCCGCGATCAGGTCGAGGCCGACGAGCGCTTGCGCCGCCAGCACAAATCGCAGCAGGATCGACTTATCCAGCGGCAGCATGAACAGGCCCAGGATGACGATCGACCCGGTAGCCTTCAGGTGTCCGCCATGGGCCTCCCAGACCATCTTGCCCAGCGCCGCGGTCAAGAGGATGTATGGTGCAGCGCAGGCCACGGCGAGCGGCAAGCGGCGGAAATTCTTGGCAAACAGAATGGAGATCAAGGTCAACGTAACTGCGCTGACAATCAACAGCCGCAGTTCGAACCAGTTGCCGTCGCGATAAAAGACCGAGATGAATCGTACCATCATGTAGTACGGCCAGTTGGTCGCGTCGGGATTGCCGCGGGCCGCGATTGGGGACTTGTGAAAGTTGAACGTCAGATACGCCGTCCACGCCAGCATCACCACGCCGGGCAGAGCCGTGAGCACAACCTGCGGCCAGTAGCCGGTGACGTCCTTCCAAGAGATGCGCGGCAACCGCCTCCAGTTGCCGGACTTGTCGTTCCAACCAAAGCGGCTGCCCACGGTCACGGCGAAGATCGCAAAAGCATAGACCGAGTACCCTTCGCGAGTCAGCAGCAGCAGCGTGGCCAACGGCGCGTAGACCCAGAGCCGTTGTGAGAGCACCACCAGGATCGTGCACACAAACAGGGCGTCGCCTGGTGCGTCGAGGATGCCCAGCCAGAGCGATTGCAGCGTCCCGCCCGAGATCAACCAGGCCAGCGCATAGGCCGGGTTCAAGCCTTTGACTTGCAACCAATAAACCAGCGCGGCAAAGCCCAGGGCCGTGATGCCAAACTGCACGGTGTGATACAGGAGCGGCGGCGTGAGTTCAAAACCCAAGACCGTCGCCAGTCCGCCGGCGAGCAGGGGAACGCCGATACGCTGGTAGCGATACAAAACGTCGTCCATGTGCTGGTGGGCGTCGTGCCGGCCAAACACGTCGTTGGACATCCAGTAGTAGATTTGTCCGTCGTAACCGACGCGGGAAATGTTCTTAAAGCCGGCCGCAGCTTCGCGCTCGGGCACCGTAAAGACCAGGCCCGGCAAAAATGCGCGGTGTGAGACGCCTTCGCAGTTGAAGTGCACCCAGGCTTGAAAGGTCCCTTGCAGGATCACCCAGGCCGCCAGCCCCCAGAGGGCGGCGATCCTTAGCGGTCGATTCTGCCAAGCCTCGCGCGCCAGATTTCCGCTGCTGCGCACCAAAGCCTCGCCCACCGGGCGGACTCGCCAGGGGACGGCGCGCGGAGCAATTCGCGGTCGGTCGACGGTACTCATAGCGAATCCTTTCACTACGGTGCGCGGGCACGACGTATCGGGGGCCGCCAGGGGTGTGAATCGCTTGCGCGGCGCGTGGAGCGGAAGGGTAGCAAACATCGCCGAAACGTGCCATGCGAGTTGCTACTTACGTCGACTCGTGCGCTGGATGGAAACGCACCTCGGCGGGTTTAAAACTGCCACACGAAACCGCGCCGTGCTAGCAGTCCGCCGCCAACGCACGCTCACCTTGACCGCCGCGTGCCCACGCTGGTATATACCTCGACCCCAAAAACCCACCGCCACCCGCGCTAGCCCGCGCCAGCCCTCGGAGCCGCGTATGGACACGCCCGCAGACAAGTGCCGCGCCGCCGCCTGCCGTTTGAACCAGGCCCTGCCCAAGCATCAGCTCGTGGTCATGCACTCCGGCAACGGCAGCGTGCTCGATCCCGAGAGCGGCCGCGTATTTATCAAGCCCTCGGGCATGGACTACGACCAGATCACGCCGGACGACGTGGTCGAGGTGGATCTGGCCAGCGGCCGGGTCGTGCGCGGAGACCGCCGGCCCAGCGTCGACCTGCCGCATCATTTGTACTTGTACCGGCACATGGAAGGCGTGCGGAGCATCATCCACACGCACAGCAACCACGCCACGGCGTTTGCCGCCTGCCTGAAACCGATTCCGCTCTGCCTGACGGCGATCGCCGACGAGTTTGGCGATGAGGTGCCCTGCACGCCCTATGTGGACAACGAGGGCGACACCATCGGCCGCACGATTCTGGCCCATCGCGGCAAAGCCCCGGCGATCCTGCTGGGCAACCACGGCGTGTTTGCCTGGGGACCCACGGCCGACGCGGCGCTGAAGGCCGCGGTAATGGTGGAAGACACGGCCCGCACGGTGCTATTGGCCATGCAGTTGGGTAAGCCCGTGCTGATCCCGGCGGCCGAAGCGGCCAAGTGGCACGACCGCTACTGGAATCGCTATGGTCAGGCCGGCGTATCGACCGCCGCCGCACCCGAAATCCACCGCGCCACGCGCGTGGCGGCTTGAGCCAGGCGTTTGCTCAACGAGCCTGTCTCGGAAGTCGACCGCAACGGTTGTCGCCGAGGGGCCGCTGCAAGCCGCGGCGCGCCGTCGTCACCGGCGCGTCAGCCTGCTTCTGTCCCGCTGCGGGGCCAATTTCGCGCTGATCGTTGTGCAACGCGGCCGGTGTTGCGGGCACGGCCTGCGGCAGAGGCGCTGCCGACGTCCAACGCGAGCTCTGCAAAGGATACTCGATGGGCGTCATCAACCAACGACCGAGCCCAACAAGCAGTCGTTTCAGCAGCGAGCCGGCACGCGTGCTCTCGTGGGGCATTTCGACCATTTCGTAGGCCAAGAACTGGTAACGCAGTGTGATCGCGGGACGACCGTCTTCCAGGTCATGGTCCTTGTGGACCAAGCGATAGGCCGCGCACCACGGCTCGACCAGTCGGCCTTGGCAGGCCGCGTCACTTTCGGCCAGACGCGGCGTCGAGGGCAACTGCAGCTTGTTCGTCGGAGTGAACTCGACGGACGTCTGTGCGACGCCGTCAAATGGTCCCCCATGAAAACGGAGGTGATAAATCGGCTGGAACATGACATTCACCCTGTGTTCTATACCCGCTCACAACCCGGCCACGCGCTTCGTGGCACCACCCCGACTTGGGCAGCGTTAGGCGGACCGCTGCCCAAGTCTTTGGGGCGTCCTTCCGGCGAGCGGAGGCCGGAAATCGGGCAAGGGATTATTTGCGAACGATCTTGTTGGCGAGCGGTGCGACCTCAAAACATTGCGGCGGCAAAGGCCCGTCGGCAACGATCTCGACTTGCTCGGGGAACGCAAAACCACAATCCGCGTCTTCCGAACGCTTGTGCAGCTGCCAAGGACCGCCCGGATAGTCCGGGTCCAGCGGCTCGCTCAGGTAGACCACCTGGGCATGGACTTCGCCGTCGGCTTCCAATTGCACCAATACACGCAGCACCGGCCGAACGGCGCCCTTGAACGGACGCAATCCAACCACCACGTCCAGGCCCGGGCGGCACTGGGTCCAATCGCGGCCGATCTTTGTCGGCGGCTCGCAAGCGATCCGGGTTCCGACGCTCGCGCATTTGCCACAGCGTCGCGCGCCCTCGGGGGCGCGCTCCACGATCAACGTGAATCGCGGCAGTCCGCCACGGCGCTCTGCAAGGCGATTGGAAATCGAACCGCGGTTGGCAATCGACGCCACGGCGTTAAGCATGTGACGTTCCATATTCTCGTAGACTCCTTGGCAAAATGGCCGACCTGCCGCACGCTCGCGGAACGATGCGTTCCAGCGTGATCCGTGCGGCCACGGGCGGCCTCACTGCCCATTTATCCTACGAGTATCGACGTCAAAATTGCGTCAAAACCGAAGCGATTGGACGGGCCACCTTTGCGGCCCAGGCAAACCACACAACTACCCTAGTCCTCCCGCAGTAGCCTTTGGGTGTTAATGCGATCTCTTGCTGCATCGTGCGCTACCCAATCCGCGCGGTAGTTGCCAGTTTGGACAGCTCCTTCAAATTTTGACGAAATCTTTGCGCGGCCTTCGCTATACTTTGGACGAATACCAGTCGCTGGAGTCCGTCGCTCTTGGAGACCAACGCACGTGGACGCAATTTATCTGGGCATCGTGGTCGTCTTCTTCGCCGCGTGCGCGGGGATGATCAAGCTCTTCGAACGTTTGTAAAGGTTCAAATTCCAATGGAAGGCATGTACCTGGTGGGAGCGGCCGTCGCGGTGCTCCTGTTCGCTTATCTGGCAATCGCGCTGCTGAAGCCGGAGTGGTTCTCATGACCGTCGCGGCAATTGTGCAACTCATCCTGTACCTGGCCGTGTTGGTGGCGCTCGTCAAGCCGCTGGGCGGCTACATGGCCCGGGTCTACGAAGGCCAGCCGACCTGGCTGGACAAAGTGCTGGGGCCGATTGAGCGGCTGATCTATCGCTTGTGCGGCGTCGACCCCAAGGCCGAAATGACCTGGCAGCATTATGCAGCAGCGGCGCTGGCCTTTAATTTCTGCGGCCTGCTGGTCGTCTACGCCCTGTTGCGCTGGCAGCATCTGTTGCCGCTTAATCCGCAAGGTATGCCCGGCACGAGCCCCGACCTGGCCTTCAACACGGCGGTGAGCTTCGCCACCAACACCAACTGGCAAAGCTACGGCGGCGAGACCATGCTCAGTTACTTGACTCAGATGCTGGGGTTGAGCGTGCAAAACTTCGTCTCCGCCGCGGCAGGCATGGCCGTGCTGGTCGCCTTGATCCGCGGCTTCGTGCGGAAGCAGGCCTCCTCGATCGGCAACTTCTGGTACGACCTCACCCGCAGCACGCTCTACATCCTGCTGCCGTTGTCGCTGGTCGTGGCCTTGCTGCTGGTCTCGCAGGGCGTGGTGCAGACCTTTGAGCCGTATGCCAAGGTCGCGATCGTCGAGCCCTCGACCTTTCAAGAGGCGGTCGTGGGTGACGACGGTCAACCGGTGCTGGACGATCAGGGCAAACCGACGACCAAGACCGCGTCATTGGTCGAACAGACCATCGCCGTCGGACCGGCCGCGTCGCAGATCGCCATCAAGCAGTTGGGCACGAACGGCGGTGGATTCTTTAACGTTAACAGCGCGCATCCGCTCGAGAATCCCACGCCACTATCGAACTTCGTCGAGCTGTTATCAATCCTCGCAATCGCGGCCGCGCTGTGCTACACGTTTGGCCAGATGGTCGGCGACACGCGACAGGGCTGGGCCGTACTGGCCGCCATGTTCGTGATCTTCATTCCGCTGTTGGGCGTGTGCTACTGGTCGGAGCAGACCGGCACGCCGGAGCTGGCGGCGCTGGGCGCAGATCAACTGGCGAGCGAAACCCAATCGGGCGGCAACATGGAAGGCAAGGAGGTCCGCTCGGGCATCGCCCAATCGACGCTGTGGGCCACCGCGACCACGGCGGCCTCCAATGGCAGCGTCAACTCGATGCACGACTCTTATACCCCGCTCGGCGGCCTGGTGCCGATGTGGCTGATGCAACTGGGCGAGGTGATTTTTGGCGGCGTCGGTTCCGGTCTCTATGGCATGTTGGCCTTTGCGATCATCGCCGTGTTCATCGCGGGACTGATGGTGGGCCGCACGCCCGAGTATCTGGGCAAGAAGATCGAGGCCTTCGAGATGAAGATGGCCGCGCTGATCATCCTGGTGCCGCCCCTGGTGGTGCTGGGGGGCACGGCGCTGGCGGTCTCATTTCCCGAAATCTCGCGGCCGAGCATTCCTAACAGCGGAGCGCACGGCTTCAGCGAGGTGCTCTACGCCTTCTCCTCTGCCGGCAACAACAACGGCAGCGCGTTTGCCGGGTTGAATGCCAACGTGCCGTTCTTCAACACGCTCTTGGGCGTGGCCATGCTGGCCGCGCGGTACTTTCTGATGGTGCCGATCATCGCCATCGCCGGCTCGCTGGCCAAGAAGAAGCTGACGCCCGTCTCGGCGGGCACCCTGCCCACGCACGGACCGCTGTTTGTCGTGCTGCTGGTGGGAGTTGTAATCCTGGTGGGTGCGCTGACCTTCGTGCCAGCGCTGGCCCTGGGACCAATCGTAGAACAATTGATGATGGTGCAACAATAACCATGGCCAGCAAGCAATCACTCTTTGACAGCGGCATCGTGCGGCGCGCGATCGTCGACTCGTTTCTCAAGCTCGACCCGCGCCGCCAGCTGCGCAATCCGGTGATGTTCACGGTCTACGTGGGCAGCATCCTGGCCACCGCGCTGTACGTACAGTCGCTGGTGTCGCCCGGCGAGGAGTCGTCAGGATTCATCCTGGGCATCACGGTCTGGCTGTGGTTCACGGTGCTGTTTGCCAACTTTGCCGAGGCGATGGCCGAGGGCCGCGGCAAGGCCCAGGCCGACTCGCTCCGCCGGGCGCGTCACGAAGTGACCGCCAAGAAACTCACCAAGCCGCGCGAGCATTCCGACACGCCGCCTTCGTTTACCGAGCTGCTCACGTCCGGCGGCGGCGTGATCTCCGCGGCCCCCGACTTACGCAAGGACGACCTGGTGCTGGTCGAAGCGGGCGATTATATCCCGGCCGATGGCGAGGTGATCGAAGGCGTGGCCTCGGTCGACGAAAGCGCGATCACGGGCGAAAGCGCGCCGGTCATCCGCGAAAGCGGCGGCGACCGTAGCGGCGTCACCGGCGGCACCCGCGTGCTTTCTGACTGGATGATCGTGCGGATCATGACCAACCCCGGCGAGACGTTCCTCGATCGCATGATCGCCATGGTCGAAGGCGCCAAACGGCAAAAGACTCCCAATGAGATCGCGCTCGACATCCTGCTGGCAGGCATGACCATCATCTTTTTGTTGGTCTGCGTCACGCTGTTGCCGTTCTCGATCTTTAGCGTGACCGTGGCCGGCCGCGGAGCGCCGATCACGATGACCGTGCTGGTGGCCTTGTTGGTCTGCCTGATTCCCACCACGATCGGCGCGCTGCTCTCGGCCATCGGCATCGCGGGCATGGACCGCATGATCCAGGCCAACGTCATCGCGATGTCGGGCCGCGCGGTCGAGGCGGCCGGCGACGTTGACGTGCTGCTGTTGGACAAGACCGGCACGATCACGCTCGGCAATCGGCAAGCCGTCGAATTCATCCCGGTCGACGGCGTCAGTCCGCAGGACCTGGCAGACGCGGCGCAGCTTTCGTCGCTGGCCGATGAAACGCCCGAAGGCCGCAGCATCGTGGTCCTGGCTAAAACAAAGTACGGCCTGCGCGAGCGCGACATCCACAAAATCCTGGCCAAGTTCATCCCCTTCAGCGCGCACACGCGCTTGAGCGGCGTGAACATGGACGGTCGCCAGATTCGCAAGGGCGCCTCCGACGCGGTCGAAAACTTCGTCAAGCAAAACGGCGGCTCGTTTCCGCCGGGCGCTACTCGCGAGATCGAGGCCATCTCCAAGCAAGGCGGCACGCCGCTGGTCGTCGCTGAGAACGGCAAGACGCTGGGCGTGATCCATCTGAAGGACATCGTCAAAGGGGGCATCCGCGAACGCTTTGCCCAGTTGCGGCAGATGGGCATTCGCACCGTGATGATCACTGGCGACAACCCGTTGACCGCCGCGGCCATCGCGGCCGAGAGTGGCGTCGACGACTTCCTGGCTCAGGCCACGCCCGAGACCAAGCTGGCTCTGATCCGTAAATATCAGGCCAACGGCCAGCTCGTAGCGATGTGCGGCGATGGCACCAACGACTCCCCGGCCCTGGCCCAGGCCGACGTGGCCGTGGCGATGAACTCGGGCACGCAGGCCGCCAAAGAAGCCGGCAACATGGTCGACCTCGACTCCAATCCCACCAAGCTGATCGAGGTGGTCGAGATTGGAAAACAGTTGCTGATGACCCGCGGCGCGCTGACCACGTTCAGCCTGGCTAACGACGTGTCCAAGTATTTTGCGATCATCCCGGCGGCCTTCGCCAGCACCTACCCAGTGCTGAACAAGCTAAACGTGATGGGTCTGGCCACGCCGGCTAGTGCCATCCTCTCGGCCGTGATCTTCAACGCCGTGATCATCGTGGCGCTAATTCCCCTGGCGCTCAAGGGCGTGAAGTACCGCCCCATCGGCGCCGCGGCCCTGCTGCGCAATAACCTCTGGGTTTACGGCGTCGGCGGACTCATCGTGCCGTTTATCGGCATCAAGCTGATCGACATGATCCTGGTCGGACTCAACTTGGCATAATCGAACCCGTTTTGATCGATAGGTAAGCAAGCCCATGTTCTCGCAGATCATTCGTCCCGCGATTCTGATGACCCTGGTCATGACCGTGCTCACCGGCGTGATCTATCCACTGGTCGTCACGGGTATTGCCCAGTCGGTCTTCCCCGACCAAGCCAACGGCAGCCTGGTGTATCACGACGGCCGCGCGGTCGGATCATCGCTCATCGGCCAGCCGTTTGGCGATCCGAAATACTTCTGGAGCCGCCCTTCGGCCACCGGTCCGTTTGCCTATAACGCGGCCGCCTCGAGCGGATCGAACCAGGGACCGCTCGAGCCGGCGCTGCACGCCGCCGTAAAGTCACGCATCGAGGCACTCCGCGCCGCCGACCCCGGCAACGACAAGCCGGTGCCGGTGGACCTGGTCACCGCGAGTGCCAGCGGACTGGACCCGCACATTTCGCCGGCCGCGGCCGAGTATCAGGTGGGCCGGGTCGCCAAGGCCCGCGCTCTGGACGAGCAGAAAGTGCGCGACATCCTGCTACATCACACGGCGCCGCGGACTTTCGGCCTGCTGGGCGAGCCCCGCGTGAATGTCCTAGAATTGAATCTGGCGTTGGACCACTCGGCCAACTGACACGACCCAAGTTAGGTCGCGCGCCCCACGGATCCGCACTCGGCTGTTGCCATGAACGACTCGCGACCCGATCCCGACCGGTTGTTGGCGCGCGTGCAAGCCAGCGAAGCCCGGGCGGCGCGCGGCAAGCTCAAGATCTTCTTCGGCGCGGCGCCGGGCGTTGGCAAGACCTATACCATGCTCGAAGCCGGACGCGAGCAGGCCAAGGACGGGCTGGACGTGGTGATCGGCTACATTGAGCCGCATGCCCGGCCAGAGACCCAGGCCTTGGTCCTGGGGCTGGACGTCATGGCCCGGCTCGAGGTTCCCTATCGCGGCACGCGGCTGGTTGAGTTCGATCTGGATGCCGCGCTTGAGCGGCGCCCGCAATTGATCCTGGTCGACGAACTGGCGCACAGTAACGCGCCAGGGCTGACCCACGCCAAGCGCTGGCAGGACGTCAGCCGGCTGTTGGAGGCCGGCATCAGCGTCTACACCACGCTCAACGTCCAACACCTGGAGAGCCTGAACGACGTTATCGCGCAGATCACGGGTGTTGCTGTTTCAGAGAGCGTGCCCGACTCGATCTTCGAAAACGCCGACGAAGTGGAGCTGGTCGATCTGCCCCCCGGCGACCTGCTGGAGCGGATGCGAGAGGGCAAGGTCTATGTCGCGGCGCAGGCCGAGCGGGCCGTGCAGCACTTTTTTACCAAGGGCAACCTGATGGCGCTGCGCGAATTGGCGCTGCGCAAGGCGGCTGAACGGGTCGGCGCCCAGATGGAGGACTATCGCCAGGAGCACGGCCTGGCCGGCGCCAACGCGGTCACCGAGCGGCTGTTGGTCTGCGTCAGCCCCAGCCCCTTCTCGGTGCAACTAGTGCGTGCCACGCGACGGATCGCCGCCGGCATGAAAGCGCCATGGATCGCCGTGCATGTGGAGACTCCGCGCGACGCGCGGATGTCGCAGACCGACCACGACCGCCTGGCCCAGACCCTGCACCTGGTCGAACAACTGGGGGGTGAGACGGCCACGGTCTCAGGTGACCACCTGGCGGATGAGCTGATCCACTATGCCCGCAGCCGCAATGTCAGCAAGATCATCATCGGCAAGCCCAACCAGCCGCGATGGCGGGAATGGCTGCGCGGCTCGCTGGTCTATGAGGTCACGCGCAAGTGCGGCGACATCGACGTCTACGTGATCTCCGGCGATCCTGACAAGCGCCCGCCGCGACCTTCACGCAGCGCCGAGCTGCCGCGTACGCAAGCCGGTTACGCGGCGGCCGTCGCTTCGGCGGTGATCAGCAGCCTGATTTGCTGGCCCTTGGCGAGCCACCTCGATCCCACGAACCTGTTGATGGTCTACCTGCTGGGAGCCGTGTTGATCGCGGTGCGATTTGGCGGCGGCCCGTCGGTGTTGGCCTCAGTGCTCGGCGTATTGTCGTTTGACTTCTTCTTCGTTCCGCCGCAATACACCTTCGCGGTCGAAGATACGCAGTACGTGTTCACCTTCTTCGGCATGGTCGCCACGGTCCTGACAATCAGCACATTGATGAGCCGGGTGCGGTTTCAGGCCGATAGCGCGCGGCAGCGCGAGCGGCGCACGGCGTCGCTGTTTGCTATCAGTCAACAGTTGGCCGCCGCCCGCACGCCCGAACAAATCACGGCGGCCGCTACCCGGCACGTGGCCGACGCCGTCGATGCCCAGGTGGCCCTGCTATTCCTGGACGAGCACGGCCAGATGACGCCCGTGGGGACCGAGGGTGGCGGGGTTCAGCCAGGCGCGCACGACCAGGCCGTGGCCCGCTGGGTGTTGGAACACGGCGAGGCCGCCGGTCGCGGCACCGATACGTTGCCCGGCTCCGAGGGCTTATACCTGCCGCTCAAGGCGGCGCACGGCACGGTCGGCGTGATGGGCATCCTGCCGCCGGCCAGCTGGCGGGCCAACGAACCGGCCCGGCTGCACCTGCTCGAGGCCTTCGCCGGACTGGTCGCACTTGCGGTGGAGCGCATCGACCTGGCCGCCGAGGCGGCCCGCGTCCGCTTACAGATGGAAACCGAGCGGTTGCGCAGCTCGCTGCTCAGCGCCGTCTCGCACGACCTGCGCACTCCGCTATCGGTGATCATCGGGGGCTGCAGCACCCTGGCCGACGAAAGCGCGTCGCTCGACGCCGCCACGCGACGCGAACTGTTGGCGTCGATCCTGGAAGAGGCCAACCATTTGAATCGCCTCGTGGCCAACCTGCTGGACATGACCCGGCTGGAGGCCGGCGCCCTGGAGGTCCACAAGGAATGGCAATCGATCGAGGAGCTGGTCGGCGCGGCGCTGGGCCGCATGGCAAAACCGCTGGAGTCGCATCCCGTGGTCACGCATCTCGACCCCGAGCTGCCGTTCGTGCCGATGGACGACTTGCTGATGGAGCAGGTAATCGTGAATCTGCTGGAAAACGCGGCCAAGTACTCGCCGCCAGGCTCGCCGATCGAGATTAGCGCGCACGCCGTCGACCAGGAGCTGGTGGTCGAGGTGGCCGACCGGGGCAAGGGTCTGGCCGAGGAGGACCTGCCGCGGATCTTCGAAAAGTTCTACCGGGCCAAGAGCTCAACTTCGCGCACGGGCGCAGGGCTGGGCCTGGCGATCTGCCGTGGCATCGTCGAGCTGCACGGCGGCAAGATCGCCGCCGAAAATCGCTCGGGCGGCGGCGCGGTGTTTCGCATCCGCCTGCCGCTCTCGACCAACCTGCCGCCAATCCCGGTCGCTGAAGTTTCCGCCGACGTATAAATCACGCGGGTGACCCGTGGCTGCTCCCTGCATTCTGGTGATCGAAGACGAGCAGGAGATTCGCCGCTTTCTGCGCGCGTCGCTCGGCAACCATGACTACCGGGTGATCGAGGCCGACAACGCCCGCGATGGGCTGCGCCAGGCCGAGGACCAGCACCCCGACCTGGTGCTGTTGGACCTGGGTCTGCCCGACGTCGACGGTCTGGAAGTGATCCGCCGGTTGCGCGATTGGACCACGACGCCGATCATCGTGGTCTCGGCCCGGGGCCGCGAGGTCGAAAAGGTGGCCGCGTTGGATGCCGGCGCCGACGACTATCTGACCAAGCCGTTCAGCGTCGGAGAGCTGCTGGCGCGCATTCGCGTGGCCTTGCGCCATGCGACCCGGGCCGGCGAGTCGGGCGAGAGCACCTTTACCCGCGACGAGCTTTCGGTCGACCTGGCCGCGCGTCAAGTGTTCGTGGGTCCAAACGAAGTGCACCTCACGCCGATCGAGTTTCGCCTGCTGGCCACGCTGATCAAGCACGCCGGCAAAGTGGTCACGCACCGCCAACTGCTCAAGGAAGTTTGGGGGCCCGACAGCGTCTTCGAGACTCATTATCTCAGGGTCTACATGGCCCACCTGCGGCGCAAGATCGAAACCGACCCCGCCCGGCCGCACTACCTGCTAACCGAAGCGGGCATCGGTTACCGCCTGTCGACCGAGTGAGTCGCCGGGCCCGGTGGAACGCGAGCACTGTGGAACGCGAGCACGCCCGTCCCGCGCCACCACAACATATCAACCGACGTTACAATCGGCACAATCGGGCGGCCAGCCGTCGCTCGCAGGCCCATCGCCTAAGCGAGCGAACATCGCGGGCGGCACGCAGACCCATTGGCAGCCCGCCAGAGCCGCCAGGGGGCTGCTGCCTGATCCTGGCGGGCCGTGCAGGCCAGTTCGACCCAGGCCGCAAAGCTTGGCCAGGGTCACGTGCATGGAGTAGATTGTGGCGCGGTCGATGGATGGTTGCCACAATTCTTCTCCGCGAAGGGACCGACCCATGTCTGCCGAAATCAACAATGCGCCGCCTGTCGTCGTCGCGCGGCATGACGTCATGGGAGGCGCGATCCTGCAGATCACTCTCAACCGACCCGAGGCGCACAACGCGGTCAACCACGCCGCGGCCGAGCAACTGCTGGCGATCTGGCGCGCATTTCACAGCGACGACTCGCTGGTGGTCGCCGTGCTGCACGGCGCGGGCGAGAAGGCCTTCTGTTCCGGCGCGGATCTGAAAGGCCTCGCTGGTCTGGCAAACTTGAACGCCGCGAAGCCCGAGGTCGAATCGCACGTCAGCCAGGGCACCGGACCGATGGGCGGCACGCGGATCGTGCAGACCAAGCCGGTGATCACGGTCACCCAAGGGTACACCTACGCGGGCGGTCTGGAGCTGTTCTGCCACGGCCACATCCGGCTGGCCGAACCGGCGGCGACCTTCTCCGTGGCCTGCCGGCGCTGGGGTGTGCCGCTGGTCGATGGCGGCACGGTCTACCTCCCGCGGCTGCTCGGCTGGGGCGCCGCCCTCCCCTTAATCATCACGGGTCAACGAATCGACGCCGAGCGGGCGCAGCAGATCGGACTGGTGTGGGAGCTGACCGCGCCGGGTGAAGGGCTGAAACGCGCGATGTCGATGGCCGAGCAAATCTGTCGGCAGCCGCGCGACGCGATGCTGGCCGACCTGCGCTCGGCGATGCTCGGCGCGCACCTGCCACTGGACGAGGCTTTGGAACTGGAAGCGCGCAACCTGCACCCGGTGATGCGTTCGGAAAGCACGCAGCGCGGGGTCGAGGCGTTTCGTCGCGGTGAGCGGTTCTGGTTCGAGTGACCGCGGGCGGCTGACGTGTGCTGCGTTGCGGACGTTTAGACCGTGGCCGCTTTGCCGTCGGCCGTCTTGAACGTCACCAGGTTCTTCACGATCCACCAGGCGATCCGCGGATTGCGCTGCAACTGGTTGATCGCATACGGAATGTAACCCTTGCCGTAGGGCACATAAAGCCGCACTTTGACTTCGTTCTGCCGGGCCCAGTTGATCGACGGGACGGTGGGCAGGCTCAACAGCAGCTCGAGCTCGCAGGAAGTGCCGGCCGCGCGGAGCCGGCGAATCGCTTCGGCGGCCGTCGGCACGTCGTGACTGGCCACGCGCACGTGTCGAGCGCGGCCGGCGAGACGGTCGATCACTTCCAGAAAACCCTGCTTTAGGTCGCGATCGGGCGCGGACGGGTCCGGCCATTGCCCTTTGACCACGCGGACTCGCACGCCGCGCTCGACGGCCCAGTCGGCGTCGTCCAGGCTGCGCAGCCAACGGCCGGGAATGACCAGACCGAGGTTGTCGGCCGATGCGTGGAGCAGCATGGTCTCGACCAAATCGCGCGACGGACCGGCGATTTCCGGACCGTGCGAATCGCACAGCAACTCGACGCCCGCCGCCTGCGCTGCCGCGGCGACTTGGGCGGCCAGATGCGGGTCAAACTGCAGGGCCGGCGGCTTGATCGAGAGATAACTATCGAGCGGCGAGGTCCCGAGCTTTTCGATACCCAGCAGATACTGGTCGGCGACCCGCCGCTGCGGTGCGTGTTCCACGTCCCAAAAGCCGAGCGTGGTCGCGATGCCCTCGCCGGCCAGCCGGTCGGCAACGGTCAAGGCGTCAGAGAGCTGCTCGCCGCCGACGTAGGACCGGGCGGCGCGCTGCATCAGCGGCAGCATGAAACTGGAGACCATTCCGCGAGCACGCGATTTCAATCCTCGCAATCCCGTGGGCTGCTCCGGTTCGGTGCTGGTGGACAAGTCGGCTTGCGACATCGCGGTGTTCCTTAGGCGATGGCGTTCAGGGGGCAGGACACCTCATCCGCAGCTTGCGGAACCTCGTGCGGTTCCACGCGGCGCAGCCAGATCTCGCGCCAGTAGAGGTAGTTGGCCCGCGGACAGGGCGTGCGGTAGGCCGAGGCGCAGATCACGTCTTCCAGGATGATGCCCACGTTGCCAAGCTGCTTCATGCGGCCGCTGCGCTCGTCGACGATGCGCTCGACGCGCTGCACGACCCGATAGCGCTTGCCGCAGTAGGGCAGCATCTCGGGTTCAAAGGTCATCCCCCGGTTGCGGCCAGTCTTGTCCAGCGTGGTCTGGATCTCCTCGCGGCTTTTTACGATCACCCACTCGCCGGGTTGCAGGTCGAGCTTTTCGACGGGCGTGCGCTGGAGCTTGCCGGTCACGTCGGGATAGCCGTGGCCGGTGAGCTTGCGCACGACCTTGTCGATAAGCGCCAGCACCAGGCTGCGAACCACGGCGTAGACCGAGACCTCATTGGTCCGCACGTCGCGCACATACTGCGTGGGTTCCCACCATTTCAGCGACTTGGTCGACGCTTGCTTGATCGCGGTCGCCTGGCAGCGAAAGCAGGCGGGCTCCGCCGGATCGGCGGTCGCCACCGTGGCGGTTGTGTCCAACCAACTGCGGTCGCGCGTCGGTGTGCCGGTGTGATTTACGGCAATGCCGTTGTGATTTACGGCAATGCCGTCGTGATTGACCGCCGCACCGTTCGCTTCGGATGCGGAGCTGCCTTTGCGGTCGACTCGCCGCAGCCACCCTTCGTGCCAGAATTGCAGGCAAGCGGCCTGACAGCCGCCATGTGCCGAACCGTCGCAGCGGGCGCCGCGCAGGTGCACCGTGTCATGCAATCTCAGCATGCGGCCCAGGTCGATCGTGTCGCAAGTCTTGTCGGCCCGCTTAAAGACCTGCATCCGGCGGCCGCAGAGGGCCAGCATCTCGGGCATGAATACCAGGCCCGCAAGCGCGCCTTGCTCGTCCAGCGTGGAGAGAATCTCGTGCTCGCTGCGCACTTCTACCCAGTCACCGGGTCGCAGGTTGAGGGGCTGCCAGGAGTTCATGGGGGCGGCCGGGGCGATCAATTGATGGATTCCGCATTCAACACTCGGTAGCCAGGCATGTGCGGCGCCGCGACTCGCTGGGCCGGTGACCCGGCGGCTTGCGTCTTGGCGCGGTACATCGCCAGGTCGGCTTCGGCAATCAGGTCTTCGACCGAGCGCTCGGGCAGTTTGCCCTGGGCGATGCCGATGCTCGCCTTCAATGTCAGCTGATGACCTTGCACAACGAGTGGCTGCTGGATGGCGCGGGCGATCCGGCGCGAGAGCCGCTCCAAGTCGCGGCGGCGGATCATGCCCAGGACCAGCACGACGAATTCGTCGCCGCCCCAGCGAACCACGAGGTCGACCGGGCGGACATTGTCAGCCAGCCGGGCGGCCACGCTCTGAAGCACTCGGTCGCCAGCGGTGTGCCCCCAGGTGTCGTTGACCTGTTTGAAACCATCTAAATCGATGAACAGTAGCGCCATGCTCCGCGAACGTCGGCCGTCACCGTCCACGAGCGCTCGGCTCCACAGCGCGTCGCGATTGGCCAGGCCGGTCAGCGGGTCGCGCGAGATGGCCGCCTGCGGCAAGTTTTCCGCGGCATTGGCATGGCCGACGGCAATCAGCCAACGCCCAGTTGTATCGGCCGGACGAAGCGGCAGGTTGCCAAGCCGCTCGCAAAGGCTGCTCCAGACACGACCGATGATCTGCGCGCGAGCGGTCGCCAAGGCCCGGCAGGCGGGCGGATTGGCGTCGACAATCCGGCCGGTACGACCGTCGACGATCAGCACCGTCTGCGGGATCAGTTCCAAGACTGTCCGCAGCGTGGCCAACTCGTCGCCATCGGGATGTCGCTGGTCGTTCATGCCCCACTCGACGCTCAAAAGAAGCACTCGCTCGGCGATCCTCCCTTAGCCGACAAAAAAGTGCGTGGCGATCCGTGTCGCGCACCGGAATTGGAACTTTTAACCCACCAGGGTTTTTTCCTCGTCTTCAACACCGCGCAGTTGCGTCTGGTTCTGCAAAAACCAGCGATAGGTCGCGGCCAGACCGGCGGCCAAGTCTATTTTCGGCTGCCAGCCGAGCTGTTTCAACCGGCTGACGTCCAGTAGTTTACGCGGAGTGCCGTCGGGCTTGGTGGCGTCAAATCGCAGGGTTCCGCGGTAGCCGACCACATTCTTGACCAGTTCGGCCAGCTCGCCGATCGAAACGTCGACGCCGGTGCCGACATTGACGATTGCGGGGTCGCTGTAGTTGCGCATTAGAAACACGGCCGCATCGGCCAGGTCGTCGACGTGCAGAAACTCGCGTTTTGGCCGGCCCGTGCCCCACACCACCACCTCTTCAGCCGCGGTCTCGCGGGCATCGTGAAAGCGGCGCAGCAAGGCCGGCAGCACGTGCGAGTTTTGCGGATGAAAGTTATCACCGGGGCCATACAGGTTGGTGGGCATCAGCGAGATGCACTCAAAGCCGTATTGCCGGGCATAGGCCTGACCCAGCATGATGCCGGCGATCTTGGCGATGGCATACCACTGGTTGGTCGGCTCCAGCGGGCCGGTCAACAGCGCGTCTTCGGTCAGCGGTTGCGCGGCCAGCTTGGGATAAATGCATGACGAGCCGAGGAACTCGAGCTTGCGCACACCGCTGCGGTAGGCCGCGTCGATGACGTTGAGCTCGATCCGCAGATTGTCGCGAATGAAGTCGGCCGGATAGGCGTCGTTGGCATGGATGCCGCCTACCTTGGCCGCGGCCAGAAACACCAGGTCCGGCTTCTCCGATTCAAAGAAGTCCGTGACCTGCTGCTGGTCGGTCAGGTCCAACTCGCTACGGGTGCGGACCACGAGATTCGTCAGGCCCTCGGCCTGCAAGCGGCGAACGATCGCCGAGCCGACCAGTCCCTGGTGCCCGGCGACGTAGATCTTATCAGTGGGATGGATCATGGATCGAATTACTCGTGATAGGCGCCGGTGAGGTAACCCGCCTGCGAAAGGTACTGGTCCTGTTCGGCCAGCCGCAGGTCGGCTTCGGACATCTCGCGGACCAACTCCTCGAAGGTGACTTGCGGCGTCCAACCCAGTTGCTTGGCGGCCTTGGTCGGGTCGCCCAACAGGGTCTCGACCTCGGCGGCGCGGAAGTAACGCGGGTCGACCGCCACGACGCATTTGTCGGTGGCCACGTCGTAGGCTTTTTCGTCCACGCCGCTGCCTTCCCAGCGCAGGTCCAGCCCCAGGCACTCGGCCGAGCGCTCGACAAATTCGCGCACCGAATGCTGGATGCCTGTGGCAATCACGTAATCGTCGGGCTTGTCCTGCTGGAGCATCAGCCACTGCATCTGCACATAGTCGCGGGCGTGGCCCCAGTCGCGCAGCGCGTCGAGATTGCCCAGGTGCAGGCAGTCTTGCAGGCCCAGCTTGATGCGGGCCAGCGAACGGCTGATCTTGCGGGTCACAAAGGTTTCGCCGCGCACTGGCGACTCGTGATTGAACAGGATGCCGTTGCAGGCATACATGTCGTAGGCTTCGCGATAATTGACCGTGATCCAATAGCCATAGAGCTTGGCCACAGCATAGGGCGAGCGGGGATAAAACGGCGTGCTCTCGCGCTGCGGAACCTGCTGCACCAGGCCGTACAGCTCCGAGGTCGAGGCCTGGTAGAACCGGGTCTTGTTCTCCAGCTTCAGGATGCGGATGGCCTCGAGCAGCCGCAACACACCCAGGCCGTTGGCGTCGGCCGTGTACTCGGGCGACTCAAACGAAACGGCCACGTGACTCTGCGCGCCCAGGTTGTAGATCTCGTCGGGCTGCACGTCCTGCACGATGCGGATCAGGTTGGTGGCGTCGGTCAGATCGCCGTAGTGCAGGATCATCCGCCGGTTTTCGACGTGCGGGTCCTGGTAGAGGTGCTCGATACGGTCGGTATTGAAGCTGGAGCTCCGCCGCTTGATACCGTGAACTTCATAGCCTTTTTCCAGGAGCAGCTCGGCCAGGTACGATCCGTCCTGACCCGTGATGCCCGTGATCAACGCGCGCTTCATAAAGTGAGCCCTACTTTTGCAAGGATGCCTATTCAGGAGATGCTATTGGCGGAGTGTGTCGAGGAGCGGAAACCGAAACGCTGGCGAATCCATTGCCGAGTGCAACGCAGGATGAACTGGGTGTTGGTCACAAGGTATCGCTTCCAAAGCCGGCCCGGCTCCTCGTACAGCCGAAAGACCCAGGCCAGACCGTGTCGCTGCATCCAGTCGGGCGCCAGCGATTTGTTGCCGGAAAGAAAGTCGAACGCGGCGCCCACGCAAAGCTGCACCGCCTGGATGCGATCGAGGTGCGCCGCGGCAAAGTGATCCTGCTTGGGGCAGCCCAGGCCCAGAAAGACCAATCCGGCGCCGCTGGAGTTGATTCGCTCGACCACGGCAGCGTCCTCCTCCGGCGTCAGCGGTCGAAACGGCGGCGACTCCTCGCCCACGATCCGCAAGCCGGGGAACTGCTCGCGCAGCCGCGCGGCCAGCGCGGCGATGGTTTGCGGCGAGCTGCCATAAAGGTAGATGCCCACGTTTTCGGCAATTGACCGCCGGCAAAGCTCCAGCATGACCTCGTAGCCCTGCAGGCTGCGGGCCAGGCGGGCATTGCCCAGCCAGTTGAGCGCCCAGCGGATCGGTTGCCCGTCGGGTGTGACGATGGCAAAACGGCCGGCCTCGCGGGCCCGGTCCGGGGTATTGGTGGCTTCGATCAGCGCATGCACGCTGAACGCCGAGACGACGGCCGGCGACCGCCGCCGCGCGGCCTGCATGATCGCGTCGCAGGCCGTTTGGCAATCGACGACGCTCACGCCCACGCCAAACAGGTCGTGTTTGGGCGGCCAGGCGATCTCGTGTTGTTCGGTGCTCGTGATCATGTCGCTTGATGACGTTTTATATTTCGGCGATTTACGATCCGCTGGCCGGGGTCAGCAGTCGGTGCCGCACCACGCGGTTGATCCGCTGCCAGGTGAGCTTGGGCGAGCAGGTGGCGGCCCAGGCCAGCCGGGCATAACCGGTCAGTGGCGCGGCGCCCAGAATCTCCGGTTGGCTCTTGCGATACTGCACCATGGCGTAGGTCTCCAGGCGCTCGGAAGCCTTGCGCCACCAGGGCGTCTGCTGACGTACCTGGCAGAACTCTTCGTAGGCCAGCGGCACACCGCCGCTGCGGCGCCGCCTCGCGGAGTCGCACGAGTAGGCGATCCGCGAGCGGACCTCGTTCATCTGCCGGCTCTGGATGCCGGTCTCGACCACGCGAACGTGCAAGAGCACCTCGTTGACGTTGGCCAACTGGGCCCGCTCCGACATTCGCAAGTACATGTCCCAATCTTCCGAGACACCCTTGGGCCAGTAGCCGCCGATCTCGCGCATCAGCTCCGTGCGGACCATGATCGAGGAGTGGCAAACGGCGTGACGACCCTGCATCAGGCGCTCGTCGATGGTCGGGTGATCCAGCGGCAGGGCCACGCCGCCGCCGGCGCGGCCGTTGAACAGCGGCGCAACTTGCGCGCCGACCAGGCCGACCTCGGGGCGCGATTCCAGAAACGCCAACTGCGTGGCCAGCCGCGTGGGCAGCATCACGTCGTCGGCGTCCATCCGCGCCAGGTACTCAGTCTCGCAAAGGGCGATGCCATTGTTGAGCGCGCCGGCCAGACCCTGATTGGGTTGATGCACCACGCGCACCCGCGGATCGGTCAGCGAATCCAGGTATTCCGACGAGCCGTCCTGGGAACCGTCGTCGATCACCAGCAGCGTGAAATCGGCGAGCGTCTGGCAGAGCACGCTGGCGATGGCCTCGCGCACGTATGGCAGGCCGTTATAGACGGGCATCAGCACGGTCAGCTTAGACATATTCTCACCCCGAAGGATTAGCACGCCAGGAAGGAGAGTGAGTCAGATTGGGCGCGATGGATGGGCTGGCATAGCGCCAGGCCGAACCCGTGGCCGCGCGTCGCTCTTCGCGCGAGACCGAATAGGCCGCGCCCATCAGCGCAAAGACAGGGTCCATAAAGCATAGGTTGTAAGTGATTGGGTTGTCGGTCACGGCGATCGGCAGAAAGATGAATAATCCGAGCCAGGCGGCGGCAAAAGCCTGTTGCACGACGCCGTCGCTCTGCCGGACCTCGCGTCCCAGGCGAAACAATTGAATCAGCATCACGCTCAAAAAGACCGCCAGGCCGACGATTCCCAGCTCATATCCGACCCGCAAGTAATCGTTGTGCGGGGCCTTCATTTCGCCCCAGACGTCGGCCATGATCCGCTCGACCGTGCCCACGCCATGACCGAGCCAGGGCCGGTCCCAGGCCCGCTCGAGGATCAGCGGCCAGGCGTCGAATCGGCCGGCGCTATCAAAGTTGCCGCTGGCAATATCGGCCACGCCCGCCGATTCGCCGGCGAAGAATCGTTCTTGAAAGGCGGGGGTCAGATAGATCACCATGCCCACCAGCAGTGCCACGGCCACCGTGGCCAGCTTGCGCATCGGCTGCCGTGAGACGGGATTGAAGATCGGCAGCAGCAGCATGGCCAACGTCGCCATCCGGCTGCCGGTGATCACGGTGACGCCGACGCAGGCGCCCCAACCGAGCCAGGCCCGCCAGAAGTGACTGGGCGCACCGGCCAGGAACAATCCGCCGATGATGACCGCGGTCAGCGCGGCGGCTCGCTTCTCGATATAGACGTCCGTTCGCAATTCGGCGTCGAGGTTGGTCGCGGCCCAGGCGATCGCCAACAGAAAGAGCAATGGCACAATCGCGTAGCAGGCGTTGACCAGCTGGGTCAATTGAGCGCGGGTGCGGATAAACAGCGAGGCCAACACGCCGACGACGACGGGCATCGCCAACTGCAGCGTCACGCGGGCTTCGCTGCCGCCGGCATAATCCATCCAGGCAAACGACGCGACCACGACCAGCAACCAGGCCGCCCAGAGGACCAGCGGCATTTGAATGCGATGGTCCGGCCGCACTGCTTTCTCGACGATAAACAGGCCGATGCCCACGGCGAGCGCGCCCAACCAAAGAAAGCCGGTGTAGTTGAACCCCGCAATCTGCAGGCTGTCGCCGCGCAACGTGGCCATGGCCGCCAACAGCGGCACAGCCAGCACGTACCAGGTGCCCAGCTGCAACGCCGGGGGGCCGGTGAGCGAATCGTCGTACGAGGTGTAGGATGATTTGACGCGAATCACGCGAGGATCTCTGGGGTTTCCAAGAGCTCGTTCAAGACGTTTCGCAGGGCCAACCATTGCCAGATCGCGGCGCCGACGCTGCTTGCCAACCGCGAGTAGCCCACGCCCATCGGGCCAAACTGATAGATCATTCCCAGGCCAACCGTGCCGCTAATCAGCAACCGGAAGACGTTGGCCGCCAGCACAACGTTGCCGCGGCCCAGCGCCAACAGCCCCATGGTGGTTGGCAGCGAGATCATTTCGCAGATCTCGCCGACCATCAGCGCCGTCACCAGTTCGCCCTGGCCGGAGTAGCTGTCGCCGAATAAAAAGACCAGTACGTCACCACCCCAGATCGCCAGAAAGCCAGTGAATGCTCCGGCGCACACGGTCACCACCATGCTGGTTCGGAGCACGAGTTGATAGAGTTGCGTGGCGCCCATGGCGGCGTATACGTGGGCCGCGTGCGGTCCGAAGAAATTACCAAAGCTGATCACCAGCGGATTCGCCAGCAGGATGATGCTCTGGGCGGCGGAATAGACGCCGGCCGCCGACGTGCCGTGCATCAGCGAAAGGGCCCAAGGGTCGATCAGCCACCATACCCCTTGCGCCACCGCGCTGGCCAATAGCCAGCGCGCAAACTGATAATTACCAGTGAAGTCGGGCACGATCCGCCGAGATTGCACATCGATCGTGCGCCGATTGAACCAGATCCAACCGAGGATCACCGGCAAGCTGGCGGCGATTATTACCAGGTAGGCACGCGTGGCGGTCAGCTCACCCGCGATTGCCAAACTCGAGATACCGGCGGTTTGCAGGGCCACCATGGCGCCGTCGACCGCCACGACCTGACCCATCCGCAACTCGGCGAAGCACAACTGACGCACGCACTCGCGCAGAAAGATCAAGGCCATCGCCGGTCCCAGCACGCGGAGCATCGCATCGAGACCGTGCATGTGGGCATCGGGGGTGAGGCTTGCGCCGATCGTGAATACGACCAGGCCCAGGAGCCCCCCCAGGACGATCTGTTGAACCAGCGCGCTGCCGGTAAACGTGCGCCGCTGGTCCGCGGACATCGCCGGCAGAAACGTGGTGTAGGGCTGCCAGATCAGCGCCTTGGGCACTTTCATCAAGGCCACGATCAGGCTGAACCCGAGCGTGTACAATCCGAGCTCCTCGGGCAGGCACATGCGGCCGATCAGGAGCGTGGTGAGAAAGTTGCAGCCGCTGACCATGGCCTGGTCAACCAGCGAGGCGACTCCGCGGAGCACCAGCGGATCGGCCAACTTGGCACGCAAGGTCGCCCGCGCGCTGCCGCGGTCGTCGTGCAAAACCAAGGATTGTGTCGAGCTACTCATAAAGGGTTCTATCCGGAGACAAGTTCCGGCCGGCGCCACCGAGTGAACGGCCGGCGGAGCGCCGATGCGGTGCCCCAACCACTTAACTTGGCGGCCAAGGTATCGGCCGTGTCCCAACGCTCCACGTGGAACCGGCCCCAGTCAAAGGGAGTGCGGTTAGGGTCTGCCGGTGCGCCGTAGGTCGTCAATGCGCAACCGCAGCCGGCATCCGCGACGATCTTTAGCATCTCATTGGTCGCCCGCCCGTAGGGAAACGCGAACAGCGGCCGCGAGACGCCCAGTCGCGTGCGCAGGACCGCGACATTCTCTGCCAGATCCGCGGCAAACTCGCGCGGATGGCGCGTAAAGTCGCGGTGCGTGTGCGTGTGCGCGCCCAGTTCGACGAGCCCATCGGCGGCCATTGTCAGGCACTGCTCGGTAGTTAGCGGCCGGTATGAGTCCGCGGGAACCCGGTCACTGCCGGCCTCGCGCCAGTCGTCAAAGGGAAATGCCTGCTGCTGGTCGAGGTAAGCCGTGGAGAGGAAAATCGTGGCAGGAATCTGGTACTCGCGCAACACGGGCCAGGCGCTCTGATAAACGGATTCAAAGCCGTCGTCAAACGTTACGGCAAACACCTTGGCGTCTTGGGGCAGACCTTTCTTGCGCTCGGTGATCAACCGCTTGAGCGACCAGGGCTCGAAGCCCTGGCGCAACAATCCGGTCATTTGGTCGCGAAACGAAGCCGGGGTGACGTTCCAGGTCGGCGCGGTCAGACCGGTCACGGGATCCGACACGCGGTGATACATCAGGATGCCAAAGCGATTCAGCAATCTCTGGCCCATCAGCCGGTGCAGAATACAGCCGGCCCAGGCGACCGCTCGTTTGGTAACGTCACGCGCCGCCCAAGTCCGGCTGCTGTTGTAATCAAAGGATTGCCACTGGGGGCCCGGCGAAGATGAAACGTCCGCGCGCACCGCATCATCGCGGCGCGACATATCGCTCGTGTGCGAGATCATGGATTCCTCCGTGCAGTTTCGTGTTGCTGAAAGTTCGCGAGTCACGCTGCCATTCTCTTGGCGACTGTAGGCTGAGCCTTGCAACCAGCCACAGACGTTCGTTCCCGAGGTCAGGTCCAGTTCGTTCGTTCCGATGTGTTTCAGGTTTGCCATGGGTTCGCGTCCGCTTGGAGGCTAGTCGCCGTAACCCATCCGCACTCGAGTGGCCAACATCCACGCCCGCAGCCGCCGCACCGGGGCCCGCAACGGCGTGGCCCGCAGGCGGTCCTTGGTGCGAAACCAACCGCGGTAAAAGGGCGCCAACAACGGTTGCCCGCTCACAGCGCCCTCGGTCACCAGGTCGTAGCCGGAGGCCAATTTGTCTTTGTAGGATTCGCCGCCCGAGCCAAGGTCGATCCGCGTGATCCCCAACGAATCGGCCATCTGAGCGACGCGCATCAACAGCACGAAGCCGGGGGCCGCGTTGCTCAGCTCGCGGTCGTACCCCAGGATCACGCCTTGCAGCAGGCTGCCACTGCGGACGCACATCAGGGCGCCGGCCATGCGGTCTCCCACGCGCAACGTAAATAGCATGCCTGTGAGCAACTCGTGGCTGGAGGCCAAGAGCCGGTCGATCAACCGCACGACCCAGTCAATGTCGAACGCGCAGGGCACACCGGTGCGGTGGCACTGGTCGGTCTTCCAGGCAAGCAATTGCTCAAGCGCCGGACGATCGGCCGAATTCACATCCACACGCACCTCGCCAAACTCCCGACTTGCCTTGCGCTCTTTCTGAAAGATGTGCGAGATGAACTTGGCGGCACTTTTGCCGCGCGCCTGGCGGTAGTGGTCGAAGCCCTGCGAAAGGTCGAGATACGCGCTCTGGGTCGAGACGTACTGATACGGTGCAAACGCGGTCTGTTCGGCCTGCACGTGATCAAAGTGTAGCACACGCAAACCGGCCGCCCGCACGGCGTCCTGCGGCAAGCACTGCCCCCCGTCGGCCGTGATCAATCCCTGCATTTGATTCAGATAGCTGCCGACCGGCCGCCCCGCGTGGCGCGAGGTCCGCTCAAACGGCAAAAAGGCCACCGGCTCGCCCGCTTTCTCCCAGACGGCCACTTCCACGCCGCCCCGGGCCTGGGCCACGGCTTGGGTGAACTCCGGCCGAAAGAACGGATTGACCAGCCGCGGTTGGGCGCGCTGCATCCGACACCACGCGCCCCAGTGGTCGCTGGTCAGTTGCTCGGCTGGAAGAACGGTGATGTTCATGGCAGGAAGGGATGTGAACGTGTCGGTCAAATTGCCAACAGCCGCGGTTCTCGCGCGGGTTGTCGCCGCCTGGATGGCGCGCTTCCGATGCCGAAACGCGCGGGGCGCCCGCGCGGCGTCGGAAACCGGAATGGTGAGACTACTAATAGACGCCGTCGCGGCGGATGATCGACGGCACGGTCATCACCATCAGCCGTAGGTCTTTCCACAGCGTGCGCGAACCCGCGTAACGCAGATCCATGCGCATCCACTCGGCAAAGGTAACCTTCGTGCCGCCGTAGACTTGCCAGATGCAGGTCAGGCCGGGCGTGACGTCAAACCGCCGGCGTTCCCAGCCGCGGCAGTCGCCGGCCTCGTTGCTCGGCAGCGGACGCGGACCCACCAGCGACATGTCGCCGCGGAGCACGTTGAACAACTGGGGAATTTCGTCCAGGCAGGTGCGGCGAAGGAAGCGGCCCAGCCGCGTAACCCGCGGGTCGTTCTTCATTTTGAATGCCGGACCGTCCTGCTCGCTGTTCGCGCGGAGCTTGTCCTTCATCGCATCCGCGTCGACGATCATCGAGCGGAACTTATAGATCCGAAATTTGCGACCACCCAGGCCGTCACGCTGCTGGGCAAAGAAGATCGGTCCCCGCGAAGTCAACTTGATGGCCAAGGCCACGGTCAAGAGCACCGGGCTGGCGATCAACAGCGCCGTGCCCGCTCCGGCCAGGTCGATCACTCGCTTCCAGGCCGGCAGTTCCTGCAAGAACAGGACCTCCATCGGACGAGCGCGGCGGCGTTCATCGCCGGCCGTTACTTCGACGGGGTGCGGTCGTTTTGGTTCGGCCGTCGGCGCCGGCGGAGTCGGGTAGACATAGACCTGGCATTCAAGCCGCCGCAGGTCGCTCGGCAGCAGCTCGCACACGTCGGCCGACAGTTTCCAGGCGCCCGAGACGGGTGTTTCGGGTAGGACCACGCCGACGCGGTGCCCGTCGAGCAGACCGGCGTCGTCGGTAATGCGAATGCGATGCTCCAGCACGCGGGCCAGCGCGTCCAGCTCTTGGCTGCCACGCGAGGGCAACGTGAAGACCAACAGCGCGAACTTCGAACTGCCGCGGTCTGACCGCACCCGTTCCCGTTCGATGATGGCCTGCATCCGTTCGACGGAATGCAGCGGGTGGGCGCTGGGCTTACGGCGGGCCCGTTGAAAGAACGACGAAAAGGTTTTCTTTGCGAGACGGATCATGGGTGGAGGGCGGTGAGTTTTGGCGGGGGGCTGGATAATCGAAGTACGCAACGCAAAACCGACAAGGCGGGCCCACGCATGTCCGTCCCATCATGCGCGGGACCGTCGAGGGCGTCCTAACGCGGAGGCGATCAGAGCCGTGTATCGAGCCAGTTCGGCACATGCTGCGGGTGCTTGTTCAGAATGACGCCTAACAGGTTGGCGTTGGCGTCAATCATCCGCTGTTTGGCCCGCGCGGCCACATGGCCACGGGTCCGCTCAGCTTCCATCACCAGCAACACGCCGTTCAACAATCCGGCCGTCACGAAACACAAACTCGACTCCACCGCAGGCAGGTCGACGACGACAAATCCAAAGTCGTTCTCGAGTCCCTCGAGCAGATCGTGGATCCGGCCGGCATCCAGCGCCACTCCCGGCGGTTCGGCCGCCGAGGCGACCGAGAGCACCGAGAGATTGGCGACCGTCGTCGGCCGAACACGCTGGCTGGACCAAGGATTCACAGGTGAATCCGACACGAGATCGTCTCCCGACCGGCCCAGCTCGGCACGGGCGACGCGCTGTGAACCACTCAGGTCCAGCAGCAATACGGGTTGCTCATTGATCTGCGCCGCCGCAATCGCCAGGTTCGAGGCGACCGTGCTCACGCCACAGCCACGCGTGCAACTGGTCACGCCCAAGAGCTTCGGCGCCTCGCCCGACGCGATCCCGACCGTTCGCAGCCAGTGCACCAGCGAGTAGTACTCGTCAGAGACACGGGTCAGCTTGCCGGTAGGAGCAACGTTGGATCGCGCAGCGGTCGACGTCAGCGTAATCATGCGGGAACCGTCTAGGGTTCTATGGCGAAGTGACGGGGGTGACTACGGGGGTGACTAACTAGTTATGCAGCAGTTCGTGCCCCGCGCCGCGCGGCACGGAGAACAGGACCGGGATACCCAGTTCGCTCTCGACCTGCTCGGAGGTCTTGAGCGACGGGTCGAGGAACTCGGCGGCAAAGGCCACGCACACCGCGCCCACGCTCGCCAACAGCAGTCCTGCCAGCAAGATCAAGGGGACGCGCGGGTTGGAGGGCTTGGCCACCAGCGTGGCAGGCTGCACGACGTTGACGTTGGAGATCCGTCCGGTCGCCAGTTCCTGATCGATGCGGGCCTGCTCGCGGTTGGTAACGTAGGTGCGGTAGCTGGCGTCCAGCAACTGAGTCTTGCGCGTCAAGTCAGTGATGCGAATCTCGTTGTCGTTGAGGGTGTGAATCTTCGAACGCACGGCTTCGATCTGCTCCTTGAGCGAGTTCGCCTCGGCGCGTTGGGCGGCGGCCAGGGCCTCGGCGGCCATCAAATCGGTCTGGGCACCCAGGTGCACCGAGCTCAGACGGCTGGTGGTCGTGCTGCGAATCTCCACTTGCTCATCGAGAATCTTCTTGGTCTCGGCCACCTGGCGTCGCAGGGCAATGACCTGCGGATGCAGGCTGGTGAAGCGAGCCGAGGCGTCCTTCTCTTGAATTTGCAGGGTGTACAACTGGCTCCGCATCGCGTCGGCCGAGGCATTGGGGGCGCGGGCCGTTTCGGCATTCAGCTCGGGGGGAAGCTCTTTGAGCGCCTTCCGCAATGCGGCGATCCGCGCATCCGAGTGGGCCAAGGCCCGCTCGTTTTGCAGGATCGCCGATTCGATCGACGTGGCCTGCGTTTGCACGTTCTGCTTCTCGCCTTCGATCGAAACCAGCGTGGTCGCGTTCTTGACGTCGCGCAGTTCGGAGGTAGCCGCTTCCAGCTCAGCGAGCAAATGCTGCGATTGATCGACGAAGAACTCGTAGGAACCGTCGGTGCGGTTGGCCTTCACGTGGCGGTCAACAAAAGCGTCCATGTAGCACTGCAAAATCTTCTGAGCTTGCTCGGGGCTACGACCGCTGGCGCGGACCTGAATGATATTGCTCTTACGCGGGGGAATGACAATGACCAGCTCTTCAAGCTTCTCGATCGCCCGTTCCGTCGGAGTGATCCGACCATAGAGCAGACCGCGGACGACGCTCGCGGCAGCCTGCGCCATGCTGCTCAGCCGGCCGGCCTCTTCATCGGAGGTGTGCAGGATGTAGTCGGGACCCAGCTTCTCGACGACGTCCTCCAGCAGCACGCGGCTCTTGAGGATTTCGACTTCCGAATTGATTTCGTTGTCCCGCGAGCGCTCGACGTCGAGCACGCGATGGACCGTGGCCGTCGGGTCGAGGCCGACGCTCTCCTTGCCGAGACGCATGAACAAGTTGGCGCTGGAGGTATAGCTCCGCGGCAGGACGAGCACGGCCACCACGGCCAGGATCATGGTTCCCGTAAAGACGGTTGCCATTTTCCACTTGTGGCGAAAGAGAATGCGAAGCACTTCACGCGCGTCGCCGCGCCGTGTACTTACCGTGGAACTACCGTGTGCTGGTGTGCGGCTGACCATTGCTTGCCCCCCTTACGCGTCGTGTACATTGGCACCGAATCGACATTGTACTCGTCTGGCCATTCCCACAACGGACTCTGTATGGGAGCTGTGTGGACGCAGTGGTGAATGGTGCCGCGCCGCGAGGTGTTGGCAGCGCCGATTCTTCAGGTCGTGAGTAGCGGCACATCGAACTCGCCGGAAGCTAACCAGGCGGGGTGCAGCAGGGTCCAGAATTCCACGGCCAGGTGCTCTTCCACGTAAGCATACGGCAGCCAGCCATAACCCCCGTCGCCCCAGGCAGAACCCCAGGAACTGCGGACTAACAGCGCGCCACGCGAGCCGCGCAGCCAGCGATCGTCGTAGCCGACCGCCACCATCGCCTGGCCTCCCAGCGGAGCGTCAAACGTCGGTCGATACGGAATGTCACCGTCGCGCGTGAGCGAATTGGGGACGGCAAATCCGAACGCAGCCGGATAACCGGCCGCCAGATATGACTTCACAACTTCCAGGTTTTCAGCGCCCCGCGCTTCGCGACGATCGAGCCGGATATAGCGAACCGCGCGATAAGGATCGCCGAAAGTGTACAAGAACGGCTCCGGCTTGGAGGCCAGGCGGTCGACTGCGTAAGGCCAGTAGCGTTCGGGCGGTATCCCGCAGCGCACCATGGCTTTAAGCGTTGTGCGCAGATCCGTGCCGACGTCCCCCTCGACCCTCGCGACGCACAGCGCGTTCTGATAGAGAAACAAGCGAGAAGGCCGCAGCAACCGACCGCTGGCGCGGCGTTCGAAGTATTCCACTAGCGAGGCAACGGCGTGCGCGCTCGAAGACTGCAGGGTTTGCTGATCCTGCACGTCGACAAAGTATTCGCGCAGGTCGACGTCGGCGGGTCGCGCAGCACGTGGCGCGGCGGCCTCGACCAATGGCAAGAGCAGCTCTTCGGCAATCGCCGAGTCGGGAGTGTCATCCCGAAAGTCCGGCGCGCTAGGAAGCCAGCCGAGACCTGGGGGCTCAAAAAGTGCCATGCCTGCAATCGCCCGTTGTTCGAAGGAGGCGTCGCGTTGGACGAATGGCCCCCGGTGTCGGCTACTCCACGATCTCGTCAAGTCGATGCGGGGAGCACTGCCGACGTCTCGGGTGCGGTTAACCGCCAGTGCCCAGAATAGCCCGGCGGACAAATCGGCCAAGGTATCACGCTGGGGAACGCTGGGGGCGGTCAAAGGGCCAGATCGGCATGCCCAGGGCGCGCGGCGGGTGCGCGGATGCCCGGAATTACAGCGATTCGACGGCTAATTCCGGATCGTACGGCTCCCAGCGGATGCCTTCGCCGCTGCCGTCTCCCCGAAAGCGAATCCGGCAGCGCTTCTGCTTGCGGTTGAGCGCTTTGATGGTGTCGTGCAATCGCCGGCGAGGGTCAAGCTGTTCCTGCGGCGGCAGCGGATCATCGATCCGTGGCGGCCAACCCTCTTCTTCAAAGGCCGTGAGCACGGTCTCCTGATTCGGCGAAGGCAGCTTGAATTCCTTCACGACGTCAGCGTCCATCCGCAGTTGACGGCGCTGCGGGTCCCACTTGGGCCGAATTTGCACCTCTTCAACCGGAGCGATCTGGCAGATGCCGATGCTCGATGGGGGACTTTCCGCCGTAGAGATGTCGCCGCTGCAGAGCTCGCGAGCCACGACTTCGCCGGCCCGCGTCAGCACGAAACACTCGGTTTCGGCGAAGGTCAGCAGCGGCAGGCGGCGAAAATGGCGCGCGGGATCTCCCGGCCCGGTGAGCTCCTGTGCATGTTCGACATACCCCTTGGCCGCCAGCCAGCGAATGTCGCTGTTGTTGAGCTTGGCGCCGCGCAGCACGTGCAGCTCCACCGCCAGATCCCAGGCGTCCTGGTCCAGATCCACTGCATAGTCAAAGGCCTGCAAAAGCAGCGTGAGGGCTTCGCGCAGATGCGGCCGCCCGGCAAAGTAGGGTCGCGGCGCACTGTCGCCCTGGCTGGGCAACTCGGGCCGCGGCAGCGATTCGCTACTCGACGTCGACACGATCAACGGGTCCGGGCGGGGTGCATGGCAGGTGGGGAATGCTCATGACGATAATAGTTCATGCGGGGGAATAGTCGAGCGACTTTGGCACACTTTTCCCGGTAAATAGCCACCGAACGGGGGTCCCGCGCACAGCGATGCGAATGCTGACGAGGGCGTCAGGCTGATGCGGCGGCGCGTTTCCCGGCGTTTGTTGACAAGGAATTGCCACGCGATAAGCTAGAGCCGCTTAGGTTTGGCCGAAGGGAAACGTGTCAGCTCGGCTCGCCGCTAGGTGCTGGCCGGGTTGTTTTTTTTCGCCACCAACGGCGCGGAACGGCAGAGCGGCAACACCTTGATTTGCTACCTGGAGACGTTGCCATGGATGCTTGTAACCAAGCGCCAATCGGGTCGTTGCGCGAGACTGTTGGCCCAGACCGTGCGGTCAAACCCTCCGACCGCAAAGCCCCGCCCACGCGCCGTATTCGCGCTGCGCTCTTGGCGCTGGGCGCCGCGTTCGATCATGCTCGCTCCGAGCGGGCCAACGTCTGGGACTTCGCGCTGGAGGTCCAAGCCCTGCGGCAATTGAAGTTGTCGACCGGCGATCTGCGCTGGCTGTTGACGCGGGGCCTGATCGAACACGCGATCGAGGTCACCCCGCCCGACACGACGCATCGCGTCTTTCGTCCGGCCCGCAAGCCGAGCGTGATCAAGCGATCATGCTTTGTGCTCAGCCCGATTGGGGCAGCGCTGGCCGAAGGCATGCGCGCGAGCGACTCGGATGATTTGCCAAGTGAACCGGCACGCCTCGCCCAGTCCGACGCGCAGTGCGACGTGGCGACGGTGGCGCTGCCAAGCGCCACGCAGGTCGCTAAGGTTTTGCCGCAGGTGACCAATGGGCACGCGGCAATGATGGCGCCCAGGTGGGATCGCAATCGGCGCGAGCTGCGCGTCGGCGATCAACTGGTGAGGCGGTTCACCATTCCGCGGCCCACGGTCGAGTCGATCCTCACGGCGTTTGAAGAAGAGCATTGGCCACGCTGCATCGCGGCGCCGTTGAATGGTCGGGCGGTCGAGCGGATGGACGCGGTGGTCCAAGAGCTGAATCGCGGCCAGCGCTCGCCACTGGTGCGGTTCGTCGGCGACGAAGGAGGGCACGCCGTGAGCTGGGAGTTGTTCGCGGAGCCAGCCCGCCTGGAACCGCCGCGCCTGCCTCGGTAGGTCTTCAGGTAGGTCAGGCTTTCGTCTGATCTACGGCTGCCGCATATTCTGTCCGCCGGCGCAAATTAGCTTAATACGTCATCTCATGACGGTCGCTGTCGGCCGTGCCTCCGACGTTAAGCGCCCGCTCGGGCATTCGCACTTCCTGCCCGATAAACTCGCTCAGTCGCACCCCGGTTTCTTCGCGGTTGAGGTCCTCGGTGCGGATCAGTACCACTCGCTGGGGAAACTGCTCGGCCAGTTCCTCGAGCCGGGCGTTGTATTGGCGGACGTAGTCTTCGACCATCTGTTGTTTTGCGGCATCCGGGTTGGCGGCTGCCCCCGGCGGCAGCGTCAGCATGGGATAAGTCGGGTCGCCGGGGCTGGTGGCCCAGATGCCATTGGACTTGGTGGCCCAATGATTGAGCGACCCGGCCCCCTGCCCTTTGACGCTCAGAAAGCTGCGCGCGCAGGTCGTGGTGTCGCGCAGCAAACCGATTGCCTTGCCCTCGGGAAACTGGTTGAAGAACGCTTCGATTGCCGGCAGCCACCAATGGGCCGCGTCGAATGTCACCGCATAGCGCTCGGTCAGCATCTGAAACCGTCGCCAATGAAAATGCAGTTGGGCGGGCTCCGGTTGCCAAAAGATTCCACAGGGGTTCTCGTGGGTCGCCAGCGCGTCCTCAACGCTGCCCAGCGCCGCGGCCAACGTGGTCGACCCGCAACGGCCCGGCCCGAGCCCCAGCACGACCTGACCCGGCCGCTCGCGCTTCGGCTTGGCTCCGAGCAATCTTGTCAGGTTTTCGAAGTAGGCTTCGGCCAGCTTCTTGGTGGGATACGACAGGCCGATCACGCGGAGAATGAAACGCGACCGCTCGACGCTGCCCTTGGCGAAGTTGGCCTGGCGCAGATCGTAGGCCAACTCGCCAAATCTCTCGCGCGGCATGCGCTCATAAGGATCCGCGGCGCAGATGCCATACCACATGTCGGCGGCCTTCTGGGCCATGCCGCTGGCTTGCAGGTACTCAGCGACCTTGATCGCCGTGTAACGGTCAAATTCGAAGCGCAGGTTCATGCGAAATCATGCCGACGCATACGCCAAAAGGCCGGGTGGACGGCGCGAACCAGTCGGCTGGCATCCAGGTAAAAGTTACCGCGACCGGTCCAGGTCGTACCCAGTGGCATTATAGCTCGCCAGGGATCACGCGGAGGGGGCGGCAGACGGGGCCATTGAAGCGCCCGGCGGGCCGCGGCGTTTGAGAATTTGCTGTCGGTCCCCGCAGCCGGCTCAGTCCTCGTCATCCAAGGCTCGGCAGACTTCGTAGCGGGTCATGCGATTGACCTTTTGCGGCAGCTCTTTGACCTGGCCGTTGGCGCGGCACTCGGCGATGGTCAGCTCGTAGGGAATCCACTTGCCGCCCTGATACTCAAACGTATTTTTGCTCTCGTCTTCGAGGATGACGACAGGCTTGCCGTAGACGATCACTCGCTTCTTCTCGGGGGGCGCGGGCACGGCGCTGAGCGTGGGGGCGTGCGATGGCCGCGCGCGGTTCTTGTTGTGCTGCCCGCCCTGAAACCGCCGATTGCGTGCCATGTCCGACCACCTGTGGGATATGCGTGAGAAAGGAACTACTCGCGACGCCCCGGTCGTCAGCCGGCACTCGACACTCACTGCCGACACCCTCCGGCGACGCGCGATCGCGCCGCCGGAGAGCTCGGACGTGGTTCATGCCGACTAATAGCGGCCGTAGCCGCCACCGCCGCCGCCGCCGCTACGACCGCCGCCGCCACTGCGACCGCCGCCTCCGCCGCCACGGCTCGGGCCGCCGCGACCACCGCGATCTTCGCGCGGCTTGGCCTCGTTGACCGTCAGCGGACGACCGTCGTGTTCCTTTTCGTGCAGGCCACGAATGGCCTCGGTGGCCGCATTGTCATCGGCCATCTCGACGAAACCAAAGCCCTTGCTGCGGCCGGTGTCGCGGTCTTGAATGACCTCGGCGCTGCGGACCGTGCCAAACTCGGCGAACAACTGCTCGAGCGTGGCGCTCGTGACGCCGTAGCTCAGATTGCCCACATACAACTTCTTTCCCATCACAGAACTCCTTCAAAGGACGCGCCGACCCAACGAGAATGCTTTCCGGGTCGGACCGAAAGGGGCCAGAGTGGTGGCCCACCAAGCGGGAAAGACGAGAGAGGACGAGGCGAGCGAGTTCTCGAGTGAACCAACGCTTCGAGCGCGTCGTCAGACCGACTATGCAAAGTCTAGGCGAACTGCTGGCAGTGTACCAGCCATATTCCCACGCCGGCAGTCGCTAATCGGCCGTTTCCACCGCACGCTCCGCGGCGATTCGTCAGGATTCGTGCCCGAATACCGTTTTTCGTCCCCCAACAGCGCTGCAATCCGATACAATGCGTGTTTCCGCGAATCCTGGGGGCCTGGCCATGACACATGCCGAAATTGCCATCATGCGACACTTTCGCCAGTATCGCATCGGCATCAACGAGATGCTGTTCTTCAATACCACCATGGCCAGTGCCGAGTCGCCCCGCTTCAACTCGGCGATGGCCGCGCTGATTCGTGGCGGTCTGGTAGTGCAAGAGCGGCGGCGCAACGCCTACTCGCTCACCAACCGCGGCTTCACCGCGTCACTGTCTGCTTGATCGGCAGTTCGCACTTCAAGTCAGCTTCGCTCACGGCAATCGTTTTTTGCACTGCGCGCAACAAGAAACCCTGCCTCGCGACCGAGCGAGACAGGGTTGAGTAGCGCGGCAATTACCTACCGCCAAGCGGCCCAAGGCCAGCCGCTAGTTCGATTCAATCGCACGGTTGGCCGCCGCGTCACCCTTGGGCTCGATCGCCCGAGCACTCACGGCCCGCTCGATCGACTCCATGGCATCGGCCGTCATCCGCTCGGTCATCTCCTGCAAGTCGGCAAACGCGCTGCCGCCGGCCGGTTGAAAGCCCGACTTCTCGGCCACGAGCAAGCTGATGAGCGTGCCCAGCAGGCCCTGGTTGGCGCCGGCCGCGTGGCCATTTTCGCCCCCGCCGCCGGCCAGAAACACGCGCTGGGGCACCAGCGGCTGGCTGCTGTTGGCCAACCGTTCGGCCGCCGACAACAACGCGTACAGTCGCGGGTCGCCGAACGAGCCGATCTTGCGCACCAGCACCGAGGCCTCGGCCAAACCGGTCTGTAACACGCGGGCCCCTTCGCCCTTGCCGGCCAGCACACGCTGCTGGCTTTCGGCTTCGGAGGTCACGACCAACTGCTGAGCCCGTTTGCGCGCCTGGGCCAGGTCGGCCTCGCCTTGATTCTCGGCGATCTGAATCTGGATGCGCGAGTTGGTCAGCTCCGTCTGCTTGGCGGCCTGGGCCTGCGATTCGCTTAGCCCACGCTGCTTGTCAGCGGCGGCCCGCTGCCGCTCAAAGGTCTCGAGCTGCTCGATGCTCAACTGTCGCAATCGCAACTGCTCGAGCAGGGTCTCGATCTTGCCGCCGGCCTCGGCCGTGTCCGGCTTGCCGATCAGCACGTCGACGCACTCGATGTCAAACTCGCAAAACCGCTGCCGCAGCTCCTTGCGCGCCGCGGCCTGAATCGTGTCGCGGTCTTGCAGCAGCTCCAGCATCGTGCACTTGTGCGCCACGTCGCGGAAGTAAGCGCTCAGCATCGGGTCGAGTGTCTGCGTGATCAGCTTCTTGACGTCGCCGAACCGCTGGATCACGTTTGACGCCTTCTGGTAGTCGATGTGCACCACGACCGACAGCGGTAACAGCGGCTCGTAAGCGTCTTTGGTCACCAGGTCGATCGACCGCAAGCTCTCGTCATAACGGTGCGTCTCGCTGCGACCCGTGATCCAGTGGAGCACGAAGTTCGTGGTCGGCACCAGGATGATATTGCCCGCGAACGTGTTAAAGGCGTATTTGCCTGGCCCCATGGCGTGCTCCCACACGCCGCGCTCGCCCTCGGCAACCCGTTCGCCGTGGCGAAACTGCACGCCCGACAGGTCCAGGCCCTGGCGGCCGAAATAGCTGACCACCACGCCCACATAGCCGATCGGCACGACCGTCTTGGGCACCATCTCAACCGTGGCAAACCAGCGGTTGATGAAGTAGGTGCCATCGGTCAGTGGCACGTATTGCCGACCGCGACGTCCGCCCGCGGCCAGAAACGTGTCGGGACTCTGATAGTTATTGTGAAAGTGGGCGTCGGCGGCATCAGTGCCGACCGGCGGGGCGATGATCTCGCCCGGGGCCAGCGACGGTCCGTCGTGCACGGTGATGATGGCCATGCTGTCGACCACGCGGGTCAGCTCAGGGTTGATCGGGTCGGGCGCGTCGATATCGGCGCCGACCACCACGGGGCTGAATCCGCCCAGGTTGGCCAGCTCTTCCTGCCAGCTCGCCAACATGCCCAACGACTGCCGGTCGTGCACGTTCTTGAGCAGGCAGACGTCGTTCTCGGTCATCACGACGAACAGAGCCAGGTTGATCGCATACACGCCTTCGCGCAGCACGGCCCGCTGACGGCCGCGCTGTCCGCGTGGCGTATCCTGACCGTCCCCGCTCAAAAATGACCGCGCGTCCTGAAAGTTCAAGCAGTCGACGGCGCGGCCCAGCGTCTGGCTTGGTTCGAGCGGTTCGCCGTCGCGAGCGTAGACATAGCCGATCTTGCCCTGAGGAATCGTGACCAGCCGCACACGATGGATGCGATACTGCCAGCGCCACAGTCCAAAATGAAAACCACCGCGCAACAGCTCCCCCTGAAAGCCGGCCTCGTCGCCAGCGGCGATGATGCTGCCCTCGGCCACCGAGCCGGAGCGCGACCACAGCTTTTCCACGATGCCCACGTAGTTGTTGTTGATGTACCTCAGGCCCATCGTTTCCCACAGCAGCATCACGACCACGACCGCCAGGATCAGCATCTCGACACTCGAGAACAGCGGTCGCAGCGCGGTGAACCATTCCGCCGGCTGACTAACCGCCAAGACGAACGTCGCGAACGTACCCATACAGAAACCGCTCCTTAGGGTGCGGGAAGATTGCTCGCAGCGCTGTGGAGGGTAAAACTCGCACAGTGAACCGCTCGGCGAACGGGCGCCCCGCATCTAGGCGCGATTATAAATGCGGTTTCCAACTGCCCGGGACTTGCGCCGATAGCCGTTCGAACGGCGAAGTGCGTAACGATCTTTGGTGTTCGGCGGCAAGTTGAACCGCCAAGCTCACTTTGGATTTGGCACGCGAGTTTTTACGGCGAAACGCGCAATCGGCGCCAGGGGCATGAGAAGTATATTGACAGGCCCTGCGGCGAAGCGGCAGGAATCGCACGCCAATCGACCTTTCGAGTCGCAACGCAGAGGTGGTCAATTGTCGGCCGCCAGCTTGTTCCATCCGCCCTGCCGCTCGGATAGAATTTCGCTGGTTCTCTCACCTCATCTTCGGTTTCCTCTCGGGAGTTTCAGGCGATGGCCACCACGGCGGGCGATTCTAAAGCGGAGATTGCGATCCCCGGCACGGGCTTTACCAAGGCCCACCAGCTCTTTCGCGAGAGTGTGCGACGGTTCATCGACCAGGAAATCAATCCCTACGTCGACGCCTGGGAAGAAGCCGAGATCTTTCCGGCGCACGACCTGTTCAAGAAAGCCGGCGACCTCGGCATCCTCGGCCTCTCCTATCCCGAGGAGTACGGCGGCAGCGGCGCGGACTACTGGTACAACATGGCCCTGGCCGAGGAGCTGGCCCGTTGCAAGTGTGCCGGCATCCCCATGGCCATGGGCGTGCAAACCGACATGGCCACGCCAGCGCTGAATACCTACGGCTCGCACGAGCTGAAGAAGAAGTACCTTGAGCCGGCGATTCGCGGCGACGCGGTCTGCTCGGTCGCGGTCACCGAACCCGGCGCGGGCTCGGACGTCGCCTCAATCCGCACCAAGGCCGAGCGCGACGGCGACAACTACGTCATCAACGGTAGCAAGATGTACATCACCAACGGCGCCCAGGCCGATTGGATCTGCCTCTTGGCCCGGACCTCGCCGGGCACGACCTACAAAGGCATGTCGCTGATCATTGTGCCGACCGACGCCAAGGGCTTCTCCGTCGCCAAGAAGCTCAAGAAGCTGGGCAACTGGGCCAGCGATACCGCCGAGCTGGTGTTCGACAACGTCCGCGTGCCGGTGAGCAACCGCATCGGCGAAGAAGGTCTGGGCTTCATCTACCAGATGCAGCAATTTCAAAACGAACGACTGGTCAGCGCGCTGGGCGCGGCGGCCGGCGCCGACAAGATCCTGAAAATGACGATCGAGTATTGCCGCGGGCGCAGCACGTTCGGCAAGCCGCTGATCGAGAACCAATGGATCTATTTCAAGCTCACCGAGCTGATCTCCGAGGTCGAGTTTCTTAAGCAGATGTGCTACCACTGCGGCCGGATGATGGACCGCGGCGAGGACTATACCCGAGAGGCCTCGATGGCCAAGCTCAAGGCCGGCCGGCTGGTGCGCCAGGTGGCCGACACCTGCCTGCAGTTTCACGGCGGCATGGGCTATATGGAAGAGTACCCCATGGCCCGCTACTTCCGCGACAGCCGCCTGATGTCGATCGGCGCCGGAGCGGACGAGGTGATGCTGGGCATCATTGCCAAGTACGAAGGCATCGCCCCGCCAAAGTGAGCGGCGCGCGAATGCTCGCTGCGCTGATTACTTGTCGGTCGCTGGCAGCGGCGCCGATTCGCTCGGCACAGGTGCTTGCGGCGAGGGCGGCGCAGTAGCGGGCGGTTGCGGCATTGTCTCGGTGGGTTTGACCGGCGGCAGATGCTCGGGCGCCGCGCCGTCGGGTCCAGAGACGATCTCCACCGCCGGCGCCGCGGGAAATCCGCAGCCGGCGGCAAAGTGTTGCCAGCTGCCGCCCAGACCCTTGTAGGCCCGGATCAAGTTGAGCGCGATGTCGCCGCGGGTCACGGCCAACTGATCCTGCTGGCTGACCAGCACACTTTGCACGTTGAACACGCGGTTGAAGTCGACCACGCCCCCTTCGAACTGGATCAGCACCAGCTCGACCGAACGATCGGCTTCCTTCACACTTTGCTCCAGCCGGGCGGCTTGCAGTTGGGCCTGCAAAAAGCCGATCAGCGCGTCTTCCACTTCGCGGCCGGCGGTGAGTACGGCCTGCTGATAGCGGAGCGCGTTTTGCTGCAACCGGGCGTCTTGCACCACGATGTTGTTGGCAATCCGACCGTAGTTCAACACGTTCCACTGCACCGTGGGCAGGATGAATGCGGTGAAGCTGCGCGACTCGAACAATCGCTGGATGTCGTCGGCCGCGTAGCCCAGGAAACCGCCGACGGAAAGCCGCGGATAGAGGTCGGCCTGGGCCACGCCGATCTGCGCACTCTGGGCCGCGACCTGCCGCTCGGCACGGCGAATGTCGGGCCGCCGCCTGAGTAGGTCGGCCGGCACGCCCACGGCCAGTTGCGGCGGAGCCTTGGGAATCGGCGCGGGACTAAACTCGCTGGCCAGGTCGGTCACCGGCATGCCCAGCAGGATGCACAGCCGATTGGCCGCCTGTCGCCGGCCGGCTTCCAAGGGCGGGATCGCTGACTCGGTCTGGGTCAGATTGGTCCGCGCTTGCCGCACGTCGAGCTCCGTGGCCACACCTTCGTTAAAGCGATCTTCGGCCAGCTTGGTCGACCCGCGCTGGATTTCTACGTTCCGCCTGGCAAATTCCAACCGCTCTTCAAAGGTCCGCAATTGCACATAGGCGGTCGCCACTTCCGAGAACAGCATGACCAGCGTATCGCCATAGTCCTCGACCGAGGCCTGCCAGGTCGCGTTGGCCGACTCAACGCTGCGGCGGTAGCGGCCCCAGAAGTCAAGTTCCCACGAGGCATTGAAGCCGGTGGCCCAGATGTTGACCGCGGCGGGAATCGGCACATTGAGGTTTTCGGTCACCTGACCATGCGCGTAAACAGCCATCGCGCTCTGAGATTGCGGAAACAGGTTGCCCACCGCGATATTTCGCTGCGCTCGGGCTTCCAAAATCCGCGCGCCGGCAACTTGCAGGTCGAGGTTCTGCCGGTACGCGCTCTCCACCAGCATGTTCAGCGTGGGGTCGTTGAACACGGCCCACCAGCCGCAGTCGCAGGCCGGCGCCATTGAGAGCTTCTCGTTGGCCGAGTCGATGTAGCTGGGCGCGACGGGCGCCGGCGGTTCTACGTAATTGGGTCCGAGTTTAAAGCCATTGCGGGCCCATTGCCGCAAACCGCAGCCCGAGGATAGTGTGACGATCACCAGTAGCGCAATGCCGACCGCGCGGCGCTCGAATGCGCGGCGGAGTTTGCGCTCTGCGGCAAGATTTCGTGAACAGGAATCAGGCATGGCGTCGTCGCGAGTGGCGGTCGGATGGCAAGATGGGGCCCCGGGCGGCGTGACCGCGCGGGGCTGAATCGGTGGGCTGAGTCGGTGGGCAATGCTGGCAAGACTGGCACGACCGTTGCCGTTGGATTTATTCGGCCACCCGTTAAAGGCGGCATGACAGGACGCAATCGACGACGGCTTGTAGCGGTCGTGACGGACAGGTCTGTTAAGGTTTAACGATTATTCCGTCCTTGTCAGATCACGGCCTGCCGACCGATAATTCTCTAGCAGCTTGGAATCAAACGCGGGGGACTGTCCCCATCTTCGAGCACAAGGTGTCGCATGAAGCGAGCCGTCATCGTGGGTCTGGTGTTGGTGCTGGCCGCCGCAGCGGCCGGCTATGCCTGGTGGCGTCGCCAGGAAGAGAGCGCCGCGGACGAACTGAAACTCTACGGCAACGTCGACTTGCGGCAGGTCGAACTGGCGTTTAACAACAGCCAGCGAATTCGCGAGATCCTGGTGCAAGAAGGCGATCGCGTCGTCAAAGGCCAGCGGCTGGCCAGTCTGGACACAGGGCGGTTGCAGCCGCAAGTGGCGCAGGCCGAAGCCCAGGTCGAGGCCCAGCGGCAGGCGGTCGAGCGGTTGCACAACGGCAGCCGTCCTGAAGAAATCGCCCAGGCCCGGGCCAACGTCGCCTCGGCCGAGGCCTACGCAGCCAATGCCCGCCGCCAGTTTGAACGGCTCGAGACCCTGGCCGCGCAAAGCAAAGGGGGCGCGGTCAGCCAGCAGGACGTGGACAACTCCCGCGCCGCGCTCTCGGTGGCCAACGCGCGACTGGAGGTCAACGAAAAGGCTTTGGAACTGGCCGTGGTCGGTCCTCGCAAAGAGGATGTCGCCGAGGCCGAGAGCCGGCTGCGCGGCAACGAAGCGCAGCTTGATTTGCTGCGACAGGAGCTGATCGATGCCCAGCTCATTGCCCCCACGGCCGCCACGGTGCGCAGCCGGATCATGGAGCCGGGCGAAATGGCCTCGCCCCAGCGGCCGGCGCTGATGCTGGCGGTGACCGATCCCAAGTGGATCAGGGCCCATGTGTCCGAGACCGACCTGGGTCGCATCAAGCCTGGCATGCGCGCGACCGTGGGCGTCGACAGTTTCCCGGACCGGCGGTTCAACGGCTGGATCGGCTTCATTTCGCCGGTCGCCGAGTTTACGCCCAAGGCGGTGCAAACCGAAGAGCTGCGCACCAGCCTGGTCTACGAGGTACGCGTGTTCGTCAACGACCCCGAGGATGAATTGCGACTGGGCATGCCCGCCACGATCTACCTGTCGCTAGCGACTGGCGTCTCGACGGAACCGGTCACAACCGAGGGCGAGGTTCCGCAGGATTCATCAGCAGCCAAAGAGCCCGCGCGCGATGAGGCCCAGCCCAACCCGAGTGCCGCCCGCTGACGCGCCGGCTGTCAGAAGGACCTGCCTTGACGGAGCTGCCATGACGGACCTGATCGCCCAGCAGCAGGCATCTGCCGACCAGCGCGTCTTCGCGGCGCACGACGTCCGCAAAACGTTCAAGCGTGAAGATGGCCAGCTCGTCGTGGCGCTCGACGGCGTCTCGCTGGCGCTCGAAGCCGGCGCGCTCAACGCCCTGGTCGGACCCGACGGCGCTGGCAAGACCACGCTCATCCGTCTGGCCGCTGGCCTGTTGACAGCCGACTCGGGGCAGATGACCGTCGTCGGCTACGATCCGGCCCGGCAGCCGCAGCAGATTCAGGACCGCATCGGCTATATGCCGCAACGATTCGGACTCTACGAGGACCTGAGCGTCGAAGAGAACCTCAATCTCTATGCCGACTTGAACGGCGTGACCCGGGCCGAGCGTAAGGAGCGCTATCCGCAACTGCTGGAGATGACCGCGCTGGGGCCCTTTGGCAAACGGCTGGCCGGCCGACTATCTGGCGGGATGAAGCAGAAGCTCGGACTGGCCTGCACGCTGGTCCGCTCGCCCGAGTTGCTGCTATTGGACGAGCCGACCGTGGGCGTCGACCCGCTCTCGCGGCGCGAGCTGTGGGCCATTCTCACGCAACTCGTTCGCGAACAGGGTCTGACGGTGCTGGTCAGCACGTCGTATCTGGACGAAGCCGATCATTGCGCCCGCGCGATTGTGTTGCATCAAGGTCGCGTTCTGGCCGAAGACTCGCCGGCGGAGATTAGCCGCCTGGCGGCGGGGCGAACATTTTTGATCCAACCTGCCGCAGGTCAAACGGCCCGCGGCGTGCAGGCGCGGTTGCTCGAGGAACCACAGGTCGTCGATGCAGTGCCCGAGGGCGGCGAAGTTCGCCTGGTCGTGGCCGAGACCTCCAAAAGCCCAAGCGAAGTCTCAGCACTGGCCGACGGCGCCAAGGTGCAGCCAACGACGCCACGGTTTGAAGATGGTTTCATGGTATTGCTGCGTAGGACGGGGGCTGTGCGGACCTCGGCGGGCGCGATGCAGCTCGACGCGCCGCCCGCCTCGTACGACGGCCGGCCGGTCGTCGAGGCGCACGACCTGGTGCGAAAGTTCGGGCAGTTCACCGCGGTGGACCACGTCAGCTTCGAGGTTCGCCGCGGCGAAGTGTTTGGCCTGCTGGGTCCCAACGGCGCCGGCAAGACCACGACGTTTCGCATGCTCTGCGGACTACTCTCGGCCACCGGCGGCACCTTGCGCGTGGCGGGGGTCGACCTGCGGCGCGCGCGGGCCAGCGCCCGCCAGCGGCTGGGCTATGTCGCACAAAAGTTCTCGCTCTACGGTCAGCTTTCGATGAGCGAGAACCTCGACTTCTTTGCCGGCGCATATGGTCTGCGCGGCCATCGCAAGCAGCAACGTGTCGACTGGGCGCTGGATAAGTTTCAGCTCGAATCGTTCGCTAACGCACCCTGCGGGCAACTTCCCGGCGGCTACAAGCAACGGCTGGCGATGGCGGCGGCATTGCTGCACGAGCCGGATATTCTTTTTCTGGACGAGCCGACCAGCGGTGTTGATCCGTTGGCCCGCCGCGAGTTTTGGCAACGGATCACGGCGCTGGCCGCGCAGGGCGTGACCATCATTGTCACCACGCACTTCATGGAAGAGGCGGAGTATTGCGACCGCGTGGCGATCATGGACGCCGGCCACATCTTGGCCCAGGGCACGCCGGCTGAGATCCGCGCGCGTGCGCATCCGCAGCCTGGTCGCGAGGCGACCATGGAAGACGCGTTCATCGGCATCGTGGAGGACGCCCGCGGCGGTCGGGCCGAGTCGGCCGGCGCGGGTCGCGCCGCGAAGATCGACTATGGCGTCAATCGCGATTGGATGCCGGCCAAGGCTCGCCGCGTGAGCACGCTGGTGCAGAAAGAGGTCTGGCAGATGTTTCGCGATGCCAGCAGCATCGCCATCGGCATCGTGCTGCCAGTGGTGCTGATCCTGCTGTTTGGCTACGGTCTATCGTTGGACGTCAAAGACGCACCCTTGGCGGTGGTGCTCGAAGAGCCGACCCCCGACGCGACGGAGCTGGCCGCCACCTTTCGGCTATCGCCTTACTTCAACGCCCGGCTGATGACCTCCATGCCCGAGGCGGAGGAGCTGATGCGGGCGCGCGACGTCGACGCGATTGTGCGGATTCGCCAGAACTTTGACCGGCGGCTGATGCTGGGCGACGCCGAGGTGCAGTTGCTGCTGCACGGCACCGATGCCAACCGGGCGCGGATCATCGAGACCTATGCCCAAGGGGCCATCGGCCAATGGGCCGCGGGCCAGGCCGCGCAGGGTCATCCCGTGGTCGCCGGGCCGGTGGCCATCGAAAACCGCCTGTGGTTCAACGAAGCCAACGAGAGCCGCTACTTTCTGGTGCCCGGGCTGATCGTGCTGATCATGACCCTGATCGGTTCGTTCCTGACCGCGCTGGTCATGGCCCGCGAATGGGAGCGCGGCACGCTAGAGGCCTTGTTCGTCACGCCCGTGCGGGTCGGCGAGATCCTGCTGGGCAAGACGATTCCAAACTTTGCCCTCGGCATGGTGGGGTTGGTGCTGTGCGTGGTCACGGCCCGGCTGCTGTTTCACGTGCCGCTGCGCGGGTCGCTGGCCGTGCTGGCCGGCGCGTCGACCTTGTACCTATTGGTGGCGCTGGGCCTCGGGCTGCTGATTTCCACGGCAGTCAAAAGCCAGTTCGTCGCCAGTCAGATCACGATCCTGATCACATTCCTGCCGGCGATGATGCTCTCCGGCTTTTTATTCGATCTGCGGAGCATGCCCACCGCGGTCCGCATGATTACCTATATCCTGCCGGCCCGTTATTTCGTGGCCGTGCTGCAGACCGTGTTCCTGGCGGGCGACGTGTGGACGGTGATCGTGCCCAACGTGTGCGTGCTGGCAGTGATGGCCGCGGTGTTGTCGTTGGCCGCGCGGGCGGTCACTCAAAAGAAACTGGCTTGAGCCGATCATGGTCGATTCGATACTGCGCATCTTGGCGTTAACCGTGAAGGAACTGCTGGCGATCCTCAAGGATCCGCGCAGCCGGTTCACGCTGTTCGTGCCGCCCGTGATGCAATGCCTGATCTTTGGCTACGCCGCCACCTACGACTTGAACGACATTCCCTATGCCGTCCTGGACCAGGACGACAGCTTTGCCTCTCATGAGCTGCTGGCCCGGCTGGATGGGTCGACGATCTTTCGTCGTGTCGCTCAGCTTGACCGCCAATCGGACGTCGCCCGCACGATCGACGCCCGACGGGCGCTGTTGGTGTTGCAGATCGGTCAGGACTTTGAGCGCAACCTGCAACTCGGTCAACCGGCCTCGGTGCAAGTGATCGCCGACGGGCGAAACTCGAACACGGCCGGCACGGCGCTGGGCTACCTGGGCACAATCGTGGGAACATTTAACGAAAACTGGCGACAAGTTCACGGAATGCCGCCAGCATCGATCCGCGTCGACACCCGGGCCTGGTACAATCCCAACCTGGAAACCCGCTGGAACATGATCCCCGCTTTGATCGGCACGCTGACGATGTTGCAGACCCTGCTGCTCACCGCGATGTCGGTCGCCCGCGAGCGCGAGAGCGGCACGTTCGACCAGTTGCTGGTCACGCCGTTTCGCCCTGCCGAGATCATGGCCGGCAAGGCCCTGCCCTCGCTGTTGATCGGCACGGCGCAGGCCACGACGATCCTGCTGGTGGCCCAACTTTGGTTTCGCATTCCATTTGTCGGCTCGTTCGTCACGCTCTACACCGGGTTGGCCATGTTCCTGCTGGCTGCGGTCGGCATCGGGCTGTTGGTCTCGTCGGTCGTGGGCACGATGCAGCAGGCCTTGCTATTCTCGTTCGTGCTGGTGATGCCCTTCACGCTGTTGTCGGGCCTGGCAACGCCGCTGAGCGCCATGCCGAGGATCCTGCAGTATGTGACGCTGATCAACCCCTTGCGCTACGCGATCGAGATCGCGCATCGGGTCTATCTGGAAGGCGCCAGCCTGCCGAGCCTGGCCGGTGAACTTTGGCCACTGGCCGTGATCGCCACGATTACGCTGTCGGCCGCGTCGTGGATGTTTCGCCATCGACTGGCCTGACGCAAGAAGACCATGAAGAACCAAACCCGATACAAATCCTGCGAGCCCGAGCTAAAATCGCCCGTGCCGCTTTGCGCTGCCGATGGCTCGCTTAACCGGCCCGGCGTCGGCTGGTCGCGGCGACCGCTGCATGGACTGAACCTCGCCGGGCCGTGGGGCCGGCAGAAGCGTTGGAACTATTGGTGCGTGACCGACGGCGAGCTGTTCTTCTCCGTCACGCTTTCGAGCCTGGATTATGTGGGCGCGGCGTTCGTCTACCTGTGGCACCAGTCCACGGGCCAGTTTATCGAGCAGACCGTGTTGCGTCCGTTGGCCCGCGGTTGCCAGTTGCCGGACGTCGTCGACGGCGACCTGCACTTCGACGACCGGCGGCTCTCGCTGCACCTCACCCGCGGCACGACGGCGGACGACCAGCAGACAACGATCGCCGTCGACGCTCGCGACTTTGGCGGCGGACCGCTTTCGGCCCGGCTGACGGTCGAACATCCAGCGAACCTGGATACGCTCAACGTGGTGATCCCCTGGAGCGAACGTCGCTTTCAATTCACGTCCAAGCAGCACTGTCTGCCAACCGCCGGCGAAGTGCGGTGGGCCGGCAGGTCGCACGCGTTTGACTCGTCCCGCACGTTTGCCTGTCTCGACTTTGGCCGCGGCGTTTGGCCCTATCGCACGACCTGGAACTGGGGCGGGTCGAGCAGCAGGCAACAGGGCCGCACGATCGGGCTGAACCTGGGGGGACAATGGACCGACGGCACGGGCATGACCGAGAACGGCGTGGTCGTTGACGGCCGCCTGCACAAGATCGGCGAAGTCGTTCGCTTTGATCACCAGGCCGACCTGATGCAGCCCTGGACCGTCCACACGCCCGACTCCGACTACGTGCAGCTGACCTTTACGCCGCAGTACGAGCGGGTCGCCAAGTCCAACCTACTCGTGGTCGCCTCGGAGGTGCATCAAATGCTCGGGCATTTCCACGGTCAACTGCGGATCGACGACGGCCCGCCAATCGAGCTGGCCAACGCATTCGGATGGGTCGAGGAGCATTGGGCTCGCTGGTGACAAACCGCGAGATTGTGCCAAGACCTTCGACGGTGACTGCCCGTTTCCAAGGCAAGAGTGCAAGCACCGCAACCGCGAGGCGCCGTCTCGCGATTCTTTTGCGTAGGTAAATGTCGCGGATCTCGGCAAGTTTGGCCGCCTGATCGCGGGCACGGCATATCGCGCATCACCTTGGCACACATTTTGCCCTAACGGACCTGAGTGTGTGTATTCACCGCGCGCAATCAACTTTCGAGACTCTCGGAATGATATCGGTTAACGTCAACCCGAAGACCGAGCACGATCTCTATCTGACGCTCTTCGTCAGCAATAGCGGCGGCGTCTGACGCCCTCGCTCCCACCGCGCGCACGTTGCGCGCCGTTTCTTGCCTGCTGCATAGCGCAGCGCTTTCGCGCGACCCGTGATCGGTAGCCGTACATTGTGCGGACTCCGACCGTCTGAGTGTGGCGGTGCGCTCGTTTTGACGTCCCCAATTGCCTGGCGAGTCATTGAGAATTCGCGGGCGATCATTTGTTGTTTTCCGTCCTTCTGTTCCTTGCGAGAGAGACAAGCTATGTATGTAACCCATCCTCGTTTGTGGGCCGTCGCCTTGCTGGCGCTGGCCGTGACCCTGACCATGACCGGGCCGATCGCCCGGGCCGAAGAGCCCGGCACACCCGCGACCAATGCCGAAGAGGCGAAGGTCGAAGCCGATTTGGCCGCAGCCGCCGGGCCGCCCGGCTTCAACAAGAACCTCGACACCATGAGCGTCGCGCTCGACACGGTGTGGGTCATGATGGCGGCCTTCCTGGTGATGTTCATGCAAGCTGGCTTCGCGCTAGTCGAAACCGGCCTGACGCGAGCGAAGAGCGCCGTGAACATCTGCATGAAGAACCTGCTCGATTTCTGCTTCGGCACCCTGGCCTTCTGGCTCGTGGGCTTTGGCCTGATGTTCTCGATCGGCGACGGCTTCATCGGCTACAGCGGCTTCATGTTGCACGAAGAGCCGGCGCAGGTGGAGCAGCCTGACGGCACGATGAAAGAGACCACCAACTTCGACGCTCTGAGCTGGACCGCGGTGCCGCTTGAATCCAAGTTCTTCTTCCAGCTGGTGTTTGCCGCCACGGCCGCCACGATCGTCTCGGGCGCCATGGCCGAGCGGACCAAGTTCGTTTCGTACATGGTCTACAGCATCATTATTTCGGTGGCCATTTATCCGATCTCGGGTCACTGGATCTGGGGCGGCGGCTGGCTGGCTGCCAAGGGTTTCTGGGACTTTGCCGGGTCGTCCGTGGTGCATAGCGTCGGCGGCTGGTTGGCTCTGGTCGGGGCATTTGTCATCGGGGCGCGGACGGGCAAGTTTGACGCCAGCGGCAAGCCCAAGGCCATTCCCGGTCACAACCTGGTGCTGGTCTCGCTAGGCGTGTTCATCCTCTGGCTGGGTTGGTTCGGATTTAACCCGGGCAGCACGATGGCGGCCGACGCCGTCAGCATCGCGCACATCACCGTGACCACCAATGCGGCAGCCGCGGCTGGCGCCATTGTGGCATTGTTTGTCGCCAAGGCGATGTTCAAGAAGTGGGAAGCGACGATGGCCTTAAACGGCGCGCTCGCCGGCCTGGTCGCAATCACGGCGCCTTGCATCTGGGTATCGATTCCCAGCGCCATTGCGATTGGCGCCATCGGCGGCGCACTGGTCGTGTTCTCGGTGGTGTTCGTCGAACACACCCTGAAGATCGACGATCCGGTCGGCGCGGTTTCGGTCCACGGCGTCTGTGGCGCCTGGGGCACGCTGGCCATCGGGCTGTTCTCGATGGGCACCGGCGAGGCGTCGCCCAAGCCGGGCCTGTTCAATGGCGGCGGCACCGAGCAATTGGCGATCCAGGCCATGGGCGTGGGTACGGTCTTCCTCTGGGCCGTGGTCACCGGAGCGATCTGCTTCTATGGCATCAAGTTGGTGATCGGTCTGCGGGCGACGCCGGAAGAAGAGGCCGAGGGTCTCGACTTTGGCGAGCACGGCAACGAGGCCTACCACGGCTTCCAGTTTGTCAGCAGCCAGACAGGGTGACGCCACTGGCGCTGTTAGTTCCACGAGAGATCTGGCTTCTCCGCTAGTTGCCAGAAGGACGCCCGTAGACTTGGGCGGGCCCTCAAAAGCCCGCCCAAGTCCGGGTTGCGCGCCGAGGTCACGTGCGTCTCTGAGATTTCCGACTTGCGGCACCGGCGGCGATCCTGCCAATCTGTGCGCAACTGCCGGCTGCACACCGACCTTCGTTCACCGACTTGCATTTCCATTCCCGCACGCAGACAATGAGATAGTTGGACGAACGATCTCCTCCATTCTCCGCTTCTCGCAAACTTGCCAGCGGGTCGGTCTGCACAAATGATCGCACGCATCGAAGCCAACCCGGTCAACGAGCACCACCAGTACCTGGTGCTGTTCATCACGAACGGCGGCGGCATCTAGCGCCGCGCCATCTGGCCCACCGTCTGAGACGGCGCGCCGGCTGGCACTTCTCTCGTTCGTTGGCTCATCTTGCACATTTCGTTGGAAGGATCGTTCCATGGTTGTCGCACGTAGTGACTCGCAACTGGCTTTTCTCGGCAGGATCTTCTGGATGATGGGCGGGCCGGCATGCCTGCTGGTGAGCGCCATCATGATCGTCAATTCACCCGGCGCGGGCTGGCGCACGGGCGCCGACATCGTTTACTGGGTCGCGCTGGCCGGCATGATCCTGGGCCGCTGGGTCGAGCACCAATTCGGCAGCCCGCGAAATGCGATGGGCGAACCCACCCATTCCGGCGATCTGCAGCGTTACATCCTGGTCGTGGCCATCGTTGGTAGCGCGGTCTGGCTGGCGGCGAACTTCGTCAGCAACAACCTGCTGGTCTAAACGCCGCCTGGCCTTTGCAACTTCTTAGCGGAAAGGAGTCGCCGTGTTCTACATCTTGGGTCAGTTCGTCGTCTGCGCGGGCATCATCATTTTGGCGGGCACGTTTCTCACCCGCTATGCCGATGCCATCGCCGAAATCACGAAACTCGGACGGCTCGTCGTCGGCAGCGTGCTGTTGGCCGGAGCGACGTCGCTGCCAGAATTGACGGTCGACATCTCGGCGGTGCGGTTGGGACTGGCCGATCTGGCCGTGGGCGACCTGTTGGGCAGCAGCCTGATGAATCTGCTGATCCTGGCATTGCTCGACCTGTCGCACCATTCGCGCGGCAAGATGCTCTCGCGGCTCGGAGCGGCCCACGCGCTGTCCGGATCGGTTGGCGCTGGACTCGCAGGATTGGTGGCGCTCGGTCTGCTGACCGGCAAGGCGTTCGAGCCGTTCGCGATGTTCGGCATCAGCCCAGCGATCTTCCTGCTGGCGATCGCTTATTGCTTTGGTGTGCGATTGGTCTACCTCGACCAACGGATCGCGCTGCGGGCAAGTCAGGAGCAAGCGGCAACACCGCCGGAAGCACACGTTGAGATGTCGCTTTCGAGGGCGCTGGTCGGTTTCGCCATCTGCGCCGGCGTGATCTTTCTCGTCGGGCCTTATCTTGCCGAATCGGCCGGCGAACTGGCCGAGCTATCCGGGCTGGGAAACACGTTCGTCGGCACGACGCTGGTTGCGCTTTCCACTTCGCTACCGGAACTGGTCTCCATGCTCGCGGCCTTGCGAATGGGGTCAATCGACCTGGCTATCGGCAACGCGTTTGGCAGCAATGCCTTTAACATGGTCCTGTTTGTGCCGCTGGATTTCGTCCATGACGGTTCGCTGTTTGCCGCAGTCTCGCCGCGACACACGATCACCTGCGTCGCGGCCATGGTCGCCACCCAGGTTGCCATCATGGGCCAGCTCTATCAGTCGGAGTCGCGTTGCCGGCTGATCGAACCCGACGCCTGGCTGGTGATCCTGATCGTGCTGGGATCGTTGGGGTTGATTTACTATATCCCCTAGCGCGGCTGTGACCGTCGGGAATATTTAGCCATCGGGCCCGCACAGGGCCCTATTCGCTCGCTGCCCAGACGCGCGCGGACCCGTCCTCGTCGATCTCGACGTGGATGACGTTGGCGTGGCAGCAGACCGGGCAATCCTCGACATATTCCTGCACTGCGCCGACCGACAAGTCGATCGGCACGACGATCTCCTCGCCGCAGGAATCGCAAATATAGCTGGCGTCGTCTTGCATCACACCTTCCTGCTCTGGAGCGGCGTCCATCCGGCCACCGCCTGCTGACACTTTGACTTGCAGGCGATCATTGTGGTGCACAGCGGGCCAGTCAGCAACGCCACTCAGGTCGACGGCGTTCAGGCCAAACCGTTGATACCGCTTACTCGCCCGCTGTTACTCGATTCGGTTATTGCATGGCATGGGCTTTGCTATTCAAGCGGATCTAACTCAGCGGAACGGGTTCTCGCAGCCAACAGGGAGAGCAATCATGTATCACCATGTCAAGAAGCTGATGTATACGGTCAACGTTGACTCGCCCGACCCGCGATTCGGCAATATGTTGCTGGAACAGTTCGGCGGCGCTAATGGTGAATTGGCCGCGGCCATGCAGTACTCGATTCAGGGCCTCAACTGCGACGATCCGGAGCGTAAAGATCTGCTGATGGACATCGGCACGGAAGAACTCAGCCATTTGGAGATCGTGGGCGCATTGGCGCGGCTGCACCTGAAACCGATGAAGAAGGATCGCGAAGCGGCCGAAGCGGATCCGCTGGTGGCCATCGCGGGGGGCGGCGGGGTCACGCTCTGCAATTCGATGGGCAGCGCCTGGACGGCCGACTATCTCAAGGTCACTGGTGAGCTCGATGTCGACTTGCGGAGCAATATCGCGGCAGAAGCCCGCGCGAAGATCGTCTATGAGCGGCTGATCAACTTCTGCGACGACCCCGGAACCAAAGACGCACTGCAGTTTCTGATGACGCGCGAGATCACGCACATGAAGGCTTTCATGGCGGCACTCGATAGCATGGGAAAACCGGCCCTCTCAATCGGTAAGATTCCGCCGACCAAAGGTTTGGTGGATGAATTCTTCAACGACTCGACCGGTGAAGGCGACGACGGCGAGGTAGACGCCCGCGGTCCCTGGAACGAAGGCAACGGTTGGAAGTTCATCGAGGCGCCGGCCTTCAACGGCGGAGTTAAGCCCACGACGCGCCACACCGCCAAGGCGACGCCCAAAAAAGCATCGGCGCGTCGATAGGGTGGGTCAACCGTCGTTCGCTCGGGGAGCGCCGGCGGGGACCACCAGGACGGTGCTATACTGCGGCCATGGATCAGTCGTCGCCAGATGCGGGGCGGTTATCACGGTGGCGCTGGGGCCGCGCCCTCTTGTTCCTGCTTTTGATCAGCGCGAGCTGGCTGGCCATGATGGCCGTCCATGAGGTGGGGCACGTGCTCAACGCCTGGGCCAGCGGCGGCACGGTAACCAGAGTCGTGCTGCACCCGCTGGCCATTTCGCGCACCGACGTCAGTCCCAATCCACGTCCGCAGTTCGTGGCCTGGGGCGGCGCAATCTGGGGTACGATCTTTCCCCTTGCGCTGTGGCGGCAGTTCGCGCCGCGGCCCCCCGATACGCGCAGGTCGCGAGGTTCTTCGCCGGCTTCTGCCTGTTGGCCAACGGCCTGTACCTGGCCGGAGGGTCGATCGAAGGCGTTGGCGACGCGGGCGACCTGGTGCGCTACGGCGCGGCGCGCTGGCAGCGTTGGCTGTTCGGCGTGCCGGTGAGCGCCCTAGGACTGTGGCTATGGCACGGTCTAAGTCGACGGTTCATGGCCGATGTACGGTTGGAGCGGCAGATCGCCATCGCCTTGGCTCTCTCCATTGCAGCCTTGGCCGCGCTGGGAATCCTGCTGGCGCCTTGAACGAGTTACTCGACGTCGGGTGACCTAACACACGACCTAACACACCTTGTCGAGCGTTTCGTCGATCTGAAGCTCAAGATCGCGCCAGGAGTAGGCCTCGAGCAGTTGCCCCTTCACGGTGCACTTGAGCCGCGTGACGAGCTGTGGCATCTTGCCGTTGGCGACTCGAATCGACGATTTGATGATTTTGTGGTCTCGATAAGTTTCCGGGGTGACGATTTTCGCCATGCAACAAGTTCCTCCAGGATCCCAAGATTCGGGTCAACCGCCAGGCGGCCCGAGCAACGCTCGAAAGGTCATTGTAGCGGGGTGCTCTGTTGGCGACAGTGGAGTTAACAATTAACGGAAGGTCGGAGCGTGGGTCAAATTGCCGGTTAACCTCTCGCGGCGACGCCCAAACCCCAATCCATCCCAAGCTCGGCCAACTCCGGCCAAATTCTTGGCGGGCGGGCCAAATGCGTCTCGCGGCGGGAGGTTCGTTCACCGCGACCCATTCTCTCGGTCACAGCGTCAACTTCCCTCCGAGGGTCGCTCAGGCACTCAATCGCCCTCCGCGATGAAAAAGTGCTTGCCCCACCCCCCCTTATTAATTATTGTTTCACCCTGTTGGTGGCGTCGTCGTCAATTTTGAGGCGTAACGAAATGGCCAGCACCAATTGCCACGCCGCGCTTCGGTCTGGCAACGCGTTCTCTTTGCGCTGGACCGCGTGCTGCTGCATGGCCGCCGCGATATTCTGGTGCTGTGGCGCCGCCGGCGCGCACGCTGGCTGGGTCATCGAGCCCGTCTTTACGGCGGGAGACGCCGGTTGGAACATCGACCTCGACGTCGACTCCAGCAGCCAGTTGCACGCCGGATTCTTTTCGGGAATCGGCAGTTATCAGTACGTCGCGCGGCAAGGCGGCAGTTGGACGCCACAACAGACCTTTGACAACGGATATGATTTCGAGCCCGACAAGAGCGGCCGGCCGAGTGTCCTTGTGCGAGCAGCCCCAACCTACGACCTGGCGCTTTCCACCCGCCAGGACAACGGGACCTGGACCAATCAGACGATCGCGCTCGCGCAGGTCTCGACGGTGATGTCATTGGCCTACGACAGCTTGAACCGGGCCCATGTCGCCTACGTGGATCCCGCGGCAAAGGAACTCCGCTACGCCAGTTTCAATGGAACGAGCTGGAACACGGCGACGGTTGCAACAGGAAACGAGTTTCAGTATGGCAACTCGGGCTTTGACTTTAAGCTAGACAGCGCCGACCAGGCGCATTTCGCCTGGAGTGCGTTCGGCGGCGCGCTAACCTATGCAAGACCCGTCGGCAGTTCGTGGCAGATCGCTCCTGTCCCGGACGCTCCCAACGCGTACCCCTGGGACTTGCAGATCGATAGCGCAGGCCGCGCTCACCTGGCGTACGACCTCAGCACCGGCAGCGCGGTGACCGGCGGCCTGCACTACGGACTCTTCGACGGCACTTCCTGGGAAACACAGCGAATCAGCGGACTCGACTACTTCGGGGCCGGTCAAACGAAATTGGCCATCGACGCGCTGAACAACCCGCACCTCTTTACGCTCGACAGAGCGTTCGACGGGCCGGACCTGCTGCGGCACGTTTATTGGGCCAATTCGGTCTGGACCAACGAACCCATCACCGAGTGGGACAACACGGTCTTCGGCCCCGAGGCGATCAGCGTCGAGCTGGCAGCCGACGGTTATCATGTGTTGTATTCGACAGACGCGATGAACGTGTTTCACGCCTTTCTGGCCGTACCCGAGCCATCCACCTTCGTGACAGCGGCCTCCGGCATGGCAATGGCCTTGCTGTCTGGCCGCCGCCTTCGCAAGCAACGCGTTCACAAGCGGGCCTGCTAAGCTGGGCTCGCGTGGAACTCGACGTCGCTAGGGCGTTCTTGCGACAGCCGCCGGCTGCACCAGCGACCGAGCCTCGCGCATGACAATCGGCACTTGGACCTTTTCATACCAGCCGCCCCAGGTGGGTTGATCGACGGTCGGGTCATTCGAGGTCGGGTTATTGGCGGCATGCACCCAGTGGTCGGCAGCCTCGAGCGCACGCGTGGCGGCCTCGATATTGCCTTGGCGGAAGTGGGCCATCGCCACAAATGCCAGGTCCCAAGAGTTCAGCCCGCGGAACCTCGCGGATTCTTCGTAGCAGGCGACGGCCTCGTTGAACCGGCCGGCTCGATAGTGTGCCGCTCCCAGCACACGCACGCCGCCAAGGTAGTTCTTCGCCGCCAGCCGACCGACGCTCTCCAACGAGCCCATGTCGGAGAGCGATTCCGGATGCAGCACACAAGCGTCGATGATCGCGTGGGCCACGTGACCATCGCTCGTATCTCCGAACCGCGCAATGATCTCGCGGCACGAGCCGCGATATGCTTCCACTTCGCCCGCGGCCAGATACATCAAAGCTTCGAAGCCCAACAGCCGGGCGTCGTCGGGTCGCAAGTCGCTGGCCTTTCCGAACTCCTTGGCAGCAGGGGCCGACTCATTTCGCGTCGCATGATAGTAGGCGCGGTTTCGATGCGCCTCCAAGCGCACCTGACTGTCGTCGGGCAGGAGGCGCAGCGCGGCCGTATACTCCACGTCGGCCGCTTCAAACCGGCGCAACCCCGCCAGGGATCGCGCTCGCAGCAGGACCCACCTCGGATCCTTCTCGGTCGGGTCCAATCCCAATGCCCCCCGCGCTTCGCGCAAGTACACCTCGAATTCCATCCAATCCCAACTCGTAACCGGCCAGAGCGCCGCGGCTCCCAGGCTGTCGATCCAGGCATCGGTGCCCGATCCACAACGAAATTGGGTCCAGTCATCCAGGTAGCTCTGTGCCCGATCGAGCGCTTTGCGCGCCTCGTCCGTTTGACCGAGCGCCTGATGGGCGATCGCCAGAATCGGATAATTGGCCTCGGGCCGCACATGGCTCGATGCCGCGTCGAGCGATTTTTGGCAGCACATCACCGCCTCCGCGGGGTGCCCGGCGCGCAACTGGGCCAGGGCCTGCAGGTACCAATGCGCACCCTCGTTGGGATCGCTTTGGGTGATCCGCTGCGCCAGATCGACCATCGCCTGACCGTTACGGGAGTTGTGAGGATCGAGACTGACGGTCCGCACGAGCTGAAAGGCAAAGGGGCCGGTCAACCAATCGCGATCGTGCAACAGCGAACAGATCTCCTGATACCCGGCCGTGTCGTCGGTATAAAAGCACAATAGTGCATTCCACCACCAGCGATAGAACTTCGACGGCTTTTGAAGTGAGAAGGACTGTGCCATGTCCTTGGCTGCCAATTCCCACAAGCCGAGCCGCAAATACAGCAATTCTCCGCGTGCCTCCCAGGCCTGAGCGAGGTCCGGGCGAAGCTCAATCGCCTTGGAAAATGCCCGGTCAGCGTCACTCCAATGCCGTTCGAAAAGTTCGTGCTGTCCGCGTTCCAATTGCGCATTAGCCAGCTTGAGCCGCTCCAGCGATTGCTCGAACTCCTGGGCCCGATGGTCGGCCTCATGGCGGGCAATGCTCTCGCGGCTGCGCGCAAGGTCGGCCAGCCGCCACTGCCAGACGACACCAAGAAATCCCGCCACTGCCGTTAGCAGCAGGCAAGCGGCCAACCCGGCGACGGCCGGATTGCGGCGGCACCACCGCACGGCCCGTTCGCGCCACGCGGGGCGTCGCGCCAGAATGGGAGCGCCGCTCAAAAACCGTGTGAGGTCGTCGGCCAGTTCGGCGGCCGTACGATAGCGCTCCTGTGGCGACTTCGCCAGACACTTCAGACAGATAGTTGCCAGGTCGCGCGGAGTGCGCGGCTGCAGACTGTGCGGAGCAACCGGGTCCCGATCGCGGACCATGCTCAACGTGTCGAGAATCGTCACGCCCAAAAACGGCGGCCGCCCGGTCAGCAGCTCGTAGAGGATCGCTCCCAGCGAATAAACATCTCCTCGACGGTCCGCGGCGTCGCCGTGGCCAGTGGCCTGTTCCGGCGGCATGTAGCTCGGCGTGCCGAGCAGGCAATGGTGCGTCGTCAGTTGACTCGCATTGGAAAGCAGCTTAGCCAGGCCGAAGTCAGTGATCTTCGGTTCGCCACGCGAAGACAGCAACACGTTCGAAGGCTTGAGGTCGCGGTGCAGCACTCCTTCTTCGTGGACGCAATGCACCGCTTGGGCCAGCGTGCGCACCAGGGCCGCCGCCTCATGCGGCACTTGCGGTTGTCCGGCGGCAAACTCGGCCAACGTCGGACCGCCGACAAACTCGAGAATCGTGCACAGCGTATCGTCGGTCTCAACAATGTCGTGGATTTGCACGATGTTGGGGTGATTCATTCGCGACAAGATCGAGGCCTCTTGCCGATGCCGGCTCAATTGGCCCTCGTCCGCGCTCCAGGCGCGCATGACCTTGATCGCCACGATCCGCCCGACCGAGACTTGCCGGGCCTGGTAGATCACGCCCGAAGCGCCGCGGCCGACCTTCTGCAGAATCTCGAAGCCCGGCAGGCAAAACAACTTCGCGTCGCGCTCGACGGCGTCATCCAGTCCGGCCGACAGGTTGCCAAACGCCTCGTCCAGCTCAAACTGGATCGCCAGCTCACCGGCTAGTTCCGGGAAGCGAGCCTGGTAGTCCGCCAGGCTCACGCGCTGGCCGACCTCGCCCCGGCAGCGTGCCTCGCCGCACACCACCACCAGCGCCTCCTCGGAATCCTGTCGCAGCTCGGGCAACAATTCAAAGTAGCGTTCCGCCGCCACGCCTAGCCCGTTGCGCCACCGCTCGGACTGGTCGCGGCGCACCAAGTCGAGCCACAGCGAACGCGCGAAGCCGCGCACGGCATTGGTGGCCCGCTCGACCGAGTCGGACGACGAGGGGCGACACAGGTCGGGCTGATCGATGGCCATCGTTCAGCGCTCGTTGGCGTGTACGTTGAGAGTGTCGGCGATCGGGGTGACCGCGCGTTCAAACTGCTTGCGCCGGGCATCGGGGGTGCCTCCCATTGCCCGAGCGATTCGCGGCCACAGTTCGCCGTCCATGCGCCGCACCGCGATAGCGCGAATCTCGGGCGACATCATGCCCAGCGCGCGGTCCAGCAGCTCTTGGGTTGAAACTTGCCGACTGGGCTCCGGCTCCGCTGATGCGACGCGGACTTCCTCGACCGCGACCTCGGAAAGCCGGCCGACATTGCGGCGATGTCGAAATTGGTCCCGGGTGCGGGCGCCAAGCTTGTTCTGTGCCATCTTTCTCAGCAGCGCCAGCAGTTGTTCCGGCGCGCGCAGATCGTAGGCCCCGGCGGTCAGGCGGAAAAAGAAGCTGGCCAGCACCGATTGGCACACGTCCAGAGAGTCAAACTGCCTTCGCAGTCGGGGGTCGGTCAGGCGAGTGCGCACGGCCACACGAACGGCCGACTCATAGCGCCGGATGATCTCGACCGACGCATGCTCTTCGCCAAGTCGCACCCGATCGAGCAACTCAGTCAAATCGTTGCCCATCCCCATGCCCTTCGCCGGTGTGTGCTGGCAGGAACTCCAACGGGCCCATTGGCCAGCGGACATGTTAGTTCAAAAATTCGGTCCTCCCAAATATTTCTCCTCAAACTGCGGAAAAAACTGTCCGCATCAACCTCAAGCGGACATGTATGAGGGGGTATTGTCGGCCAGTCGGTCGGCGCTCACGTTACCCCGGTCGCGACGCTGGGAGAAAGTCTAGGCTTTGCGATTATCAGCCGTCCTTCACACCAAGGCGGAACATGCATTGGCCATTGTGGTTACGCGCTGGGGGTCGTCGCTATGAGCCGATCCCGCCAGAGGGCCGCCGTCGCGGTTCCGGGGGCACGCAAGGGCACCTCTCGCCCGGGACGCGCTGGCGCTCGAACGAACTAGCACGGCTCGCCATTGAACCGCTGGAAGACCGGCGGATGCTGGCCATCGACCTCACCGGCGTGCCGAACTGGGTGGAGCAAGGACCTGGGCCGGTTCTGAATGGCCAATCGCTGGTCCTGCAGAATGGCTCCGTCGTCGCCGGGCCAGTTACAGGCGCCGTCGAGTCGTTGGCGGCAAATCCTTTTGACGCCGACGTCCTCTTCGCGGCGACCGTCAATGGCGGCGTCTGGCGCACCACCAATGCGACGTCAGGCAGTCCTACCTGGGAGCCTCTGCTGGATGAGTATCCCTCACTCGGAATGGGTGGCCTGGCCTACGGTCCCAATGACTCCACGCCGCTGGACCATACAGACGACGTAATCTACGGGGCCACGAGCGAGTTCAGCAGTTCGAACCGCGGGCCGATCTCCACCGGCGTGTTTAAGACGACGGATGGCGGCGATCATTGGACGTTGCTGGGCGAAACGGAGCTGGCCCGCTTGCCCATCCGTAGCGTGGTTCCCACGCGCGGATTCGACGATCAGGTCATTCTGGTCGCCAGCCCCATCTGGGAGATTCAACCGGGAGGCAAACATGGCGGCATCTTTCGAAGCGTCGATGGAGGCCTGAGCTGGAATCGGATCTCCGGATCGGCGGGGCTGCCTGACTCCCCAGGCTCCCACTTGGCCGCCGATTATGACAATCGGGTGCTGATCCCGGGTCCCTTGGTGCCCGACCGGATCTATGCGGGAGTTCCGGGCAAGATCCTGACGACCGGGGCTCCGGCATTCGTCGGTGCCGGCATCTATCGGAGCGTCGACGATGGCGCTTCCTGGCAGGACGCCAGCCGCGGCATCCCCCGCTCGATCCTGGACAACTCGATCCGGATCGAGATTTCGGTGAGCCCGGCCGGGAATCACCCCGCCTACGCGCTGGTGATCGACTCCAACGAGAGAATTTCGGGCGTCTTTCGCTCCGAGACCGGCAGCAATCTCACCGACGACGACGGCGATCAGCTGATTGACGAAGCCGACGAAGTGACGTGGACCCAAGTTCAGAATGTCCCCCCCACATTCCTGCAGAAGGACGGGTCAAGTTTTTCCGCGATCGCCGCGTCACCGACCAATGCGCAGCTTGTTTACCTCATGGGTGACAACTCGGGGCCGTTTGAGGTCAACGCGGTCAACAGCCAATGGACCCCGCTGTTTGGCGCCGCCGCGAATGGCACGCGTCCGCACTTCGACTCCAGGGATCTTGCCTTCGACGCCAACGGCGACTTGTTGGAGGCCGACGATGGCGGCATTTCCAGGCTGGTCTTCCGCGGCACGGCATTGCAATTCTGGGAACCCGTCGTTGGCAACCTATCGGCCATGGAGTTCTACCACATCGCGTTCGATCCCTTGAGCGGCATGATCCTGGGCGGTACCCAGGACAACGGCTCGGTACAAGGACCGCTACGCCTGCCCAGCACAGGCAACACGCAGTGGTCGGTGCAACCCAACGGCACGACTCAGGCGTTGGACAGTTTTGCGCAAGGAGACGGCAACATTCAGGCGGTCGACGCCAGTCACGCATTTGCCGCCAATCCCGCTGATCGGTTCACCATCCGCTACGCGATGGAGAACAACTTCCAGTTTTTCCGACGCTGGCAGTTCGACGCGGCCGGTCAGCCGGTGGACCTCGTCACGCCAGGTAATCCATTGCTGGGCCAGCCCGGCGCGCCCGCGGGCTTCGACGTTAATTGGGTGGCCGCGCCGGTCATGCTTGCCGCCGCCGCGACGCCCCGGGTCCACCTCAGCGGTCTCAATGCCGCTGATCGCAAACTGGCTGACAGCGGCGATTTTCGGAACATCCCTTATGTGCTCAATGCCGTCGATCCGCAGCGCATGCTCATTGGTCGCAACGGCGTGTACGAGAGCGACAATCAGGGCGATCGGATTTTCGATATCTCCTTCGATGGGATCAAAAAGGCCTCGATCATCACTGCCCTGGCCTACGGCGGTCGCGAGAACGGCGCCGCCGCGCGCGACGTGGCGTATGTCGGCGCGTACGGCGACAACCCAGAAAACGGCTCGTTGCTCTTTTTGCGTGAAGGCGGTTTCGGCAGCAAGACGTTCGTCCAGTTAAACAGGTTTCTCGAGGTCTCCGGGGGATCGGAAATCCGCGACATTGTGCTGGACCCCGAGAATTTCCGGACCGTCTACGTGGCGACGCGGACCTCGATATTGCACGGGACCAACGTGGGGCTGCCGCAAGAACACTGGCGAATCATCTCGACCGGGGTTGAACGTCTTCATCAGGTCACTCACGTTGCGGCCAGCCCGACTCCGAGGTTCGGCTCGTTGGAGCTCGTCAAGGTGGCTGCCACGCCAACCGAGCCGGCACACGACGTGCTTCTCGCCGGCACGGGCAGAGGCATGTATCGTTTGATCGACCCGGCGACGAATGACGTCTGGACCGCGTTCGGCGCGGGGCTCCCCGACGTCGGCGTCACGGACGTGAGCTACGAAGTGGGAGATCCGAACGACCCGTCCGACGACGTAATCCTGGCGGCGACGCTGGGCCGTGGGGTGTGGGCCATCGGAGATGCCGCCGCGGATATCGCTCGGCCGGCCACATTGACCATCACCGGCGAATCTTCCAGCGTGGTGAATCAGTACCAGTTGAGTCGAGATGCCGAGCGGCGCGACGTTTTGCACGTGCAGTTTTCACCACTGATCGGTTCCGTGGAGTCGCAGGAGGTTTCGCTCACGGCGCTCGAGCAAATCATCGTGGTCGGTCAGCCAGGCGCCGACATTCTCACCGTGGACAGCACGCACGGGATCGTTGAAGTTCCTCGCGGCATCAATTTTACCGCCGGAGATGGCGCGGATTCGATCGTGCTGCTGACGGCCCCGGGCGACTCGGTGCTGGCTCCGTTTCCGTTTGATCCCGACGGGTTCAACCTCGTCTCGGGAAGTCGCGGCAGCGGCTTCGGACAGGCGATGTCGTACACCAGCGTCGAGTTGGCGCCCGGCGGATTCTTCCCGACTTCGCCTCCCGACGTCCTGCAATCGCTGCGGACCGGATTTCAGACGCTGGCGGCGTCGTCATTAGATGGCCTGAACCAACTGGCCCGCGAACTGCCGGTGGTCGGCCGTTCGCTTGGCAGGGCCTTGAGCGGAGTTCAGCCTGTCGAAGAGCCGGCCTCTGACTCGGCGAGCAGCGGAGGACCTCAGCCCTCTGCCGAGCGCGAGAGCTCCGGCAGCACGATTCTGCAGCGGCTGTTTGAAACAGGGGTCGGCGGTTTCAACCTCGGCGAAATTGGCAAGAGCATCGTCACATTTGCCGATCTGCGCACGCGGCTTGACGACTTGGACGCGATCCCCGGCAACGTCAGGTTGACCGAGGTCGACGGCGTCGTCCGCTACGACGTCGAAGTTCGCAAGACGCTCGATGGTCAGGGCGGTTTGCAGTTGCTTGGCTTGGGCGGTGAGATCGACGTCACGGGAACCGCCGACCTCAGCGCTGATGTGACGCTGCATATCATTGTCGGCGTCGACGAATCTGGGTTCTTTATCGAGGCCGAACGCAATCCCGACCCGGAACTCAGGATCAACAATCTGCGCATCACCGGAGCGGTCGAGGGCGAAGGGCGACTGGGAATGACCGAGGTGCTGCTCTCGGCGGGCCTATTGGCGGTCGACCCCGCGGTCGGGATCTCCGTCGATCTGCACGAGCCGGGCATTGATCCTCAAACGTCGTTGTTTGACGGCGTGGTTCGCCTGTACGAGCTTGACCCGGACGATCCGAACCTGCTGTTCACGCAGATTTCAGGCAGCCCCTCGTCCGATGATTTCGTGTTCACGGGGACATTTGCGCCCGCGCCGGTCGAAGACGAGCTGCCGGCGCCATTTGGCTTGGCGCCAGGGCAGGTGACGCTGCGCTGGGCCGACATCGAAGATCCCACCATCGATGATGCGGCGGCCGTCACCGGCACCACGGCCAACGGACAGAGCAACGCCGCAGGGCAGGAGTTGGTGCGGTTCTTGCGAGGCTCCAGCAACGAGCTGCGCGTGGGCCTCGCTGCGCTGGCGTCGCAGTTTCTGAATGTCGGCCAGATCGACGTGCTGGGGACCAACCTGACACTGACCTCAGCCACACTCGGCCAGGTCCTCAATTCACCCGCACAATCGCTGGCCATCGCAAATGCGGAGGTGCTGAGCGTTTCTCAGGCGTTCGCCGAAGACGGTTTCCAGAAAGTGGTCGTGCTTGTCGACGATACGGTCACGCTGGCCCAGCGCGGCGTCTCCATCGGCGACACCATTACGTATCTCGATACGACCGGGGCCCCCGTCACCGATGCCGTGGTCGATTCGGTTGAGAGCGACCGGTTTACGTTGCGATTCGTCGGTGCAGGCAGCAAGGCGCCGCGCGCGTCCAATCCCTCGTTTCAGGTCCAACGTGGCGGTTCGCTGGCCGATCAACTGCGCGCCTTCATCGACTTGGCCTTTGCTGGCGACACGCCCCCCACGCTGCAAGAACTGGCCCGCAAGCTGGCGCTGTTGGGCAACCTGCCGGCCGGTTCGATCGGCTTGTCCAGCACCGGCACGCTCGACAATCGCGTAATCGAGATCACGGCCCAGATGAACCCACAGCCGTTGATCTATCGTAGCCCGTTTGACATGTCGGCGGCGGTGACGGGTCTGTTGCTACCCCCCGGGCAGAACCTGCTGTTCACGATCGACCCGAGCTTTCAAGTAACTGCCGGCATGCGGCTGGCGCCCAACCTGGCCGCCGGCGAGCGATTCTACATCAAGGACAACACCGCATCCGAGTTGACGCTGCAGGTCTCGGCGGTGCTCGACAACCCAGGCGGCGACGGGACGATCGGTTTCTTGAACGTGCGGCTGGAAGAAGACCCGTCGCTGGGCACGAACAACGGCATCAACTTGAATGGCACGGTCGGGGTGAACCTGATCGATCCGCGGACCGTGGCCAACGACGGCCGCATTTCCCTGGCGGAGCTGGTCACTTCCAATACCACGGCCCTGGCCGCCATGGTCCGATCGACCGTCGACCTGCACGTTGACATCGACGACTTGCAGGTCCGCTCGCTCGTCACTGCCGCGGCAAATCCCAGCAACATGAAGATCTGGCTGGACGGCGCCAGCACCTCGGGCCACATCACCAGCACGGCAGCGCTGGCGCAGTTGCCCACGCGAATCCAGTACCTGAACAAGGACAACTTTACCGCTTACAACAACATCAACAGCGCGATTATTACCAACGCGCTGGATGCTTTGGCCCAACGCTTGACGCAACTGGGTCAGGCCGGGGCATTCTCCACAAATGTGCCGCTGGTCAACTTCGACGTTGCCGGGATGTTCAATTTCGGCACCGTGTTTGACACGGCCGTGGGCAACCCCACCGTCGGTCAGTCGGCCACCGCCGCGGCGCTGATCGCCTATTTGCAGACCAAGTTCCCCGGCGTGCAGACCGCACTGTCTGGCGACGACATTCGCTTCACCGTCAGCATTCCGGTTTCGGCTTCGAAAAGTCTGCCGTTGAGTCTGAACCTGGGAGGTGCCCTGGGCAGCCTGTCTTCGGCTGGCGCAATCAACCTGTCGGCCAGCGGCAACCTGCAACTGGTCTTCGGCGTCAACACCGGTCGCGGCGCCTCCACGCAGCCCACTTTAGAGAACCGTGCGTTCGTCATGGCCGACGGTTCCAGCAGCGTATCGCTCACTGTCACGGCCAACGCGGGCTACAACAAAAACACCAGCGACAACCTGCCCGACAGCCCGGACCTGGATGTCTCGCTGGGCATTGGCCCCATCAGCGTGAGCGCGCTCGACGCCCGGATCCTGGTCGACGCGCAGTTCGGCGCCCGGTGGTCCGGCGGCAGTGGCGGCAAGTTAACCCTGGCCAGTATCGCCGGCGGCAGCTACAGCGTGGTGGGCACGCTCAACGGCCAGGCCTTTGACGGCAGCATTCAGGCCGTGATCCCCTTGGACGGCGATCACAACAACACGGTCGCGTCGAACCCCACGCAACTGTCGGCGACCGATGCCTGGATCGACGTCGTCGGTAAGTTAAGAAACCTGGCCAGCGGTTTCAACTTCTCGTCTAATCCCGCACAGCCGGCGCATCACACCGGCGCACCAGGTCAACCCGGCACGACCGGCGTCGACGACCCGTTCAGCGCCGCCGAGCTCGACGTGCTGGCCCCCTCGCAGATTTTGGTCCACTCGTACAACGTCACCGGGCTCGTGGGCGGGCTGGTCAGCTTCGATCCCTCGTCGCTCAACGGACTGCTCGACGGCTTGCAGGCCTATCTCGGCACGCTGCAATCGCTTTTGAACAACTCGATCCTGGGCAAGGACCTGCCGCTGATCGGCACGAAGCTCAAGGACGCCGTCACGTTTGTGCAGGACTTGTCAAACTTTGTCACCGCCGCACGCAACACGCCCAGCCTGACGCTCGACTTGCTGAAGCAGAAGATGCTCGACCTGTTGGGCCCCAGCGGCGCGAAACTGCTGAAAGATATCAACGCACCGGCGGGCGTCGACCTGGGTGACATTCCCTTGGCGCTGTTTAAAAACGGCGCGCCCACCGCAGACCCGGCACAGGCCGACCGCATCGAGTTCAAACCCGTGCTATTCACCAACTTGGTGCGCAGCACCCTGCCGATCGATTTTGATCTTGGGTTCGACGCGCTGGGGTTGACGATGAACCCGGGGTCGGCGGTCACTCTGGACATTGGCCTCGAATACAAGTTTGGCTTTGGCTACAGCAAGGCTGACGGCTTTTACTACGACGCCTCGGCGGCGGACGACCTGAAGCTGACGTTTCAAGCCTCGCTGGTCGACGGCACGCAGTTGGAAGGTCGCTTAGGTTTCTTGCACGTCACGGCCACCGACGGCGTGGGGCCGAACCATGCCACTCACACCTCGCTCACCGGCACGATCACCGCCAACCTGCTCGATCCGATCAACGGCGACGGTCGGCTGACGTTTAACGAAATAGCCCAGTTACCCAACGCCTCGTTAGGCGACCTGGTGACCGCCACCCTCTCGATCAACACCGACATCAATCTGACGTTGGCAGTCGATTTTGGCGACAACGCCTTCCCCAGCCTGTCGACTGAGCTCTTGGTCGATTGGAACGCCACCATCGGCACCACGAGCGATTCATTGGCCGGCGGGGCGCCGGTGATCGAGTTCCGCAACATCACGCTCGGCCTCGGGTCGTTCTTCACCAAGTTCTTGAAGCCGATCGTCGACACGATCAACGACGTGATCGAGCCGATTCGGCCCGCGCTCGAGTTTCTGCGACTGCCGCTGCCAGGGTTCGATGACCTGCCTGACGACCTGATAGCCGTGTTCGGGCTGGACAAGGTCGAACCCCTGGGCAAGGTGACGCTGCTGGACTTGCTGAAGAAGTTCCGGCCCGACGATTCGACGACCGAGCTCGTGCTGTTCGTGGACATGGTTGACCGGTTGGTAACGCAGTTCGAATCGATCCCAGGCGGCGACGCCCAGCTGACCCTGGTCAGCAGCTTCAAGATCAACGACGACATCCGGGCAATGCAGAACCTGCAAGCGGTGGCGGTTCAGCAGCTCAACAGCCTGGTCGGCCAGATCAAGGACCTGGCGTCGAACCTCGGCCCGTTTGGGGGCTTCGTGACGAACGTGCTCGACGAGACCGTGGCCGCGGCGACCGACGCCGCGGGACCCGAGTTTGAAATGCCGTTGCTCGAGCACCCGGAAAGCGCCGTGATGCTGCTGTTGGGCAAGCCCGTGGACCTGTTCAAGTTCACGCCGCACCTGCCGAACCCGCACGACGACATCGACGAGACGCTGTTCCGCTTCGGGCCGTTGGTCGTGAAGTTGGTCGGCAACTACAACTTCAAGTTCAACATTGGGTTCGGGTTCGATACCTACGGCTTGCAGCAGTTTGCCACCAGCGGCAACGCGGCAGATATTTTCAACGGGTTCTACATCAACGACCTGGACCGCAACGGCCAGGACATTCCCGAGATCATCATCGATATCAACCTGGCCCTGGCCGGCGGCCTGGACATATTCGTCGCCAGCGCCACGGTGCAGGGCGGCATCTTCACCAACACGATCAAGCTCGACCTGTACGAGCCGCCGGCTACCAAAGACGGCAAGGTGCGACCCGACGAGCTGGCCGATCATTTCCCCGACTGCCTGTTCGAGGCCGAAGGCAGCCTGAATGCCGGCCTGAAAGTGGTCGTGCAAGTGGGCGCAAAAGTCGACGTCGGCTTCACCGAAGTTGATTTGACAAAGACGATTTTTGAGCTGAACATCGCGCAGGGCACGATCGTCGACTTCACGCACAGTTGTGACCCGACCAAAGATCATCCGCCACCGCCCATCTTGGCCACGCCGCTCGACGGCGGCGTGCTGCGGTTGAACATGGGCCCGAACGCGGCCGCGCGCGTTTATGGCGACATCATCGACGGCGACGAGTCGTTCACCGTCGTGCACGTCTCTGGCGCCGCCGGCAACGAAACGGTCGAGGTGCGGGCTTTCGGCTACAACCAGATCTACACCGGCGTAGCGAAGATCTTTGCCGAGGGCGGCATCGGCAAAGACACCGTCCTGCTCGAAAGTGGCGTGCTGGCGGCCAGCGAGCTCTGGGGCGACTTCCAATCGCAGGCGGCCTTTGGCGACGACAATCTCACCGGCGGCGACGGCGTGGCCACGATCCACGGCGGCGGCGGCGACGACCACATCACCGGCCGCAGCGGCGCCGACCAGTTGTTTGGCGGAGTCGGCAATGACGTGATCTATGGCGGCGGCGGAGCCGATCGGATCGAAGGCGAAGAGGGAGACGATCGGCTGTTCGGCGATGCCGGGCAGGACACCATGCTGGGCGGCGCAGGCAACGACCGACTGGCAGGCGGCGACGACAACGATAATCTCGACGGCGGACTGGACGACGACGAGCTATCGGGCGACGCCGGCAACGACACGCTCACCGGCGGCGACGGCAACGATCGACTGTTTGGCGGGGCCAATGACGACGAGCTGTTCGGCGGAGTCGGCAACGACTTGCTGCTGGGCGAGGACGGCGCCGACAGGCTTCACGGAGAGGTGGGCGATGACGTGCTCGACGGAGGCGCGGGCAACGATCAGGCCTGGGGCGGTGACGGCAACGATCAAATTGTCGGCGGCTTCGGCGACGACACCTTGCACGGCGAGGCCGACGACGACGTCGTGCATGGCGGCGACGGTGTCGACGTCCTCTGGGGAGAAACGGGGAGCGATCGCCTGTATGGCGACGCGGGCGATGACGCGCTCAACGGCAACGAAGGGGACGATCTGCTCTTTGGCAATGACGGCAACGACACGCTCGACGGCGGCGCCGACCGCGACGTGCTCGACGGTGGAGCGGGCGACGACCAGATGTTGGGCGGCACTCAAAACGACACCTTTTATGGCGGATTCGGCAACGACTCGATCTTTGGCGGGCCTGACGCTGCCGGCGACCTGATCTATGGCGGCCCCAACAACGACACCATCCACGGCCAGGGCGGCCCCGACCGGATCTTTGGCGACGAGGGCGCGGACACGATCTTTGGCGAGGACGGCGACGACGTCATCCACGGCAACGACGGCGACGACAACATCGACGGCGGCGCTAACGATGACGCCATCTATGGAGACGCTGGAGTCGACACGGTCCATGGCGGCACCGGCAAGGACACAATTTCCGGGGGCACCGGCAACGATCAACTATTTGGCGATGAAGATCGCGATACGATTCACGGCAACGAGGACGACGACACAATCTCCGGCGGCGCCGGCACCGACCTGCTTTACGGCGACACGGGCAACGACAGCATCTCGGGCAACAATGAGAATGACTTCCTGTACGGCGGCGATGGCCTCGATGTGCTGCACGGCAACGACGGCGACGACTACTTCGAAGCCGGCGCGGGCGACGATCAGATCTTCGGCGACCTCGGCAGCGACCTGCTGGTGCAGATCATCGATGCCGATCAAACGCTAACCAACACCTCGGTCAGCGGACAAGGTCTCGACACGTTCTCCGACATTGAGCGGATTCACCTTTACGGTGGCGCCAGTGCCAACGTGTTTGACGTCAGCCAGGCCACCTTCGGCGTGGCATTCCTGTTCGGAGCCGGCGGAACCGACCGCGTGCTGGCCACCGGTGACGTCGACTACGTCCTCTCCGACTGGTCGCTGCGGAAATCGTTGGGTGGCGTGCTGGGGCTCGATTCGATCGAAGACGCCCGGCTCACCGGCGGCCCCAGCCAGAACAAGTTTGAATTGACCGACTGGAGCGGCACCGCGACGCTCGCTGGCGGCGGCGAGGCCGACCAGCTGATCGTCCGACGGTTGACCAGCGCCGTGCTCACCGACACCAACCTGGCCCGGTCCAACGGCGCGGCGATCTCGATCTCCAGCATTGAAAGCGCGGTGCTGGAAGGCGGCCTGGGTGACGACGTGCTGGATGCCAGCGCGTTCAACGGTCAGGTCGAGCTCTACGGCGGCGACGGCAACGACACGCTCCGCGGCGGCAGCGGCGACGACATTATCGATGGCGGTTTTGGCGCCGACGTCATCTTTGGCGGCGCGGGCATCGACCATATCACCGCCGGACCCGGCGCGGGCGGCTCGATTGACGCCGGCCCTGGCGACGACGTCATCGAAGGATCACCCGACGGCGCCGACACGATATTGGGCGGACCTGGTCAGGATCGGATCTCCGGCCTCGGCGGCAACGACATCATCTCCGGCGGACCTGACGACGACATCATCGAGGGGGGCGCTGGCGACGACACGATCTCGGGTGACGGCGGCAGCGACATCATCGTGGGCGGCGCTGACCACGACGTGCTCTATGCGTTCAATGCCAGCGGCGCCGGCGACGACCACGCCGTCAACTATCTCTACGGCGACTTCGGCACCGGCGGCAACGAGCCAGGCGCTGGGCGCGACCGCCTCTTCGGCGGGGCGGGCAACGACCTGCTGTTTGGCGAGGGCAACGACGACGCGATCACGGGTGGCGGCGGCGCCGGCGATCTGATTGACTTTGGCTCGGGCGAAGGTCCCAACCCCGGCGACTTCGTGCCCCCTTCGCCCACGGCTCCGCCCACACTCTTAAGCGGTTCGGGCTTAAACACGGCAAGCTCCTCGCTGCCCTATGGCCTGGCCTACGGCGGCCGCTGGACGGAGCTGTCTGGTTCGGCGAGCATCGGTCAGATCTCCGATCCGACCTACCAGGCCGGAGTCAGCGGTGACGTCGGGCTCTCGATCGAGCCCAGCGTGGTCGCCCGTTCCGGCGGTCCTGTCGTGGCCTGGAGCGACAATCGTAACGGCAACTTCGAGATCTACGTCGCTGCCTACAACGCCACGGCCTGGAGCGAGTTGGCAGCCAGCGCGCACAACGGCGGCGTGAGCGGCACCGGCGGCGCATCGCGCCGTCCGAGCATCACGCTGGACGGCGCCGGCGAACCGATCGTGGCCTGGACGGAGTTTACCGGCGCCACCAGCAACATTCGTGTGGCGCGCTTCGACGCCGCGGCCAACGGCGGCGCCGGAGGTTGGGTGGCCCTGGCCAATTCGCTTTCGGCCGGTGGCATCAGCGGAACAGGCGCCGCCGACTTTGCCCAAGTGGTGAACACGACCGACGGACCGGTCGTGACCTGGCTCGATACTTCGGGCGGTGTCGTCAATGCCTATGCGCGGCGGTTCCGCAACGGCACGTGGGAAACGCTCGGCGCCGGTAGCGCCAGCGGCGGCGGCATTTCGGCCTCGGCAACCAGCGTCAGCGACCTGGCGCTAGCGACCGACGGCGTCAAAGTTACCGTGGCGTGGACGCAGCAGGTCGGCGCGGCAAAGCAGATTTATGCTCGCGAATGGAACGGCGCGGCCTGGCAGGAATTGAGCGGTTCCGCCAGCGGCGGCGGCCTGAGCAATACGTCCGGCAATAGCAGCGCGCCGACGTTGGCCTACCTGGGCGGCGCCCTGTTTGCGGCCTGGCAGGACACGACCAGCGGCCACCAGGAGATCTATGCGGCCCGCTATTCGGGCGGGGCGTGGGCGGCTGCTGGCACCGGCGCAGCTTCCGGCGGCGGCGTCTCGGCCACCGGTGGAGAAGCGCTGACTCCGCGGCTGGCCAGCGGAGGCGACCGATTGATTTTGCTGTGGTTGGACAACCGCCTGGCCAATTTCACGGGCAACACGATCGCTCCTTACTCGCGGGTGTGGAATGGCAGCAGCTTTGCCGAAGAGCTGCCCGGCGACGCGAGCTATCGCGGCATCGGGCACGACATCGGCGAACGGGGCATCGCGTTGCAGCCCGCGCTGACCGCACTTTCAGATTATCGCTCGGCTCCGCCCGCGCTGGCGGTCGACGCGTTGGGTCATCCGCTGGTGGCCTGGACCGACGCCGCCGGCGGCAGCCCGGAAATCTATCTCCGCAGCAATACGTTCGACCTGGGCAACGTGTACTTCGTCAACGATACGAACCTGCCTGGCGACAGCTTCACCAGCGCCCCGGGCAACGACACCAACGACGGGCTGTCGGCGGCAACCCCCAAGCGCTCGTTGCAGGCGCTGCTCGACGCATACACGCTCCACTCCGGCGACGTCATCCTGCTTGACGAGGGAACCTACAACGGCGCGACCATCACCAGCGACGACCAGGGTGTGCTGATCTTCGGCTCGATTAACCAGTACGCGCGGATCACGACGCCGGTGTCGTTTAGCGCCGACGTGACCTTGTTCAACCTGTTCTTGGACGGCGGCGTCACCGCTGCGGCGGCCAGCGGCGGAGCGATCATCGGCAACACCATCGGCGGCGCGGGGGTGGTCATCAACGGCGGCACCGGCGTCGACGTCGTTCACAATATCATTCGCACTGCCCGGCCGATCACGATCAGCGGCGGCGCGAGCAATGTCGGCGTCGAGCAAAATGAGCTCATAGGCACCACCGAGTGTCTGCTGATCAGCGGCGCCTCACAAGTCGGCGTGCATCAAAACAGGATCTCCGGCGCCACAGGCATCTCGATCACCGGCGCCTCGAGCGGTGCAATCGCCAGCAACGTCGTCACCGCGACGGGCAGCGTGGTGGCGATCAACGCGGCGTTTGACGGGCGGATCGAGCGAAACCTGATCTCCGGCGGAGCGATCGGCCTGGCCTACAACGCGCCGGCGACCGTGGGCGGCAACCGAATCCATCACAACACGGTCGGAGTCTCCGTCACCGTCGCCGGCGACCTGAATGGGCTGGGGTTCGTCGGCATTGCCGATCCCAACGAGATCTTTCTGAACATCGCCGGCGTGCAATTGGCCGGCCAGATGCAGAACCAGCATGTGTTTGCCAACCCCACGGGCGTGGTCGGCAGCGGCGTGCTGGGGGGCCACGACCTGGCGCTGGGCAACCTGATCGAGCGAAACGCGATCGGCGTCGATATCGCCGGCGCTATTCAATACAACCGCATCGGTCGCAACGGCACCGCCATCACGGCCCGCAGCGGCCAGTTGATCGCCCACAACGTGCTGTATCGCAACGCCGGCGTCGCCATCCAGATTACTGGCAAGAGCGACGTGCGGATCGTGCAGAACACGATCTATTCGCCGACCTCCGACCTGGTTCGTATCGAAGGCGCATCGAGCAACGTCGAGCTACGAAACAACATCCTCTGGAGCGAAGGCGGCTACGATATCTATGTGGCCAACGACAGCCAGACCGGCTTCGAGAGCGACTACAACCAGTTGCACGCGACGGGCGCCGGCAAGCTGGTGTATTGGAGCAATTACACGTTTACCGACATCCTCGACTGGCAGGAAGACCTGGCCCAGTTCGACCTGCATTCGATCGGCCGCACGGTGATCAACCCCAACGGGGCGCGGCCGCAGTTTGTCGATCAGGGTCGCGACGATTATCGCACCCAAACCCTGGTCGCCGGGCTGCAGCACAGCAGCCCATCGGTGGACGCGGGCGATCCGCGCGTCGACCAGGGAGTTCCCGCCGACTATCACAATCTGCTGATCAATGGCAGTTTTGAGACTGGCACGAGCGGTTGGGCCACCAGCCCCGGCGGCACGACCAAAGGCAGCGGCCCTGCGGCTTACGACGGCAGCCAGTATTTCTATGCCGCCAACAGCGCCGGCGGATTCGTGGAGCAGACGATCGACCTGCTGCCGTCTGGATTCACGGCGGCACAGTTGGACGCGCAGGACCTGGTGGCCCTGTTCGGCGGGCGACTGCGCTCCGCCGCTGAGACCGTGCGCGATGCCGGGCGCCTGACGCTCAAGTTCTATGACGGCGGCTCAAATGTGCTGAGAGAAGTGACCGTCGAAGCCCGCAATGTGGCCGACCGCTGGGAACTGGTGGGCGACCGCCTGGTCATACCCGTGGGCACGCGGCGAATCGGCTACCGGTTCGATGGCGTGTTGGAGTCCGGCAGCACGAACGACAGTTTCCTCGACGGAGCGTTTGTGTACGTCGTGCACAACGCCGCAGCGCCAGACCTGGGTGCCTTTGGCAACACCACTGCCGATCCGCCGGTGGGCACCGGCTCTGTCCTGACGTCCGACGACGCCCCGCATATCGCCTTGCGCTACCCCGACTTGTACACCGACTGGGAGCGCGACGTCCTGCACACGATCCATTGGGACACGTACAACAACGACGCGCATCTGCCGGTGCGGATCGACTTGTACCAGGACACTCCCGACGGTCCGCGGTTCCTCGTGAATATCGCCGCGACCACTGCCGACGACGGCGAGTTCGACTGGGCGCCGGTCAACAGCGGCGTGGCCTACGGCACACACGGCTTGCGGATTCAGGTCTCGCTGGCCGGCGGCAGCGCGGTGTTGGACCGGGGCGCGGAAGGTTTCGCGGTGCCAGAGAACACCACGACCTTCTTCGTCAACGACCGCGGCACGCCCGGCGAAGAGTTCACCACGGCACCGGGCGACAACCGCAATACGGGGCGCGTAGCCTCGGCGCCCAAGCCCTACCCCAACAACGTCCTGCGAATCTACGCACTGGGACCAACGCACACCCTGTTCGTCGATGCCGGCGACTACCCGATGTTCAACTCGCTGGTCATCGCCAACACCGTGGGATCGGGCGACGACGAAGGGTTTGCCCTGACCGGACCGACCGATCCGGCCCGGGTGGCCACGCTGCGCCATGCCAACCCGTTCTATACTTCCGCGCCAATCATCGACGTCAGCGCTGCCGACTTCATGACCGTTTCGCACCTCACGACCGAAGGGGGCACCGTCGGCGTCTGGATCCGCGGCGGCAGCACCAACTTCGTGGGCAGCTACCTGACGACCTCGCACGCGGCGGCCGACGGCATCCGCTTTGATTCGGTGCTGCCCGGCTCCCGGCTGGATCACATCTTGGCCTTGGCCAACGGCGGCAACGGCATCCTAGTCAACGGACCCATCGATCAGATTTTTGACAGCGAGGCTTCGGCCAACCAAGGCGCCGGCATTCGCCTGGCATCGCAGACCAACGTGCGGCTGGAAGCCAACCGCGTCCTCGACAATCGCGGCGCCGGCATTTATCTGGAAGCGCCCACGTTTGGCGTCGGCACCGCGGTGATTGGAAATGAGAACCTTGCGCTAAACCGCGGCAACCTGGTGCGCGGCAATGCGGGTTACGGCATCCAGTTAGGCGGCGGCGGGCTGGTCGTGGGCAACACGGTCCGCGATCAGCGCTCGGTTAACACTGCGGGCATCCTGCTCGGAGGCGGCACGGCCCGCAACAACGTCGTTACGGACAACTACGTCGGCATTTCCGGCGGCCTGGTGATCGTGGGCAATCGCGTCTCCGGCAGCACCAAGGAAGGCATCATCTACAACAATTCCTCGGCCACCCAGTTGGAACAGAACGTCGTCTTCAACAACGAGACGGGCCTGGCGGTGGCGGTGGGCGGGTTCAACGGGTCGATCGTCAAGAACAACCTGGTCTACAACAATTCGCTGTTCGGCATCCGACTCTTTAGCAGCAACGCCACGCTGCTGAACAATACGGTCTACCAGCCGGTCGGCACTGGCGTGGTGTTGGAGTCGGGTGTCGCGAACGTACAACTGCGAAACAACATTATCTGGGCGCTGGCCGGCGTGGGGATCGTGGTGCCGGCAAATTCGCAGGTCGGGTTCCAGAGCGATTTCAACCTGCTGTTCGGCAAAGTCGGCTCCTGGCAGGGAGTGGAACGCGCCACGTTGGCCGCCTGGCAAAGCGCCGCATTCACCGATCAGAACAGCATCTCCCAGGACCCGCGGTTCGTCGACGTCACGGCCGGCGACTTCCACTTACAGAGCCAATACGGCAGCTATCACAGCGGGTCGCTGGCGCCGGTGATCAACGCCGGGACCGGGCTGCCGATGTTTCCGACCGCCGTGCTGATCATCGACGCCAATCAATCGCCCGGCATCGACCGCGGGGCTGGCGGCGATTCGTTTGCCAACGAGCCGGCCCCCAACGGCAACTTCATCAACCTCGGTCACGACGGCAACACGGCGCAGGCCTCGCTCAGTCCGGCGCAGTACGTGCTGATGATGCGCCCCGACGGCGGCGAGGTGTGGCCGGCCGGCCAATCGTTTGCCATCCGTTGGCGCAGCCACAACGTCGTGGGCGACGTGCGGATCGAACTGTTGGACTCAACCGGAGCGACTGTCGTCCAGGAGATCGCGGCCACCACGCCCAACGACGGTGAATTCGTCTGGGCAGTGCCCGCGGGTATCACGCCGGGCAATTACCGCATTCGCGTCACACGCCTGGACGGCGGTTCGGTGGCTGACACCAGCAACGCGTCGTTCAACATTCCCGCGCCGATTTCGGTCTATTACGTCAACGACGGCACGGTCGAGGCCGGCGATTGGACCACCGCTCCGGGCAACGACGCCAACGACGGCCTCTCACCAGCCACGCCCAAGGCCTCGATCCGCGCCCTGCTGGAAGCTTACGACCTCGGTCCCGGCGACACCGTGCGGGTGGACGCCGGCACCTACAATCTGACGACGAATATCCTGCTGGCGCCGGACGATTCGGGAGTGACGATCGAAGGCTTCCATACCGGCGCGTTCGACCTGGAGCCGAACAAGTATGGAGACGACCACCGCCTGCGGACCGTGATCAACCGCGGCAATACGGCCAGCGGTAGTTATGTTTTCCAGTTTACCGGCGGCGACGACATCACGCTGTCGTTTATGGCCATGCGCGGCGCCAACCGGGGCGTCGCAGCGCTGAATGGAGCCGACAGCGACCGCAACACGATCTCCAACAGCGAGATTTATGGCAACACGTCTGTGGGCGTCTGGGTCGAGTTCACCAACGACGACCCGCGGGTGATCGGCAACCGCATCGACGCCAATGGCGGCACCGGCGTGCAAGTCAGCTCAAGCATCGGCGGCACTATCAGCAACAACAAGGTATTCAACAACACCGGCAGCGGCATCGACGTCAGCCCCGGCGGCACCGGCGGGTTCCTGGTCGCCAACAATACGATCTGGGGCCAGGGGAACGGCGTCACCATCTCCAGCGGCGTGGCCACGATCAGCGGCAACGAGATATTCGACACCACCAGCGCGGGCATCGCCGCCGGCACCGGCGTGGTCGTGGTCGACAACTACGTGCACCACAATCCCATCGGCATCACCGGAAGTGGCAATGCCTCAAGCGCCACGATTCGCAACAACACGTTCTTCCAGAACAGTGTCGGCATCAACCTGGGCGGCGGCACGGCCAGCGGCAACCGCGTGTTCAACAACACGTCCGTTGGCATTCAGGAGAATGGTGGGGGCACCGTATCGGGCAATACTGTCTACTCCAACCCGATCGGCATCCAGGTCGAACGCGGCACGGCCATTAATAACCTGGTTTACGACAACACGACCGACGGTATCCGCCAGACCGGCAGCCCCGGCGGCAAGATCATCAATAACACGGTCTATGAACCCACGGCGGTCAACGCGATCAGGATCGGCACTAGCGGCCAGAATTCCAGCAACATCGTCGTTCGCAACAATATCGTCTGGGCCGGCGCGGGTTACGCCATCAACGTCGATCCGGGCAGCGAGTCGGGATTTACCAGCGACTACAACACGCTGTACACGACCGGCGCGGGAAAACTGGGACGCTGGGGCAACCGCGATTTCCTGAGCCTCTCTGACTGGTTCTATGAACTAGGCCTGGACCAGCACAGCCAGACCACGGATCCCCTGCTGGTCGATCCCAACGGCCCCGACGACGGACTGGGTTACGAAGCCACGACGATCGGCGCTCCGATCATCATGGACAACGGAGATCCCGGGTTCAGCGTGTCGGGCGATTGGGATCACGTTCAACAGGCAAACGGCAACGACGCCGACTTCCTGGAAAACACGGCGGTAACCATCTCCGCAAGCTGGCAGCTTACCAAGGGCTATGCCTTTTCAACGCTACTGCAGTTGCCGGTTGATGCATATTGGACAGCGCACCGCGGCCTGGTGACGGCCAACTATACGATCGCGACGACAGGTTCCTGGGTCGAGACCTACCGGCGAACCGATGGCACCACCTTTACCGTGCCGATGTCGCGGAATTTCTCGACCCCCGTCAATGTCAACCAGGCCACCGCGGGCTCGGGCTGGCACAATTTGGCCGTCCTGCAACTGGCGTTTCCCGACAACTCGGCCGCCACGGGCTTCGTTTCGCGCACCGGCATCACGATCAATACGGGCGTCTCCGTGTTTGCCTCCGGCAACATCATGGCCGACGCGATGCGTTTAGACGGCGCGGTGGTGGACGACGGCGAGGCAGGGTTCAGCACCGGCCCCTTCACGATGTATCGCGTTGGCCGCGACGGCGACTATCACCGCCGACCCTCGACGGTCACAACTGGCACCGCCACCTGGGAGTTCACGGGGCTGACGCCCGGCTACTACGACATTTCCGCTTTTTGGACGGCGTTTAACGACATCTCGCGCGACGCGACCTTCTCGATCTTCGACGGCGACCACGAAATTCGCTCGGTCCGCAAAGATCAGTTGGTTACGCCGAACGACTTCACCGACGCCGACCTCGTCAAGTGGTCACGGCTGGGCGTTCAGAAAATCACCAGCGATCGCCTGGTGATCAAGCTCTGGGGCACCGGCAACATCCAGGCCGACGCCATCCGCTTGCAGCAGGTTGCCGGCGACCAGGGCATCGACGACAACTTCCGCGTGAGCACGCAATCGCTGACGATCGACGCCGGTGATCCCACCAATTTCTTCAACTCCGAGCCCGCGCCCAATGGTGGCCGCATCAACCTGGGTCACACCGGCAACACGATCCAGGCCACCACAAGTCCCGCTCAACTAGTGCAGCTGCTTTCACCGAACGGATTGGAAAAGCTGGAGCAGGGTCAGCCGGTCTCCATCAAGTGGCGCAGCGTCATCGCCGACCCGGGAGGCACCTACGCCGATTCCGTGGCGGCAACCAATCCGCTGGCTTACTACCGGTTGGGAGAGTTGAGCGGAACGACGGCCGTGGATTCCTCGGGTAATGGTCGCGACGGAGCCTACACCGGCACGGTGTTCCTGGGGCAGCCCGGCGCCATGCCGACCGAGGTCGATACCGGCGTGAAGTTTTTGGACGTGGTCAACTTCCAGACTGTCTTTGGCGGGGTCAGCGTGCCTGACAGTGCCGCGCTGCGGCCGGGCCAATTGACGCTGGAGGCCTGGATCAATCCCAACACGAACCTGACCAGCGGATCCATCATCACCAAGTCGACCACTAGCGGCCTGCAAGACGGTTACGGCTTGCAGTGGAATTCGTCGAATACGGGCGTGCAGTTTTACGTCAACAGTGCGTCGACCGCCAACAGCATTGAAGCTCCCGTGGTCAAGGGACAGTGGTCCCATGTCGTGGGCACCTTCGACGGAACCGCGCTCAAGGTCTACGTCAATGGCGTGCTGGTCACCACAAAGAACTACACGACGCCGATTACTCACAGCTTACAGCCGCTGGGGATCGCGCGCGGCGTCAACGGAAGTGGGTCGTGGCCGGGCCTGTTGGACGAAGTCGCGGTCTACGGATCCGCGCTGTCCGCGGCTCAGATCACCCAGCATTACAATCGGGGCGTCCGACCCGGTTATGGCTCGATCGCCATTGAGCTGTTGCAGCCGGGAAATCCCGTGCCGGTGCGCAGCATCGCGCCCGCCACGACTAACGACGGCGAGTTTACTTGGACGGTTCCGGCCGACCTGCCGGAAGGGACTTACCAGATTCGTGTCACTTCAGACCAGGGAGTGATGCCCAGCGACACCTCCGACGCCGGTTTCCTGATCGTCAACGGCGGCACGCACTACTATGTCAACGACGGTTCGACGTCCGGCGACGTCTTTACCACGGCCATCGGCAACAATGCCGCCAGCGGCAAGTCACCGAGTCAGCCCTTGGCCAGCCTGACGGCGCTGCTGTTTGCCTACGATCTGGAGCCGGGCGACGTGGTGCACGTCGACGCCGGCACGTACGTGCAGTTCAAGAACCTGCTCTTCGACGTGCAGGACAGCGGCGTCCGTGTCGAGGGGCCGGGCGCGATTGGTTCCAGCTCCGTGGCGCTTTTGAATCGCAACAACACCGTGAGCAACGCCAGCAGCGTCGTCGAATTTAATGGCGCCGACGACGTGACGCTCGACTACCTGTCATTCACCGGGGCGCGCACCGGCATCGCCGTCGGCCAATTGGTCGACAGCGACCGGATCACGATCTCGAACAGTGACATCTTCGGCAACGCCAGCGACGGGATTAACTTCGGGGCCAGCTTCCAGGCTTCGAGCGACAATGCCCTGATCGTGGGCAACCGGGTCCACGACAACGTCGGCATGGGCATCTTGATGTCCGGGCCCGCCGGCACGGTCGTCCGCGGCAATAAGGTCTATAGCAACGCTGGCAGCTACGGCATCAGCGTGGGCGTGCAGTCCGGTTCCACGGGCGCGGCGTCGCTCGTTGAGAACAACGACGTTTTTGGCAACAGCATCGGCATCAACGCCCTCGGGGGCGCCAATACGGTCCGGAATAATCAAGTCCATCACAATATTTCCGCTGGCATCATCGCCAATCAGTCCGGCGGCACGGTCGTCAGCGGCAACACCGTATATTCCAACCGCTCGTCGGCCAGCAGTTATGGCATCCAGCTCAGCCTCGGCGCGCGGGCAGTCGATAATCTGGTGTTCGATAACAGCATCGGAATCTACGCCGACGGCGCCAGCGCCATCGGCAATCGCGTCTACCAGAATCGCACGATCGGCATCGTCGCCCGCAACAGTAGCAGCATAATCGACGGCAACACGATCTATTCCAACCAGATCGGCGTCCAGGGAGAGTTTTTCGGGGGCTCTCTGCTCAACAACCTGATCTACGACAACTCGCAGACGGGCATCTGGTATCGCGACGGAAACGGCGCGCGGATCGTCAACAACACGGTCTACCAGACCACCGGCGGCGACGCGCTGAACGTCGACAACTCCACAAACAGCAATGTGCAAAATGCCGTCATCCGCAACAACATCTTCCGCGTTACGGGCGGCTACGCGTTGAACGTCTCGGCCGACAGCGAGATCGGCTTCTTGAGCGACTACAACGACTACGCCACTAGCGGCGGCGGCAAGCTGGTGCGGTGGGAAAACACGGACTTCAACACGCTGGCCGATTGGTTCTACGAAACCGGCTACGACGAGCACAGCCTCTCGGCCGACCCGCTGCTGACCAATCCGGCTGGGGCAGACGGTCTGCTGGGATACCAACAGGTAACGCTCGGCCCCGCGCAAATCTTGGACGACACGCAGGCCTCGCTAAGCAACGGTTGGACCGTCCAGACGACTCCCAGCGGGTACGGGGGCCGCTACATCTACACCTCGGGGTCGACCGGCACGGCGACCTACACTTTTAACAACCTGAACCCTGGCAGCACGTACCAGGTGGCGGTGAATTGGCCCAACAGCAGTCCCGGCAACGGAAAGGTGTATGTCTACGACGGTTCCAACCTTGTGTCCTTGCATTCGGTCACCGGCGGGACGCCGATCTACGATTTCACCGATCAGGGCTTTTCGTACGTCCGGCTAGGAACGTTCACGCTGGCATCCAACTCACTGCAAGTGCAGTTCGTGGCCAACGGATTCATGCAAGTCGACACCGTGCGACTCGTCGAAGTGCGCGCGGCGTCGACGGGAAGCGACGACAATTTCCGCGTCTCGCCAGGTTCGCCCACGATCGACGCCGGCTTTGAGCTGACCAACGAGGTCGGCCTGGAGCCGATGCCCAACGGCGGGCGGTACAACCTGGGACACACCGGCAATACGCCGCAGGCTACGACCAGCGCCGCGCAGTCCGTCCAAGTGATGTCGCCCAATGGCCTGGAGAAATTCGAACAGGGCCAGCAGGTCTCGCTCCGCTGGAGATCGTCCGGCATTCCTGAGCCGGGCGGCAAATATGCCGACATGGTCAAGGACGACGGCCCGGCCGCTTACTTCCGCTTAGGCGAACCGACTGGGCCCACGGCGTACGATTCGTCGGGCAATGGCCGCAACGGCACCTATTCTGTCAGCACCGGCGGCAGTACGCCCACCACGTTCAGCGTCCCTGGCGCCATGCCGGCCGAGAACGACACGGCGCTGTTGTTCAATGCGGTCACGGCGATCTCAGTGCCCGACTCGCCGGCGCTGCGCACCGCGCAGATCACGCTCGAGGCCTGGGTACTCAATCCGAACGGCGGAACCTTTACGGAAAGCATCATCAGCAAGACTTCGAGCGCTAATCTGAACGACGGCTACGGCTTGGTTTGGACGGGTCAGCAAGACCGGGTTCGCTTCTGGGTCAATAGCTACTCACCATTCAACACCACTGGCGTCGATGCCGTGATCCCGCGTAACCAGTGGACCCACGTGGTGGGCACCTACGACGGAACGGCGCTGCGGATCTATGTAAACGGCGTGCAGATCGCCAGCCGCAGCTTCACGACGCCGATCACTCAGAGCACGCAGCCGTTGAGCATCGGCACCACATCCACCATCAACAACTGGAAGGGCTCGCTGGACGAGGTGGCCATGTATGGCCGGGCAATCTCGGCCGCCGAGATAGCCGAGCACTATGCCCGCGGCACGCGGCCGGTGTTCGACAACGTGGCGATCGAGCTGCTTGAGCCTGGCAATCCGACACCGTTGGCGACGATCGCAGCGGCAACTTCCAACGACGGCGAATTCACCTGGAAGGTGCCGGCGAACTTGCCGGAAGGAAGCTATCTGGTCCGAGTTACGTCCGACCAGGGAGCGCATCCCAGCGATGTTTCGGACGTCGTGTTCCAGGTCGCCAACAGCGGCACCGAGTACTACGTGAACGATGCCGGCACAGACGGCGACGTGTTCACCACTGCCGTGGGCAACAATGCCGCCACCGGCAAGTCGCCCAACCAGCCGATGCGCACCCTGCGGGCACTCCTGAATGCCTACGACCTGGACGCGGGCGACGTGATCCACGTCGACGCCGGCACCTATCGCATGTACCGCAGCGTGTTTCTCGACGCGCAGGACTCGGGTGTGAGAATCGAAGGGCCGGGTGCCGTCTCGCAAGGCCAGGTCGTGCAATCGGTGGCCACGCTGAATCGCGGCAACACCAACCCGACGATCACCGTGTTCGACGCAACCGGGGCCGACGACGTCACGCTGGACCACCTGTCGATCACCGGCGCCAACACGGGCGTCAGCGTGCCCAGCGGCGTCAGCACCCAGCGGCTGACGATTTCCAACAGCGATGTCTTCGGTCACATCGGCTCGACCACCTCGTTCACGGCCAATTACGGCATCTTTATCGGTTTGGGCAATGAGGACTTCCACTTACTGAATAGCCGCGTGCACAACATCGTGGGCAACACCAACACGATCGGCGTCTACATGCGTAGCGCTCGCGGCGTGATCGATGGCAACGACGTGTTTGGCAATCCGGTCGGCATCCAGGTCGATGGCAACAGTTCGGGCCTGATAGCCAATCGCGCTACGGTCAGCAACAATACGGTCCACGACAACACCAGCGTGGGAATTCAAGGATCGAGCGACTCCATTACTTATTGGGATTTGTTCATCGGCAACACGGTCTACGGGCATACCGCCAACGGCGCGGCCGGCATCGTGGGGGTCATCAATGACCTGGTCAACAATGTTGTCTACAACAACTACGACGGCATCCGGTACAACAGAAGCGCCTCAAACAACATCCTGAACAACCGTGTCTTTCGCAACACCCACGTTGGTATCCTGGCTACCTCGAACAGCACCGTCTCGGGAAACCAGGTCTACTCGAACACCGTCGGCGTCCAGGCTGACAGCCTCGGTGGCGGGACCATCGCCAACAACGTGGTCTATTTCAACACCAACCAGGGAATCCTGATCCAAGGGTCTGGCGGCCCGCTGGTGGTCAACAACACGGTTTATCAGCAGGTGGGCGACGCGATTCGCTTGCAAAGCAGCGCCACCAGCGTCAGGCTGCGCAACAACATCGTCTGGATCGATTCGGGCACGGCGATCTACGTCGACACCAACAGCCAGTCGGGATTCACCAGCAACAGCAACCTGATTTATCAAGGACCTGATCCAAACGCCCATATCGGCCGCTGGGGGGGCGTCAACCGGCACACGCTGGGCGACTGGCAATTGGCATCGTCACAGGACGCCGCCAGCGTTTCGTCCGACCCGCTGTTTGTCGACCGCGACGGGTCCGACAACGTGTTGGGTTACCGCGCGGCGGACAACTACAACGGCGGCCTGGACGACAACTTCCATCTGCTCGGCGGTTCGCCGGCGGTCGACCGGGCAGACAGCAGCGTTGCTCCCACGCTTGACCGCGACGGAAATGCCCGGTCCGACGACCCCGGCACGCCGAACCTCGGCACTCCGCCGGCCCTGGCCTACGTCGACCTGGGCGCGCACGAGTACCTGGGCTCGTCTCTCGATACCACGCCGCCCACGGTGGTCTCCACGGTGGTCCGGCTGCTGGGTACGACCGGCAACCTGACCAACGACGTGCGGATCGTGTTCAGCGAACCGGTCGACCCGATCGACGCAGCCGCCGCCGGCAACTATGAGCTGCGCGAGGCGGGAGCAAACCTGACCTTCGGCGACAGCGACGACACGATCTACGCGCTCGTGCCACATTACACGCCCGGGTCGACCGTGGCGACGCTCGATATCGTGGTGACTGGCGGACTGCTGCCACAGGGCAACTACCGCCTGACGGTGCGCGGCAGCACCAGCATCCACGACCTGTCGGGACTGCGGCTGGACGGCGATTCAGACGGCCAACCCGGCGGCGACTACCTCAGAATCAATAGCCAACCGGCTCTCGGCGTTATTGCCGACCAGACGATCGACGAGGACCAGGAGCTAACTTTTACGGCGGTCGCGACGGATACGAACTCCGTCACGTACTCGCTGGGCGCGGGCGCACCGGCCGGCGCGGCCATCGACCCCGCGACCGGAGTGTTTTCGTGGACGCCCGGCGAGCTTGACGGGCCCGGCAGCTACCCGATCACCGTGATCGCCACCGACAACGGTTCGCCCGTGATGAGCGGCCAGCGGACGTTTATGGTCACGGTCCGTGACGTCAACAGTCCGCCTGTCATTTCGCCGATCACGGATCAGTCCGTCGACGAGCTGGCATTGCTGACCTTCGGTGTCGTGGCCAACGATCCCGACTCTCCGGCCAACGCCATCACTTACAGCCTGGGCCCCGGCGCGCCGGAGGGAGCCACTATCGACGCCGCGACCGGGCAGTTCCGCTGGACGCCGTCGGAGGCGCAGGGGCCGGGACTCTTCGACGTCACGATTATCGCCACCGACGACGGCACGCCCAACCAATCCGGTTCACTCGTCGTTCACATTGCCGTCAACGAGCTGAACGGACCACCGGTGCTGGGCAGCCTGGTTGATCGGACCATCAGGCAGCACGATTCGCTCTCCTTCCAGGCCACTGCCACCGATCCTGACCTGCCGGAAAACGGGCTCGTGTTCAGTCTCGACGCGGGCGCACCGAGCGGTGCGAGCATCGACCCGGCGACCGGTGTCTTCATCTGGACGCCCAGCGAAGACGACGCGCCTGGCGCTTACCCCATTACGATCCGCGTCGTCGACAACGGCACGCCCGGCCTGAGCGACTTCCAGACGATTTCGATAATCGTGACCGAGGGCAACCTGGCGCCGCTCTTGACCGAGATCGGCAACCAGGCCGTCACCGAAGGCGGGACGTTGACCTTCACCGCGACGGCGAGCGATCCCGATCTGCCGCCCAACGGCCTCACCTTCAGCCTCGACGCAGGGTCGCCGGCCGGCGCACACATCGACGCTGTGACCGGCCAGTTCACCTGGACTCCGACCGCGGCCCAGCTGCCTGGAGCCTATCCGATCACGGTCCGGGTCACCGACGACGGCACGCCCAACCTAAGCGACTTCGAAACGATCATCGTCACGGTCAACGACGCCGGCGTGGGTCTGGACACGGCCGACGCGGGGCCGGACCAGACGGCCAACGAGAGCGACCTGGTCACGCTCAACGGATCGTTCGTCGGTTCCAACCCGTCCGACGCGCCGACCTACCTATGGCAAGTCACCAGCAGCAACGGACAGGTGGTTGCCGACGGCCACGCGGCCGCGTTCAGCTTTACTCCGTCGGACAACGGCACGTACACGGCCACCTTTACGGTCACGACTCCGCTGGGTGTGGTCACATCCGACTCGGCGACGATCACGGTGGGCAACGCGCTGCCGACGACCGCGCTGTCCGGTCCTGGCAGCGGCGCCTATGGCGAGGAGTTGTCCTATACAATATTCGCCTCGGATCCATCCAGCGTCGACGAGGCCGAGGGCTTTGCTTACCGCATTCAGTGGGGCGATGGCACGCCCGACACCACCATTGCGCGGACCGCGGGCAATGCCACGGGCCTGGCAGCGCAGCACACTTTTGCTTCCGCCGGGTCGTTTTCGGTGCTGGTGACAAGCACCGACAAAGACGGCGGCGTCAGCCTGGTCTACACGCTGCCCGTGACCATCCAAAAGGCGCATCTACGCGTGACGGCGGACGACAAGACCAAGGTCTATGGCGAAGCAACTCCGGCGCTGACCTACCAGTTGACCGGATTCGTCAACGGCGAGACCTTGACCACCAGCGGCATCACCGGCTCGGCCGTGTTGGCGATTGCCGGGGGCGGCGTCAACGTGGGGCAATACGCCATTACGGTGGGTGTTGGCACGCTCGCCGCGTCCAACTACGACTTCCCGGCGGCCGAACTGGTCAGCGGCACGCTCGCGGTCACCCCGGCCGCACTGGTTATCCGGGCCGACGATCAGACCATGATGTACGGCGCGCCGTTGCCGATTTTAACGGCCAGTTACGAGGGCCTGGTCAATGGCGACTTGCCAACAAGCCTGTCCGTGCCGCCGACCCTGGCGACCGCGGCCACCAGCGACAGCCCGCCGGGCAGCTACGAGATTACCGCCGCCGGAGCCGTCTCGACAAACTATGCGATCAGCTACGCCTCTGGAACACTTGACGTCGCGGCCGCCACGGTCGCGGGCCGTCATCTGTTTTACGACGACTCGGTCTATGACGGCGGAATCGCCGGGATCAACAGCAGCGACGACCTGGCGATCGCCCCCGACAAGTCGGCCTATCTGCCAGGCAGCGGGCTGGCAACGTTTGCCAGCGTGTCCAGCTACATGCGCGGGATCAATGGCATCATGGTCGACCTGTTCGGATCCCATCCGAACGTCACGGCGGCCGATTTTGTGTTTCGCCTGGGCAACGACAACTCGCCGGAAGACTGGACCGATGCTCCCGCGCCGACGGGCCTGGTCGTGCGACCGGGCGCGGGCGCCGGCGGGGCCGATCGAATCGAGATTACCTGGGCCGCGGCCGAAATGCGGAACACCTGGCTACAGGTCGAGGTATTGTCTAATCCGAACACCGGCCTGGCCGCCAGCGACATTTTCTACTGGGGCAACCGCGTCGGGGATACGGGCCTTCGATCACCTGACGCATACTTTCTCACATCCGCCGCCGACAAGACGCAGGTCACAAACGCGTCCGTCAGCGAGGCTGGAATTACTAACACTCGCGACTTCAATCGCGATGGACTCATCTCCGCGGCCGACGCCACGATCGTATTGAGCAACACTGGTACGACCGTGCGTTTGGATATCGGAGGGGTCGTGCTGGGTGGCAGCGCGGGCGATCGCGGCTTAGCGAGCGCCTTGGCCGTGAGCTACGTCGGGGCGTTTACCAGCCTGGCCGAACCGTCGCCGGTCGTGCCTGGCGGAAACAGTAGTTTTGTCGGTCAATCTGCCACGCTCGCCAGAGAGGCAGCGATGCACGTCGTCGCCCCACCACGGGCCGAGCGCCTGTCAGCACTGACGGACGTCGACGCCGTCATCGAATCGCTCGACCTCGACGAAGAGCTGCTCGCAGAGGTTTCGGCCGGATGGAATCGATAGCGCGGGGGCCGATTAATCGCCCTGGTTGACAAGCCTCAGCGCGCCAGCGGCTTGGCAGGTGGCTGTGAAGGACGACTTGCGTCGCCGTCTTGGGATCGCATCCGTGCGATCGCGCAGCCCGTTGAATACTTCAACGGGCTGCTAGCGTGTTCCAGGAAGACTCAACGCATGTGCGAACTGGTCCCAGTTGACCTGGCAGAGCAGGAAAGCCCGGGGTTGATCCTTGTCGCTTTTGCGTTGCCCTTTCACGGCAACGATCGTCGCGCGAATTCGCCGGAATTCCGCCGGACTCCAAGAGTCCTCCCCAGGATTCAAATGCAGAGGCGAAGCATTGGTAGCCCTGCCCGGCGCGTACAGAATGGCACAGTTGGTCGCCTGATCGTAGAGCTGCACGTACCGATTGTTCTCGGTGGTGAGCTCCCGGAATCCGTGGTCGACCAATGCGTTGTAGACGGTTTCATGGTTCCAGTTTCCTTCGCTCATGCGGCCATTGTAGCAAATGTGGTGCGGCGCAAGGAAAATAGTGGGCCGCAGGTGCCGAGGTCCCGCGGCCGCGCTTTAGCAATCCAGCGGGTCGGATTCGAAAAGCTAAACCAACCAGTCGAAGAAACGGCTTGACCGCGTGGCGCCGTACACACGAGGTCGCCACAACCAATAAGCGCGGGCCATTCGGTCGGTCCGTTGCCGTGGCTGGTAAGAATGCTCAGCCATCACTTCGCTGGGACACTAAAAGAAGGTATATGCAACCTCTGTGAGGTGGCCGCACCGGCGATGTCATGCAGGAACGCGGCGTCAGCCGCACCTCTTTGGTTTTCTCGGGCTTGGGCATTCGCTCGTTTCTCGACGGAGAGTCGCTTCGCAATTTTCAGGCGACGGTCCAGGTCTGTCTCTTTAACCTGCAATTTGATTGTCTTCTCGTTCTCAAAAAACTCTTCTTCTAGCGACTTGAGCCGATTCAGTAGTTTCCGTGCAACGGGGTCCTTGTCCGCGTCCACAACTGAGCGGAACTCAGCTTTAACTTTACCCTCGGCGACGACTCGCAGGCACTTCAGTCTGTCGAGTTCGTATTCCATCAGCATCACAGGCTCGCCACTATCAAAGTAACACATAAACCCATGGCGTTTACCCATCCGATACTGGCCGAACAGCACGGGGTTTCCACTACTGTCCCAGGATTTAAGAACGCCGTGCCGACTCCCTTCGAAGTAGGTCGCGTATAGCATCAGTGCATCGTTCTCGTGCCGACCCATCACGACACCGTGGAGTCGACCGCGTTGCTGATTGACGGCCGCGTACGGTTTGCCGTCGGCATATCGGACCACGACCAAAGACGGGTCCTCCCGATTAAAGTTGCCGTTGAGCATGGGGCCAGAATCGAAGAAGTTAACTGGGAAAACGTGCCCGGACGGGAACGGGTCGTTGATGTTAATGCTCGGCAGCGTCTCATTCTCACTAGCCAGTTTTTGCTGAGGATCTTGAGGTGCCGGTTCGGTGGTGTGAGGCTTTGGCGGTCCCGAATCGGGAGACCGAGATTTGTCTGGCACATCGCTCGGGACTTCTGTCAGACCCGTTGTGCCCTCGTCGCGGGCTGGCGCGGCATCATCGTCATTGTCATCCGATGCGGTCGGCAAACTCTGAAAGCTTGGTGAGACTTCGAGGTCGGCATCGTCCAAAAGTTGTCGAATATCGAGGACACCGATGGCGAAATTAAGACTCTCAGCGTTTGTTTTTTTCCACGTGTTCAGGCCGAGCAGCTGCCCGTCCATGTTTACGAGCGGTCCACCGCTGCTGCCGTGCGAGATTGCAGCAGTGTGCTGGATCCATTTTGTCTCTAAGTCATACCCGAGCCTGTCAAATTCATCCTGCTCCATCAAATCACGAACTTGTTGACCGGCTCGAAACCCCGATACGATGCCGCCGGAGACTGAGAAATCCAGTTTGGCAGGATTTCCGATGGCGGCAACTTCTTCGCCTAAGTCGGGCATTTCTCGTGCGAATTTTATTGCCCGAGGATGCTTGAGCGGTGCAATAGCTAGTAGCGCCAGGTCTCGGCTGGCATTAGTGGCGACAAACCCCAGAACTTTGAGCCTCTCACCAGAATGGAGTCTGACCACCGCGGCTTTGATGCCAGCTACGACGTGGTAGTTGGTCAGGACGAGCCCTTCGTCATCGACGATTACGCCGCTCCCATACTTGCGAGTGTTGGTGTCAATCCGCACGACAGACGGCTGAACTTTTTTGAACACTTCGACAAAGTTGCGTTTGGCCGGCTCGCGTGGTGGTCCTGATTGAGCACTCACCAGGATCATTAGCAAGGCGAGTCCAGCGACTGCGGCAAACAGTCCAATTGCCATGCCGTTAGACCGCTTTCGTCTCCGGCTCACCCCCAACAACGAGACGCTTGCAGGAAATTGCGGCAGTCCCCGAAAATCGGTGCTATCCGGCGGCGAAGCGACGAGTCGATCCCGAAGGTGTGGCGCTGGTCCTGCCTGGACGGAGAGAGCCACCATTGGCTGCCTCGGTGGTGGCGCCAAGTCTGGGACCAGCTCGCGACCAATCTCTCGAAGTTTGCGGTCGTAGTCGCGCTTGTAGTCCAACGTCAGCAAGCAGACTCGGGCAGCTGAGATTTGATTGAGCAGCGTCTGAGAGACAACCCGATGCGGGCCATTCTGAAACGTTTTTACGTGCGCCATCTGCCGGTCGGCGGCATTGCAGATGACGTTGCTGTCGGCCTCGAAGGTCTTCAGGCCAAGCAGTCGGTAATGGTCTGGGGGCTGGTCCTCGGGTGGAATTCCGAGCCAGTAGTAGAGGTAGTCAAACGTCTCAGACGTGGCCGTCGGCTTACCCCAGTAGCTCCCCTCGCTTGGAGAAGGGTCATAGTACCAATGGCAATTTGGAGCGTCAAACTCGTTAACCCGCAAGCCGTTTGAACACCGCTATTTCTAGACGGATTTCACCCGCAATCAGGCGCCGTCGAGCAGAAAGCAGACTGCGAATTCCCAGCAGACGGCCAAAAGCACTACGTGCGAGTCACTGTTGAGCAACTCAACAGGGCCGCGAGCCAACTGGCAACTACGGCGATGTAGAATCCGGTACGGTCAGCGCGTGGATCTCGCTGCAAGCCGAAACACAGTTCGTCGGTTTTTCCGCAGAAAGCAGCGCCGCGCGAGAAGATGCGACGCAAACAGTGCTCCCTGATGGACTTGAACCGAAGTCTGCAACCCCTTGCAGCAACAACAACTTAGGGCAATTACGAGATTCCGGCGCTGCAGAATCCGGTGCAGTTCCGCTCGATTCAGGTGCAATCGATGTCGCCCTGGCCTTGGTCGTAGACTCATGGCCGATGCTCGCGGCAGAAGCAAAGGCACAGGTCCTATTACTTGTCCGGGCATTCGTTGGACAGCCGGAGTCATGCTGACGGCCCTAAAGAATGCTGGCCTGAAATCGCGTCGCCAGCGGCTCGATTCGGAGGACTGCCCGTCCTTTTTATCCCTACCCGTAATAGGTCAATCTGGGATGGCTGGCACAGTCCAGGTAGTCTAGGTGTTCGCCGGTGATCCAGCCGGGCGAGGGTCTGACGAACGGGTATGACTACCCCTCCTAGTCCTGCGGTTAGGGGTGGGTGTCATCGGGCAGCCTCGCAGCCTTTCTCTTTCCGAGTTCCTTGACGAGCACAAGACTCCAAAGGGCGCCCAATACCATCATCATCAGTGTGGGAATTAACCTCATTGCGCATCGCCTTGATATTGAGGACGTGGTCGTTCATTCCGGCATTGTAGCAGGGGGCTCAGCCTTGCCGCCAAACCACTTCAACAAAAGCGCGTCCAGCTCTTGGCGAAGAGGCTCTGCTACGGCCTCGCTTACTTCCCGCGGCACTTCCTCGCTTGAACTGCGCCGGATGTGGTCAAGTTCGACCTCGATCTCCGCCATGCGAAGCATTGCCGCGCTATATCCGATATTGCGCCGATGTTTCATTCGTCGCCCCACATGCTCTTCTTGAGATTGGCTAGTTCGCGGCGCAGGGGCCCGGCGGCCGCCTCCCGCTTCTCGAATGACACGCCGTCGTTGCCGCTCAGGCGGATAATAGCCAGCTTGGCTTCAATCTTGGCCATGCGGTTCATAGTCGTGCCGGGACCAACTTTGATTCGCCGTGCCATGCGGTACCAGGAGTGCCAGGTTTGTGGATCGGAGCGACTGTGACGGCTTTGCAAACAGCCTAGGCTAATCGCTACTCCCGAGCTGTCAATTGCGGCCTAGGGTTAAGTAGGCACAGAATCGACCTTGGGAAGTCGACGGTGGGTGCTGGGCGGCCAGGCGATTGATGCTCCCGTCGCGGCCGCCCTTTTTTATTGCTGCACCGGTGGACTGGCGCCGGGCATTTCGCACATGACTAGCCGCCGGGAAACGATCGTCGCCGCCGTGATGGCGCTGGTTGCCATTGCCTCTCTCTCCGTCGGGTTCTTCGTCGCACTAGCGCGCTAGTCCCGCCGTCCGGTAGTAGTCCTTGGCGTGTCGCATGAATGCCGCAGTCAGCTCAACCACGGTCAGGTCGTTGGCCTGCACCTGCGGGATGCTTCCGCCGTGCGCTGACCATTCCGCGATGACCCGCTTGTACTCAGCGATGCTGGCGGCGGTGTTGTGCTTGCCCAAGTAGATGTCGCGGCCGCCTACAGTGACGACGGTTTGACCGCTGGGCTTGTGGCGTCGGTAAGAGGGGACGCGATGAGGTGTGTTCGACATTGTGCGGAACTCCTGTTTGGGTCCGAATCCGGTAGTCTACCGGTATCTCGGAGTCATTCAGGCCGCACTGCCGAACGTCGGCAGGTAACGTAACTATGCGTTTCGGC
>Ga0163144_10000147_pt1 | contig 159532 bp, 129 predicted proteins | sample OliLak19BULKMAT1_FD_123175 | JGI IMG/M metagenome (GOLD analysis project Ga0163144, IMG submission 123175) | Freshwater microbial mat bacterial communities from Lake Vanda, McMurdo Dry Valleys, Antarctica - Oligotrophic Lake LV.19.BULKMAT1 | ecosystem: Environmental > Aquatic > Freshwater >...
AACAGCATCCTGCTAGGCGCACCGCATTTTCTCGCGGCGCTGGCGCGCCAATTTTGCGCGAAAACACGGTGCTTGAGCTTTTGCTTCAGGGGGCCGTTGGCCCCCCAAACCCCCCGCAGGCTGCTTTTTCAGCAGCCTGCCAGGGGCGGGGACGGGCTCGGGATGCGACCGACGCGACGTGCGGAGCACGGAAGCGCCGAGCGCTCAACGGTGACCACCTCGCGCACGCAGACGTCCTCGGTGAATCGGCTGACCCCTCACCCCTTCCGCCTTCACAGCCCCTTGCGGTCGTCCTGCTGCTGATGGTGGAGCTGCCGCCGATTGCGCGCGAAGCGCAGGGTCGAGGGGCGCAGATCCAGGCTCAGCGTGTCGACGACGATGCTGCCGGCCTTGCCGTAGGGCGTGGGGAAGCCCATCCACAGCCACTGGCCGTCGTCCTTGCGAAAGCGCCACGACGGCACCTTCTCCTTGGCGAACTCCTCCTCGGTCAGGCCGACCAGGTAGTCCTGGCTGTAGGGATCCTTGCACTGCATCACCAACCAGTGCAGGGCATGACCGCCCGTCTTCGGCGTAAATGAAATGCGGTGGGTGGCTTGCCAGGGCATGAGCGGGGAAGTATGCGCCACACTGTCGAGCCTGGCAAGGTCGTCATGGTCGCTACCCCTTCCGGGCCCCCAGGCGGATGCCAATGGCGCGCCACTGGTCCCTGACCAGCAAGGGGTTGAGGCTTCGTTACTGCTCAGGGGCTTCGCCCCCGCGGCCCTGCGGGCCTGCCCCCACGGGCTTGGTCGTGGGTCGGGATCGTCGGCTTCGCCTCCTCACCCGTGGGCGGATGGCTTCGCCATCGTATCCGCCCACCGGCACTCGGCGCCCGCCCCATCGCGAAGCGACGGGGCCCCAGGCCTGAGCAGTGACGAGCCTTTTCACCGATGGCCGCGGACTGGCCCCTGCCCAGACCCGCCGCCCGACCTATAACGCTGCCCGCCCCGCGCCCGACCGCGCCGGGGAAGGACCGCCATGGATGCCCGAGCCTTCCTCCGCGACCTCCACGACGAGGTCGCCAACAACGCCGGCCTCGGGCACTCGCTGCTCGGACGCATGGACGTCGATCCCAAGACCCGCGACGATTTCCGCATCTTCAGCGGTCAGCACTACCCGCTGGTCGGCACTTTCACCCGCTACCTCGAACTGCTGCTGCTGAACGCGCCGTCGAGCGCGGCCAAGATCTGGCTGGCCAAGGTGCTGGTCGACGAATACGGCGAACGCTCGTCGGGTGCTGACCACGCCGCCCACTACCGGGTGTTCATGAAAGCCTGCGGCTGGCCCGACAGCGACCTCGATACGGTGGCGCTGCATCCCGCCGTCACTGGCTTCATCGCCGAGCATCTGCAGATGTGCACCGAGCAGCCCTTCCTGGTCGGTCTCGGCGCCGTCGGCCCCGGCCACGAGTGGGCCATCCCGACGATGTTCGAGAACATCCTCAAGGGCCTGCGTCAGGCCGGCTTCGCCGAGTCCGAGATCGAGTACTTCACCCTGCACACCCTCCAGGACATCGACCACGCCGCCTGGCTGGAGGAGGCGCTGGCCACCTTCGCCGACACCGCCGAGGCGCAGGAGCAGATCCGTCGCGGCTGCCTGCTCAGCTTGGCCGCGCGCGAGCGGCTGTGGTGGGGCATCGCCGACAAGGTCAACGCCGGCCGCATGCGCTCCCGCCTGCCCTGGGCCACCAGCGCCACCGCCGGCAGCGAGCACGCCGAACTGACGCTGCGTGAGTTCCGTGCCGGCATCCACGTGCGTTGTTCGATTCCGGAGATCGCACGTAGCGAAGCCACGCCCCGCTGAGCGCAGCCGCTTCGCAGTGCCGCCGTCTTCATCCCAGGCGGCGTCGGCAGCACACGGCCAGTGCCTGCGCAGGTCGCACGGGTTCCGGCTGTCGTCATCAGCTGCGGGCCACCACCGTCCGACTGATCGCCCGCCGCCTGGAAGGGCGGCGTCACAGCCCAGCGCGCTAACCACGTATCGCAGCGGGCTGCACGTTTCTGCAAACGCCACCGCGGGACCGGTGTGGCCGGTCCCGCGGTGGTTTCTCAGGTGCGTGAAGCGATCAGCGCGTGGGCTCGAATCGCAGATGGGCCGCTCAGTCGAAGCTGCACTTCCAGATCACCGCGGCCTGGAAGGCGGTGAACGGCCCGAAGCGGGTGCCATCGACGGTGACGAAGATGGTGTTGAAGGCGGGCCGATCGATGAGCACGGTGTGGGTGACGCCGGCCTGGGTGAAGACGCCGGTCCAGTTGGCGACCACATCGTGGCTGAAGCTGAACGCCCCAGCGGTCACCGCCAGCCGGGTGGTGACGCGGCGGTTGCCGGTGATCGCCGCCGTGGTGGTGACTCCGGCATCGAGCACGCTGGCGTTGAAGCCGGTGGTGCCGAGTTGTCCGGAGATGGTGATGCTCCAGTCGTTGGTGAGGGTGTTGCGCGTCCAATCGATGTCGGCGGCGAACTGGTAGTTTGATCCGGCGTTGACCGTGGCGACGGCACCGGTGACCGGGTTGCGGAAGGTGCTGGCGCTGAGAAACGTCACCGTGACGTCGTAGCCGGCGTTGCCGTTGTTGCCGACCGGCTGGCTGACCACCGCGCTGCCGTTGAACACCACCTGGATGCTGCCGCTGGCGTTGGGGTAGAGGTCCTGGCCGCCGACGCTGGTGTCGAGGTTGACGGTGAGCGTGCCGCTATTGGCGAAGGTGAAGTTGGTCGCGGCCGCCTGTCCACCACCGCCACCGCCGTCGTCATCGGTGGAGACGGTCTGGCCGGTGCCGGACTTGATGATCGCGTCGAGGGCGGCCTTGCTCGAGATGGCGATGGCATCGACTGGCGCGGCAGCCTTCTGCACGGTCGCGCTCTGGACGGTATCGGGCTGGGAGACGCTGCCGCCGACGGCGGTGTCTCCACTGCCGCAACCGGCGAGGGCGACCAGGCCGGCAAGGGTGGTGACGTAGGTGGTCCAACGCAGGGCAGGGGGCATGTGAATTCCTTGGCGGGTTGGTGAGGAGTCGTTGCCGTCGCGGTGGCGAAAGCCACTCAGTCGATGGCAGGCAGAGGTACCGGTCGACGCGGAAGCGGTTACAGACCGGCGTCCAAGGTTGCCGGCTGGCGGGTTGCGAAGTGCACGATCGTGCGGCTCCGCAGGCATTTCTCAGGTCGCTCTCAGCCGACAGCGCACGCGCACGCGTCGCTCTCCGCTCTCACCGTCAACGCGGCTGACGGCTGGCGGCTCACACGGATTTCCACCGCTCCCCTCCGCCCCGTCCCCTTGCATCGCCTGCCGCGCCGCGTCCGATCCGCCGCCATGACCACCGGCGTGCTCGTCCTCGGTTTCGGCGGACCCACTCCCGGCTGCTGCCGACGGCGCGAGACCTGCCCGCAGACGCCGGCCTGCGAAGCCGAATGCTTTGTCGCCGGCATCCTCGGCGACAACCCGGCACGGAAGCGGCGCGTCGACGAGGTCGCTGGCCACTACCACCACCTCGGCGGCTTCAGCCCCTACAACCGGCTGACCGCCGCCCAGGCCGACGCCCTGGCCGCCGAGCTGGCGCGACGCGGCCAGGCGCTGCCGGTGGCCTGCGGTTTCCGCCACTGGACGCCGTGGACCATCGACGGTCTGCGCGAACTCGCCGCCCGCGGCTGCGACGAGGTGGTGCTGCTGGTGGCGGCGCCGCACCAGTCGTCGGTGAGTTGGGACTGGTACCTCAAGCACGCCGCCGAGGCCGCCGAGAAGCTCGGCAGCGCCGCGCCGAAGCTGGTCGGCGTGGTCGAACCGTGGTGGCGCAGCGACGGTTTCGTCGCCGCCTTGTGCGGACGGATCACAGAAGCAGTGGCGGGCTGGGTGCCCGGCCGCTTCGCCGCCGCCGAACTCATCTTCACGGCCCACGCGGTGCCGGCGCCGGTGGCGCAGACCTCGCAGTACTGCCAGCAGTTCGCCGAGAGTGCCGCCCTCGCCGCCGCCGCCTGCGGCCATCCCCGCCACACCGTCGCCTACCAGTCGGCGCCCGAGGACAGCCGGGTGGCGTGGACCGGGCCGGACATCGTGCCGGTGATCGAGGCCGCGCATGCCGCCGGCGTGCGCGACGTGGTGGCGATATCCGCCGGCTTCCTGGTCGACCACACCGAGGTGCTCTACGATCTCGACGTGGTCGCCGCCGATCGCGCGCGCGAACTCGGCATCGGCTTCCTGCGCGCGCCCTGCGTGCACGACCATCCCGCTTTCATCAACGCCCTCGCCGATGGGGTCGAACGCGCCCTTGCCGGCGCCGCCGCCCGGCGCTGATGCCGGACGCGGACCGCCCCTGGCAGTACGTCTCTGCCGCTGACTGGCTGGAACGCCTCGACCAGTTCGCGGCCAAGGCCGCCATCGACCAGGGTCTCGCCACCAGCCGGACCATCGCAGCCGCCAACGCGGCCGACGGCCGCGCCCAGGTCGCCGACGTCACCGAGGGCGCCTTCGACCAGCTCAACCGCCTGGTCGCCCAGAGCCCGATGCGCGAACGCTGGGCCTGCGCCAAGGGCTGTTCGTGGTGCTGCCACCAGTACGTCTCGGTTTCTGCCCCGGAGGCGATCGCTCTCGCTGACGCCGTGCGCGAGGCCTTCCCGCCGGAATGGCTCGACCACCTGCGCGGCATGCTCGCAGAGCGCAGCGCGCGCATCGCCACGTTGTTCCCCGACGGCACCTACCATGACGCCCGGTTGCCTTGCGTCTTCCTCACCGCCGAGGGCGCCTGCGGCATCCACGCCTGGCGGCCGCTGATGTGCCGCGGCTATCTCTCGATCGACGTCGTCGGGTGCCAGGACATCTACCAGGGCAAGCCGGCAGCCAAGCCGCCCTTCGACCGCTTCGCGCATCGCGCCGGCAACGCCGTGCTCGCCGGCGTGCGCGCGGGCAGCGCGTCGCACGACCGCGACGACGGCGCCTTCGAACTGCACGGGGCGCTGCTGCGCGCGCTGGAAACGCCGGACGCAGCCGAGCGTTGGCGCCGGGGTGAACGGGTGTTCGTGGGCTGCCGGGCGCTGGGGTGAGGAAAAGCTGATGGCTGGATTCGCGTTGTCCTGGTACGCGGTCGCGTCCCGGAGGGACGCTGCGACAGTAGCCCGCCACTTCAGTGGCGGGGCTCGTCGAACGTCAGGGATGAGTTCCGTAGGGACGGCTGAAGCCGCCCAGGACGATCCGATCGTCCTTACGGGACTCACCTCACCGGGTGGGCACGAATCGCGGACGGACGCGCCTTGCCCCGGGTTGGGAAACCGTCGCGGGAACCGCTCTCGCAAGTCGCCGACGACGGCGACCGTGCCGGACGACCGGCACGTCCGGCGCGACCGCGCCGGATTGCTGCCGCTTGATGCGCGTCGCGCGGTCGGCCGGGCGGGGGTGTCCCCCCGCACCCCCCGAGGCTGGGTCGAACCCGCTTGCGCGCGTCGGGGGATTCGTGCCCAGCCTCTCACTCCGGCAACGGCGCGAACAGTGCCGCGATGTCCTCTGCGCTAAGCGCGCCGCCGGCCTGGCCGTCGTCGCCGTAGACGCCGGCGGCGAGGGCGCGCTTGCGCTCCTGCAGGCCGCGGATGCGCTCTTCGACGGTGCCGCTGCACACCAGGCGGTAGACGAACACCGGCTTGTCCTGGCCGATGCGGTGGGCGCGATCGGTGGCCTGCTCCTCGGCGGCGGGGTTCCACCACGGGTCGTAGTGGATGACGGTGTCGGCGGCGGTCAGGGTCAGGCCGACGCCGCCGGCCTTGAGGCTGAGCAGGAACAGCGGCACCTCGCCGCGCTGGAAGCGCTCGATCAGCGGTTGGCGCTTGGCCGTCGAACCGTCCAGGCGCAGCCATTCAATGCCCAACGGCTTGACCACGTCCTCTTCGATGCGGTCGAGCATGGTGGTGAACTGCGAGAACAGCAGCACGCGACGGCCGTCCTCGATCAGCGCCGGCAGCAGGTCGGCGAGGGCTTCGAGCTTGGCGGAGGGCCCGGCCTTGGCGCCGGCCGTGCCTTTGACCAGCCGCGGGTCGCAGCACACCTGGCGAAGCTTCAGCAGGGCGGCGAGCACCTCGATCTGGCTGCGCTTGAGGCCCTTGGCTTCGATCGCCTTGCGCACCTCGGCGTCCATGGCCAGGCGGATCGACTCGTAGAGCACGCGCTGACCGGGATTGAGATCGACGGCGATGACGCTTTCCGTCTTGGCCGGCAGGTCCTTGGCGACCGCCTCCTTGGTGCGGCGCAGCATCACCGGGGCCAGCCGGCGGCGCAGCAGGTCCTGGCGGGCACGGTCGCCGTCCTTCTCGATCGGCCGGCGGAAGACGCGCTCAAAGGTCTTGCCGGCACCGAGCAGTCCCGGCGCCAGCCACGAGATCAGCGCGTACAGCTCGCCGAGATGGTTCTCGACCGGTGTACCGGTCAGGCACAAGCGGTGACGGCTGTCGAGGCCGCGCACCGCGTCGCCGGCCTTGGCGGTGATGTTCTTCAGCGCCTGCGCCTCGTCGCACACCACCAGGTGCAGCGGGATGCCGGCGAGCAGGTCGCGGTCGCGCAGCAGGGTGCCATAGCTGGTGATCAGCACGTGGTGGCCGGCGATGGCGGCGGGGTCGCGCTCACGCGTCAGCCCATGCAGCACCAGCACGCGCAGCGTCGGTGCGAAGCGTTCCAGTTCGCGCGCCCAGGTGCCGACCACGCTGGCCGGGCACACCACCAGCGCCGGACGGTCGAGACGGCCGGCGTCCTGTTCGACCAGGAGGTGGGCGATGGTCTGCACCGTCTTGCCCAGACCCATGTCATCAGCGAGCAGTCCGCCGAGCCCGAGAGCGCGCAGGTGCTGGAGCCAGGCCAGGCCATCGCGCTGGTACGGCCGCAGTTCGGCCTTCAGTCCGGCCGGTGGCGCCACCGGCGGCGGGGTCGCCGCGGCCTGCAGTTGCTCAGCCAGGCCGCGCAGCTTGGCGCCGCCCAGCCAGCGCGGCGACAACGCGTCGCATTCCAGCGCCAGCAGCGCCTGCGCCGCCTCGACGCGCAGGCCGCCACCAGGACCAGGCGGCACGTCGAAGAGTTCGATGAGGTGGTCGTGGATGCGCAGCAGGTGATCGAGCGCCACCCGCAGCAGGCGGCCGTCGGGCAGCGCCATGAGCACGTGCTGCTCATCGTCGATCGGCCGCGGCAACGCCGTGATCGCCGCGCGCCCGCCAGCGATCAGACCGGCGAGCAGCGGTGCCAGTTCGATGCGTTCATCGCCGACTTGGATGCCGAGGTGCAGCTCGAACCAGTCCTGTTTGCCACCTGTCGCCGCAGCGTCGCCCTCGTCGACGCGCGCAAACCATTCGCCGGCGTCGACGATGCGCGGCACCGCGGTGGCATCGCCGGCGACCTTCCAGCCGGCGGCGACCAGCGCGGCCAGCGCCGGGCGCGGCAGAACGAAGGGCAGCAGCTCCTTGATGCGGGCGCCGGCATTGGCGGCGTCGAGGCTGGGGCGATGCGCCCACGCTGGCAGGCGCTTGGCCTCCTTCGGCAGCTTGGCCTCCAGCCGAGGCCGTTCAGCCAGCGGCACGAAGCCGGCGCGGACCAGCGCCGCCAGGCAGGCCTGCTCGGCGGCGAGATCGCGCACCAGCACTTCGGCGCCGATGCGCAGCAGCGCCGACCCACCGGGCGGCACCGCGCCCTGGGGATAGCGGAACCACACCAGCGCCACCTCGCCATCGACGCTGGGCTTGGGCCAGCCGTAGCCCCACTGATCCACCACCGGGACGTTCATCACCGTCAACCACGGCTCCGGGCGGGTCACCGTCGGCTGCACCGGCAGCGGCAGCCCGGGCAGCAGCCGGGCCAGCGCCGGCGCCGCCGCGGCCAGGGCGCCGGTGTCGAGCGTCGGCATGCGGACGATGGCCGCGAGCACTGCCGCCGGCAGATCGATGCGCGCGGTGCCGATGACGCCGGCGCGCCGGTAGCGTGGCGGATCGACCGGCAGCACCTGCCAGTGCCGACCGTCATCGGCGTGCACTTCGAGGCGATGGCCGCCGTCCTCATCGACCCACGCCGCTGCCCCACCCACCGCCTCGCCGCTGACCAGGGCGGCGGTGCCGACGTCGTTCCAGAAGGCGCGGTTGGTGGCGATCAGACGATCGAGGACCAGGCCGCCGCCGATCAGCCCGGACAACCGGGCGTGCCGCGCATAGGCGCCGCCAGCGTTGGCCAGCACCTGGATGAGCGCGAGATCGGCGCTGCTGGCCACCGCCGGCGGCTGGCGGATGAGGTGGTCGATGCCGTGGTCGTAGCGCTTGATGATGCCGAAGGCCTTGAGCTTGCGTCGGCCGAGCAGCACGGTCTCGACCACCAGCGAGCGGCCATCCGGTGTCGGGGCGATGATCCAGCCGAGGTGGTGATCAGCCGGCGGCGCTGCACCGACCTGGCCATGGATCCACCCCAGCCACTCCGACACCGCGCGCTCCTCCGGCGCCTCGACCCGGTGGACATCGATGAGATCGCTGGGCAGGGCGACCTCCGCCTGGGTCGGCTCGGTCGGCTCGGTCGGCTCGGTCGGCTGGTCGTCGGCGGTCGTCCCCGCGGTGGCGTCCACCGCGAGCTCCGCAGCCGCGTCGACCACCGTCGTGGCCGCCACCCTGGGCAGGACCACCGGCAGACCACGTTGCCGGCTGTACTGCGCGATCGCCGCCGCCAGATGCTTGCAGTACCCGCCGAGGGGACACGAGCAGCGGCCCTGGACGTCGCCGAGGAAGAGACCCTCGCGACGTTCCTCGACCTCGACCAGCGTCACCGCCACCCGATAGCGTTTACTGCCGCGCACCACCGCGATCAGGTCGCTGTCATCCATCACGTCGACGCTCAGCACCCGTCCATCGCGCTGATAGGCCAGACCGCGCGCCAAGGTGACGTCGTCGAAGAAATCGCGCCACGGCCGCGGCCCACCCATCGCCATGGCGCGGGAGGCTGACCACCCACCGGCGCAGGCAAGCGGCAGCCAGCGCCCGGATCAGCGGTTCGGGCCTGCCCACATCGACATCGCCGCGCACGGGGTGCGGCCGGACGGTCCACCGTCTACGCGATTGACTGCATGCCGGGTCTCCTACCCTTCCGCGCACCGCACTGGGGTGTCGTCTAACGGTAGGACTGCAGACTCTGACTCTGCCTGTCGGGGTTCGAATCCCTGCACCCCAACTTTGAAGCATGGCCGACCATGTCCGAACCATTCGGTGTGGTCGGCCTTTTCATTTTTGGTGCTTGGGACCCATCAGTGCATCGATCGGTCCCCAGAACATCAAGCAGTAGCGGCCAGGTTCTCACTCAGCACGCGCGGGTGCCGGGCTGCAATTCGGATCAACGCCAAGGCTGGGCCGTCTGGACTGCGGCGGTCCTGCTCCCAGTTGCGCAAGGTGTGGACGCTGATGCCCAAGGCCTGGGCGAAGGCTTCCTGGGTCAAGCCAGCGAACCGGCGCAAGGCGACGATGTCGCTGCCGTCTTTGATCTCCCCTTTGATGAGGCGTGCTCGGACACTGTGACGGATGCTGCGGGCGAAGTCGGCCGCAGTCAGTTGGCGGTTGCTCATAGGTGCTTTCCAAGGTGCTGGCGGTAGAGGGTGATTTCCGCCCGGGTCGCTTTGCGGGCGCTGATGATGCGGACGGTGTCCTCGTGGCGTTCGGTGAAAATCACCATCACCACGCCGCGTTTGACCGGACCGATGGCGATGTAGCGCTCGTCGTCATGGTCATCATCCAGATCCAAGATCTCCAGGTAGTCGGCGCCACTGGTGAAAAGGCTGGTGACGTCCCCGAAGGTTAACCCGTGCTTGCGCCGGTTGATGGCCTCCTTGCCTGGATCCCATTCGAAACGCATCGGCGGCATGCTAAGCCAATGGCGGAGGTGGACAAGTCCGTAAAAACAATGCGCCTACGGCTACGCTCCAGCGATTCCCTCTGCCACCTTGGGATGCTGCAACTTGGGCTGTCGTGGTAATGGCTCGGATCGGGTAAGCCCTGCTCGACTTTGAAGCACGGCCGACCATATCCGAACCATTCGGTGTGGTCGGCCTTTTCATTTTCGGTGCTTGGGTCCCATCAGTGCACTGATCGCTCCCCAGAACATCAAGCGGTAGCGGCCAGGTTCTCACTCAGCACACGCGGGTGCTGGGCTGCAATCCTGATCAGAGGCAGGTCCGGCGTCCCTCTGCCCCGCGCCTCAACCCTCAACCAGGCGGCAATTTCGCGAGGTACTTGTCCGGGTTCTGCTGGAATTTTTTCACGCAAGGCGCGCAGCAGAACTTCAGTTCCCGGCCTTGATAGACCAGGCGCTGCTCGTCGCCCATCGAACCGAGGTCGTTGCCGGTGACCAGGCAGGTCTTCAGCGGGTAAGGCTTGGTCCCGCCGCTCGCAGCGCTGGCCGGGGTGGCGCCCGAGCCGGTGGTGGCGCTGCGGGAGTCGCCGCAGCCGGCCAGCGTCAGGCCACCGACGGCGAGCAACGCGAGGCCCAGGGGGGGAAGGAAGCGCGGAATACGCATGCGATGTCTCCGGTTTAAAGGATCAGAAACTGAAGCCGAGACCGGCGCCGGCGCCGTAGTCGGAATCGTAGGATGCGACCAGCGAGAATCGTTTGCTGAGCGTGTAGGATGCTTCGGCCATCCACATCCATTCCTGGTTGGTGTCGTATTCGACGCGAGCGCCGACGGCGAAGCGATCGGTGACCTGGAAGATCTTGCTCAGGCCGATACGCGCATCGCCCGAACTTTCGAGGGACAGCATGGCATCGACATTGTAGGGCAGACGGTACATGGCGCCGGCGATGAGGCGCCCTTCGGCCCCCTCGCCCAGGCCAAGGCGATCGAGATCCACCGCAGCGCCGGTATCGACCAGGTGGCCGCGTTCGTGCACCATGTTGGTCGCGCGCACCCCGGCGAAGGCCATCCAGCGCGGATTGAAGTAGCGCTGATAGGCGAGGTCGACCTCGTATTCCAGTTCGTCGCTGAAGCCGAGGCCCGGCTTCCCCCAGCCTGTCCGCCAGGTCAGGTTCAACTCGTTGCGCTGATCCATCAGCATGGCCCGGCCCGTGCTCATCTGGCTCTGCACGTTGCCGTCGACCATGAAGCGCATCGGCTCGATCGGTTCCAGCGTCGGCTCATGCCCAGCACCCTGATCGTCGTAGCTGAACACGCGGCCCATGCCGGCCATGTGGTGGTAGAGCAGGTGGCAGTGGAACAGCCAATCCTTCTCGTCGTTGGCCAGGAACTCGACCGTGCGGCGGCTCATCGGCGGCACATCCACGGTGTGCTTGAGCGGCGCGAAGCGTGGCTCGGGTCCGTCCTGCATCAGCAGCCGGAAGAAGTGCCCGTGCAGGTGCATGGGGTGGTGCATCATGGTGTCGTTGATCATCTCCAGGCGCAGCACCTCGCCGCGCTTGAGCGGGATGCTGGTGTCCTCGGTCAGGGTCTTCCCGTTGATCGACCAGATGTAGCGCATCATGTCGCCGGTCAGGTGCATGGTGAGGGTGCGTGGCGGCGTCGTGGCGGGCAGCGTGGTCTCAACCGGCGAGCGCAGGCGCTTGTAGGGTGGCAGTGGCCGCTCCTTCTCCTGCGCCAGGCTCTCGGCGTCGCTCAGGCCGGCGGTCTCGTCGAGCTGGTCGAGCACCGCCGCCAGGGCCTGGTTCATGCTGTAGCCGCTGACCAGCGGGATGGTCTCGGCCGGGTGGTCCGCACCCTCGCCGATCAGCAGGGATGCCTGGCCCGAGCCGTCCTGCGCGGTGGCGCGAACCTCCCAGGCGCCCTCGGCCGGCACGATGAAGCGCAGGTCGTAGGTCTCGCCCATGCCGATGAGCAGGCGCTTCTGCTGGATCGGCACCACGGCCATGCCGTCGTTGGCAATGATGGTCAGCGGGCCGGTGGCGGACTGGAGATAGAAATAGGTCGAGGCGCCGGCATTGATGACCCGCAGGCGGATCGCCTCACCCGGCTTGGCGGCGAGGCGCGAACGCTGCGCGCCGTTGATGAGGAAGGCGTCGTAGGCCACGTCGGACACGTCCATCGGCGGCAGTCGCGAACGCTCGCGGTTGAGATAATCCGCGAAGTGACCCGCACGGATGGCGCCGACGATCGACTGCGCGGTGCCCTTCCGGATCGCGTACCAGGCGCTGCCGCGCATCAGGGTGCGCATCACCTCATCGGGGTTCTCGTGCGTCCAGTCGGAGAGGATCAGCACCTCGTCACGTTCGCGAGGCGCCGCGGCCGTAGCCGCCGGCGGCTTCGGAACGATGACGATGCCGCCGTAGATGCCGCGCTGCTCCTGAAGCCGGGTGTGGCTGTGGTACCAGTACGTGCCGGCGTGCTTCAGCGGAAACTCGTAGGTGAACGAGGCGCCCGGCTTGATCGGCGGCGTGGTCAGGTAGGGGACACCGTCCTGGTCGTTGGGGACCAGCACGCCGTGCCAATGGATCGAGGTGTCCTCCTTGAGCGTGTTGGTGACGGTGATGCGCGCACTGTCGCCTTCGGTGAAACGCAGCACCGGGCCAGGCACGCCACCGTTGATGGTCAGCGCCGGCACGGGCGAGCCGGCCGGGCTGATCCGCGTCTCGGCGATGGTCAGGTGGTAATCGATGACCCGCGGCTTCGCCTCTGGCACCTGCGGCTCTGCGGCGGGCAGCACGGCAAGCCAGCCGAGCAGGATGAGGGAGAGCGGCTGAAACGGCAGGCGCATGGCGGTGGTTTCTGATGGTAGCTGCGGCCGGACATCGGGATGCCAGTGTCGTCATGCTGAGAACCACGCCGGCGGCTGGCGTGTTCCACCCTTGTCCGCCGACGATCAGCAGTCGGTAATCGGTAATCGGCAATCGCTAATCGCTAATCGCCCTGATCCTGCCCGGTCAACCGGGCTGAGGAGCTTTCCATGACCATCCACCGTCTCCATGTACCCGACCTCTCCTGCGGCCACTGCGTCGCCGCCACCACCAAGGCCCTGGCCCAGGTGCCGACCCTCAGCGGCTGCGCCGTCGACCTTCCGCGCAGGGAGATCCGCTTCGCACTAGGCGATCCAGCGCAGCTCGCCACCGCTTTTGCCCGGCTCGACGCCGCGGGCTATCCCGCCGAGCCGCTGCCCGACAACGGGAAGGCCTGACCATGACCACCATGCAGACCTATCCCGTCGAAGGCATGACCTGCGCCGCCTGCGCCCGCCGCGTCGAGCGCGCGCTTGCCGCCGTGCCCGGTGTGCGCTCGGCGCGGGTCGATGCCGCGGTTGAGCAGGCCCAGGTCGATGCCCCCGCCGTTGCGCCGGCGACCCTGGCAGCCGCGGTCGAGGCCGCCGGCTACCACCTGATCACGGCGGCTGTGCCTGCCGATCACGCTGGCCATCCGCACGCAGCGCCGACCCGCGAACCGTTCTGGCCGGTTGCACTTGGCTTGGCGGCAACCCTGCCGCTGCTGCTGCCGATGCTCGGCCTGCCGCTGCACCTGCCGTGGCCAGCCCAGGCCGCGCTTGCCGCCGGCGTGGTGTTCGGCATCGGCGCCGGTTTCCTGCGCCGCGCCGCGCTGCTGGCGAAGCGTGGAGAGACCAGCATGGATACCCTGATCGCGCTCGGCTCCGTGCTCGGCCTGGCGCTGGGCGTTTGGGAGGCGCGGCGCGGTGCGCTGCATCCGCCGTTCGAGATCGCCGCCAGCCTGGTCGCATTTCTGCGCCTGGGCCGCTGGATCGAGTCCCGCGCCCGCCATCATGCCACCGGCAGCGTGCGTGACCTGCTGGCCCATGCGCCGTCGCAGGCCGAGCGGGTCAACGCCGATGGCACGGCCGAGGACGTAGCGGTGTCGGCGCTGGTCCCAGGTGAGCGCGTGCGCATCAAGCCGGGCGGTGCGGTGCCGGTGGACGGTGCGATCGTCGAGGGCGCCGCCGACATCGAAGAAGCGGTGATCACCGGTGAACCGCTGCCCATCGCGCGCACGGTCGGTGGGCGGGTGCTCGCCGGCTCGGTGGTGCATGGCGGCAGCATCGTGGTGGCGGTGAGCGCGACCGGCGCCGGCACCTGGCTCGCTGACCTCGCCGCGCAGGTCAGCGCCGCCACCGCGTCGCGGCCGCCGGCCCAGGTCCTCGCTGATCGCATCTCGGCGGTGTTCGTGCCGGCGATCCTTGGTCTTGCGCTGGCGACCTTTTCCGGCTGGTGGTGGCTGAACGGTGACGTGGGCCATGCCGCGCGCATCGCGATCACCGTGCTGGTCGTCGCCTGTCCCTGCGCCCTCGGCCTGGCCACCCCGGTGGCGATGGCGGTGGCCCTGGGCAGCGCGGCGCGCCAGGGGGTGCTGGTGCGCGATCAACGGGCGCTGGATCGGCTCGGCCAGGCCAGCGATCTGGTGCTCGACAAGACCGGCACCCTGACCAGCGGCCGGCCGACCGTGACCACGGTGCGTCCCTTGGGCGATCTCGACGAGCCGCAGCTGCGCGCCCTGGCTGCCGCCCTGGAGCGCAACAGCGAACATCCGCTGGCGCGTGCCCTGCGCGCTGATGATCGCGGCGTGGTGGTGGACGACTGGCGTGCGGTTCCGGCCGGAGGCGTGGAGGGCTCCATCGACGGCCAGCGCTACCGCCTGGGCAGCCTCGCCTGGACCGGCATCGCCGACGCGGATCTGCCGGCCGATGCCACCGCCATCGGCATGACCCGCGACGCTCAGCCCATCGGCATCCTGCTGCTGACCGATCCGCTGCGGCCGGAAACCCCGGCGGTGTTGGCCGAGGCGCAGCGTCGCGGTCTGCGCCTGCATCTGCTCTCCGGCGATCGCCCGGCGGCGGTCGGACGCTTCGCCGCCGGGCTGCCCCTGGCCAGCATCGCGGGCGGCGTCGATCCTGCCGGCAAAGCGGCGCGCATTCGCGCCCTCCAGGCCGAGGGCCGCGTGGTCGCCTTCGCCGGCGACGGCATCAACGACGCGGCAGCCCTCGCCACCGCCGATGCCGGGATCAGCCTGCCCGGCCTGGATGCCACCGCTGCCGCGGCAGGCTTGAACCTGCGCCGCGACGGGTTGCGACCGCTGCTGGATCTGCACACGCTGGCCTGCCGCTTGCGGCGGATCATCGCTCAGAACCTGGCCTGGGCCTTCGGCTACAACGCACTGCTGGTGCCCATCGCCGCCCTCGGCTGGCTCGACCGGGTGGGCGGGCCAGTGATCGCCGGCGCCGCGATGGCGGTCAGTTCGCTGACCGTGGTGCTGAACGCTCTGCGGCTGCGCCGGGGGCCGGCGGCTCACCACGATCCCTGAAACACCTGTCGGGCTCGCGTGGTTCACTGGCTGACGCATCCACCCACCGGAGTCACCCCATGCGCACGCTTCTCCTCAACACCGCCACCTTGGCCCTGGTGCTCGGCTCCTTCGCCGCCGCCACGGTGTCCGCCGCGGATGCCGGCGCGGAAGCCGCCAAGGCCAAGCCCTATCCCCTGACCACCTGCATCGTCTCCGGCGATAAGTTCGGCGGGGAGATGGGCGATCCCATCGTCAAGGTCTACGGCGACCGCGAGATCAAGCTCTGCTGCAAGGGCTGCATCAAGAAGTTCGAGGCGGACCAGGCTGGCTACATCAAGAAGATCGACGCGGCCGCGGCCCAGGCTCCGGCGCCCGCAACTCCCGCTCCGCCCGCCCGCCCCGAAAGCCGGTGACGACGGCCACCGCAACCACAAACACTGATCGCCATGGGATGCTGCGCGGATGGCGAGCCAGGTCGGCGGCCGAGCGCGCGCCGGGCATCATCCTCGCTGCCAAGCTCACTACCTGCCGTGACGGCGATCGGACGCGGCGGTCGGCGGCTGGAAGCGGCGGGTCTTCGCCCTGATCGCCTGACTTCACCCATCGCCCGCCAACCACTGCCGGCCGCCTCGCCCACAGCGCTGCGGCTGGCCGTGCTTCGCGCTGGCGTTGTGCCCGCGGCCGACCCCGGACAATGAACGCCAACCCGATGCCGGTCCCGCCGAATGCCGATGATTTGCATGCCTATCTGACCGGACGGCTGACCGACGAGCCCTTCGTGCGGGTGGATGCTTGGCTGGCTGCCCTGCCCGCGGCTGAGGCGGAGGCGGTCCTGGCCGACATCGCCGCCCGCCTGCCTGATCTGTCGGGAATCGTGCCCGCCCGAGCGGACGATGAACGCGGATTCCAATCCATCCGCGCTGTCCACCGCGTGGTGGGCGGGGACCTGATCGGCAGCGGCGGAACCGCTGAGGTGCGCGCGGTCCACGATCGCTCGCTCGATCGGCCGCTGGCGCTCAAGGTGCTGAAGCCGCGACAGCCAGGAGAAGACCTGGAGGCCTACCATCTGCGCGAAGCGGCCTTCCTTCGTGAAGCGGCGGTGACCGCCGGGCTCGACCACCCCGGCATCCTGCCGGTGTACGACATCGGCAAAGCCGACGGACGGCCGGCCTTCACCATGAAGCGCCTGCAAGGCTGCACCCTCGCCGCAGCGGTCGCTGCGGGCACGGTGCCCCTGCCCGATCTCATCCAGGCGCTCACCCGCGCCGCGGAGGCGGTCGCCTTCGCCCATGCCCGGGGCATCGTGCATCGCGACCTGTCGCCGGCCAACGTGCTGCTGGCTGATTTCGGCGCCGTCTACGTGCTCGATTGGGGATTGGCTGCACGGCACGGAAGCGAGGCCCAGGCCTGCGTGGGCACACCCGGCTGGACCGCGCCCGAGCAGCAGCAGGCGACGACCGTGGACCGACGGATGGACGTATGGGCCTTGGGCGCGCTCCTGCACCTGGTGTTGACCAGACAGCCACCTGGCACGGCGGACGTGCTTGGGCGGAAGCATCCGCGCGCCCTGGTCGCGCTGGTCCGGCGCTGCCTCGCCGCCGATCCGGCCCAGCGCTACGCCGATGCCCAGGACGTGGTGGCCGAGCTGCACCGTTGGCTCGATCTCGGCCTGACCCTGGCGCAGCGCGCCACCCATCTGGAAGCGCTGTGGCTGCGCTTGCGCCGCAGCCCGCATGGCCAGGCGCTGATGCTGGCGATCATCGCCAGCGCCGTGGCCGTTAGCGGCCTGACGTGGTGGAACCGCTCTGCGGACCGTGCCCGTGTCGAGCTGCGCGTCCGTACCCTCGCGGGGGACGTCGCGCTCGATCAGCCCGAGGCGATCGCCGTGGCGCTGCACGAGGTGCGCGCGCTGCGCGCGACGGCGCCGGATCTGACCTCGGCGGCGGTGCTGGAATCACGTCTCATCGCTGCCCGCGACCTGGCGGCGATGCATGCGCAACTCGCCACGTCGCGCCTGAACCTGCAACGCCTGCTGTTGCGCACGCGCCAGCTCGGACCTTGGGCCGATCAGGTCGAACCCTGGCGCGCTGCGCTGCGTGCCACCGGTCTGGTGCTGGACGCCGAGCATGCGTCCACGGATGAGGTGAACCTGCGCCGCAGCGCGCTGGCTGGGCTCCAGGCCGAATCGCTCGCCTTCCTGTGGCGGGCCGAACGTGAGCACGAAGGACCCGGAGCCGACGCGCTGGCTCGCTTGCTGGCGCAGGCCGGTCCCTCGCCCGGCTGGCAGGCGCTGGGCCGTCTGCTGCTGATGGCGCCCTTCCGTGCCCACGATCCCGAGTTCATCCGCGGCGAGGATAGCGACCAAGTGCTGGGCTATCCGGCCAGCGCGGCGCTCGCGCTCGCGCTGTTCGCGCCTGAACCGCGGTTGACCGCCTATGCGCGGAGACGATTGGCAGAGGCGCCCGGCGATTTCTGGCCGCTGATCGCCGCCGGACGCGCGGCGCTCTCCGAGCACGAGGTGCATGAGGCCCAACACCTGGCCTTCACCGCCAGCGGTGCCGAAGCGGGCAGCCTGCTGCCGCGCCTGCTGCTCGCCTACGTCGCCCTGATCAACGAGACGTGGCCTGAACTGCGCGACCAGGAGGAGCGCGGTCGCCACATCGATCCCGCCAATGTCGAGTTGGCGACACTGCGTGCCGTCGCCCTCGCCCGTCTCGGCCAGCGCGGTGAAGCCCAGCGCCTCGTCGATGGCCTGCCGGCCGGGCACCTGCGCTATCACCTGTCGCACCGCGTCGGACATCCCATGGAATTGGCCGTGGCAGCGCTGGTCGCAGCCGGCCTGCACATCGCTGACGCGGCGCCCGATCTCGGGCCGCTCACGCCGGCACATCACCATCACTGAAGACGCCCCGTCCCGACAGCGCCGGTCAGGACGAGGACAGCAGCTCGATCAGCCGCGCTCCGGCGGCTTCGGGCGGCTCGCCGCAGGCCAATTCCCCAGCCAGGCGCAGGCGATCCGCCATCGCCCGTTGCAGGAATTGCCGACCCTGTGCGAGCCTGCGCGAGCAGGTCGCCAGCGACAGACCGGTATCCGCAGCGACCTCGCGCAGGCTTCGACCGTCGATCAGATTCGCCGTCAGCACGCGCAGCGCCTCGCCATCGAGCCGCCCCGCGGCGGTGGCGGCCTCGGCGTCATCGAGCGCCTGCCGTACCACCGAGATCGCCCAAGCCCGATCCATCGCGTCGTGCTGGTCCGCCGGTGCTTCCTGCGGGTGGACATCGCCGGGCGTGCCGCCTCCCTCCATCAGCGCATCCAGACTGCGATGCTCGCGCCGGCGTTGGTAGCGCAGATGATTCAGCGCCGACTGCCAGGCGAGGTGCATGATGAAATACCGGAAGCGGCTGCCCGAACCGGGCTGCGCCCGCGCCAACGCCTCGGGTTTTCCCAGCAGGTTGAGCAGCACTTCCTGGATCACGTCTTCCAGACGGTCGCTGCGCTCATCCGGCAACTTGGCCTGGAGGTAGGCGCCGATGGCATCGGCGTAGAGCGCGACCAACACCGCGGTTTCCTGCGGCTGACCGGGCAACCTCGCGATCAAGGACCAGCGCGTGGCGGGAAAATCGAGCGCCATGACGGTCAGGGTGGATCGACGTAGTGCAGCCCGCGAGCCTGGGCCGCAGGGCGCGGCTGCTTCCCTTTCGGCTGCCGCTGCCGTGGTGCGTGGTCTCGGAAGTCGCGGCCGGCCAGGAAGTCAGGCAGCACAACGACCGGCAGCGAATGCCGGGCGAAACGATCGCCGCCGTAGGTCAGCGACTGGACCGATCCCAGGGATGTCAGGGACGTCAGGGGTGGCGGGGACGTCAGGGGTGGCGGGGGCATCGCGCAGCGCTGGCAAAGAATGCCTGACCACGCGCTTCCCGCAACCGCGGGTGACCTGATCAGGCCACCTGACCGGAAATTTCCGATTGACCCCGCCGCGCTGCCAAATACATACCGACCGGTCTGTATGAAAAAGCCCACCACCCACCGTCGCCAGTCCGCTGCGACCCAGGCGAAGCTCGTCGCCGCCACCCAGCGGCTGATGCTGCGCCAGGGCTACGCGGCGACGACGGTGGATCAGATCTGCGCCGAGGCCGGGGGCACCAAGGGCGGCTTCTTCCACCACTTCGCCGGCAAGGAGGCGATCTGCCGCGCCGCCGTCGACGCCTGGGGCGAGATGGGGATGCGGCTCTATGCCGAAGCGTGGAGCGACGCGGGCGCGGATCCGCTCGACCAGCTCGATTCGTTGTTCGACATCATGATCTCATTCACCACCACGCGTGACGAGCCCTGCCTGTGCATGGTCGGCATGATGTCGCAGGAGCTGGCGCTGACCAATCCGGCGATGCGCGCGGTGTGCGCCGGCCACCTCACCACCTGGACGCGGCAGGTGGTGCGCCTGCTGGCCGAAGCCAAGCGCCGGCATCGGCCAACCGCCGATTTCGATCCCGAGCAGGTCGGCTGGTTGCTCAACAGCATCTGGCAGGGCTCGATGCTCATCGCCAAGACCCGGCAGACGCCCGCACTGATCGTCGGCAACCTCGAACTGGCACGTGCGTATGTGGCCGGACTGTTCGCCACGCGACGCCGTCGCCGCCTCGCGCGCCGGGTGCCGGCATGACCACGGTTGAATCCCGTCGCCGCGGCAACACCGCCTTCATCTTCAGCCGCACGCTGGCTGCTCCGCGCCGATGCGCGGGACGCCGGTGGAGCCGCGCCTTCGATCACCTCGCCGATCTCCTGTCGGCATGCGCAAGGAAACCCTCATGAGACATCTGCCCACCATCGCCGGCATCCTCCTCGGACTGGCATTCGTCCTTTTCGGAGTGCTGTTCCTGTTCAACCTGATGCCTGCGCAGCCGGCACCACCGGCGGGATCGGCGCCGGCGCTGTTCATGGGCGCATTCGTGCCCACCGGCTACCTCGCCTTCGTCAAGGTGCTGGAGATCCTCGGCGGCGTCCTGGTCGCCATCCCGCGCACGCGCAATATCGGTCTGCTCGTGCTTGGACCGATCATCATCAACATCCTCGCCTTCCACGTCTTCATCCTGCGTGGCGCGATGATCCTCGATCCGGTCCTGGCGGTCATCGTCATCCTGACGCTGTTCCTGCTCTGGTCGGGGCGTCGCGCCTTCGCCGGCCTGCTTGGCCAGCCACGCTGAGCCGCGGTCGCCACCTCGACCCACCACCGCATCCCCAGCGAGGCACCTGGTCAACGACACCTATCGCAAGCCAGCCAGCGCCTGATCACGGCGACGATTCCCGACTCACCACCACGGCGGACTCTGTCCTGCCGTTCACCAGAGAGAGCCACCCATGCGTCACTCCTTCGCCCTCGCCCTCCTCATCACCTGCGGTCTGCACGCCGGCGAAACCGCTCCGGATCCCGCCGCGATCCAGGCCGCCATGCAGCAGATGACCACCCCCGTCGCCGAGCACGCCGCGCTCGCCAAGACGGTGGGCGACTGGGACGTGCAGTCCTCGATGTGGATGGCCCCCGGCGCGCCGCCAGAGGTCTCCAAGGCCACCGCCACCTTCGCTGCGCTGCTCGGCGGCCGCTGGATCCGCCAGGACTACCAGGGTTCGATGATGGGCCAGCCCTACGTCGGCGTCGGCATGAGCGGTTACGACACCGTGGCGAAGGAATACGTGGCCACCTGGTTCGACGGCTTCTCGACTGCGCCCTCGCACATGACCGGCGCCAGTAAGGACGGCGGCGCCACCATCACCTATCTCAGCGAGATGAAGCACTGCCCGATGACCGGCGGTCCGCTGTCGATGCGCAGCGTGCTCAGCAACGAGTCGGCCGATCGCATGGTCTTCACCATGTTCAACACGCCCAAGGGCGGCACTGAGCAGAAGAGCATGGAGCTGATCTACACCCGGAGGAAGGTGGCGAAGTAGGCGGCCGTCACGCGCTCGGCTCTCGGCTCTCGGCTACCGCCCGCCTGGCCAACGCTCCGGCCAGGCGGGTGGCGTGGCGGGCAGCCCGCGCCGGCACTCACGACCTGGCGGTTGCGGCCGCGCGGTGGGAACTGACGAAAATGTCACCGGTAGCCGTGTGGACTCGCCAAGCACCGACCCGAACATGCGCCGCCAGGAGCACCCATGCGCCAGCCATCCCTGCGCTTCGTCCTGATCGCGCTGCTCGCTGCGTCGGCCATCGCTGCCGAACCCGGTCACCCCTGGACCGATCCCGAGCTGCTGAAGCCACCGACGGTGACCTGGCGCAAGGAACAGGCGCCTGACTACCAACTGACCTACGAGAACGTGCCGTACCAAGGCCGCATGGCGAGCGTGTCGGCGTACTACAGCGTTCCCCAGGACGTCAGCGGCAAGGTGCCGGCGATGGTGCTGGTGCACGGCGGCGCCGGCGGCGCTTTCCAGAACTGGGCCAAGCAGTGGGCGGGATACGGCTACGCCGCCATCGCCATGGATCTCAACGGGCGCGATGTCCCGTACGGTCGGCCGTGGGGGTCCGACGACTTCACTGCTGCGGACAAGGGCCGGGATTCCTGGTACTACCACGCCGTCGCGGCGGTGATGCGGGCGGTGTCGCTGGTGGCGGCGCGCCCGGAAGTGGACGCCAAGCGCATCGGCATGCTGGGCATCTCGTGGGGTGGCTGGACCACCTGCATCGTCGCCGGCGTCGATCGTCGGCTGGCCCTGGCGGTGCCGGTGTACGGCTGCGGCGGCATCGGCGAATGCAGCCTGTGGAGCCCGATCACCGACCACACCTACCTCAGCACCTTCGACCCGCTCAATCACCTGCCGCACGCGACCACGCCGATGCTGTTCATCACCGGCAACAACGATCGCTTCTATCCCCTGGTCAGCCTGCGGAAGAGCTACCGCCTGCCCACCGGTCCGGTGACGGTGTGCGTGAAGACCGGCATGGGTCACGACTACAACACGCCGTTCGGCACCACCGAGATCCGCCGCTACGTCGATGCCGCCTTGAAGCAGGGACCAGCGATTCCGCAGATCACCAGCCTGGCCTGGGAAGCGGGCAACGTGGTCGCCACCTACCGCTCAGCGGCGGCGATCGCCAAGGCCGAGCTGGTGTGGACCGCGCAGGCCGACCTGTGGAAGAGCCGGAGCTGGGCCAAGGCCACGTGGCAGGTGGCTCCGGCGCAGATCGATGCCGCCGGTCAGCGCCTCGCCGCGGTGGTGCCCGCCGGCGCGACGGTGTACTACCTCAACCTCTACGACGCCAATGGCATGCAGGTGTCGAGCCACCACGTCGATCTCGGCAGTGATCCGCCGCAGGGTCGGGTGGAGACACCGGGAGCGGCACCGACCCGGCCCTGAGGCCTGCGCGCGCAACCAGGCACGACACCAACACCAACACCAACGCGCCCGCCGGGTTTCCCCAGCGGGACGCGTCTACTGTCCTGTCCATCCGCCATCCGCCCCGGTGCAGGACGGAAGCCGTCCGCTTCCAGCCACCGGCGCGCTGCCGCGCACGACGACCGCGCCACCGGGCAGCAGCGAGACATCAGCGAACTGGCCGCGACCGGCGGCCAGACTTTCGACCACGGCGCCGGCGTGCGTCGACCGGCCCAGCCGTGCATGGACTGCCAGCCTGCGATTCCTGGCAGGCTGCTGAAAGGCAGCCTGCGGGGGTTTGGGGGGCCGTTAGGCCCCCTGAAGCAAAAGCTGAAGCATCGTGTTTTCGCGCAGAATTGGCGCGCAAGCGCCGCGCGAAAATGCGCTGCGCTTAGCAGGATGCTGTTCTTCAGCAGCCTGCTAGCGTCCGGCATGCTCCGCCGCGCTGGTCTCGTCGGTCTGGTCGTGCTCACGGCCTGTCAGCGGCCGGTGCCACCGGCGGCGGCGGTCCCGACGGCGGCGGAACCCGTCTCGACGACGCTTCCGGCGCTGCCCGGCGCGCCGGTGGTGGCGCCGCCGGCGGCGCCGCTCGCCCTGCCGCCTCTCGCCCTGCCGGCGCTGGCGCCGTCCGTCGCGGCGCCGGCACGGCCGCTGCAGCTGCTTGAGGACTTCGAGAACGACCGCCGCTGGTCGCTGGACAGCGCCGGCAATTTCGCCCGGCTCGACTTCAGCGAGCGCGATGCCACCCGTGGGCGCTGGGCGCTGCGCGCCGCCTTCACCGACAATGGCCGCGGCAAGGCCATCCTGCGCAAGGAGGTCGACTACGATCTCTCCGAGATCGACGAACTGGTGCTCGACGCCTTCAATGCCGCCAGCGAACCCGGGGTCGCGCTGCGGTTGGGCGTCTATGCCGGCAAGGGCGCGCTCTACGAGACCGTGGCCATCCCCTTGCAGCCGGGCTGGAACCGCGACCTGCGCGTGCCGCTGCCCGACGCGTGGCATTCCGGCATCGAGGTGGGGCGCTGGATGGCCGATGGCAATCGCGTCACCCGGCTGCTGATCGAGATCGAACCGGGACAGAACGCGGCCGGCACGGTGGCCATCGATCACCTGCGCTGCACCGCCGGGGTGGTGGTGCGCCGCCGGAGCGAGGCAGCGATCGAAGTCGGTGGCCATCCCGCCGCACCGCTGAAGCGCTGGCAGACCGTCGAGTTCGCCATCGACGCCACCGTGCGCGAGACGGTGCCGCCCGCGCCGGTGGCCGGACGCGCCACACCGGTGCTGCCGCGCATGACCGCCGCGGTCGGCCGCTTCCAGTCGCCCGACGGCACCTTGACCACAGTGCGCGGCTTCTGCGCCGGCATCGAACCGCTGGCCGACGGCCAGTTGCGTTACCGCCACCGCCTGCGCTTCACCGCCCACCGCGCCGGCACCTGGAACTACCAGCTCGGCTACGAGGCCGATGGCGACATCCAGTGGGACGAGCCGCGCACGCTGTTCTGCACTGGCGACGACGCCGGGCCGGGGATGATCGGGATCGGTCGCGACGACCCGCGCTTCTTCGCCCACTCCGGTGGCTCCGCCTTCTATCCCATCGGCCAGAACGTCGCCTGGGCCGGCGACTACGCGCCTTACCTTGAGGCGATCGAGTCCTACGGCGGCAACTACCTGCGCACCTGGATGTGCCCGTGGAACCATCCGCTTGATGTCCGCGGCCGGCTCGACGTGGTCAACTTCGCCTCCGCCGATGGCATCGACCGGCTGTTTGCGCTGGCGAGGCAGCGCGGCGTGGCGGTGCAGCTGGTGGTGCAGTACCACGGCATGCTCACCGACGACTGGGCCCGCAATCCGTTCAATCAGGCCAACGGCGGGCCGTGTCTCGACGCGCGCGAGTTCTGGACGCACCCGCAGGCGCGCGAGGGCTTCAAGCGCTGCCTCGACTACCTGGTGGCGCGCTGGGCGTCGTCACCGCAGCTGTTCGCCTGGGAGCTGTTCAACGAGGCCAATCTCTGCCCGAGTTTCCAGGGTGAGGACATCGTCGCCTGGCACCGCGAGATGGCCGCCTATCTCAAGCGCATCGATCCCTGGCGCCACCTGGTCACCACCAGCGTCGCCGGCACCAATCCACTGCCCGGACTCTGGCGCATCGAGGACATCGACTTCGCCCAGCCGCACGCCTACCACCCACAGGTCGGACAGACGCTCGACCGCGTCCTCGCTGATCTCGCCGAGGTGACCAAGCCGATGTTCCTCGCCGAATTCGGGCGCGGCACCGAGCCGAGCCAGGACCAGGCCGATCCCGAAGGCCGCCACCTGCATCAGGCGTTGTGGCTGAGCTGGATGCTGGGCATGGCCGGCACTGCGGTGCCGTGGTGGTGGGACACCCACATCGAGGCCAATCACCTGCACCGGCGCTTCGCCGCCCTGGTGCGCTTCGCCGAGGGCGAGGACCTGCGTGGGCGGCCGCTGCGCCGCCACAGTTCGGTGCTGCGCCCGGCCGGCCGGCCCGAGGTGCGCGTGCAATGCCTGATCGGCCCCGATCACGTCTACGGCTACGCCTTCAGCGCCGAAGCGGTCGCGCTGCCCCAGGCCAAGGCCCTCGAACCGCTGATCACCGCCGGCAGCAAGCTGATCATCGGCGGCGTCAGCCGCGGCGCCTGGGCCGCCGAGTTCTGGGACACCCACCGCGGCAAGGTCGACTGGCTCGCCGACCTGACCAGCGACGAGCAGGGCCGCCTGGTGCTGAATCTCGCCGAGATGCCGCGCGATTTCGCGTTCAAGCTCAAGCGCAAGGGCGTGACCGTTCCCGGTGTCGTTCTGGAATAGTGAGCGCAAGCGGAGCTGATGCTGGCTGATGGCCGGTTGCTCGGGTTGGAGAGCGCGCATCTGCTGTTGCTCGCGGTGAGGCGAGCGGATCGCCTACACCGCGCACCGGTGCAATCAGAAACTCAGCCCGAAATTCGCCGTCACCGCCGTGTCCTCGTCCGAGAAGCCGATGTCGACGCGGAAGACCGCGGTGCGCTCGAACGCCATGCGGAAACCGAGACCGTAGCTGTCGTGGATCTCGGCGTCACCCAGGTCACCGATATCGCCGGCGACCGTGCCCAGCTCGTAGAACAGCGCCAGGCCGAGACGCTCCATGCGGATGGCGTCGGTGATGGCGAAGCCGCGCGCGATCGGCCAGAAGCGGTACTCGACGGCCGCGTGCCAGGCGGCGCGGTCGGTGAAGCGGTTGGCGATGTAGCCGCGCAGCGTGTCGGCGCCGCCCAGGGACGGCAGCGCCCAGAACGGCAGGTCGCCGAAGGTCGACTGCGCGAACGCACCGAACACCAAGGTGTCGGTGGGCGGGTTCTCCTCGCCGGCGTCACCGCCGTCGTGCCACGGGCTGGGCAGCGGGAACGACCACGCCGCGCGCAGCTCGGCGATGCCGCCGACGTCGCCGCCGCTCTGCACCGGCGACGCCTCGACCTCGGCACCGACGAAGCCGCCACGATAGGCTTGGTGCTGGCTGTCGCGGCCGTCCCAGCGCAGGCCGGCGACCAGCCACAGGCTGTCATAGTCGTCGCCGTCGGCGATCTCGTCGGGGAAGACCTCGGTGGTCGAGCGGCGGTTGGACACGCGGCCAGCGGTGAGGTTGCGGTGCTCGGCGCGCACGCCGGCGGTGGCCACCCAGGGATCGCCGGAGCGCGGCACCGCGGTCTGCGCGCGCACCTCGGCCAGGGTGACCTCGTCGGTGTAGCTGGTCTCGTCAGCCGCTGCGCTATCGGCGCCGAAGCCGAAGAAGCGCCTGGTACGCGCGCGCTCGTAACCGGTCTCGACGCGCACCACGCTGCGCTCTTCGACGATGACGCCGCCGGCGGGCAGGTGGCGGTGGCTGAGCCAGCGCTTCCACACCGCCGCGTAGCGCTCTTCGCCTTCGGTCGAATGCGCGGCGAACAGCCCGAAGAACTCCCGGCGGTGCTGGTTGCGGAAATCGATGTCGGTGAGCGCGATGCCACCGCCGGCGCCGACGTCCTCTTCGTAATAGAAGTAGGGCGAGATGAAGCTAGTGATCAGGAAGCGCTGGAAAAGGTTGCCCGGCGCGATGCGGCCCTCGGGGATGTAGCGCCAGTGCTCGGGATTGGGCAGGTCGTCAGGCAGCGTGGCCTTGGGGATGCGGCCATTGGCGTCGAGTCCGCGCAGCGGGTCGTAGATGCGACCGCTGCCGCCGGGCTGCTGCGGTTCGGGCGGTGCCGCCTCGCCGGCGCCAGCCATCGCGGCTGCCATCGCCATCGCCAAGGACACTGCCGCGCCACGCATGGCGGCACCTTTGACCCGCGAATTTCGACCACAATCGAAAACTTACTCTCTGCTCAGGGGCTTCGCCCCCGCGGCCCTGCGGGCCTGCCCCCACGGGCTTGGTCGTGGCTCGGCTTCGTCGGCTGCGCCTCCTCAACCGTGGGCGGATGGCTTCGCCATTTTATCCGCCCACCGCCACTCGGCGCCCGCCCCATGCCTGAGTACCAAAGCAGGGCGTCGGGCCGGCGTGCCGTGATCACCCCGTCGAATCGCCCTGCCCGAAGGCGCTCGATGGCGTCGTCCGGCGACGCGCCTCCTTCTCCATGCCCTTGGCGATGATGGCGAGCATGCCGCGATAGCACTGGCCCTGGGCGAAGATGCGCACCAGTTCAGCGTCGAAGCGGCCGGCGGCGGCCTCCTGGCCAAGGATGCGCAGCGTCTCATCGACCGGCACCGCCGGTTTGTAGGGACGGTCCCAGGCGGCGAGGGCGTCGAAGAAGTCGATGATGGCGAGGATGCGCGACTGGATCGGGATCTGCTTGCCGACCAAGCGCTGCGGATAGCCGCTGCCATCGAGCTTCTCGTGGTGGCCGTGCGCGTACTCGGCGACGCGTTCCAGGCTGCCTGACCACGGGATGCGGCTGAGGAAGCGGTAGGTGAGACTGACGTGGCCTTCGATCACCGTGCGTTCCTGCTCGGTCAAACTGCCTCGACGGATCGACAGGGCGGCATACTCGGCTGGGGTCAGGTAGGGGATGGCGCCGATATCGGGATCGTGCACGCCGCGCGCGATCAGCTGGTCGAGCAGGCCGCTGGCGACGCCGTCGAGCACGGTCGGGCGCTTGATCTGTTCGAGCCGCGCCAGCAGCACCGGCACCTCGTCGGCGCTGGCCTTGGCGGCGGTCGCGGCGGCGGTGTCGCCGACGGCGCGCGCCTCGGCGGCGGCGCGCAGCCAGGCCAGGCGGATGACGTCGTAGCGCGCGGTCAGCTGCGCCCAGTTCCACGGATAGAGCTTCTCGGCCTTGGTCAGGATGTGCTCGGGCACGCCGATCTTGCCGAAGTCGTGGAGCAGCCCGGCAACGCGCAGTTCGCGCAGCTCGTTGGCGGTGAAGCGCAGGCTGGCGTACGGCCCTTCGCTGCATTCGTCGACGGCGCGCGCCAGCGCCACCGCGCCGGTGGCGACGCGCACGCTGTGACCACTGGTGGTGGGATCGCGTGCCTCGATGGCGGTGATCGAGGCGTTGATCAGACCGTCGAAGACGCCTTCGATCTGCTGGTACAGCCGGGTGCTCTCCAGCACCGGCGTGGCCAGGGCGGCGAGGAACTCGGCCAGCTCGCGGTCGCGCGGCGTGAACGGCTGCGCGGTCAGGCGCGCGCCCGTGGTGAGATCGCGCACCTTGTTGATGAGCTGCAGGACGGCGATCACCCGGCGCGCGCGGTCGACCAGGGGCACCACCAGCAGGCTGACCGTGCGGTAGCCATTGCGCTGGTCGAACTCCTGGTTGAAGGCGTAGGGCGCGTCGGCGGGGATCGCGTAGGCGTCGGCGATGGCCAGGGTCTCGCCGCTGAGCGCGACGTGGCCGACCAGGCTGCGGCGATCGAGCGCGAGGCTGGTGGGCACGAAGGGCACCGCCACCGCCTCGTTCTCGGCGAAGGCGTAGTTGAGCACCTTGGTCTCGCGCCGATCGACGACCAGGGCCAGGCTGCCGGCCTCGGCGCCGGTGACGCGGCGCGCCTCCTGGAGGACGTGCATGGGCAGCTCGTCCGAGGTGTAGCCCTCGGACAGGCGCGTGGCCACCGAGGCGAGCACGCCGAGTTCGCGTTGGCGCGCGCCCAGGCTGTCGAGCACGCGATGGTGCGCGCGCTGGCTGGCGGCGAGGGCGGTGGCCATGCGCAGGTGGGCGTGGAATGCAGGCAGCGAATCGGGACTGCGCGGACCGGGGAAGTAGTGGGGATGCGCGGGACAGGCGGCCGGCGAACACCAGAACACCACGGGATTGGCGCGGCTATGGCCTTCTTCGCCGGCGTGCACGAAGGCGATGTCGGCGTGCGGCGCGCCGTTGACCACCTCGACCTCCGCCTGCTCGATCGCCGTGCGCAGCCAGGCCGGGCAGCGCGCCCCGGGGTCGACGGCGATGCGTTTCATGGCGGGAGTATGGCCCCGGGCGGCGAAGGGCGCAACGCACGGTGAGTGGTCAGCGCGGCGATCTGGCGATCCTGCCAGCGCGCCAGCAGGGCGAGCGCGGCGCCGGCGCCGATCAGCGCACAGGCCATGTCCCACTGGCTGTCCCACACGTCGCCCTGGGTGCCGAGGAAATCGGCGGCGGCATCGCCGGTGGCCACCGCGGTCAGCCATTCCACCAGTTCGTAGGCGGCGCTCAGCCCGAGCGCCATGAACAGCAGCACCGTCACCGCCAGCGCACCGTCGCGCAGCGTGCCGGTGCGCAGCAGCAGCTCGCGCATCAGCAGAACGGGTACGAAGCCCTGCATGAGATGACCGAGACGGTCGTAGGGATTGCGCGCCAGGCCAAGCGCCTCGCGCAGCCAGTCGCCGGCCGGCACCTTGGCGTAGGTCCAATGGCCGCCGACCATCAGCACCACGGCATGGACGCTGAGCAGGACGTACAGCAGCGACGTCAGCGGGAAGCGCTGGCGGGTCGCGATCAGGATGGGCAGTGCGATGATGACCGGCGCGTTCTCCAGGAACCAGGTGAAGCGGTCGGCCTGCGGCGCCACGCCGAGGACGACGAAGACCGCGACCACCACGACGACCAGGACGGTGGGCAGTCGGGCCATGCAGGGATGTGCTCCGGAATCCGCGCAGGTGCAACACGTCCCCATGGTTGACCCATCCCGCGCTGGCGCCTCGTCCGACCCTGGCATGGTTGCCAGGCGGAGCCCACCATGCCCCGCCTGTCCGCCCTGCTGCTCGCCGCCGTCCTCGTCGCCGCTGCTGGTGGCGCCAACGCCGCCGCCCTCGACGGCATGCGCTTCAACGTCCAGTTCAGCGCCGATGGCAAGACGCAGGACAAGGACGTCATCGTCTTCGACGCCGGCAAGGCCGCCTGCCCGGGCATCGCCAACCAGTTCCAGTTCACCCCGGCCGCCTACACGTCCGAACGCAGCGGCGAGAGCATGACCTTCGCGTTCACCCTGAGCAGCGCCAAGCACGGCGCCGTCGCCGTCACCGGCAGCATCGCCCGCAACGGCGCCGTCAGCGGCACGCGCACCTGGTCGAAGCCGGACAAGGATCCGATCGCGCACACCTTCACTGGTGCGGTCGAAGCGCAGCCGCAGGCGAAGAAGCCGTACTGAGCACGAGATCGCGCTGCGCCCGCGCGCTGAGCGCGGCGTTCTGCCACTCAGACCGCCAGGGCGCCCGAGAGTCCGACGCAAGCCGTTGCAGGAATACGATAGAAGGACAACCCGCCGCAGATCTCGCAGATGCACGCAGCACCCCATTCGCATCAGCGCGATGTGCGGGGTCTGCGGATTCTGCGGCTGGTTGTTCCTGCCTGGTGCCCCGACCTGTAGGGCGCCCTGCTCAGACCGCGACGCGCACGAATCCGCTCACGGTCAGGCCGTGGCGCTTGGCATACTTCTCGACCGTCTCGCCCTTTTCGGCGTCGAGCAGCATCTCCTGTTCGAGCAGGGTGTTCTCGCGGAAGAAGCGGCCGAGCTTGCCGTCGACGATCTTCGGACGCATGGCCTCGGGCTTGGCCGCGATCTCGGGCGTGGCGAGCAGGATCTCGCGCTCCTTGGCCACCACCGCCGGGTCGACGCCGCTGCGGTCGACCGCCAGCGGCACCGGGTTGGCCGAGGCGACATGCAGGGCGATCATGCGCAGCTTGGCCGCGTCACCCGAGCCGGCGACCAGGGCAGCGATCTTGCCGCCGTGGTTGTAGCCGACCACGCTGGCGCCGGCCAGGCGCACGAGCTTGCCGAGCACGAGATTCTCGCCGAGCTGCTGGATCTTCTGGGCGAGCAGATCGGGCACGCTCTGGCCAGCGACCTTGGCGTTCTTGAGCGCCTCGACGTCGGCTGCGCCACCAGCGAGGGCGACCTCGGCGAGATCCTTGACCAGGGCTTTGAACACGTCGTTGCCGGAGACGAAGTCGGTCTGGCAGTTGAGCTGGATGATGGCGCCGGAGCCACCAGCGGCGGCCAGGCCGAGTCCGCCCTGGGCGGTCTCACGCTGACCGACGCTGGTCGACACGCCCTGCTTGCGCAGGTGGTCGATCGCCGCGGTGAACCACGCCTCCTTGCCCTGGTCGCCGGCGGCCTGGGTGGCATCCAGGGCCTGCTTGCACTTCATCATCGGCACCATGGTGCGGGCGCGGAATTCCTGGACCAACTCGGCGGTAGGGGCGGGCATGGGTATCTCGTGAGGAAGATGGGATGTGGAACGAGGGGCTGGCGATCAGGCAGGACGCCCAGCGCACCGTGGGTCAAGGAGCAGGGCCGCCGCAACGCGGTGATCCCTGCCCCCTGACCGCTGACCGCTGACCGCTGACCGCTCGGGGCAGCCGGCCTGCGGCCGGCTGCCGGAGGCCACGTCACGCCGTGGCGAGACCAGCAGCCGGCGCGTCGGGCGTCGCCGGTGCGGCGGGCGCAGCCGGAGCCGGAGCCGGAGCCGCAGCCGGCGCGCGCGCGCTGACCTGCTCGCTGCGGCCCTTGGCCAGGCCGTCGAGCAGGACCTTGACCACGGCCTGGATCGAGCGGATGCCGTCGTCGTTGCCGGGGATGGGCAGGTTGACCAGGTCGGGATCGCAGTCGGTATCGACCAGGCCGATGATCGGGATCTCGAGGCGCTGGGCCTCGCGCACCGCCGACATCTCCTTCTTGGGATCGACCACGAACAGCGCGTCGGGCAGGCGCACCATGTTGCGCACGCCTTCGAGGTTGCGCAGGATGCGGCGCTTCTCGCGCATGTGCCGGGACTGGATCTTCTTCGACTGGCGACCGTATTCGGGCTGGTTCATCTCCTTCTCGATGCCATCGAGACGGCGGATGCTGGCGCGGATGGTCTCGAAGTTGGTGAGCGTACCGCCCAGCCAGCGTTCGGTGACGTAGGGCATGCCGGCCGAACGGGCGGCCTCGCGCACAACGTCACGGGCCTGGCGCTTGGTGCCGACGAAGAGCAGCGTCTTGTTGGCCTTGCCGAGCTTGGCGGCGTAGTAGTACGCCTCGATCAGGCCGCGGACGGTCTCCCTGACATCGACGATGTGGATGGAGTTGCGCTTGCCGTAGATGTACGGCTTCATGCGCGGGTGCCACATGCTGGCGGCGGTTCCGAAATGGACGCCGGCTTCCAGCAGGTCGCGAAGATTGACGATCGCCATGGTGCTCCAGATCCCCTCTGCACGGGGATCTTGGCTGGGAGGCGCGCGGGGTTCGGGGTTACCGGCCTGCCCAGCGGCGCGTCTCCCGGTGGCGGACCACGCGGTTGCGTTGGGCAAGCGGTCGACTGCGGACGCAGGCGAGGGGCGGCATGCTAGAAGGCAGGTCGCCCTGGTCAACGCTGGTCTGGGCCTGGAAGTCCCTCGGTCCCAGGCGGCGGACCCGCCGTCGGCGGCTGGTCGCCGGCGACCGCGTCCAGCATCACCGGCAGCCCGTCCGCCGGCGTGACGTCGCGGTCGAGGCAAGAGAGGCGATAGAGGCGCACTGCCAGGCGGGCCATTTCCAATTCGACGGGACGCAACTCGTTGGTGGCACGCAGCCGATCGAGGGCCTGGACCAGGCGATCAGGGCCGGAGTCAGACGCGGTGACGGTGGCGTCCGCAGGCGGTGGCGATCCGTCTGGTGCCGCTCCGGCGACAGGCTTCGTGGTGGCGGCAGAGGGGCGGCGGCGCGGGTCGTAGTCGCGGCGGGCCTGGCGCGACGCAATCGGCGCCACCGCCTGGATGTCGCGCGGCAGCTCCTGGGGCAGCTTCGACAAGGGACGTGGGGGCTCCATGGCGCGTGCCGGAGGATCGGCCGGCGGAAGGCCGCGCTGAAGCGGCGATTCGGCCATCTTCGACAGCCAGTCAGTCAGTCAGTCAGCCAGCCGGCTGAGCCGATGCCTACGCAGACGCGCCAGCGACGGGCCGCTTCCCGCCCCCGCCAGGCGCCTACCCTCCCCGGCCATGGACCTGCGCCTGCGCCCGCACGAGCGCTTCCATCACGGCGGCGACTTCACCCGGGTATTCAACCGCCAGCAGAAGGCGGCCGGGCGCTGGGTGGTGGTGCTGGTGGCGCCACGGCTGGCGCGCGGCGGTACACCGGCGCCGGCGCGCATCGGGGTGATGGTCTCGACCAAGGTGGCGAAGTCGGCGGTGCGCCGCCACCAGCTCAAGCGCTGGGTGCGCGAATTGTTCCGGCTTCGCCTCAAGCAGTCGGCGCCCAGCGGCGACATCGTCGTGCTGCTGCGCGCCGATCCACCCGCAGACGCGCATGCCGACTTCGCCGCCGAGATCACCCGGCTGCACGACCAGGCGCTGCGTGGCACCCCGCTGACCGGCGGCCGCGGGCCGCGACGCGGTGGCGGGCGCGGCGGACCGCCGCCGAGCGGACCGCGACGCGGCGAAGCCCGGCGATGAGCCTGCCCCGCCGGGTGCTGACCGCGCCGCTGCGCGTCTATCACCGCTACCTGTCGCCGTTGAAACCGAAGACCTGCCGCTTCACGCCCACCTGCTCGCAGTACGCCATCGAGGCGATCGAACGCCTCGGCGTCGTCCGCGGACTGCTGCTGAGCACCTGGCGGGTCTGTCGCTGTCATCCGTTCGGAGGCTACGGCTACGATCCGGTGCCGGGGGGCGAGGCTGCGGGAATGCAGGACGCGCAGGACGCGCAGGACGCGCAGGACGCGCAGGACGCGCAGGGACACGAGACCGGCACGCCAGCGCCGTCAACGCCGTTGGTCGTATCGCCAAGCGAACGGAGCTGATCCCGGTCGCAGGGCGACCTCACCGCGCATCCCTGCGCGACCTCCCCTTCGCCCCCTACTTCTCTGCCGGCACCGCTCCGCGGATCGCCAGCGACACCACCTCGATCGCCACCTTGCCGGCGGTGTGGTAGGCCTGGATGACCACGCTGACCGGGCCTTGGCGGGCGAGGGTGATCGGGGCGGGGCGCCAGGTCAGTGGGCGGTATTCGCGTGGGTTCTCGCCGATGCGCGCGGACACCACGTATTTCTCGCTGACGCTGAAGGCGACCGAGAAGGTGCCGTCGGCGCCGGTGCGGACGGCTTCCTGCTGGAAGGCGTTGAAGCGCGTGCCGTCGCCGTTCGACACCAGCAGGCCGGCCACTGCGCCATCCGGGCTGCGGGTGTCGATGGCGAAGCGCACGCGCTGGCCGCCGCACTCGATCCCGAACAGGGCCAGCCCGGTGCCGGGTGGTACCACCAGCTTGGCTTCGACCTCGCAGGGCACCGGCAAGGCGCCCTTCCAGGTCAGCCCAGGCAGCAGCGCCTCGCTGAAATCATTCACCGGTAGCGGCTTGTCGCTGGTCAACGCCAGGCCACGCGCGCCATAGGAGGCGCTGCCGGTGAAATCCTCGAGCCAGCCGCGATCGCGCACGGCGGCGAAGTCGTAGAGCACGCTGGCCTGGGTGCCATCGAGCCGGACGCGGTTGTTGATCGGCAACAGCCGGGTGTGGTTCTCCAGGGCAAGCACCGCCTGGGCCAGGGCATCGTCCTTGGGCAGCGCCGCCGCCAGTGCGCGCACGTCGCCGGGTTTCCAGAACCAGCAGTAGGCCAGCGTCGCCCGCCGACGTTCGGCGATCTTGTCCGAGGGCAGCGCGCCGTAGGCCGCGCTGAGCAGGCGTTCGTAGTTGAGGTTGGCGGCCTGGCGATCGGTGCGCCGATCCAGCGTCGAGGTGCCGGCGCGGTAGCTGACTTCCTTGTCCGACAGGTCGGTGATCTTGGCGTCGATGGTCTCGCCGCCCTGACGCACCTGATCCTTGATGCCCTGGCTGCGCAGCAGGTTGCGCAGGAAGGTGTCCGCCTCGCTGGCCAGCCGCGACAGCTCATGCAGGGCCAGCGCCAGCTCGCGCAGTTCGGGCGAGGGCATCTTGGCAGCGCCGCTGTCCACCTGGTCGACCAGTCGCCCGTACTGGCTGGAGAAGCGCAGCGGTTCGATGCCCTCGCCGAGCTCCTTCCAGGCCTGGCGTTCACGCACCGCGATCTTGGCCCGGTCCTCGACGCGTTGCAGTTCCTGACGACGGGTGAGCAGGACCTGTTCGACCTTGGCCTGCGCCTCGGCGTCGAGCGGGCTGTCGTGGCATTCCGTGTTCAGCGCTTCGAGCTGGGCCAGGGTGGTGGCGCGGGCGGCGTCGACGAGCAGCCGTTCGCCGAGCTTGCCGATCTCGACGCCGAGACGGGCGGTGACCTCATCGAAGCGCGCCTGGACCAGCGTGATCTTGCTCTTGGCGAGCGTGTCGAGGCGCTGACGGGCGAGGCCGAGATTGCCGTTGGCGATGGCGCGGTCGATGAAGGTCAGCTCGGAGAGCTGATCGTTGAGCTGGGTGCGCCGGCGGTCCTCCACCGCCTTGTGCCGGCGTCCGCGTTCGCTGATGAGCAGATCGCGGGACTGGTCGTCGGCGTTGACGGGTTCGGCGAGGGCGGCGTCGATCAGCGGCAGGGCGGCGGCGTGATCGGCAGGCAGCCCGGCGACCAGTTGGCGTACGCGCGCCAACGCATCGGGGGCGGCAGGCACGTCGCTGACCTTGATCGTCGGGTCCTTGGTCGGCGACACCGGTGGCGGCTTGCCGCCCCAATCGATGACCACCACGGCGCCGACCGCGGCCATGCCCAATACCACCGCCGCCGCCACCCATTTGAACACGCTGCTGCCGCGCGGCTCGATCGCGGTGGTGCTCGCCGTCGCCGACACCACCGGGGTGAGCAGCGTACTCTGCCGGCCGCGACGCCCGGCGGCGAGCGCGACGCCGGCCACCGCCTGGCGCACCGCCTGGCGCAGCTCGATGGCGGTGGCGAAGCGGTCGCCGATCTGCTTGGCCATCAGGCGCACGCAGAGCTGACGCCAGGCTTCCGGGCAATCGCAGGCGTTGCGCGGGTCGGGCACCGGGTCGAAGACGTGGCGACGCATGATCGCCTTGGAATCCGCGCCGCTGTAGGGCGGGATCCCGACCAGCATGTGGTAGAGGGTGGCACCGAGGCTGTACTGGTCGCTGCGGTGGTCGACCACCAGGCCGCGCGCCTGTTCTGGGCTCATATAAAGCGGCGTGCCCATGACCCGGCGCGCCTTGCCCGCCTCGGGCTTCTCGTCGATGCCTTCCTCGCTGCCGATCTGCTGGGCCAGACCGAGATCGGCCAGCTTCACCAGACCGCCCGCGGCGACCATGATGTTGTCGGGCTTGATGTCGCGGTGCACGACGCCCATCTGCTCGGCGTAGACCAGGGCCTCGGCCATGCCATTCATCACCGCCTCGGTGAGCGCGAGCGGACAGCGGCCTTCGCGGGTGATGACCTCCTTGACCGTTTCGCCATCGACCAGCTCCATGGAGAAGTAGTGCAGCGGCTCGGGCGCTTCGCCGGGCGGCGCGTAGGGCACGGTGCCGACATCGTGCACGGCGATGATGTTGGGATGGTTCAGCCGGCCGGCGGCGCGCGCCTCCTCTTCGAACTGCTTGGCGAAGGTCGGATCCTGCTTGGCCAGGCGCGCCGCGAGCACCTTGAGCGCGACCACACGGTCCATGCTCAGTTGGCGGGCACGATAGACCTCGCCCATGCCGCCCTTGCCGACCAGGGTATCGATCTCGTACCCGGCGATGCGGGCATGGGCTGGCAGGTACGACTGCATGGGAGCGCAGCCAGTGATACGTGCGGGCCGCGACCGGGGCAAGGCCATCCCTCCCCGTCCTGCGGCGGCGCCGGGCACGCAACCGCCTCGTTGGGGAACCCGGCATTGCCACCTCGCCGTCGCCAGCATCATGCCGCGCCGATGCTCCGCCTCACGCTGGTCGGCTATCGCGCCAGCGGGAAAACCACGGTCGGCGCCCGCCTGGCGCGGCTGCTCGACCGTCCCTTCATCGATGCCGACGTGGCCATCGCCGGCGCCCTCGGCCAGCCGATCGCCGCGTTCTTCGCCGCCCACGGCGAAGCCGCTTTCCGCGACCGCGAGGCGCAGACGCTGACCGCCATCCTCGCCGGCGACGCCGCCCTGGTGCTGGCCACTGGCGGCGGCGCCGTGCTGCGCGGCGACAATCGCCGGCTGCTGCGCGAGCGCGGCGGCCTGGTGGTCTACTGCCACGCGCCCGCCGCCGTGCTGCAAGCCCGCCTGCGCGCCGACTCCGGCGGCCGGCCCAGCCTGACCGGCGCCGACGTCGCCGACGAGGTGCCCACGCTGCTCGCCCAGCGCGATCCGCTCTACCGCCAGGTCGCCGACGCCGTGGTCGACGCCGATCGCCCGATCGAGACGGTGGCCGACGCCATCCTGGCGCTGGTGAGCGAACGCGCGGGCTGACGACGTCGCGCCGCGATCTCAACCGCGGGAGCGTCCCCGTACCTCGACCAGCCAGTCATCGCGCGCGACCTCGCGCAGGGTCACCACCTCGCCGAGGAAGCGCGCGATGATCGCCGCGTTGGTGGTGGTGTGGTCGGTCGGTGCCAGGGTGCGGAAGCTACCGCCGGCGGCGATGGCCAGCGGCAGCAACATCTGGTCGGCGAGGTGCTCGCCGACCGGTGCGTCGGCCTCCAGATAGCGCCGCGCCTGCTGTGCCGCCCGCGCCGCCACCTGTTCGGCCGAGATGCGCAGCCCGCCGAACGACGCCACCACCTCGGTGACGTGCTCGTAGCCGAGCGTGATCAGCACGACATTGCCCGGCCCGTCCGCCTCGACGACGCCGACGTGGCAGTCGTCCGCCGACCAGCGCAGCTTGTTCTTCACCGTCTCGGCCTCGCGCTCGGCAATGTGCGTGGCGAGGTTGGCGACCAGACAGTCGGCGCGCCGCGACCGCGGCTTCCCACGCTCGCGCAGGTCGAGCGGCTTCGCTACGGCGAGCGGCTGGATCTGCGCCACCAACGTGCCACCCCCGGCGGGATAGAAGCCGTGGCGTTCCAGATGCAGATCGACGTGGGCGCCGATGGCACGCAGTTGCGGCAGCAGGCAGTCGCGCAGGAACTCGATCGGCGGCGCCAGCGGGTTGTGCGTGCCGCCCGCGATCACCACCGTCGATGGCTCGCTCGCCAGCAGCAGCGGCGGAATTACCGTCTGCAGCACCAGCGTCGCCGACCCCGCCGAGCCGATGGCGAAATGGTGGTCGCCGGGAGTGATGCCCTGCGGGGCGAAGGTGATCTCGCGGCTGTTGAGGGCATCGCCGGTCAACTCGGCATTGCCGACCCGCGCCGCTGCGCGCACCGCCATCAGGTGCTGGCGCTGCAAGCCGGGCTTCGGACGCCGGGCGCGGATGTTCTCGATCCGCACCGGCGTGCCGGTGATGACCGAGAGGGCAAGTGACGTGCGCAGGATCTGGCCGCCGCCTTCGCCGAGGGAGCCGTCGATGGTGAGCATACTTTCGTTTTAATCGTGCAAGGATTGAGGCTGACGAGCGCCGGGCCGATCCGGATATAGATATCGATTAATGACCGACGCCCTTCTTGTAGAGCAAGGCGAGCGATTCTGACACCGCCTCCCAGCTCGAACCATAAATGAATCGCTCTGAGCTTCCCACAGACAAAAGGTTGGCGTAGTCAATATGGACGAGTTCCGGGACCGCTTTCTTATTGTGATCGGCGAATAGCGCGACGCGAGGGGACAAGGGCGCGATGAGGGCACATTCTTCCGATCGCAAGGCCGATGGCATGACGTTTGTATACCCACCGGCATGCCAACATACGGGACGGTCGGAGAGCACGAACGCGCGTCCTACTGGCGCCCACAATACGCTCCAAGTCAACTTAGGAAATAGCCTTTCGTCAAAGTACCTCGCTAGGCCATAAACCAGTGCGCGGAAACCCGGGCCATCAAGGACGATCTTCCACCCTTCCCCAACTAAGCCCCTTGCCTCGTCAATGCTTCCCACCGAACGGGTATTTCCTACCGGATCACGCAATCCTATCGATCCTGATATTGTTTCGGACATCTTCGTAAACCAGGCAGGCGGCGGCTCTACGACTGGACCATCTGGCAGGTTATTTATCCATTCTTCAAGAAGCGTGCGCATTGCCTTTGTTTTCGCGGCGGCCAATGCCAAATACCGAGATAAATCAGCGACTAACTCCATCCCTTTCGCGCCACGCGGCGCACAGGATAGCTTTTTAAGGGCCGGCGCGGCACGGCTCTCCGCCTGGCTCAGCCATTGTTCATAGCTGCGGGCTTCGTCGTACACATGCCCACTATAGAGGTTTGCCTCCCAGGCGACATTCTTAGGTGATTTGCGCTCTATAGTTCCGCAGGCAATGTCTCCAACCCATAGCGATGGTTCATGCATCGGCGGCGTACACGGGTCGGTGAAAGCCCGAAGGTGAAACTGCGAGATGTAATGGTCGCGGCTCATGGAATATTCTTTGCCCGATTTGGCGCTATCCCTTCACGCAAACCACCTGCCGCAACGTATGCACGACCTCCACCAGATCGCTCTGCGCCGCCATCACCGCGTCGATGTCCTTGTAGGCCATCGGCGTCTCGTCGATCACGCCGGCGTCCTTGCGGCATTCGACGTGGGCGGTGGCCTGGGCGTGGTCGTCGAGGCTGTAGCGGCGCTTGGCCTCGCCGCGGCTCATGGCACGGCCGGCGCCGTGGCTGCACGAGTGGAAGGAGTTGGCGTCGCCCTTGCCGCGGACGATGAAGCTGCGCGCGCCCATCGAGCCGGGGATGATGCCCATCTCGCCGACGCGCGCCGACACCGCGCCTTTGCGGGTCAGCCAGACCTGCTCGCCGAAGTGTTCTTCGCGCTGCACGTAGTTGTGGTGGCAGTTCACCGCTTCCACCTCGTGCTGGAATTGCGGGATGCCCGGGCAGCGACGCACGGCGTCGGCCACCAGTTCGAGCATGACCCGGCGGTTGGTGCTGGCGTAGGACTGCGCCCACAGCACGGCGGCGACGTAGTCGTCGAAGTGCTCGGTGCCTTCGCGGAAATAGGCGAGGTCGCGGTCGGGCAATTCCAGGCCGGCCTTGGCGCAGTCGCGCTTGGCCATCTCGATGAAGTGCTGACCGATGCGGTTGCCGACTCCGCGTGAACCCGAGTGCAGCATGAACCACACGCGGTCGGCCTCGTCGAGACAGACCTCGATGAAATGGTTGCCGCCGCCGAGGGTGCCGAGCTGGGCGACCTCGTTGCCGCGCGAGAGATGCTTGCAGTCGGCGATCACGGCGTCGAAGCCCGGGCCGAGATGCTCCTTCCACAGATTGCCCGCGCGCTTCGGCGCGTCGCCGCCGTGATCGGTCTTGCCCACCGGCACCGCGGCTTCGATGGCCTCGCGCACGCCCTTCAGCGACTGGGGCAGGTCGTTCGCCGACATCGTGGTGCGCACCGCGCACATGCCGCAGCCGATGTCGACGCCGACCGCGGCGGGGATGATCGCGCGCAGGGTTGGGATCACCGACCCGACGGTGGCACCGATGCCGAGATGGACATCGGGCATGGCGGCGACGTGGTGATGCACGATGGGCAGCCGCGCGATGTTGGTGAGCTGCCTCTGCGCCTCGGCCTCCAGGGCCACGCCCTTGGTCCAAGCGTAGATGGGCCGGGCGCCGGCAGCGGTGAGCAGGTTGTAGGGCAGGTCGGACATGAGGGCACTTTCACAGGGAAAAGGCCGCGACAAGGGTGGCCGGGATTTTTTTACGTGCTCTGCCACTGAGCTACAGCCCCACAGCGGAGCTGGCTGGATTCGAACCAGCAACCTCGTCGTTTAAGCGCTCGCGCCTGGCCAAGGCGTCGAGCAATGACGCGGATCGGCTGGCCAAGTACCTGGCGCGGTTCGGGCTCGACTGGCGGATGGTGGTGGGGCAGAGCGGTTGAAAGCGCTGCCCGCTTGTGCCCGGCCCGAGCCGGCCTAAGCGATCCCGTCGTAGGACACGCCCATGCCCCGCGACGACTTCGACCTCCGCGACCTCGCCCGCCGGGCCCTGCTCGAACGCGGGCTGGCGCCGGATTTCCCCGCTGACGTGCAGGCCGAACTCGGGCATCTGCCCGAGCCGCGCGTCGAGGACGTGGTCGAGGACCTGCGCGCGCTGCCGTGGTGCTCGATCGACAACGACGACTCGCGCGATCTCGATCAGCTCACCGTCGCCGATGAGGCTCCCGGCGGGGCCACGGTCATCCTGGTCGCGGTCGCCGATGTCGATTGCCGGGTGCGCCGCGACTCGGCGATCGACCGTCACGCCGGCCACAACACCACCTCGATCTACACCGCGGCCGGCATCTTCCCCATGCTGCCCGAGCGGCTGTCCACCGATCTCACCTCGCTGAATCCGGGCGTCGACCGCCACGCCGTGGTGGCGCGCTATACCGTGCACGCCGATGGCACCCTGGGGTCGACCGCGCTGGTGCGCGCGCTGGTGCACAACCACGCCAAGCTCACCTACAACGGCGTCGGCCCGTGGCTGGAAGGCGAGCGCCCGCCGCCAGCGCTGGTGGCGGCCAGCAGCGTGCTGCAAGCGCAGTTGCGCATGCAGGACGCCGCCGCCCAGCGCCTGCGCGAGCGCCGCGAGGAGCGCGGTGCGCTCGACCTCGACACCGGCGAGACGCGGGCGGTAGTGCAGGGCGGCAAGGTGGTCGACCTGGCGCGCGACGAGAAGAACCGCGCCAAGCAGCTGATCGAGGATTTCATGATCGCCGCCAACGGCGTCACCGCGCGCTACCTGTCGGCGCAGGGTCTGGCCTCGATCCGTCGGGTGGTACGCGAACCGGAGCGCTGGGACCGCATCGTCGAAGTCGCCGCCCGTCATGGCGGTCGCCTGCCGGTGCGGCCCGACGCCAAGGCGCTGGAGCATTTCCTGCGCGAACGCCACCGCGCCGACCCGCTGCGTTTCCAGGACCTGTCGCTGTCCATCGTCAAGCTGATCGGCAAGGGCGAGTACGTGCTCGAACGGCCGGGCGAGAGCAGCGGCCACTTCGGCCTGGCGGTGCGCGACTACGCGCACTCCACCGCGCCCAACCGCCGCTACCCCGATCTGATCACCCAGCGCCTGGTCAAGGCCGCGCTGAACGCGCAGCCGCAGCCCTACAGCGACGCCGAGCTGGCGCAGCTTGCCGTGCACTGCACGGCCCAGGAGGACAACGCCAGCAAGGTCGAACGCCGCATCCGCAAATCGGCGGCGGCGTTGCTGCTGCGCAGCCGCGTCGGCGAGCGCTTCAGCGCCATCGTCACCGGCGCCAGCGACAAGGGCACCTGGGTGCGCACCCTGCGCCCGCCGGTCGAAGGCCGGGTGATGCGCGGCAGCCGCGGCTTCGACGTCGGCGACGAGGTCATCGTGCGCCTGGAGTCGGTCGACGTCGAACGCGGATTCATCGACTTCGTCGGCGTGGCGGAGACGCGCAGCGCGGCTACCTGACGACGCGGATCGTCCGCCGCACCGGCTCCGCGCTCTGCACCTCGGGCGGGACGGCGCTGCCGTATTGCCAGGCCATCACCTCGACGGTCAGCGGCCAGGTGGCATTGGTGGGGACGTCGGCGAGTTCGAGCTTGCCGTCCTTCACCAGGGCCGGGCCGTGATCGACGTGCCAGGACACCGGCAGGCTGGCGTCGCTGGTTGCGCTCAGCGTCAGCGGCAGGTCGCTGGCCTTCACCTCGGCGGGGGGCGCGAAGGTGATCACCTGGGCTTTGCCCTTGGTCAGCTTCAGCGGGACGCCGACGTTGCCGGGCTGCTCGCAGGTGCGCCAGGTGGCGTCGCCGGGATGGAAGGCGAGCAGGAAGGGACGCGGGCCGCAGCGCAGGTCCATGGTCACGCGGAAGGTGTCGGGCGCGATCTGCTGGAGCGGGCCGGAGAACACACGCACCTGGACCGGGCCGGCGGCGTGACCGACGACGCCGTCGACCGCGGGGTACTTCTTGGGCACGGTGGTCCAGTACGCGCCGGTGGCCTTGAACGTGTCGGGGCCGTTCCACTGCGGCTGCATCTTCAGCCGCATGTCGTGGCCGACGCCCAGGGGCATGCCCTTGCCGTCGGCGAAGCTGACGAACTGCGCCTGCTTGCCGGTGGCGACGGCGTGGAAGGCGTCGGCCGCCTGGGCGAGCGCGACGTCGCAGTGCCAGAAGGCCGCGGCCGGGGCGCCCGGATATTCGGCGGCCGCCGCCGGTGGGGTCTTGGGCGCCCAGAGTTCACCATCGCTGTAGGCGCCGCTGGCGGGATCGACGGCGACGAGCGCGTCGACGTCAGCGGCGGCGGCGGCGGCCGGGATGCGCTTGGCGGCGGCGGAGCGGACAAAGGCGGCGAGGCGTTCGGCGGCGCGATCGTTGAGCGCGAAGTGGGTCGACCCGTCCTCGACCAGCAGGGACATCAGGAAGCGCGGCTCCTGGGCACGCAGGGCGAGCAGTTCGCGCTGCGCAGTCCGGCCGCCGGTGGAACGGTCCTCGTCCTCACGCAGGGCGCCGCTGGGTCCGGGACCGAACTCCTCGAAGCGGCCTTGCAGGTGGATGAGCGGGATGCCGACCACTTCGGCCAACGTGTGGCCGTCGGGCACGCCGAAGCCGCCCTTGAAGAAGATGGCGCCGAAGCAGCGCTGCGGTTTCCAGAACAGCAGGTTGCGCGACCAGATGGTGCCCACCGAGTGGCCGTAGGGCATCAGCGGCGCCGTCGCCACTTCGCTGCGGCCCGAAGCTGCCGCGAGATCGGCCAGGGCTTTCTCCAGACGCGGCCCGGTGCCGTCGGCGAACACCGCGTCGAGGTGCGGCTGGAAGTAGACGATGCCGATCGCCTGTTCGGCGCAGGCGGCGCGGATGGCGGGATGAGCGGCGAAGTGCCCTTCGAACAGCACCTGGCCGCCGACCAGCAGACCGCGGATGCGTTCAGCCTTGGGCGGCACCCACAGGTAGGCGCTGATCGCCTCGCCCTTGGCGTTGCTGCTGGGCACCGCGTACTGGTAGACGATGTCGCTGGCAGGGATCGCGGCGCCGACGAGGACGGCGCACAGGGCGAGGATGAGGCGCATACGGGCTCCCGAAGCCGGGATGATCACAGCGCGCGGCGCCAATCCACGTCTGGACGCGGAAACGACTGATGGCGACGCAAAAGCGCACCGCTCCACCACGGTCGCGCCCAACGGCCGCTCTCTCTACAGCCGCCCGACGTCGGGCAGCAGCTTCAGCAGGGCCTGACGGGCGCGGTACAGGCGCTTCTCGACGTTGGTCAGCGACAGGCCCAAGGTCTCGGCGATCTTGTGGTAGTCGCAGCCGGCTTCGTACTTCAGCGCCAGGATCTCGCGGTAATCGGTGGGCAGGCGGGCGAGCGCCTCGCGCAGGCGCTCCAGCGAACGGTCCTCGTTATCGCGCTCGACCGGCTGCACGGCACCGTCGGCCTCGCTGATCGGCACGCTGCGCCGCTTGGCGTTGCGGCGCAACCAGGTCACCGCCTCATTGCGCACGATGGCGGTCAGCCAATAGGGGAAGATGGCGCCGTCGCTGAGCTGACCGAGGCGGTCGTAGGCGCGGAGGAAGGCCTCCTGCACCACGTCGTCGACCGCCGCCTGGTCGCCGAGCACCGCCCGCGCCACCGCCTGCGCGCGCGCCAGGTGGGCGGCGACCAGGGCCTCGAAGGCGCTGCGTTCGCCGGCCAGGGCGCGGGTCACCAGTTGGGCGTCGGCCTCAGCCATGGTCGGACACGGTAGCAGCGCCCGCGGGACACCGCCATTCCCCAGACCGTGATCCCCGCGCGGAGACAGTGCGCAGCCACGGGCGTCGGCGCCGCCGCGGGGCTGGGCTATCCTCAGGCTCGGACTCAGCCTCAGGCGCGGTTGCGCTTTCCCATGGCGAGGCCAAGCGGCCACTCGACACTCCCGCCCCGTGACCATCCGCGCCATCACCTTCGACTGGGGGGACACCCTCGCCGCCAATTACGGCATGCCCTACGTCGAGACCCAGCGCCGCGCCTTCCTGCGCCTGGCTGACGACCTGCGCAACCTCGGCGGAATCATACCGGACGCCTGGGTCGACGGCATCCAGGCCGATATCGCGGCGCAGTGGCGGGCATCGATCGACCCGGCGCAGAATCCCGACCACCGCGAGATCGACATGCGGGCGATGTTCGATGGCTGGCTGCGCGCCGCTGGCGGCCTCGACATCGAACCGCACGCCATGGCCCGGGCGATGGCCCGCTGCACCGCGACGCTGACCGACACGGTCATCCCCTTCGCCGAGACGCGGCCGGCGCTCGGTCTGCTCAAGGCGCGCGGCTACCGCATCGGCCTGCTCTCGCACGTGCCCTGGCCGGGTGACGCCTGCCGGGCGTGGTTCGATCGCCACGACCTCGGCGGCTACTTCGACTTCTTCTCGCTGAGCAGCGAGGTCGGCTGGATCAAACCCAATCCGCGTCACTTCCGCCACGCCCTCGACCAGGCCGGCTGCGCCGCCAACGAGGTGCTGCATGTCGGCGACCATCCCGTGCGCGACATCCAGGGCGCCAAGGCGTTCGGGATGCGGACCTGTCTGCGGCATACGGAAAACATTCACGCCCCCGACGCCCTGGCAGCCTGCGCACCGGACGCCGAGATCGTGCGCCTGAGCGAACTGTCGGAGGTGCTCAAGCAGCTCGACGCGCAGTAGGGCGGGTGACCGTCGTGTGCCCTCGCGGCGGGCTCGAAGCCCGCCCCACCTTCGTGCATCCAAGGGGGCAGGGCCAACGGCCCGTTCGTTGGGGGCGCGAGCCGCGTCGAGCGCCCCCAACAAAAGCCGCCCCCAACTAAAAACTCAGGCCGCTTTCAGCAGCGGCCAGCTCGCCACCACCTGGTACTTCGGCGTGCGCTCGCTGGTGCGGTAGAGCACCAGGTCGGTCATCGGACAGTCGCCCCAATCGGCCAGGCCGTGCGCCTCCAGCAGTTGCGGCCAGGCGCGGCGGGGATTGCCGTGGTCGTGGGCTGCGGGCGGGCGCGGCCGGCACAGGGTGATGTGCGGCATGAACGCGCGTTCGGGATCCAGGCCGAGTACGGCGCTGAGATCGAGGTGCGCCTGGCGGCACAGCCCCTCGGGATCGGCGACACCGGCGTACACCGCACGCGGCTCGGTGCGCCCGCCGGTCGCGCCCAGGCCGCTCAGGCGCAGGCTGGGCCGGAACAGCCCTTCAGCCACGCCGCCGAGACTGTAGGGCAGCGTGCGCGCCTCGTCGGCGTCGAGCCGGCCGAGGAAGACCAGGGTGAGGTGGTAGTCCTCGGGATGCACCCAGGTGGCCGGCAACTGCCATTCGCGCAGGCGGTCGGCGACCGCGGCCAGGCGGTCGCGGGGTTGATCGGAGAGGCGTAAGGCGAGGAAGTGTTTCATGGTCGCAGGCGCGTCAACGTGGCCGACTCGTCGCGCCGGGGACGGGTTGCGGGGACGCAGTCCGGTCGATACTGCCGCCCATGCCCGTTTCCGCCGCCGCGGCGCTTCTCGATAGCTGGCTGGCGCGGGTTCTCAAGCCGGAAGCCAGAACCTGGCTCGACGCGCAGGTGGCGGCCTGCGCCGCACCCGGCGCCGACCTCGCGGTGGCGTTCTTTCCCGCCTTCAGCGCCGCCGCCCGCCGCTGTGGACGCGACCACCTCGGCCTGGACGCCGGCGATCTCGCCGCTGCCGAGCGCGCGCGTCCGGGATGGCGACCACAGGCGTGGACTCGCGACCAGGCGGCGCGCGCGCGTCTGCTCCTGGCCCTGCCGACCGACGACTGCGGTCGCCTGGTCGGTCTGCTCGACCGCCTTGCTGCCACCGCCGAGCTGCTCGAACTGGTGGCGCTCTATCAGACCCTGCCCCTGCTGGGGCACGCCCCGCGCCACCGCGATCGCGCCGCCGAGGGCGTGCGCAACAACATCAAGGCGGTGTTCGAGGCGGTGGCGCTCGACAATCCCTATGCCGCCGAACAGCTCACCGACGGCGCCTGGAACCAAATGGTGCTCAAGTGCCTGTTCGTCGGCAGCCCGCTGCACCGCGTGGTCGGCATCGACGGCCGCGCCAACGCCGCGCTGACGCGCATGCTCTGCGACTTCGCGCATGAGCGCTGGGCGGCGAAACGGGCGGTGCCGCCGGAACTGTGGCGCTGCGTGGCGCTGACGCCGGACGAGCCGGCGATGGTTGATCTCGGACGGGCACTCGGCGGGGACGACGCGCGCTGCGCGCAGGGGGCGGCGCTGGCGCTGGCGGCAAGCGCGGCGCCTGCCGCCAGCTCGCTGCTCGCACGCCATGCCGGTATCGCTGCGGGCGCCACCTGGTCGTCGCTGTCGGTTCCGCCCTGAACGGCCACCCGGACCACCCGGTAGCACCTGCGCACCCTTCCTCCGCTCCCAGCCCTCAGCCCGCAAGCAGCGCCATGAAGTTCATCGACCCCCACATCCACATGGTCAGCCGCACCACCGACGACTACGAGGCGATGGCGGCTGCCGGCATCGTCGCGGTGATCGAGCCGGCGTTCTGGATCGGCCAGCCGCGCACCACCGCCGGCGCCTTCCAGGACTACTTCTCGACCATCGTCGGCTGGGAACGCTTCCGGGCGTCGCAGTTCGGCATCCACCACTACTGCACCATGGGCCTCAACAGCAAGGAGGCCAACAACCAGGCGCTGGCCGAGCAGGTCATGGCGCTGCTGCCGCTCTATGCCGGCAAGGACGGCGTGGTCGCCATCGGCGAGATCGGTTACGACGACCAGACTCCGACCGAGGACAAATATTTCCGCGCCCAGCTCGAACTCGCCAAGCGTCTGGACATGCTGGTGCTCATCCACACCCCGCACCGCGACAAGAAGCGCGGCACATCGCGCAGCATGGAGGTGTGCATCGAGCACGGCCTCGATCCGCGCCGGGTGATCATCGACCACAACAACGAGGAGACCGTGCGCGAGACGCTCGACCGCGGCTTCTGGGCGGCGTTCACCATCTATCCCAAGACCAAGATGGGCAACGAGCGCATGACCGAGGTGGTGCGCCAGTACGGCTGCGAGCGCATCATCGTCGATTCCAGCGCGGACTGGGGGGTCAGCGATCCGCTCGCCGTCCCAAAGACCGCGCGGCTGATGCTCGAACGCGGCATCCCGCCCACCCACGTCGAGGCCACCTGCTACGGCAATGCCCTGGCCGCCTACGGCCAGAGCGGCCAGTTCAACGAGAGCGACTGGCTGAATCCCGCCGCCATCGACCAGCGCACGCTCTACAGCGGCAACAGCGTGCTGCGCGGCCAGGCGCCGCGGGTCGACGGCCAGACCATCGAATAGCCGGCGGCGGCGCTTCGCCGCCGCCCGCTCAGCGCCAGCTTGTTCGACGCCCCGGCGCAGCCGGCGCGAGGACGGCGAAGCCGCCCGCAGCGGTCGAACAAGCGAGAGCGTTCACGGCCAGTTTGGCTCCTCCTTGGCCGGACTCGACTCAAGCCGACGGCTTCGCCCGGCCGCCAGCGACCCCTCGGCTCGCAGTTCACTCCTTCTGGAGCGCGGCCGGCGGCGGAACATTGGGATCGAGGGCGACCTGACCGGCGTTCTTGGCGATCAGGGTGACGAACTCGAGGGTGATGGCCGGTTTGTCGGGATGGTTGGTGCGCACCACCACTTTCTCGTGGCGCAGGCCTTCATCCGGCGGCTGGGCGGGATCGCGGGCGGCGGCGGTCAGCAGGATGCTGCCGTCGGACTGGGTGACGTGCGTGAAGCCCCAGATGGTTCCGGGATAGTCGATGCCGATGACCCGCAGGCCGCCCGGGGGAGCTTCCTCGGGCGGACAGCTCAGGCGAATGCGCTTGCTCAGCCGCTGTGGCTCATCGGGTCGGGCCTTGGTCGAGTAACGGTAGATGTCCTGCCAGGCGCGGTCGGTCGGGCGCTGCAGCGGGTCCATCTGTGCCGACAGGAGGTCGACCTGGACGTTGCCGCGCACCTGCCACCACAGATGCGCCTCGATCGCGTCGAAGGCGGGATCGGTGAGGTAGATGCTGATGTTCTGGTGCTGCGGTCCCGAGCGGTTGGCGTTGTCGACGCTGACCGTGAGCGTGGTGGTGGCCTTGGGCAGCAGGAAGTGGTCGGCCAGGTGCAGCGTGGTGCAGGTGCAGCTGGAATCGATCTTGCGGACGCGCACGGCGCGATCGTTGGGATTGCGCACGGTGATCACCACCGCCAGAGGGACGTTCTCGCGCACCAGCGGGGCCTGTTCCGGCCCGACGACGTTGGCGTTCTCGACCGCGGCCGTGATGGGCAGTGCAGCCAGGACGGCCAGAAGAGAGAGCAGACCGGTGCGCGACATGGGTCCTCCGCGATCGATAGGCGAACGAGTCAGGCGCCGCCCGGTTCAGCGCCGGGCATGCTCGGCGCGGCGTGCCAGCACGCCAGCACGCCTGCGGCCAGCGCCCGGGCGCAGGTCAGCGTGGTATCGCCCAGACGCACCTGCGCGATCAGCGGCACCCCGCACAGCGCCGGCAGTTCGCGGGCGGCGCTGCGGGCGGCGAGGTCATCCACTGCCGGCGGGTGGTGGTTGAGCACCAGGCCGAGCACGGCGATGCCCCGGGCCCGCGCGTGCGCCACGGTCAGCGCGCTGTGGTTGAGCGTGCCCAGGTGCGGGCGGGTGACGATCACCGCGGCCAGGCCGGCGGCGGCGACCAGATCGCACAGCGTCCAGCGTTCCGGCGTCAGCGGCACCAGCAGGCCGCCGACGCCCTCGACCACCAGGTCGTGGTCGCCGCGCAGCGCGCGCACGGCGGCCAGCAGCCCCGCGCGGTGCAGCTCCTGCCCGGCCGCCGCCGCCGCCAGGTGCGGCGCGGCCGGCTCGGGGAACTGATGCGGGCAGATGGAGGCCGGATCCTGACCGTCGCCGGCCAGGGTGGCCAGGGCGCGGCCGTCCTCGGCGGTGATGCCGTCCCAGCCCCCGCAGGCCACCGGCTTGTGCACCCAGCAGCGCCTGCCGGCGGCGCGCAGGCCGGCCACCAGCTGGTGGACCACCCAGGTCTTCCCCACCCCGGTGTCGGTGCCGAGCACGGCGATGGCGAGCGGCTGGGCCATGACCGCCGGATGCTGGCTCCCTCGTCACTGACGCAAGCCGGACATGGGGTTACAGCGCAGATGCCGCGCCCTTTGGGGCAGGTTGAGAGGTTGAGAGGTTGAGAGGTTGAGACGAGAAGAGGTGCAGGTCACCCGCGCCCTCGCGCCCTCGCCCTCGCCCTCGCGCCCCACCCCGCTGCAAATCACTGTTCCCCGCCAGCGTGCCTGGCTACCCTGTGCGTCCCGTCCGCGTTTACGAAGCGAGAACCCATGCCGACCTATGAATACGCCTGCCCGACCTGCGGCATCGTCGAATGCTTCCAATCCATCAAGGATCAGGCCCACACCCGCTGTCCGCAGTGCCGGAAGGCCAAGGTCACCCGGCTGGTCTCCGGCGGGGGTGCGGTGATCTTCCGGGGCAGCGGCTTCTGGGAGACCGACTACAACCGCAGCCCCGACTACGCCAAGAAGCGCTCTGCCGACACCGCGCCGGTCGTCACCGCCACCACGGAAACCGGCAAGGCCAAGGCCGCCACCGGCACCGCCGTGGCCTCGCCAGTCGCCAGCAGCGCCACCAAGACCCCGGCCAAGCCGGACGCCAGCAAGCGTTGACGGCCCGTCAGTTTGACCAACCACGGCCCGCCCGACCACGGCGGGCCGTCGCATTTCGACGGTAATCCCAAACAATTCCCGAACTTGCGTGTCTGGCACGCACCGCGCTTTTACGCGGCGGCGGCCTCCGCGCCGCACTCCCAACCATGTCAAATCCGCTCTGAGGAGACTCCCCTATGGTCGCCAAACGCATCGTCTTCAACGAAGAAGTCCGCGACAAGATCCGCTCCGGCGTTCAGAAGCTGGCCCGGGCCGTGAAGTGCACGCTCGGCCCCAGTGGTCGCAACGTCGTCATCAACAAGAGCTACGGCTCGCCGACCGTCACCAAGGACGGCGTCTCGGTGGCTGAGCAGATCGAGCTGCGCGACCCATTCGAGAACATGGGCGCCAAGATGGTCAAAGAGGTCGCCTCCAAGACCTCGTCCGCCGCCGGCGACGGCACCACCACCGCGACCGTGCTCGCCGAGGCGATCTTCGCCGCCGGCTTGAAGGCGGTGGCTACCGGCGTCAACCCGCTCGACCTCAAAGAGGGCATCGACCGGGCCGTGGCCGCCACCATCGCCGCGCTGGACAAGCAGGCGATCAAGGTGAAGGGCGATTTCAAAGCCATCGCCCAGGTCGGCTCGATCAGCGCCAACAATGACGAGGCGATCGGCACGATGATCGCCGAAGCGATGAAGAAGGTCGGCGAGGATGGCGTCATCACCGTCGAGGAAGGCAAGAGCATCAAGGACGAGGTCGACGTCGTCGAAGGCATGCAGTTCGACCGCGGCTACGTCTCGCCCAACTTCATCACCAACCCGGACAACCTCTCCGCCGAACTGGAAGAGCCGCTGATCCTGGTCCACGAGAAGAAGATCAGTTCGGTCGCCGAACTGGTGCCGCTGCTCGAAAAGGTGGCCAAGGCCGGCAAGAGCCTGCTGGTGATCGCCGAAGAGGTCGAGGGCGAGGCCCTGGCCACCATGGTGGTCAACAACATGCGCAAGATCCTCAAGTGCTGCGCGGTCAAGGCGCCGGGCTACGGCGACCGCCGCAAGGCCATGCTCCAGGACATCGCCACGCTCACCGGCGGAAAGGCGATCTTCGAGGATCTCGGCATCGAGCTGAAGAACGTCGAACTGAGCGATCTCGGCAAGGCCAAGTCGGTCAAGGTCGAGAAGGAGAACTGCACCATCATCGAGGGCGCCGGCAAGCGCGCCGAGGTGCAGGGCCGCATCAAGGCGATCCGCAAGGAGATCGACGAGACCAAGTCGGATTACGACCGCGAGAAGCTCCAGGAGCGCCTGGCCAAGCTCGCCGGCGGTGTCGCCGTCATCAAGTGCGGCGCCGCCACCGAGGCCGAGATGAAGGAACGCAAGGATCGCGTCGATGACGCCCTCCACGCCACCCGCGCCGCGGTCGAGGAAGGCATCGTCGCCGGCGGCGGCACCGCCTACCTGCGCTGCCTGTCGGCGATCGAGAACCTCGGCCTGACCGGCGATGTCAAGATCGGCGCCAACATCATCAAGGCGGCTCTGCGCCTGCCCACCGTGACCATCGCCGAGAACGCCGGCAAGGAAGGCGAGGTCATCGCCAACGAGGTGGCCAAGGCCAAGGGCGCCATGGGCTACAACGCCAAGACCGACGAGATGGAGGACCTGGTCAAGTCAGGCGTCGTCGACCCGGTCAAGGTCGCCAAGAGCGCACTGATCAATGCCTCATCCGTCGCCACCCTGCTGCTCAACACCGAGGCGATGATCGCCGAGATCAAGGAGCCGAAGAAGAAGGATGCCGGCGGCGGCCACCACGACGAAGGTGGCGGCATGGGCGGGATGGGCGGCATGGGTGGCATGGGCGGGGGGATGGGCGACTTTTAGCTAGGTGCGCCGGCATCAGGCCGGCGCCCCCAGCGAACGCGCCTTCGGCGCTGCCCCCTTTGAAGACGGGATCGCAGGCTGACGGCAACCACCGCTTCCGCACCGACGACGTAACCTCAAACCAACACACCAACGACTCAAGGAATCAGCCATGGCTTCACCCGCCGCGAAGAAGCAGAACACCATCCAGCCCCTCGACGACCGTGTCGTCGTCATCCGCACCGAGGCTGAGGAGAAGACGTCGGGCGGGATCGTCCTGCCCGAGAACGCCAAAGAGAAGCCGCAGCAGGGCAAGGTCATCGCCGTCGGTCCGGGCAAGCTGCTCGACAGCGGTGAGCGCGCCAAGCCCGATGTCGGCGTCGGCGATCTCATCCTCTTCGGCAAGTACTCCGGGTCGGAGCTGACCGTCGACGGCGAGGAAGTCGTGATCCTGCGCGAGAACGACATCCTGGCCAAGCTCGGCTGAACGAGCGGGGCACCGCCCCTCTCTTGCTGTCGCTTCGGGGGGCTGTGCCCCCCAACCCCCCAGCGCTTCCCTCCTCAACCAACACACTTCCCAGGAAACTACCCCAATGGCCAAGCAGATGATGTTCGGCGAAGATGCCCGCCGCAAGATTCTCCAGGGCATCCAGACCCTCAACAACGCGGTCAAGGTCACCATGGGCCCGACCGGCAAGGTCGTGGTCATCGAGAAGAGCTACGGCTCGCCCACGGTGACCAAGGACGGCGTCACCGTCGCCAAGGAGGTCGAGCTCAAGGACCCCTTCGAGCAGATGGGCGCGGCCATGGTCAAAGAGGTGGCTGAGAAGTCCTCGAAGGTCGCCGGCGACGGCACCACCACCGCCACCGTGCTCACCGAGGCGATCTACCGCGAAGGTCTGAAGATCATCTCGTCGGGCGCCAACCCCACCGAGGTCAAGCGCGGCATCGACAAGGCGGTCACCGCCGCGATCGAGGCGATCGCCAAGTTGTCGACCAAGATCAAGAGCTCGGCCGAGATCGCCCAGGTCGCCAGCATCAGCGCCAACAGCGATGAGGCGATCGGCAAGCTGCTCGCCGAAGCCATGGACAAGGTCGGCAAGGACGGCGTCATCACCGTCGAAGAGGCCAAGTCGACCGAGACCAAGCTCGACCTGGTCGAGGGCATGCAGTTCGACAAGGGCTACATCTCGCCCTACTTCGCCGCCGGCAACGAGGACCAGGAGGTCAATCTTGAGAAGCCGCTGATCCTGATCTACGAGAAGAAGATCTCCAACCTGCGCGAGTTCCTGCCGCTGCTGGAGAAGGTCGCCCAGGCCGGCAAGCCGCTGCTGGTCATCGCCGAGGAGGTCGAAGGCGAGGCCCTGGCCGCCCTGGTGGTCAACAAGCTGCGCGGCACGCTCAACGTCTGCGCGGTCAAGGCCCCCGGCTTCGGTGACCGTCGCAAGGAGATGCTCAAGGACATCGCCACCCTCACCGGCGCCAAGTTCATCGCCGAGGATCTCGGCGAGAAGCTGGAGAACGTCGAACTGGCCGATCTCGGCACCGCCAAGACGGTCACTGTCGACAAGGAGAACACCACGATCATCGAAGGTGCCGGCAAGAAGGCGGACATCTCGGGTCGCATCAATCAGATCAAGCAGCAGATCGACGTCACCACCAGCGACTACGACAAGGAGAAACTCCAGGAGCGCCTGGCCAAGCTCTCCGGCGGTGTGGCGGTGATCAACGTCGGTGCTGCGACCGAGCCCGAGATGAAGGAGAAGAAGGCGCGCATCGAGGACGCCCTCCACGCCACCCGGGCCGCAGTCGAAGAGGGCATCGTGCCCGGCGGCGGCGTCGCGCTGCTGCGCGCCAAGAAGGCGGTCGAGGAGGCCGGCAAGGGTCTCGACCACGACCAGAAGCTCGGCGCCGAGATCGTGCTCAAGGCGATCGAGAGCCCGGCCAAGCAGATCGCCGAGAACGCCGGCAAGAACGGAGCGGTGATCATCGCCGAGATCCTGGCCGCCAAGAATGCCAACGTCGGCTACAACGCCCGTACCGGGGCCTTCGAGGATCTGGTCAAGGCCGGCGTCGTCGACCCCGCCAAGGTGACGCGCGTCGCCCTGCAGAACGCCGCTTCGATCGCCGGCCTGATGCTGACGGTCGAGACCATGATCACCGACCTGAAGGACGACGACCAGGTCGTGAACGGCGCGGTGAGCTGATCCGCGAGCGCCGCGCGGCCTTCGGGCCACGCAGCGCATCCCACGCGCATCCCTGATGCGCTCCACGCAGCCCGGCCGGTTCGGCCGGGCTGCGTGCGTTGCTGGTCTCCCTGGGACCGCGCGCGGCTCGCGCGCATCGCAGCCTGAAGGCGCCTGCGAGCTACGCCCAATGCTGTGAAGCTAAGACTCGGTGGCGCGTCCGGCGCTCGCTGTGGACACGCTCGGCTGCCTTCCCGCGCTGGAAGGCGCTGGAAGGCAGCGGAATGGCGACGAAGCGCGCGGGCCGCGCGCGGTCCCAGGCTGACGTTCGCACGCGTCTGCGCTTTAGCTTCACAGCCTTGGGCTACGCCCCGGCGAACCGCTCGGCGCTCAGCAGACACACCGACCAGGCGATGGGTCCGGGCATCAGCGTGTGCCGGTCACCGACCTGCGCGTCAGCCGTGCGGTCGGGCACCGACGCGCTACCCGGTGATCACCGGGTAGCGCGCATCGCCGACGATCAGTTCGTGCCGATCGGCACCTGCTGGATCTCGATGAAGCAGATCTTGTTGTTGGCGGCGCCGGCGCCGTTGGTCACGGTCAGACGGCCATCGTTCACCGTCACCTGGCGGCTCTGGCTGGCGAAACGAACGGCATCCGAGGGGTTGAGGCTGAGGACCAGTTGGCCCTCGGCATTGACGCGGATGGTGTTGTCGATGAACGCCGAATCGCCACCGCCGATGACCACGGTGTAGGTGCCGTTGGGCACCGCGATCTCCCAGACGGCATTGGGATTCTCCGGCTTCTGCATGTGCTGGAGCGTGTCGAAGCGCTGGTCGGCGATGACATTGCGATCGCGGGCGGTGGTCGCGTTGTTGACGGTCCAGCCGTAGCTCAGCCCATTGCGCGCTGCGAACACGGCGCCGTCATCGATGAGGAATCCAGTGACCGGTGGGGCCTGGACGGGCTGGAAGTTGATCTTGGCCGCGAACAGCGCCGCCGGCGGCTGCACCACCACTGCCGGGAAGAGCTGGCGGGCCGGCACCACCTGACGGGCAGTCCCCGCGCTCTCCCACTCCAGGCGGATCTCGGAGCCGCCGTTGCCCTGGAAGTATTCAAGCAGCAGGTCGACCTTCTGGCCAGCAGTCAGGGCGATGCTGCCGCGATCCTCCGTCGGCGGGTGGTCGGTGAAGTTGTCGATGATGCGCTGGCCATTGATGGTCAGGCGCACGCCGTCATCGCTGGTGGTGATGAAGGTGTAGGTCTGGGTGAACTCGGCCGCCACTTGGCCGGTCCAGCGCACGCTGAACGTGTCGCCGGCGATCCCCGCGGCGGGCGAACCGCCATTGAAGGGGAAATTGATGGTGGCATCGGTGCGCACCAGCGCCTGGGCGGTGAAGTCGACGTTGTTGAAATAGGTGCCAGTCAATCCGGTGCCATTGCCCACCACCGCTCCACCCAGGACGTTGAAGGCGTTGCTGGTGACCCCGGTCAGCCCGCTGGCACTGGCGGCGAGGGTGTAGCCGTTGCCGGCGTTGTTGATCGACAGCGTGCCGAAGGTGGCGATGCCGTTGACAGCATTGACCGTCCGCGTCCCGGCCAGGGTTCCGCCTGCCGGGTTGGCGCCGATGGCCACGGTCACCGCGTTGTTGGCAGTGGCGACCAGGGCGTTGGCCGCGTCCAGCACGCGCACGGTCACCGCTGGCGCGATGGTGACGCCGGCATTGGCATTGCTGGGTTGGGTGCCGAAGGCCAGGCGGACCGCCGTCTGGACATTTCCCACCGCCGGGAAGAGCTGCCGCGCCGGGACGACCTGGCGATTGGTCGAAGCGCTCTCCCATTCCATTGTGATCTGTCCGGGGCCACCGCCCTGGAAGTATTCGAACACGATGTCGACCTTCTGCCCAGCGGTCAGGGCGATGCTGCCGCGATCCTCGACCGGGGCATGGTCGGTCAGGTTGTCGATCAGGCGCTGGCCGTTCACGGTCACGCGCACGCCGTCATCGCTGGTGGTGATGAAGGTGTAGGTCTGGGTGAATTCCGCCGCCACCTGGCCGGTCCAGCGCACGCTGTACGTGGTGTTGTCGATCCTGGGATCGGGGGACCCGGTGCCGAAATCGAAGTTGATCGTGGGATCGGTGCGCACCAGGACCTGGGCGGTGAAATCGACATTGTTGAAGTAGGTGCCGGTCAACCCGGTGCCATTACCGACCACCGGCGGCGTCGAGCCTTGCAGGGTGCCGATCCACTGCGCCAAGGTGTTGACCGCCACCGCATCGATGCGGTTGTAGGCGAACGGCGGCATCTTGATCTGGGGATCCAGCGAGTTCAGCCGGCGATGCATGATCGAGCGGCCGACATCCTGACCGACCACCACGCGCGCCCCGGCGATGCCGAGGTCGTTGCGCAGGACGCCGTCGACGATGCCCTGCTGCGCCAGCGCGGTATCGAAACGGCCATCCCAGAAGGCGGCGACGCCATTGGGCCGGTGGCAGAACGAACAGTTGCTGTCCAGGTACGACCGCACGCGGGTCTCCAACGAGGCCGCGGTGTCGGTCAGGGGAACGGTCCTGGTCAGCGCCGGGATGGTCGCTTCATCGAGCTTCTGGCTGAACAGCCGGATGTGGTCCCATGAACGGATCTGATTGTCGGTGACGCTGCCGTAGGCGAGGTTGCCGTTGAGCTGCCGGGTCTTGGGGCCGAGCACGAAGCCGGCATTGCTGGTGTGGCAACTCAGGCATTCACCGCGCGACGGATAGCGCCACACCTGCTGGCGGTTGACGCCGGCGCTGTTGGTGATGGTCAGCGTCTCATCGAGGCCGTCCGGCAGCAGATCGGCATCGCTGTTGTCGGCGCGCCACTTGTAGGTGATGCCGTAGCCGTTGCGGCCGCTGCCATCAAGCATCAGCACGCGCGTCTCCAGCCGCTTGCGGATGGCCGGATTGCGTTCGTCGGTGTTCATCTCGAAATGCTTCACCAGCACGGTGCCGCCGGGAAACGTCCATTCGCCGTTGGTCGCGAAGCCGATGGTGCTGGTGCCGGGCAGGGCGATGAAGCGGGCCTTGAAGGCGCCGTCGGACCACAGCGGCGAATTGACGGTGAACGGCACGATGCCGGCCTTCGGGGTGAGGTTGCCGGTATTGGCGAACAGGCCGGTGCCGGACAGCGTCGCCGGCGGTGCGCTGGTCAGGGTGCCGGGCAGGTTCACCCCGACCACCGGATCGCGGAAGGCCAGGCCGTAGGGCTGGTTGCCGTTGATGGCGAAGGTGGCGGTCGCCACCCCGCTGTCGGCGAAGCCGGCGCGCTGGGCGATGGCGCGCACGGTGGCATTGGCGGTCAGGGTGAACGGCGCACTGAAGGTTTGCGAGCCGCCATTGGGCACGCTGCCGTCGGTGGTGAAGCGGATGGTCGCACCGGCGGTGGCGGTGGCGATACGCACCGGCACCGGGCCGGTGAAGCTGCCGCCGCCGGGCTCGATCACCGGCGTGGCCGCCGTGGCCAGGATGTTGAACGTGTTGCTGGTGACGCCGGTCAGTCCACTCGAACTGGCGGTCAGGGTGTAGCCGTTGCCGGGATTGTTGATCGACAGGTTGCCGAAAGTGGCGACGCCATTGACGGCGTTGACCGTGCGCGTCCCGCCCAGGGTACCGCCGGCCGGGTTGGCGCCGATGTTGAGGGTCACTGAATTGTTGGCGTTGCCGACCAGGGCGCCGCCGGCATCGAGCACACGCACGGTCACCGGCGGATTGATGGTGGCGCCGGAGGTGGCATTGCTGGGCTGGGTGCCGAAGGCCAGTCGCGACGCGGCCGGCGCGGCAGCGTTGGGAGCCAGGCGGAAGACGCCCGTGTTGAGACCGCAGTAGTAGAGCGCGCCGTCCGGCCCGACCGCGACATCGGTCGCTCCGGTGAGCTCGGTCAGGAAGCTGTCGACGCTGGTGACCGTGGTGCCGTTCATGGTCGCGCGCACCATCCGGCTATTGCCGAAGTCGAGCAGGAAGAAGTTGCCGGAGAACTCGGCGGGGAAGAGCGAGCCATTGTAGAAGCAGCCGCTGACCATGGCGTTGCCGAGGAACTGGGTGGTCGCCGTGCCGCCGTTGGAGGACGCGTTGCCGCCATTCTGATTGGCGGTGAAGGTGGTCTGATTCGGCGTCGACGCGACGAAGACGTTGCCATTGAAGCTGCCGTCATTCACCCCGCTGAGGGCGATCCGTTCGCCCTGACGGAAGCCGCTGCGGCCGTTGGTGGTGACGGTGATGACGTTATTGCTGCGCACGATGCTGGAGATGCCCTGCGAGTCCTGGCCATTGGTGCGCCACTTGATCTTGGGAATGGTGAGTCCGGCGGTCTGGTCCTGCGCGTTCTCGCGGGTGCGGTCGCCGGCATTGTTGCCGCGGTCGAGCAGGAAGGACTGCTCGTAGTTGTCGCCGGCGACGTTCACCCACAGCTTGCCGGTGCCGGGCTGGAACGTCATCGCGAAGGGATTGCGCACACCCATGGCGAAGATGAAGTCGCGCGGTTCGGTGACGCCGTTGTTGGTGAAGAACGGATTGTCGCTGGGCGCCGATCCGTCGAGATTCGCCCGACCGACCTTGGACGCGAGCGTGTTGAGATCGCCGTTAAGCCCGACGCGGGCATCGCCATTGTCGCCGATCGACCAGTAGAGCATGCCGTCCGGGCCGACCTCCATGCCGCCACCGTTGTGGATGAAGCCCAGCGACGGCAGGTTGTCCACGATGGTCGTCGGACCGGCATCGGCGACGTCGTCGTCGTTGGCATCGGCGAGGCGGACGATGCGCTGCGTCCGGTCATTGACGGTGATGAAGACATAGACGCGGCCGTTGCTCGCGAAATTGGGGTCGAAGGTCAGGCTGAGCGCGCCGCTTTCCGCATCGGTGCGCACGCCCAGCGTCGCGAACGGCGTCCCCAGCAGGTTGCCGTTCTTGACGATGCGGATCTGCCCGCCCTTGCGGGTGATGAACAGCCGGTTCGATCCGTCCGGCGCCCAGGCCAACCCGGTGATCTCGTTCAGCGCTCCGCCGCCATTGCCCGCGAACTGCGTCTCGGTGAAGCCGGCGGGCACGTTGGCGCCGAGCGCTGGCGCGGCGAGGCCGACGGCGAGCAGCAGCGTGGCGAACAGCGAGGTGATGGCGCGCATGGAAACTCCGGAGTCAGTGCGCACGAAATCGATGCGCACCGGTTGATTCGCGCGCCGAATGCGCTTTCGGGGTATCCGCTGTCCGTCCCAGACGACGCATGTGATTCACTTCAGCGGAGTGCGACGGCCGGCACGGCATCGACATCGTTGCAACCGTCGTCTCTCGCCCTGCTTGGCGGCGCAGCGGTAGCGGGATGCAGCGACGCTTCGGCCGGCCGCAGGCACCAGCGTCTGCAAGGATTTCCAAACGCTGCTGTTGGCGGATAGGCCAGGCGCTGCAAATCGCAGTCCAGGACACGTGACCACCGGCCGACCGGCCCGACGCGCGGACGGATCAGAGCGCTGTCGGCGATGGCTCGGTGGCGTCAGTCCGGCGTGTTCACGGCTTCGGAGCAGCCCGCAGCATCACCGTCGGCGGTTCGGCCCAGTCCTTCCACAGGCGTTCGAGCTCGCCGACCTCGGTGGCGCCGTCCGCGATCACCAGGCGATAGCGCAGGGTCAGCGGAGTGCCGGGTTCGATCGCCCAGTCGCCGAGCTGCGAGGGCGCGTAGCAGAAGAACGGTTCCGTGGGATGCAGGCGCATCGGCTGCGGAAAGCGCCAATTGGCGGGATGGTCGAACACCGCGATGCTCGCCGGCGTGCCGTCGACGACGCCGCTCATGCGGCACCAGCGTGCGCGGGTCTGGTTGCCATCGGCACGCGTCTTGCCCTCGCTGGTGAGGAACTCGACGGCCTGGGCGCCGTTCCATTGGCGATGGCCGCGCAGGCCGAGTCCGCCGTAGTGGTACGTGGGCAGGCGCAGCGGCTGATCGCCGGAACAGCGCTGCACCACCTCCAGGTCGACTAGCAGGCGCGACGGTGTGCCGAGCGGCGCGTGCACGGTGACCGTCCAAGTCTCGTCCAGCGCCGGCAGCGCTGGCGTGGCGCCGAGGTCGACATGGCGATGGCGCACCCGTAAACCGCCGCACGCCGAACCGCCCCAGGCCGCGTCGATGGCGATGGCTTCGACGGTGCCGGTCTTGCCGCCCATGTTCCAGAAGTCCGGCGTGCGCGCGCCAAAGACGGTCTTCGTCCACGTGAACCACACGCCGTGGTGATGCTTGTGGTTGGGCGGATAGTCGTCGGTGACCAGGACGCCCCCCGGCGTGCGCAGTTCGGCCAGGTAGCCGCCGCGACGGAACTCGGGCGGATACCCCGCTGGCAGTTGTCCGGCGCCGCCCTGGTAGCGGACGAGGTCGTGGTCGCCGACGCGGAATCCCACCACGTCGCCCGTGCGCACCATCGCCACGCGCTCCGGCGCCGGCGCCGGATCTCGCTCCAGCACGAAGGCACGCTGCTCGCCCTGGGCCAGGCCGGAGACCACGAAATGACCGCTGCCCTGGCCATCGCCCTGGACTGCGACCAGGGCGCCATCACTGGCGCGCAGGCGCCAGCGTTCGACGGCCGTTCCCGTCGGCAGGGCGAAGCGCACCGGGGAGTCCTGCCGGGCGTGCGCTCCGGCGTTGACCACCAGCGCCATGGCGTCGTCGGCAGCCGTCGCGAGCGACATCAGCCAGAGGGCGAGGCCCACGACGCGGACGACGGTGGTGGTCATGGGCGTGCTCCGACCTGGGAGGTCAGGGTGGCGGAGCCGGGTGCTGCGCGAGCGGTGACCCTGACTCGGTGACGCCGCGGATCGCGGCTTGGTGATACGGCGACGCCGCTGCGGGCGGCGCCTCCGTGGTCACTGGAATTCGTCGTAGATCGCCCGGATCGCCTTGCCGAGGTCGCCCTCCTCGACGCCGACGATGATGTTCTGCTCGCTCGAACCCTGATCGATCATGCGGATGTTGACCGTCGACTTGGCGAGGCAGGCGAACAGTCGCGCCGCCGTACCGATGGCGTGGTTCATGCCCTGGCCGACGGTGGCGATCAGCGCCATGCCGGGGATGACCTTGAGCAGGTCGGGGCGCAGCGTGGTTTGCAGGTCTTCGACCACCTGATCGAGCTTGCTGGCCCCGCTGGCGGCGTCGGTGAACTGGCGGTCGGCGACCACGATCGACATGGTGTCGATGCCGGTGGGGGTGTGCTCGTACGAGATGCCGTGCTGGGCGAAGACGTCGAGGACGCGGCGGCCAAAGCCGACCTCGCCGTTCATCAGCGCTTTCTCCAGCGCGATGACGGTGAAGCCCTTGGTACCGGCGATGCCCACCACCACCTGGGTTCCGGCGTCGCGCTCGGCCACGATCATGGTGCCGGGATCGTCGGGGCGGTTGGTGTTGCGGATGTTGATCGGGATGCCCGAGGCACGCACCGGGAACACCGCCTCTTCATGGAGCACGCTGGCGCCCATGTAGGACAGCTCGCGCAGCTCGCGGTAGGTGACCTCGCGGATCGGCCGCGCCTCGGCGACGATGCGCGGATCGGTCATCAGCACGCCGGACACGTCGGTCCAGTTCTCGTAGAGCGACGCCGCGACCGCGTTGGCGACCACGGCACCGGTGACATCCGATCCGCCCCGGCTGAAGGTCTTCACCTCGCCGGTGTGGGCGGTGCCATAGAAACCGGGGATGACGTAGCGCTTGCCGTCGGCGGCGCAGCGCCGGGCGATGGCGGCGTAGGTGCGCGCGTCGAGGCGGCCAGCGCGGTCGAAGAAGATGACGTCGGCGGCGTCGACGTAGTCGGCGTCGAGCAGCGCGGCGAGAACGCGGCCGTGCAGCGCCTCGCCCCGGCTGGCGGCGTAGTCGGCATTGGCGCCGGCTTCGATGCGCCGACGCACCTCGTCGAGCGCCGGCGCCAGGTCGAGCGGCAGTCCGAGATCGCGGACGATGCTGGTGAAACGTCCGGCGATGCCCTCCCACACCGTGCCCAGCGCCTGACCCTTGCTGGCCATCTGCTGGGTGAGGTACAGCAGGTCGGTGATCTTGGTGTCCTTGGCGTGCGCCTTGCCCGGCGCCGACGGCACGATGAAGCGCCGGCGCGGATCGGCGTCGACGATGGCTTTCACCTTGCGCAGCTGCTCGGCGGTGGCCACCGAGGTGCCTCCGAACTTGGCGACGGTCACCGGCGCGCGCGCGCTGGGCATGGCTGGTCCTCCTGCGAGGGCGCGGAGGTTAGGCCCCTGCTGGGAAAGTCACGGCCCGCGGAGCCATCCGCCACGCGCTCAGCGAATCGGCACGATCGTGCTGACGTTGCGGATGACCTGGACGCCGAAGGGTGCGAACGGTGGCTGGCCGCTACGCGCCAGCAGGTCGGTATTGAACCGCATGTCGCGGCGAGGCGGCACGTAGAAAGCAGGGGAAGCGCTGGCGCCGAGGCGGCCGCGGCTGTAGCGCATGCGGTTCATCACCACCAGGCTGCCGCGGACGTGGAAATCGACGTTGTCCCAGTTCTCCAGGAAGCGCAGCACGTTGTGCGTACCACCGCTGCCTTCGTCCGCTGCGTTGGTCGCGTCGGTGGGGAGGTTGTTGACGATCAGCGACAGGTGGTACCAGGTCTCGGACGCAGCGGGGGGGCCGCTGCCGATGAGACCGGGCTGGTCCTGGTCGATCCAACTCGAGGACTGCACGCTGATGTCGTCGGCGAACACCGCGCAGGGTGGGAAGTTGATCTCGGTCTCCTCGATCTCGGTGAGCGCACGCAGCTGCGTGCGCATGTTCGCCGCTGCCGTCGCGGGATCGCTCAGCGCCGGCAGGCGGGCGGGATTGGAGACGGCGGGATCGCTGTCGGGGATGAGATTGAAATCCTTGAGCAGGTAGCAGTGGTTGGGCGTGACCACGGTCAGCCCGGCACGGCGGGTGCCGCCGCCCTCGCGCGCGACGGTGCCGCCCCAGTCGATGCGTTCGGCCTGCGCCAGGCGCACGGCGTCGTGGAAGACCGCGTCCTGCGGCGTGTTGATGCCGCCAGCGATCGGACTGGGGTCGACCAGGGTGCTGCCGGGGTTGAAGACGGGGTGGAAGAAGCCGTCACCGTCGTTGACGGCATTGCCATCGCCGTCGAGATCGCCATTGAGATCGCGCCGGTGGCGAGCGACGTAGATCAAGCCGTTGAAATGGTCCTTGGCCTTGTCGGTGCCAACGAAGGTGGTGTCGATGGCCGACCACAGGGTGGTGCGCAGCCAGTCCTGCACGCGATCGACGTTGAGGGTGAGGACGTTGATCTGGTAGTTGGCTGGGGCGGTGGCCAGCGGCGCGGTCGCGGTGGCCTCGGGATAACCGCGCCCCTGCATGTAGTAGGCTTCGCGACGATTCAGCATCCTGCTCTCGAAGGCGAGCAGGGTGGTCGCGGTGGCCACCGGCGGGAAGAGGCGGACCTGGGGGACCACGACGGGTTGCGCGATCCCCATCGACGGGCTCTGCCACTTGAGATGGATCTCGGCTTCGCCGCTGTTCTCGTACCACTCGAGCAGGATGTCGACCTTCTTTCCCGCCGTCATGACGATGGTGCCGCTGGGGCCGAGATCGCTCGCCGATTGGTCGGTGAAGTCGTTGATGACGACCTGGCCATCGATGGTCAGGCGAACGCCGTCGTCGCTCCTGGCGAAGAAGGTGTAGGTCTCGCCGAACTCGGCGGCGATCTGGCCGGTCCAGCGCGCGCTGAACTGCTCCGGTCCGATGGCGGGGTCCGGCGAGCCGTTGCCGAAATCGAAATCGACGGTGGCGTCGGTTCGCACCACCGTTGCGCCGGTGAAGTTGATGTTGTCGAAATAGGTGGCGCTGAGCCCGGTGCCCACCGCCGACGGCGTGGGAAAGAACAGCGCGGTCACGTCATGCGGACCGACGTGCACGACATAGCGGCTGCGCAGGTACTGGACCATGTCAGCGGAGAAACTGCGCGGGACCATGGGGTCGTTGTAGATGGGGTCGGTCGCCACCGGCGGCGTGGTCATCGCCAGCAAGACTGCGTCGGTGAGCGCGGCGGAGTCGGGGATGCTGCGTCCGCGGACGTTCAACCCGAAGCGGCCACCGCCGGAATCCACCCGCGCCTTCTCGACGTAGTGGCCGTTGCGCAGCCAACGGTTGAAGGCGGCATTGAACGAGGCGGCGGCGCCGGATGCGGTCGAGGGTTGCGCGACATCGGCAGCCGCGGTCTCCTCACCGGGGTCGAGTAGGCCGTTGCCGTTGGTGTCCTGGCTGAACAGCGGCATGCCCTTGGCGAGCACGCGGTCGACGGGTCGGACGGTGGGATCAGCGGCGGTGATCTGGGCAATGGTCTGTCCGCCGCCCTCGAGGGTGGCGCGGGTGACGATGCCGTCGGCGGGGGCCGCGGCGTAGTAGAGATCAGCGATCGGCGCCCCGTGAGTGGCGATCAGGGTCGACGCCTTCTCGACCCGCGCGGCTCCTACGACGCCGCGGTCGCGGCGCAGATAGTACACCTGCTGCCCGGCGAGCTGGGGGGTGATCGTCCATTTCGTGGGATCGGTGGCGCTGTCGCCGGCGGCCTTGACCGCCAGGAACGATCCGGTCGGCGCCTCCTTCTGCATCTCGAATGGCCGACCGGCCAGTTCGGGGATGTTGTTCAGCGTCTTGACCACGCTGGCGCCGCGATTGCCATCGCGGACGAACGGTCCGAAATCGTCGGCCATGCGGTTGTTCGCCGGCGCCCCCACGTAATCGCGGTGCGATCGGGAATCGTTGTTGCGGGTCAGCGGGATGTCATTGAGCAGGAACTTGCTCGTGTTGTCGTCAGGGATGCCGTTCAGCGCCGACAGGGCACCGGGCGGCACCGCGAACGGGATCAACTGATTCACTTTCAAGTTGTTGAACTTGACCATGCGGAAAACGCCATCGACGCCGACCACCGTCGTCGGCCTGCCCAGGCCGCTCAGGACGCCTCCGAAGATGGCGCCTCCGCCATCATTGGGCGGTGGGCCACCGAGCCCGTTGCCATTGCCGTTGCCGCCGGCGAGGTAGATGGCGCCATTGGAATGCACCGCCCCGGCCACCTTCATCGTCGCGCCATTACCGGGATGCAGTTCGATGTCGCCGGTGGGCCCTTCGCTGGCGTAGAAGATCGCGTACTTGAACAGCGAGTTCAGCTTGAGCTGGACGATGCGCGAGGTCTGCACCACGCCGGTGCGTTCGCTGGCGCCGGTGGTCGGATGCCAGGGCGCGCGTGCCGGCGGCAGATCGGTCGACTTGCGCGCTTCGTTGTCGCTGAGGTCGGCGGCATTGCCGGCGCCGTTGTCGGGATCGGCGAGCGCGAAGGCCTCGGTGGCGATGCGGTAGGAGTAGACGTCGGTGTTCTCCTTGTAGGACGCCGACATGCCGGTGGCGACCGCATCGACGGCAGCGGTGGGGTTGACCGTGAAGTCAGTCCCGGTCTGCAAGCGCACCGGTTCGATGCGCCAGCGCACCAGGCAATCGCCGAACCATTGGGCGCCGTAATTCGGACTGGGCTTGCTGTCCAGGCCCGCCAGGTCGTTGCTGGCGGCGAGGTCGACCAGCACGATCTCCTTCATCGCGGCGACCGCCTCGGCAGCGTACACCGCCTTCTGACGCGCGCTGGTCATCGCCTGCAGGCGATTGACGCCGAGCACCTGATCAGACGAGATCAGCAGCAGGGCTCCGATTAGCAGGAGCACCGAGAACGCGACGGCGAGGGCGCTGCCGCGGCGGGCCTGGTTGGTGGTCATGGGGAGATCGCGCATGGCATCACTCCGGGGTGAAGACGCCGGATCGGAATGTGCCACCGACACCGCGGCCAGCGAGGATGTCCTTGAGATTCAGCGCGTATTCCGGGTCGACGGTCGAACGCAGGGCGATGGTGACCTCGGCGCGATGGGTGGCGAAGACACCGGGCTGGTCCTCGCGTTCGTGCGACAGGTAGAGCGCGATGCGCACCTGGTTGACGTTGAGGTCAGAGGCCGTGCGGTAGGTGTCGACGACGATGCGATCGACGTTGCGCGACATCACGTGGTCGACTTCTGCCGCTCGGGCAGCGTCGTAGCCGATGCGCTGGTTGCGGAAGCGGCGTTCGAGGCGTCCCTTGCCGGTGTTGGGTTCCGGGACCACTGCGTAGGTGTACTCGCGGGCGTAGTCGGCATTGGCCAGCCGCGGCCGATCGGCCAGCTGTGACCACGAGAGGGGCGGCAGGACCGGCGCGGTCAAATCGGTCTCCCAGTCGAGCGGGGTGTCGTCGAGACGGGTGCCATTGGGTTTGACGCCGAGGGCGCTGATCGCCACGCCACCGCCCGAGGGCGCCGTCCGGGCGGCCTTGAATTCGGCGACGGTCGCGGGGCGCACGCCAAAACTGATGTTCTCGTTCTGCACCCGGCTCGGCGTCGCCGCGGTGGCGCCGGTGCGGATCTTCAGGAACACCACCTCGCGGCTGGACAGCTTGTGGGACTTCGGCACGCCCGACGGATAGTTGGCCGGATCGGGCACCTGGTCGGGTGGGCGGCGGAAGCCGGCGAAGAATTGGTGACTCGGCGGCAAACCATCGTTGCTCTGCACCAGCACGTACGGGTAGTAGCGCAGGGTGCGGTCGGCAGGTGGATTCGGCGGGGTCGGAATCGTGGTGTCCGACAACTTGATGAGGTCATCGAGGTCGTTGCCGTCCGGCGGACGCAGGATGCCATCGCCATCAGCGTCGCCAGGAATGAACCAGGCGCTGTTGCCGAGATCGTTGACGATCTCGTCGATCAGCTTGCGCCCTTCCAGCACCAGATCGTTATCGAGATTCTTCTGGTCGACGAACTGGCGGACGCCAGAGACCGAGCCCAGGGTGGTGCCGATGATCAGGGTGAAGATCAGCAGCGCGACCAGCACTTCGAGCAGGCTGAGGCCGGCGCGCGGAAGCGGTGGCGAGGGGATGCGGGTGATCATTTGCGGCGGCAGACCAGGAGTTCGTGACGACGGACGCCACCGGCCTTGGATACCCAGGTGATCAGGACGCGGGCGATGATGGCGTCGTTGATGTTGGTGAGATCCAGGGTGAATTCGCCGGGGCTGGCAGGGAGCCGCAGTCCGGGCGCACGGCGACGGGTGGTGAAGGTCGAACGCCGGTCGATCAGCCATTGCCCGCTGGCGCGGTCGATGGCCAGGTCGAGCGCGTAGTATTCCACGTACACCTTGAGGCCTTCGAGCCCGCTTGGTTCCTTGAGCACCGCCGGGCAGCGCGCCAGTCGGCCTTCCTGCTCGGCGAGCGGGAAGGCGAGCACACGGGGATCGTTGATGCCCAGAAGCGGTTGGACGATGTCGTGGTCGAGGTCCGCCGGGGCCGTCGGTGTGCCCTCATGCAGCGGCACCTGCGCCGCGGTCTCCGCGTCGTCCTCGGCACGGTTCTCGTCAGCCGGCAGCGCGGGGTCGCGCCACTTGCGCCGCGACCACGACCACGGCTGGGTGGGATTGCCGAGCAGTTCCCAGGACGCGCCCTGGATGCGCTCTGCCATGATCTGGGCGATGTCCTGCGCCTTGGCCAGTTCGCGATTGCCGGCATGGGTGCGGTCGAGTGTGTAGATGCTGGCGGCGAGGACGATCAGGGCGGTGGCGAGCATGACCGCCGACACCATCACCTCGATCAGCGTGAAGCCGCGCACGGCGCCGGTCTTGCGCACCGCCCGGGTCGATTGCCGGCGGCGGCGCTGCTCGGTGTCGTGGTGCTTGGCCACGATGCGGTCGGTCACCGCCTGCTCGTACTCGACATCGACATCGGCATCGGCGAAGGCGTCGTCGTCCGCCAGCGCCGCGGCGGCCTGCGCGACCTGACGTTCGCGTTTCTTGTCGCGGCGCAGCGCCACCGTGGTCGGTTTGCGCGCGGGATCATGCAGCAGCACCAGTCCGGTCTCGGGGTCGGCGTGCACGGCCTGGCCACGGCGATTGAGCCGACGGCGTTCGAGGAAGGTCAGCCAGCGCCACGTGGCCAGTGCGGCCAGGACCAGACCGATCAGTGTCGGCAGCACGAAGGCGCGCAGGGTGCGCGCGGTCTCGTCGGATGCGGTCTGGACGACGATCGCGGCCTCGCGCCGGGCCGCCACCACGACGCCCTCGGCTACCCGGCGCCGGTCTTCGATCGCGACCGTCTCGACCCAGCGGCCGGCGGTGGCGACGCGCGCCGGGGGAGCGGCAGCCGGAGGAATCACCTGGGCGCTCTCTGGCGCGGGGGCCGACACCACGGGCGCGACCGCACCGGTCAACCATCCCGCGACCAGCACCAGCCCGGCCACCGTGGCGCGCCGACGACGCGGGACGCGCAACGGCACGAAGGCCGCCGGGAGGGGAAGGGCCGAGCGCATGGCGGACGCAGACTATGGTTCGCTTGCGAGCGACCAACAATCGGTATCTCCGTGAACCGTGCGCGCGCAGGACACGCCGGGGCGCATTTCCGTGTCGTTCCGGAACATCCTGCGGCGCTGTCAGGCTCCTTGGCCCGCGCGGTAGGCCTCCCACAACAGCCACAGTCCCTTCACGGTTACCAGCAGGCAGACCACCGCGCTGGCCAGGCAGGTGAACCAGATCAGCACCCAGGCCAGCCAGCCCAGCGCCGCCGGCAGCAGCCACACCGGACCGGTGTTGCGGGCATGCCAGGCCGGGTAATCACGCAGCCAGCGCCCGACCGGGGCAAGCACCCAGGCGGAGAAGGCGAACAGCGCGCACGACGCCAGCACCACGCCGATCACCAGCAGCGTGCGCGGCGTCATGCGGGCGTCGAAGGTCACCTTGCCCAGAGCCCACATCACGGCGATGTAGCCCAGGGCGAACAGCGGCACGATGTTGATCAGCAGCAGCGCCTTGAGCCCGCCCCAGAGGTTGGTCTGCAGGCGCGGTGGGCCGCCGGACGACGTCGGACGGGACGGCGTCTTCCCGGCGCGGGTGCGGGTTCCGTCGTTTGGCTTCACGGGGCTTGCCGTTTCGGGCGTGCGCGTCGGGGCGCCGGAGCGCTGGCGCTCAACCCGGCGAACACCTCGTTCGCGGCGCGCAGGGTGTGCGCCACCTCGCGGACACCGTGGGCGCTCGACCAGAAGGCGGCCTCGAACGGGCTGGGGGCGAGATAGACGCCGCGCGCCACCATGCCCAGGCAGAAGCGCTTCCAGGTCGCGGTATCGCTGGTCTGGGCGGAAGCGAAGTCGGTGACCGCGCGGTCGCCGAAGAAGAAGCCCCACATGGTGCCGGCCTGGGCGAACTGCACGGCGACGCCATGGCGCTCGGCGAGGTCGCGCAGGCCGAGGATCAGGCTGCCGAGCCGCCGCGCCTGGGTGGCGTAGAAGCCCGGGCGGTCGGCCAGGCGCAGGGTGGCCAGGCCGGCGGCCACCGCGACCGGATTGCCGCTGAGCGTTCCGGCCTGGTAGCAGCCCCCTTCAGGCGAGAGCTGGCGCATCAGATCACGGCCACCGCCGTAAGCCGCCGCCGGTAGACCGCCGCCGATGACCTTGCCCAGGCAAGTCAGATCGGGACGAACGCCGCACTGGCGCTGGTAGCCGCCCCAGCCGGTGCGGAAGCCGGTCATCACCTCGTCGAAGACCAGCAACGTGCCATGGGCGGCGCACAGCGCGCCCAGCCGAGCCAGGTAGCCGGGCCGGGGCAGCACCAGGCCCATGTTGCCAGCCACCGGTTCGATGATCAGCGCGGCCACCCGGCGGCGTTGGCGGCGCAGGACGCGCTCGACCGCGTCGGCATCGTTGTAGGGGACCGAAATGGTGCGCTCGGCGAAGGCGGACGGCACGCCGGTGGAATCCGGTCGGTTGAAGGTCGCCAGGCCACTGCCGGCTGCGACCAGCAGGTGATCGGCGTGGCCGTGGTAGCAGCCATCGCACTTGATCACCAGTTCGCGACCGGTGGCGGCGCGGGCAAGGCGCAGCGCCGCCATGGTCGCCTCGGTGCCCGAGCTGACCAGGCGCACCTGATCCAGGCCAGGCAGGGCGCGGCAGAGCCGGTCCGCCAGGACGGTCTCACCGGCGGTAGGCGCACCGAAGCTGAGCCCACGCCCGGCGGCGGCGCGCACCGCAGCGACCACGGCGGGGTGGGCGTGGCCGTGCAGCAGCGGACCCCAGGACAGCACGTAGTCGACGTACGCGCGACGGTCGACGTCGTACAGCCAGGCTCCGCGCCCGTGGTCGATCACCGGTGGCAGTCCGCCGAGCCGTTTCCACGCCCGCACCGGCGAGTTCACTCCGCCGGGGATGCGTCGCAACGCGGCGCGGAAGAGGGCGCGCGAGCGCGGGCCGGGGACGACGGTGGCGCGAGGCGGGGCGGTGGCGCGGGGCATGACGTTTCCTGGCAGGGCGGCACGACCTGGCAAGCCCCGAGCAGGCTGCTGAAGGGCTGAAGGGCTGAAGAACCGCCGCCTGCCAGCAGCGGGCTTTCCGTCCGCACGCGACCGCGGACAGCCGCCGGCGCCGGCCATGGCTGAAACGGGACTGGCGGTGTATGCTCTCCCCCGTGCTGTACCTCGCCAGCCAAAGCCCCCAACGCGCGTTCCTCCTGCGCAAGGCGCACGTCGACTTCGTCGTCGTCGCCAGCACCGCCGATGAGAACGCCATCCTCCACGACCAGCCGCAAGTACTGGCGGTGGAGCGCGCCCGCGCCAAGGCGCGCGGCGCCCGGCTCTCGCCGCAGCAGCTGGCCGCCGGCGCGACGGTGGTCGGCGCCGACACCGTGGTCGCCCTCGGTCGCGAACTCTTCGGCAAGCCCACGAATCGCGCCGACGCGGTGCGCATCCTCACCCGCCTGCAAGGCACGTCGCACACGGTGACCACCGGTCATTGCTGCGTCGGCCTCGCCAACGACGGCAGCGTCGCCAACGAGGCGGTCGGCCTGGCCATCGCCAAGGTCACCATGCGGGCGATGGAAGCTGCTGAGATCCAGGCCTATGTGGACAGCGGCGAGTCCGACGGCAAGGCCGGCGCGTACGCCATCCAGTCCACGGGCGACCGCTTCGTGGTCGATGTCACCGGCAGTTGGGACACCGTGGTCGGCCTGCACCTGGAAACGGTGGCCCGGCTCTACCGCGAGTGCACCGACCGGCCGCTGCCCAACTTCACCTCGCAGCTCTCAGGCGGCTTTCCGGTTCTGGGAGGCGAAGGGCCGTGACGCCCCTGCGCGCGTTCATGCGAAGCAACGCTTCCGGCGGAGCCGGTCCGTGATCGCCATCCTCTCCGACCTCCACTCCAATCTGGAGGCGTCCACTGCGGTGCTGGACTACTGCCGCAAGCTCGGCGTGCATGAATTCCTCTGCCTGGGCGACGTGGTCGGTTACGGACCCGACCCGGTGGCGGTGGCGGCGCTGGCGCGCAAGGAATTCGCGGTTTGCCTGATGGGCAACCACGAGGAGGCCCTGGTCACCGGCAAGCACCGCTTCAATCCCCACGCCGCCAAGGCCATCGACTGGACCCGGCAGGTGCTGCAGGCCAGCGATCCGGCCGCGCTGCCGTGGTTCAAGGAACGCAAGCCCTTCGTCCTGCGCGGCGAGTTGCTGTTGGTGCATGGCTCGATCTACGACCCCGTCCATGACTACGTCGATGAGCCCGAGAATCCGATCGAGGCGCAGCAGATGATCGAGACGCTGAACCGTGATTTCGCCGGCTTCGACCGGTGTTTCGCCGGCCATAACCACACCCCCTTCCTGGCCACCACGCTCGGCATCATGATCCCGCACGATGGCCATCGCACCTTCCGCATACCCAAGGGCCACAAGGCCTACATCTGCGTCGGTTCAGTCGGCCAGCCGCGCGACCGCGACAACCGCAGCAGCTTCGCCGTGCTCGACGGCGACCTGCTGACTTTCCACCGCCTGCCCTACGACTTCCGCGCCACGCAGGCCAAGATCCTCAAGGCCGGGCTCAACCGCTTCCTCGCGGAACGGCTGGAATACGGCATATAGCGCCCTGGTCGCGCACGTGCGGGGTGCGGGGTGCGCAGCCAGGACCGCCGGCCGCTGGTCGTCGGTTCCGCTCTCCGCACCGGGGCGATCCAGCCGCCCTTGCGCCGCCCCCTTGCGAACCACCATGGCCACGCGGGAGCGGACATGGATCGTCGCGCCATCGGGCTGATCGGTTGGGGTACGGTCGGCGGCGGCGTGGTCGAGATCCTCGAGCAGGATGGCGCTCTACTGCGCGATCGCTGCGGTCTCGACGTGCAGCTCAAGACCGTGGTCACCCGCAGCCCTGGCCGGGCGCGTGAACGCACGCCCAAAGGCGCGCTGATCACCGATCGTCTGGCCGCCATCCTCGATGACCCCGAGATCGCCATCGTCATCCATCTGGTGCCCGGCACGACCGTCGCGGCCGAGGTGTGCGCCGCCTGCCTGAACGCCGGCAAGCACGTGGTCACCGCCAACAAGGCGATGCTCGCCGAGGGCGGTGACGCCCTGTTCGCGCTCGCCGCCCGCAAAGGCGTCGCCATCGCCTTCGAGGCCTCGGTGGCAGGCGGCATCCCAGTCATCGCCGCGCTGCGCGATGGCCTGGTGGCCAATCGCATCGACCTCATCTCGGGCATCCTCAACGGCACCTGCAACTACATCCTCACCCGCATGGAGGCGGCGGGCATCTCCTACGGCGAGGCCCTGGCCGAGGCCCAGCAGCTGGGCTACGCCGAGCGCGATCCCACCCTTGACGTCGACGGCACCGACACCGCCCACAAGCTGGCCATCCTCGCCCGCATCGCCTTCGGCAGCGGCATCCCCGTATCCGCCATCCGGCGCGAAGGCATCGACCGTGTCACCTACCAGGACATCGCCTCGGCCAAGCTGCTGGGATCACGGATCAAGCTGCTGGCGATCGCCAAGCGGCGCGCCGGCGGCATCGAGCTGCGGGTGGCGCCGACCCTGGTCCCCCTCGACCATCCGCTGGCGTCCGTTAACAAAAATTACAACGGCGTGTTCCTCCGTGGCCATGCGGCCGGGGACACCTTGCTGGTGGGACAGGGCGCCGGCGCTCTGCCAACCGCAAGCGCGGTATTGGCAGACGTCATCGATTTAGCAACCGGTCGTTATCAAATGACCGCCCAACGTTTCCGCTTCTTTGCCTCAGGCACGCCGGCAACGGTCCTGCCTGAAAGTGAAGAGGTCACCGCCGGTTACGTCCGCTTTGCCGTCAACGATCGGCCAGGGGTCCTTGCTGGCATCGCATCAACACTGAGCAATCACGGCGTGAGTTTGCTCAGCCTCCACCAGAGCGAGGCCGATCCCACCGGACAGACCTGCATCGAGGCCATAACACACCCGCACCAGCGCGCCTCCTTCCGTCAAGCTATCGCCTCCATCGACTCAACCGGCCTCACTACGAGGCCCTCCATCTGCTTCGGCCGCTTCTAGTTTGTTCTACGTGGAACCACTCCGGACTCCTCTTTCGGCCAGGCTGGTTGGACCAGTCTTGGTTCCACGTGGAACATGGCCACGGTTCTAACCTTCAGCAATCAGAAGGGCGGAGTCGGGAAAACGACGTCGGTCGTCAACCTGGCTGCATTCGCTGCTCTGGCTGGCCACCGGATCCTGGTGATCGATTCCGACCCCCAGGGCAACGCTTCCAGCGTTCTTGCCCCAAAAGGCGATTTTGGGTCGCTGTATTCCGGTCAGGCGCCGATTCCCACCCGTATCGAGGGTCTGGATCTCATCCCCAGTGGCACCGACCTGATCGACCAGGAGAAGCGACTGGTCCTGCGCGATGGCGGACGCGGCGTTCTCGCCTCACACGTACGTCGGCTCGAGTCGAACTACCGCTTCATTTTCATCGACTGCCCGCCAAGTTTGGGGCTCCTGACGCTGAACGCCTTGATCGCGTCCACCCAAGTCATCGTCCCCTTCCAGTGCGAGTACTTCGCGATGGAGGGGTTGGGCCAGCTCGTGGCGGCGGTGCAGGACATCCAGGCTGAGTCGAACGCCAATCTCTCGCTGGGAGCCGTGCTGCTGACCATGTACGACGAGACGCAGCCCCTCTCCAAACAGATTGCGGACGAGTTGCGACGCCACTTTCCCGATCAGGTGCTCGCCGCCACGATTCCACGCGACATCGCCTTGGCCGCAGCTCCGAGCCACGCCAAGACCATCCTGGAATACGACCCGTTGTGCCCAGGTGGGATCGCGTATCTGGCCGCGACCCAGGAGTTGCTCCATGGCCTTCGCTGAACACGGCCTGGGCAAGAGCCTGTCGGACGTCTTTGCGCGCACGCCACGCAAAGAGCCCTCAAAAGGGTTCATCGAGGTCGATATCGCGGCCATCATCCCGCCGCTCGAAAATCCTCGTAAGCAGTTCGATGCACAGTCTTTAAGGGAATTGGCCAGCAGCATCGCGTTGCATGGCATCTTGCAGCCGATCGTGGTGATGCGCCGCGATTCCTCCTATGAGGTGCTGTCTGGCGAGCGGCGCTATCGCGCTGCGAAGATGGCCGGGCTGACCAAGGTCCCCGTCGTCATCCGCGACGTGGAACAGCCTCAGCACCTCGCCGAGCTGCGATTGATCGAGAACATCCAACGTGAAAACCTCAACCCCATCGAATTGGCCAAGGCTTACCAGGCACTCATCGATCAGCATGGACTGACGCACGAAGAGCTGGCCGAGCGGCTCAGCAAGGAACGCAGCGGCATCAGCAATAGCCTTCGACTGCTTACTTTGCCTGAGCAGATCCAGGACGAGGTCTCGGCCGGTGCCCTGTCGCATGGTCACGCCAAGGCCTTGTTGTCGGTGACCACCCCGTCGTGGCTGCTGACCCTGGCGCGCAAGGCCATCGAAGAGCACCTCTCGGTGCGTGAGGTCGAAGCGCTGGCGAAGGAAGGCCCACCGGCCAGCGCACCGGAGCCGGCCGCAAGCGTCACCAAGGCCCCGCATATCCAGGAGCTGGAAACCAATCTCTTCCACCTCTTCGGTACCCGCGTGGCGATCAAGGAACGCAACGGCAAGGGCTCCCTGACCCTGCGTTTCGACAGTCGCGACCACTTCCAGCGCGTCATCGCCATCCTCGATCGGGTGATGAAGCAGGCCAACCAGCCGCCGGGCTCCGCGCGCGGGCCCGAGGGGGGCTGAGCGAAGCGCTCGGCGCGCCGTCCCACCCGCCGGTCGTTGAATCGCCGGCTGTCCGGCATGAGATGCCGTCGATGCCCGCCGCGCCGACCACCCTGCAAGCCTGCGTCCACGCGCTTGGCGACGACAGCGTCGACGGTGAGCACGGCCTGCGCTTCCTCTACGCTCGCGAAAAGCCCGATCATGCCGGGGTATTCCTGCCCTGGCCGCAGGTGGCGGCGCGCGTGCGCGGTGTCGCCCGCCGCTTGGTCGCGGAGGGTGTCGGCGCCGGCGACGTCGTGGTGGTGCATGGCCACGACCAGCAGACGGCGCTGCTCGCCATCCTCGCCTGCCTGCACCTGGGTGTGGTGCCGGCGGCGGTGGCGCCGGTGGGCGCCGGCACCGCCCCGCGACTGATCGACCAGTTCCACGCCATCGTCCGCGTCGCCGCCGCGCGGCTGATCGTCACCGACCGCGCCATCCCTGCGGACCTGGCCAGTCGTGACGGCCTGCCGTCTATTCTTCTCCTGGAGGACCTCCCCGAGGCCGACGACGCGCCGGTGCTGCACCGCGCCGGTCCCGACGACGTCGGCTTCCTGCAGTTCACCTCGGGCTCGACCTCGACGCCAAAAGGGGTGGTGGTCAGCCACGGTATGATCCTGGCCAATCTCGCAGCGATCACCGCCGCCACCGCCTGGGGCGGACACGGCCGCGTCTGCGGGTGGCTGCCCATCTACCACGATATGAGCCTGGTCGGGCTCTACCTGATGGCGGTGCGTCATCGTGCCCACGGCACCTTCTTCCCCACCGCCCGTTTCGGCCGCAGCCCCGATCTGTGGATGCGGGTGATGTCCGAGCAGCGCTGCGACTTCTCCGCCGGACCCAATTTCGCTTTCGCCATGGTCAATCGCCACGCCGAACGCCGGCCGCCAGCCGACCTCGACCTCACCTGCGTGCGCGGACTCTTCTGCGGGTCCGAGCCGATCTCGGCGGAGGTCCTGCGCCGCTTCGCTGCCATCCACGCGCCGTTCGGCTTGCGCAACGCGGTCATGCCCGCCTTCGGCATGGCCGAATGCACGTTGATGGCCACGGTCTGCGCTGCTGGCCAGCCGGTCGACAGCGCGGTGGTCTCGCGCCAGGCCCTGGAGCAGGAGCGTCGCGTTCGCCTGGCGCCGCCGGCGACCCTGGGCAGCGGTCCGGGCTCAGGAATCGAGCTGGTCGCCTGCGGCACCCCGGCGGCCGGGCTGCAGGTGGCCATCGGCGCCAGCGGCGCGCTGGTCGGCAAGGACCGCATCGGCGAAGTCCTGCTCGCCGGCGACAGCGTGCTGACGTCCTACTTCCGCGATCCGGTCGCCACGGCAGCGGCGTTCATCGATCTCGCCGGCACCCGCTGGTTCCGCACCGGTGACCATGGCTTCCTGCGTCCCGGCGCCGATGGCACACTGCAGCTGCACATCTGCGGCCGCGCCAAGGAGATGATCATCCACAACGGCGTGAACTACTTCCCCGTCGACATCGAGCAGGCGGTGGAGCGCGCCCTGCACGATCACGTGCGCCTGATCGCGGTGGTCGACCTGCGCGCCAACGTCACCGACGATTTCGCCGGCCTCGGGGTGCTCTACGAAGGCCGCGCCGAAGCGGAGGGCACCGTCGCCGATTTCATCAGGGATTACGCCGGCGTCCCGGTCGCCCAATGCGTCGCCCTGCCCGGCGGCGAGCACCTGCCGCGCACCACCAGCGGCAAGCTGGTGCGGCCGGAGATCCGCCGCCTGCTGCTGGTGGCGCAGCGCGAGCGCGCGCCGGGCGGTCATGCCGGCTGAGCGGCTGGGGGGCTCGGCATGACTCCTCCGGCGCGTCGTCCCTGACGGTCAGCGGCTGGTACGTTAGTTGCTCCGGTCCGCCCGGTAGGTCCAAACCATGACGCTCGGCCTCCCGTCTGGCATCGTCGTTTGCCGCTCTAGGCTGTGCCCCGCCATGGCCGCCCCCCGCGCCGTTTCGACCCTGGCCGCGCCGGCGCCGGCGCGCTGCACCCCGCCGGTCGGCGACCTGGTGGCGGTCATCCCCGCCTTCAACGAGGGCGGTCGCATCGCCGCCGTGGTACGGGCCGTTTGCGCGCTTGGCCTACCCGTGCTGGTGATCGACGACGGCAGCCGCGACCACACCGGTGCCGAAGCCGCCGAAGCCGGCGCGCAGGTGGTGCGGCAGGTCAACGGCGGCAAGGGCCACGCCATGCTCACCGGCTGCGCGTGGGCAGTCGAACGCGGCTTCGCCGCCGTGCTGCTGCTCGACGGCGATGGCCAGCATGACCCGGCCGAGGCCGCGGGCCTGATCCGCTGCTGGCGACGCGGCGCCGCCCTGGTGATCGGCAAGCGCGTGCTTGGCCTCGGTCGCCAGCCACTCCACCGCCGGTGCTTCAACCGCCTGTCCAGCCTGCTGGTCTCCGCCGCCGCTGGCCACCGCATCATCGACAGCCAGAGCGGCTTCCGGGTCTGCGATCCCCGGCTGCTGCTGCGCCTGCCGCTGGCCGGACGCCGCTACGACCTGGAGACCGAGATGTGCGTGCTGGTCGGGCGCGCCCGGCTGCGGGTGGTCGAGACGCCGATCTCGGTGATCTACAATGACAAGCGTTCGGGATTGCATCCGCTCTGGGATACCCTGCGCTTCCTGCGCGCCGTGGCGCGCAGCATCGTCGGCGCGCCGCGCGCCCGCCGCCGGCTGCGCCGCAACGCCCCGCTGCTGGTGCCGCACGCCGATCCGCCGTCGCCGGTCGCGACCGCCGTCACGCGGGATGGCCTGAGCGGCGATCTCGCAACCGCCTGATCGCCGTGCGCGCCCCGCCCGAGATCCGCCAGCTCTCCGCTGCGCTGGCCAACCAGATCGCCGCCGGCGAGGTGGTCGAACGTCCGGCGGCGGTGGTCAAGGAGCTGTGCGAGAACAGCCTCGATGCCGGCGCCACGCGCATCGCGGTGCGTTGCGAGGACGGCGGCCGGCGCTTGGTCGAGGTCGCCGACGACGGCCATGGCATGCGCGCCGCCGATCTCGCCCTGGCCCTCGCCCGCCACGCCACCAGCAAGCTCACCACCACGGACGACCTTTTCCGCATCGCCACCCTGGGCTTCCGTGGCGAGGCGCTGCCGTCCATCGCCGCGGTCAGCGAGTTCACCATCGCCAGCCGCCCGCACGACCAGGACGCCGGCCACCGCCTGGCCGTGGCCGAGGACGGCAGCGTCGCGCTGACCGCGCATGGCCTGGCGCCGGGCACCGTGGTGAGCGTGCGCAACCTGTTCTGGAACGTGCCGGCACGGCTCAAGTTCCTCAAGAGCCAGGCCGCGGAGACCGCGCACATCGTCGAACAGGTCACCCGTCTCGCCCTCGCCCATCCCCCGGTCGCCTTCCGCCTCGACGTCGACGGCCGCGCGCTGATCGACCTGCCCGCGGACGAGGCGCTGGCGGCGCGCGTGCGCGCGCTCTTCGGTCGCGAGCTGGCCGGCGATCTGCTGCCGGTGGCCGAGAGCGTGGGCGGCATGCAGCTTGCCGGCTTCGTCGCCCACCCACGCGCGGCGCGGCCGTCGGCGAAACGGCAGTACGTGTTTCTCAACGGCCGCTGCATCCGCGACCGCCTGCTCATCGCCGCGGTGCGCGAGGGCTTCAAGGGCCACCTCGAGCCGCGTCTGCACGGCACCGTGTTCCTCCATCTCGACATCGATCCCGGCCAGGTCGACGTCAACGTGCATCCCACCAAATCCGAGGTGCGCTTCCGTCGTGAGGGCGAGGTGTTCACGCTGGTCAGCCGCGCCATCCGCACCGTGCTGGCTGCCAACGCCGGCGGTTTCGGCCTGCTGACACCCGCTGACGTGGCGCGCGCCGCGGCGGCGCCAACCATGGCACCGCTGCCGGGCGGCGAGGTCCGGCGCACGGTGGTGCGGCCGGCGACGACGGCGACGGACGCGCCGGCCTGGCAGGAGCGCTACCTGCCCGCCGCCCCCGCGACCACGGCAGCTGCACTCGCACCGGCACCAATCGCCGAGACGCCCGCGCCCGCCGGCACCGACGATCCCGCCCGGCGGGTGGCCACACCGACCACGGCCTACGTCGCCGCGCCGGCGCCGCCACCCGCCGCGCCCACCGCCGCGCACCTGCCCGGGGTGCGCCGGGTCATGCAGCTCAACCGCATGTTCCTGCTCATCGAGACCGATCAGGGCATCCGCCTGGTCGATCAGCACGCCCTGCACGAGAAGGCGCTGTTCCTCTGCCTCGATCCGGCGGTAACCGATCTTGCCGCCAGCGGCGTGCAGGAACTGCTCATCCCGCGCGCGGTCGAGCTCGGCGCTGGCGAGGTGATCGCGCTGGCGCCGCTACTGCCGGCGCTGGTCAACCGCGGCATCCACGCCGAGGTTTTCGGCCCGACCACCATCCTGGTGCGTGGCTACCCGGCCGCCCTGCGCCGCATCAACTGGCAGGGGTTCTTCACCGAGCTCGCCGTCGGCGGCGACAGCGCGGCGGCGGTGGAGCGGGTGCAGGAACGCATCGCCCACAGCGCCGCCTGCCACGCCGCGGTCAAAGCCGGCCAGACGCTGTCCGCCGATGAGCAGCTCGAACTGGTGGCGCTGCTCTACCGCCTCGACGGCATGGAGCACTGCCCGCACGGCCGCCCGACCACGCTCGATCTGTCGTGGGCGGAGCTGGCGCGGCGGTTCCAACGCTGAGCGGCCGGACTGACTTCCGATAAGGACGCACAGGCAGGTCGGCCGCTCAAGGGGGTGCGGGGGAGACATCCCCCGCCCTGCCGACGGTGAGGCGCGCTTGAAGCGTCAGCACCGCGCGCGTCCGCGCGCGGCGTGCCGGGTTCATCCCGGCACGGGTCGCCGTTTCCGGCGACCTGCGAGAGCGGTTCCCGCGACGCGCGTCCGACAGCGCGGGCGGGCGGGCGGGCGGGCGGGCGGGCGGGATAGCCACCCGCCGGTTCAGGCCCTTGGCAGTCTCGGGCGACTCCGATTGTCACCGGCGCCGTTGCGGCAAGGATGCCGACCATGCTCATTCGCGGTCTCGCCCTGCCTCTGCCCACCTATCGCCGCCGGCGTGCCGGCGCGGCGCGGCTGCTGACCAAGGCGTTCGACCGGCCGGTGCCACTGCTGCTGCTCGGCTGCGACGAGCTGCGCCTGCGCAAGGAACGCCAGGATCCCTGGTTCGACTACTACAGCGGCTGCGTCGAACCCGAAGCGGCTCTGCTCATCGATCCCACGCGCTCGCCGCACGACACGCTGTTCCTCGACCCCGGCGATCCCTCGCGAGTGGTGTGGGATGGCCATCGCCTGGGGCCGGACGCGAAGGCGCGACGCACGCACGGCGTGCATGCCACCGCCCATGTCGATGACCTGGAGAAGCGCGTGATCGCCGCCGCCAAGCGCGCCGGCGGCCGGCTGGCGATGTGCTCGCGCGTGCGCGAGCCGGGTTTTCAGGCCGAGCAGTTCGCGTATTGGCGGCGCAAGCTGCGCGGCATCACGGTGCTCAACGCCGAACCGCAGCTCGTGCATCAGCGCATGTACAAGGACGCCGACGAGGTCGCCTGGCATCGCCGCGCCATCGCCATCACCCGTCGCGGCCTGCTCGCCGTGCTGCCACGCATCCCGCGACTGAAGACCGAAGCGGCGGTGGCCAGCGAACTGACCATGCATTACCGCAGCGTCGCCTACGGCCCGCTCGCCTTCCCGCCGATCGTCGGCAGCGGCGTCCACGGCGCGACGTTGCACTACCCGCATAACGACCAGCCGCTCGAACGCGGCCGCCCGCTGCTGATCGATTCCGGCGCCACCGCCGGCGGCTACTGCGCCGATGTCACCCGCACCGTGCCGCAGAGCGGGCGCTTCTCGGACAAGCGCTTCCGCACCGTCTACGAACTGGTCCTGCACTGCAATGCGCTCGGCCGCACGCACGCGCGCCCCGGCATCACCCGCGAGGAGCTCAACGACATCGCCTGGAAGCCGATCATCGACGCCGGCTTCAAGCGCCACCACGGCCTGTCCCACCACATCGGACTCGATGTCCACGATCCCGCCGACTACACCATCCCCTTCCAGGCCGGCATGATCATCTCCAACGAACCCGGCGTCTATCTGCCCGACGAGGGCTTCGGCATCCGCATCGAGGATGACCTGCTGATCACCAAGGACGGCTGCGACGAACTGACCAAGGCGATTCCGAAAACCGTCGCCGAGCTGGAAGCGGTGATGGCGGGGTGAGCGGTCGGAGTGCGCAGACGCGCTCGCACACCGGAAACAGCACCTCATCGGTTGCCAAATAACCCTCGCGATCGTAGGCGCGTCGCGGGAAGCGCTCTCGCAGGTCGCCGACGACGGCGACCCGTGCCGGGGCGAACCCGGCACGCCGTGCGCGCGAGCGCACGGAGCTGACGCTTCATGCGCGGTGCGCGAACGGTCGCGCGGGGGTGATTTCTCCCGCACCCCCCAGAGAGGCCGTCCTGCGATTACCCGGCAGGTCAGGATTTCCCCGGCCTCTCAGCTCAGGGTACCCGCCGCACCTCGTTGATCCGGATCGTCGGCCGCAGCACCACCTTGCTGCCGAAGGCGATCTCGGCGCGGTAGGCGAGTTCGGCGTAGGCGCCAATGGTGCCGGCACCGGGGACGCGGACGCGGGCCTGGATCTCGCCGCCGGAGGCGAGGATGCCGCGCACGCTGTAGGCGACCTCGACGGCGCCGGCGTTGCCGTTGACCAGCACCACGTAGACGCGCTCGCCCGAGGCCTGGCTGCGGAAGAGGAAGCCGCTCACCCCGCCGATCAGGTGTTCATCCATGCGCACGTAGCCGTTGATCTCGCTGATCGCCACCCGCGCCACGTTGCGCACCTGCACCTGCGGTCGCGGCTGGGCGGTGTCGATGGGAAACTCGCCCAGCTCGCCGACCTTCTGCAGCGGGCCGAGCACGGTGCTCTGCACGCGCAGCTCGGTCAGCGAGGTGGCCACCGTCCAGTCGAAGACCACCTCGTAGGGGTTGCGGTTGTAGAGCACGGCGTAGACGCGGTTGGCGGCCAGGCCGGCGTGGCCGCGCGCGCGCCACAGGGTGACCTGGATGTCCTCGCGGGCGACCGTGCCGACGCTCTCCCAGCCGTCGGGCGCGATCGGCTGGGACAGCGTCGCCGCCGGCAGCGGGGCGGGCGCGCCGGCGGGGGGTCCGGCGGGGGGTCCGGCGGGTGCGGGCGGGCCCGGGTACACCGGCGGCTCGCCGGCGACCAGCAGCGACACGACCACGATGAGGATCAGGCTGCGCGGCATGGTGGATCCTCAGCCGGCCTTGGCGGTGGCGGCCAACCGGGACTGGAGCTGATCGAGTTCGCGCGCCAGCGCCGCTGGCAGGCGGTTGCCGAGGGTGGCATAGAAGGCGCGCACCGAGGCGATCTCGCGCGTCCAGCCCGCGACGTCGACCGCGGTCAACTGCGCCATCGCTCCCGGCGCCAGGCTCAGACCGCTGGTGTCGATGGCGTCGCTGCCGTCGACGGCCGGCAGGTTGCCGACAGCGGTGCGGCGCGCGCTGGTACTGCCAGCCAAGCGGCCGGCGATCCACGCCAGGACGCGGGCGTTGTCGCCGAAGCCCGGCCACAGCCAACGTCCGTCGCTGCCTTTGCGGAACCAGTTGACGTAGTACACGCGCGGACGTTTCGCCGCGTCCAGCCGGGCGCCCATCTCCAGCCAGTGCGCGAAATAGTCGCCCATGTGGTAGCCGCAGAAGGGCAGCATGGCGAAGGGGTCGTGGCGGACGACGCCGGTGGCGCCTTCGGCGGCGGCGGTGGTCTCGGAGGCGCAGGTCGATCCCAGGAAGACGCCGTGCTCCCACGACAGCGCCTCGTTGACCAACGGGATGGTGCCCATGCGCCGGCCGCCGAAGAGGATGGCGTCGATGGGCACGCCTTCGCCGTCATGCCAGGCCGGGTCGAGGATCGGGCAGTTGGTGACCGGCACGGTGTAGCGCGCGTTGGGGTGCGCGGCGGGGCCGACACCGGGAGTGCCCGGAGTCCACGCCCGGCCCTGCCAGTCGGTGAGTCCAGCGGGCGGCTGCGCGGTCATGCCTTCCCACCACACGTCGCGGTCGGCGGTGAGCGCGGTGTTGGTGAAGATGGCGCCGTGCGCGATGGTCGCCATGCCGTGCGGATTGCTGGCCAGCGACGTCCACGGCGCCACCCCGAAAAAGCCGGCCTCGGGATTGATCGCGCGCAGGCGGCCATCGGCGCCGATGCGCAGCCAGGCGATGTCGTCGCCGATGCAGCGCACCGTCCAGCCCGGCAGTGTCGGTGCGAGCATGGCCAGGTTGGTCTTGCCGCAGGCGCTGGGGAAGGCGCCGGCGAGGTGCCAGGTGCGGCCCTCCGGCGAGGTCAGCGCCAGCAGCAGCATGTGCTCGGCCATCCAGCCCTCGCGCTGCGCCAGCACCGAGCCGATACGCAGCGCCAGGCACTTCTTGCCGAGCAGCGCATTGCCGCCATAGCCGCTGCCGTACGACCAGATCGCCGGCTGATCGGGAAAATGCGCGATGCAGGTGCGTTCGGGATCGCAGGGCCACGGCACATCGGCCTGTCCGGGTGCCAGCGGGGCGCCCAGCGAATGCCAGCAGGGCACGAAGGGGTCGTGGTGCAGACGGTCGAGGGCCGCCGTGCCCAGGCGGGTCATCACCGCCATGCTCAGCGCCACGTAGGGCGAGTCGGTGAGTTGCACGCCATAGCGCGTCGCCGCAGCCCCGATCGGGCCCATGGCGAAGGGCAGCACGTACAGGGTGCGGCCGGCCATGCTGCCGCGGAAGCGTGCGCGCAGGTCGGCGCGGGTGAGATCGGGATCAGCCCAGCGGTTGGTCGGCCCGGCGTCCTGCGCCGTCGCCGAGCAGATCACCGTGCGCGCTTCGACCCGTGCCACATCGCCGGGATGCGAGCGCGCCAGGAACGAGTCCGGCCGGGCCAGCGGGATGAGCGTGCCGCGTTCGACCAGCAGCCGGCACAGATCTGCGCGTTCCTCCGGGGACCCGTCGCACCAGCGCACCGCCGCCGGTGCGCACCACTGCGTCACCTCGTCGACCCAGCGCGCGACCGAGGCGGGGGGGGCGGTCATGGCGAGACGATAGCAGCGGCGGACGGCGGTACGACCGCACAACGGCGCAACATGCGTCCGCTCGCGGTTCTTCCGCAGCCTGCTTGCAGGCTGCGGACAAAGCAGCCTGCGGGGGTTTGGGGGGCCGAAAGGCCCCCTGAAGCAAAAGCTGAAGCACCGCGTTTTCGCGCAACATTGGCGCGCCAGCGCCGCGCGAAAATACGGTGCGACTAGCAGGATGCTGTTTTTCCGCAGCCTGCTAGCCTCACCCGCCGTGGACTGGGAAGGCAAAGTCGAGACGTCGCGGCTGGTGTGCGCGGTCAGCGGCCAGCCGATCGCCCCCGGTGAACGCTTTTTCTCGGCCCTGCTGGCGATGGAGCAGCGCTTCGCCCGTCTCGACTTCAGCGCGACGGCGTGGACGGCGCAGGATCAGGCGCGCTTCCTCGGCTGGTGGCGGCAGACCGCGCCCAGCGGTGATGGCCCGGCAGCCAAGGCGATAAACCTCGACGCCCTGGTCCAGCTTTTCGCCTCCTTGAAGGAGACGCACGACCGCACCAAGCAGTGCCTGGGCTTCGTCATCGCCCTGTTCCTGCTGCGCGCGCGCAAACTGCGTTTCATCGCCACCCAGGACGAGGGTGGCCACACCTACCTGGTGGTCGAGGACCGCGTCAACCAGACCACCTTCCGCTTGCGCGACCCCGGTCTGACGGCGGACGAGCAAGCCGCCGTGCAGCAGAATCTCATCGAAGTCATGGACCTGGCCGCCTGACCTCGGACGACGACCCCGGCGCTCCCGGGGCGAACGCGTCGAGTGTGCTCAGCCGGATCGCCCGGTTGCTGCCGCTGTACACACGCGTGGGTGCCGCTTGCAGGGTGCCGGGCTGGGTGCTGGCGAAACGCTGTTGATCAGCGGAGCGCGCATCGCGGCCGGTGGTCGCGGCGCCGCCGAGCGGACGTGGGCGTTCCAGTACCAGGGTGTCGCTGGGCTCACCGGTGCGCTGGACGCCGCCGGGGCCCTGCTTCCACAGCGCGGCCTGCGTCCCACCGTCCGGCGCGGTCGCCCGACGGTCGAATTCGCTGGCTGGCGGCGGGCGCGCCTGGCCCTTGGCCTTGCTGCCAGGTGCGACGGCATCGAGCTCCTTCTTGAGATCGCCGCGCATTCCGCGCATCTGATCGGCGTTGACCGCGTCCGGGTTGGCGGCGATCACGCGATCGAGGTCGCCGAGCGTCTGCGCCATGCCGTCGGCCTCGGTCAGCACCGACGAGGCCGCCGACCCTGCCTGCATGGCGATGGTGGCCGCGGTCGAAGCGACCACCGATTGCGGCGCCAGCAGCACCCCGAGCAACCCAGCGCATCCCGGCACGATCAGCACGCCTGCGAGCAGGATCAGCACGACGAGAAGACGGGCGGACGACACGGCGGCAGCCTAGGACGCCAACGCAGCGACGATATCCACGAGCGCGTCAGGCGTGCTACTGGCATGACCGCCGTGTGCGTCGGCAGGGCTGCGCCCAAGGCCTTGCATTCGACATGCTTTAGCCGTAATTCGACGACCGAACCCAAGCCTGCTGCCGCCACCACCGCTCGCCGACCGCGTTCGACGCCTGTCCCCACGCTGTCGACCGCGAAGTCGACCGACGCAAGTCGAGCCGCCACCGGGCTCTGCCGGGTTATCGACGGATTCGACGTCCTGACGAGAAGAGGATGAGGGAATGTCCCAATCCAGTGACCTCAAGATCCGTTGCCAACGCGACGATCTCCTTGCCGCCATCCAGGCCGCCGATGCCGTGGTCCCGACCACCAGCGCCAAGCCGATCCTGACCAACCTGCAGCTCGACGCGACCAACGGTCGGCTGGAAGTGATCGCCACCGATCTCCAGGTCGGCCTGCGCTCGGTGATCAAGCGCGTCGAGATCGAACGTCCGGGACAAGCGGTGGTCCAGGCGCGCCAGCTGGCCGGCATCCTCAAGGAGTCGCGGTCGCACACCGTGAACATGGAGCTGGTCAGCCGCGATGAACTCAGCCAGCTCACCATCACCCTCGGTGACGGCGACTACCAGATCCCGGCGGTGGTCGGTGAGACCTTCCCCCCCGTCAGCTTCTTCCCCACCGATGTTCCGGCAGTGACGGTTCCCGCCGCGCGCTTCGAGGAGATGATCCGCCAGACCAGCTTCGCGGTCGACAAGGACCGCACCTCGGCGGTGCTCTCCGGCGTCTTTCTCGGCATCGGCGATGGCGAACTGGTGATGGCCGCCACCGACGGCAAGGTCCTCTGCGAGGCGGTCGAGACCGGTGACGCCTTCAAGCTGCCCGAGCCGGTGCAGATCATCGTGCCGGCCGTGACCGTGAACCACCTGCACCGCATCCTCACGTCGACGCGGCCAGAAGCGGTGCAGATCGCGGTGGCGGCGCGGCTGGTGTTCGCACGCATCCTGCTGGGCGCGGGCGGCCCGGCGCTCGAGGTCGAATTGACCAGTCGCCTGGTCGAAGGCGCCTTCCCGCCCTACCGCAACGCCCTCCCCGCGCGTGCCGTCAACGCCGTCGGCTTCGATGCCGGCGAACTCGCCTCGGCAGTGCGTCGCACCGCGCTGATGACCAGTTCGACCAGCCGCGGCATCATCCTGACGCTCAGCCATGACCAGGCGGTGTTCAGCAATCTCAACTTCACCAACGGCAGCGCGCGCATCCCGCTCGGCTGCACCTACCAGGGCGCCAACCTCCGCCTCGGCATCAACGCCCAGTACCTCGGCGAAGTGCTGCGCGTCTACAAGGGCGCCCGCATCGACATCGAGATCGCCAAGGGCCTGATCATGCGCGAGCCGGGGGCGACGTATCTGATCATGCCGATTTCGCTGCCCAACTGAGGGTCGCCGGGTGGAGAGGTCGAACGGTTGAGCGGTTGAGAGGCAGGCGCAGTGATGCGCGTGCCGGCGCCCATCGCCCGACCAGCGTGTGGTAAGCACGGTTCGCTACGCGGGTGACAGCGACGATAAGCCATGAACGACGCCATCCCCATCCCGCGCACCGTCCAGCCCTGGCATTCGGCCATCGCCGTCATCGACCGGCTGCGCGACCTCGGCCACGAGTCGTACCTGGTGGGCGGCTGCGTACGCGATCTGCTCCTCGGTCGGCCGGTCCAGGACGCCGACGTCGCCACCGCCGCCACCCCGGATCAGGTCGAAGCCGCCTTCGCGCGCACGGTCGCGGTGGGGAAATCGTTCGGCGTGGTGGTCGCGATCGTCGAGGGCCACCACGTCGAGGTGGCGACCTTCCGCAACGATCAGCGCTACATCGACGGTCGGCGACCGACCGGGGTGACCTTCGCCAGCGCGATCGAGGACGTCCAGCGCCGCGATTTCACCGTCAATGCCCTGCTGTTGGATACCGCCACCGGAATGGTCATCGATCATGTCGGCGGTCGCGCCGATCTCGAAGGTCGCGTCCTGCGCGCGGTCGGCGACGCCGCCAGCCGGCTGGCCGAGGATCGTCTGCGCGTGCTGCGCGGCCTGCGCTTCGCCGCCCAGCTCGACCTGGCTCCCGAGCCGGCGACCTGGGCCGCGCTCACCAACACCAGCCTCGACGGGCTCAGCCGCGAGCGCATCGTCGACGAATGGCAGAAGGGCCTGCGTGGTCCCGGTCGCGGGCGCTGGGTGGAACTGCTGCACCGCAGCGGCCATCTTGGCGAGCTCGGCCCGGCGGAACCGTCGTCGCCGTCCGCGCTCGCCGCCGCGCTCGAACGGCTGACCGCCACCGATCCGCCCGCCACCCGCGCCGCCCTGTGGCTGGTCGCGCACGGGTCGGGCGCCGGCGCCGCCTGGCTGGAGGCCCAGCCTCTGCCCCGCCAATTCGTCGAGGCGGTGACGTGGATGCTCGTCCAGGCCGAACGCCACGTCGCCATACCCGCCCTGCCGCTGGCCGCCCGGCGCCGCCTGCTGCGCCACCCGCTTGCCGCTGGCCTCGCCCGCCTGCTCGCCTGCCGTTGGCCGGACGACACCGCCGTCGCCGCCATCGTCGCCGGGCAGGCCGCGGAAGCCGCCTGCGCGTTCACGCCGTGGTTGCGCGCGGGCGATCTGCTGGCGGCTGGCCTCCCGCCCGGCCCGCGCATCGGCGAGCTGCTGCGCGCCGCCGAGGACGCCCAGCTGGCCGGCGACCTGCTCACCCGCGACGCCGCCTTGGCCTGGGTGCGCGGGCGGCTCACCCGCTGACCGGCAGGTCCCCTGAACCACCCGCTCGCGTTCCGAGCCGGCGCTCCCCGTCCGGCCGCAGGCCACGCGCGTTGACCGCCTGCGCTCGCCCCCTAGCGTCTGCGCCCCACCGATCGCCGCCCGCGAGGAACCCATGCCCAAGCCCGTCGCCAAGAAGACCGTCAAGAAGGCCGCCAAGGCCTCGCGATTCGTCTACCACTTCGGCAGTGGCCGGTCGGATGGCGACGGTTCGATGAAGGCCCTGCTCGGCGGCAAGGGCGCCAACCTCGGCGAGATGGCGCGGCGCGGCTTCAACGTGCCCCCCGGCTTCACCATCACCACCGAGGTGTGCACCTGGTACTACGCCAACCGGAAGAGCTACCCCAAGGGCCTGTTCGAGGCCGACGTCCCGGCCGCCATCGCCCGCCTCGAACAGCAGCAGGGCCGCACCTTCGGCGACGCCCGCAACCCGCTGCTGGTCAGCGTGCGCTCGGGCGCGCGCGACTCGATGCCGGGCATGATGGACACCATCCTCAATCTCGGTCTCAACGACATCACCGTCGAAGGCCTCAAGGCCAAGACCGGCAACGGCCGCTTCGCCTATGACAGCTACCGCCGCTTCGTGCAGATGTACGGCGACGTGGTGATGGGCGTGCAGAAGCGCAGCGAGAACGAGACCGACCCCTTCGAGCACGTCCTCGAAGGCGTCAAGCATGAGCGCGGCGTCCACGAGGACACCGACCTCGGCGAGGACGACCTCAAGGAGGTCATCAAGCGCTACCGCGCGCTGATCAAGGAGCGCACCGGCAAGGCCTTCCCGACCGATCCCTACCAGCAGCTGCAGGGCGCCATCGGCGCGGTGTTCGGCTCGTGGATGAACGAGCGCGCGAACATCTACCGCGCCAAGTACGGCATCCCCGACGAGTGGGGCACCGCGGTCAACGTCCAGTGCATGGTGTTCGGCAACATGGGCGCCACCTCGGGCACCGGCGTCGCCTTCACCCGCAACCCGGCCAACGGCGACAACGAGTTCTATGGCGAGTACCTCGCCAACGCCCAGGGCGAGGACGTGGTCGCCGGCGTGCGCACGCCGCTGAAGATCCAGGACATGGCGCACGACGCGGTGTTCTCCGGCGTCTACAAGGAGCTGCTCGGTGTGCGCGCCAAGCTCGAACGCGAGTTCGGCGACGTCCAGGACTTCGAGTTCACCATCGAGGAGAAGCGCCTGTACATGCTGCAGACGCGGCACGGAAAGCGCACCGCCCAGGCCTACGTCAAGATCGCGCACGACATGGTGCGCCAGAAGCTGATGACCGCCGAGCACGCCGTCGCCTCGGGTGATCCGCAGGCGCTCGACCAGTTGCTGGCGCCGATCTTCGACAACGGCGACGAGAAGGCGGCGCGCGCCGACAGCTACCTCGCCAGCGGCCTGCCCGCCGGCCCGGGCGCCGCCTGCGGGCGCATCGCCTTCACCGCCGGCAAGGCCGAGTCGCTGGTCGCCGGTGGCGAGAAGGTGGTGCTCTGCCGCGTCGAGACCAGCCCTGAGGATCTGCGCGGCATGATCGCCGCCGAAGGCATCCTCACCGCCCGCGGCGGGGTGTCGTCGCACGCCGCCCTGGTCGCCCGCCAGATGGGCAAGGTCTGCGTCGCAGGCGCTGGCGACATCCACATCGACTACGCCGCCGGGCATCTCCAATGCGCCGGCAAGGTCCTCCACGAGGGCGACTGGATCTCGATCAACGGCACCACCGGCGCCGTCTACGGCCGCAAGGTCAAGACCTCGGACAGCGAACTGAAGCAGGTGCTGGTGGCCAAGACCATGCAGCCCAAGGACAGCCCGCTGTTCCAGGCCTACGACTTCGTGATGAAGCTCGCCGACCGCTTCCGCACCCTTGGCATCCGCACCAACGCCGACCAGCCCGACCAGGCCGAGAATGCCATCGCCTTCGGCGCCCAGGGCATCGGCCTGTGCCGCACCGAGCACATGTTCTTCGGCGGCGACCGCATCGATGCGGTACGCGAGATGATCCTCTTCGCCGAGGACTACGCCAAGTTCCAGGCCGAATCGGCCGAGGCCGCCGGCAACCCCGAACGCCAGGCCAAGCTCAAGAAGGACCACGCCGAGGCGATCGCGCACTTCACCGGCGCCCTGACCAAGCTGCTGCCCATGCAGCAGCGCGACTTCGATGAGCTGTTCACCGCCATGGGTGACCGCCCGGTGACCATCCGCTTCCTCGATCCGCCGCTGCACGAATTCCTGCCCGCCACCAAGGAGCAGAAGGACGCCCTGGCCAAGAAGCTCGGCGTCTCGTTCGAGCGCATCGATGGCCTCGGCCACGCCCTGCACGAATCCAACCCCATGCTCGGCCATCGCGGCTGCCGTCTCGGCATCGTCTATCCCGAGATCAGCGAGATGCAGAGCCGGGCGGTGTTCCGCGCCGCCATCGCGGTGGCCAAGCGCACCGGCAAGAAGGTGGTTCCCGAGATCATGATCCCGCTGGTCGGCTACGTCGCCGAACTCAAGCAGCAGCTCGCGATCGTCCACCGCGTGGCGGCCGAGGAGATGGCCGCGGCCAAGGTGCGCTTCAAGTACCTGGTCGGCACCATGATCGAGATCCCGCGCGCGGCGCTTACCGCCGGCGAGATCGCCGGCGACGCCGAGTTCTTCTCGTTCGGCACCAACGATCTCACCCAGACCACCCTGGGCATGAGCCGCGACGACGCCGGCAAGTTCCTGCCCTTCTACCAGAAGTCCGGCATCGTGAAGGCCAACCCCTTCGCGACCCTCGACCAGGCCGGGGTGGGCGAACTGATGAAGCTGGCGATCAAGGGCGGCCAGGCGGCCCGGCCGGAGATCAAGCTCGGCATCTGCGGCGAACACGGCGGCGATCCCGCCACCATCGAGTTCTGCCATCAGATCGGCCTGACCTACGTGAGCTGTTCGCCCTTCCGCGTGCCCGTGGCACGTCTGGCGGCGGCGCAGGCGGCGCTGAAGCACGGTGGGGCGGCGAGCGGCGCCAAGAAGAGCGCGAAGGCGCCCAAGGCCGCCAAGCTCAAGGCGGCGTCGGCGCGCTGATCGGCAGGACCCGCCGACGCTGCGCGTGACGGCAGGACGCTGATGGCGTGGTGCTCGGGTGGGTTCGGGAAACCGACGGCGTCATCCGCCACGCGAGGACGCGCCTGCGGGCAGCGCCCCGCCGCAACCGCCCGAGCACCCCTGCGAGCGGTGGCCATCCACGGCGTCCAGGCTCACTCCAGCCCGATCGCCGCCAGACCCTCCTCGTCGTAGCCGAGGTAATGGCCGAACTCGTGAAAGAGCGTCCGGCGGACCTCCTCAGCCAGTTCGGCGAGCGATGAGCAGTGGTGCTCGTGGGCGCGGCGGAAGAGGTGGATGCACGGGCTGACCGCAAGGTCCTCGCCGGTGGCCGAACGGTCGCCGCGCTCCTGGCCGGTGAACAGCCCCAGCAGTTCGGGAGCGTCGCGATCAGCGAGGTGGTCGGGATCGGCATAGTCGGCAAGCACCACGGTGACCTCGGCGAACGCAGCGGTGAATGCCGCCGGCAGGCGTTCGCGCGCGGCGTCGACCAGGGCCTGGAAGCGCGCCCAGGTCACCCGGTACGGCAACGGCTGCGGATCACGGCGGGCGGCGGCGGCGCGGGAAAAAGCACGATCGGCGTCGCCCAGGCGGCTGGCGCGTTCCAGGCAGACCGCCAGCAGGTACCAGGCCTCGCCGTCCTGCGCATCCACGGCCAGCGCCGCGCGCGCCGCGCGTTCACCGGTGACCGCATCGCCCACCGCGAAGGCCTCCCAGCCGGTGGCAAGCTGGTGTTCGGCATCGGCGCTACGCGGCTCGGGTTCGGCGGGCATGGCGGCATGCTGACGGTGGTACCGGCGGCACCAGCGGCACGCGCATGCTGGGGCTTGCTGCTTGCCGCGTCCGCCGATCGCGGTGGCCTGCGCAGCATCCTGCCCACGGTACGTCCCCAGCCATGCCTCGCGTCCAGGACATCTCCCAGTTCGATTTCCGCTGCTGGATCGGCATGCCGCGGCCGATGCCGCGCGCGCACCTGCACAGCGAGATCGAGATCAACTGGATCGACGCCGGGTCGATCACCTATCTGTTCAACGGCGCCACGGTGAGCGTGCCGGCACGGCGGCTGGCGGTGTTCTGGGCGGCGTTCCCCCACCAGTTGCTGGCGATCGACGGGCTCGGATGCATGGCCTGGATCACCGTGCCGGTGGCCTGGCTGGTGCAGTGGGGCCTGCCGCGCGGCCTGGTCGACGCGGTCCTGAGCGGCGGCCTGGTCATCGAGACCGCCGAGGATGCGCTCGACGAGGGACGCTTCCGCCAATGGGCCATCGACTGGCGACGTGACCAGCCCTGGCGCGGCATCGCCGCCCGCGAGGTCGAGGCGCGCCTGCACCGCTGCGCCGCCAGCACTCCGCTGCCGGCGGCCGTCCGTCGTCCACGGCGGGGCGCTGCGCTCGGCGCGCCGATCGAACGTGCCGTCCGCTTCCTCGCCGAGCACTACACCGAGGACGTCAGCGTGGCGACGGTGGCGCGCCAGGCCGGCCTGCATCCGCACTGGCTGATGGAGACCTTCCGCCGCCAATGCGGCCTGAGCGTGCACGCCTACCTGCTGCGTCTGCGCCTGGCGCATGCCCAGCGACTGCTCGCCACCACCGACCGCGACATCCTCGCTATCGCGCTCGACGCCGGCTTCGGTTCGCTCGGCCGCTTCTACGTCAACTTCCGCCGTGCCTGCGGCGTCGCGCCCGGCGTCTACCGCAAGCGGCTGCGCCAGGCGTGAAGAAGCGGTGAGCAGCCGGGCAGGAAGCGCGCGGCCGTGCAGGGAATGGCGCCCGTCCGCGTGTCGTGCCCACGCGCAGCGGCGGCGCCGCGATTGCCGCCGTCGCGCCGGCGGGTAGATCGCCGGTGCGGACGGAGGAAACCATGTCGAAGGCGGTCGAACGTGGCATCGAACACCTGGTGTTCTGGAGCCGCTGGCTGCAGGCGCCGCTCTATCTCGGGCTGATCGCGGCGCAGGTGCTCTACTGCTGGAAGTTCGCGCAGGCGCTGTGGCATCTCCTCTACGAGGTCACCGCCCCGGGCGAGCAGAAGTTCATGCTCGGCGTGCTCTCGCTGATCGACATCACCATGGTCGCCAACCTGATCACCATGGTGGTCATCGGCGGCTACGCGACCTTCGTCAGCAAACTCGACATCGGCGAACACGCCGATCGGCCGGACTGGCTGGAGCACATCGACCCCGGTGCGATCAAGGTCAAGCTCTCGGCCTCATTGATCGGCGTCTCCGGCGTGCACCTGCTGCAATCGTTCATCAGCATCGACAAGATGGCGCCGGAACACATCAAGTGGCAGATCATCATCCACGTCACCTTCCTGTTCTCGACCATCCTGCTCGCCCTCACCGAACTGGTCATGCACCGTCGCCACCGCGCCGGCGAGGGGCACGCTGGCGCCGCAGCACCGCCGCCGCCAGCGCCAGGACACTGAGCGCGTGGCCGGCGTGGTGACCATCCTGCGTCTCGAACTGCACGCGTCCCGCGAGCCAGCGCTGCGCCTACGCTGCGTCTTCCGCGCGCAGCCCACCGGCGACGCGCGCATCATCGGCCGCATCGACGTGGCGGCGGCGGTGGCCGCCGATGCCGGCTCTTTCCTGCATCCGCCCGACGCGGCTGGTTGCCGGATCATCCACGGCGAACTGCTCACCGGCCTGCTCGCCGGTGGTCGCGGCGGTGAGCGCGGCTGGCTGGTTGAATTGGCCGAACTGGGCGCCGTGTGCGGCGAATCGCGCGACGTCGCCGCCCTGCCCACCATCGCCTTCGCGGTTGCCGCCGCCTTGGCGGCCAGCCACCTCGCCGGCCGCGTCGACCTGCGCGCGGGCGCGCACGGCCGCCATGGCTGGAAGCTGGTGGCGTGCGTGATCGAAGAGGCTGCCGGTGGGTGAGCGGCGCCGCCGACGTCAGACCACCGTCGGTGTGCTGCGCGTTCCGCGTTCCGTCGTGTACGCTTCCAGCCACAACAGCTTCTCGGCGGTCGTCCAATCGGCGACCAGCATCCGACCGTCGGCTGACCGGTTGGCGGCCCGTCCGGCGTCGTCGAGGCGTTGGTCGATCGCATAGGCACGCTGCCAGGCGGCATCGAGCCAAGCGAGTGCGGCGTCGAAGGGATAGGCGGCGAGACGCCTGCGCATCGCCCGTTCGTGGTCATCGACTTCAGCCATGCGTTCCTCCTGTGGTCGTCACCACACTGGCGTAGCTGAGAGCTGACCGGTCTACTCAGCCGCCGGTCACTCCCACTCGATCGTCCCCGGCGGCTTCGAAGTGATGTCGTAGACCACGCGGTTGATGCCGCGCACCTCGTTGATGATGCGGGTGCTGATGCGCCCGAGCACCGCGTAGGGCAGCTGCGCCCAATCCGCGGTCATGCCGTCGGTCGAGGTCACCGCGCGCACCGCGCAGGTCGCTTCGTAGGTGCGCTCGTCGCCCATCACGCCCACCGATTTCACCGGCAGCAGCACGGCGAAGCTCTGCCACAGGGCGCGCTCCAATCCCGCCTTGGCGATCTCCTCGCGCACCACCGCGTCGGCGCGCTGGAGCAGGGCGACCTTGTCGGCGGTGACCTCGCCGAGGATGCGCACCGCCAGGCCCGGGCCGGGGAAGGGCTGACGCCAGACCACGGCGTCGGGCAGGCCGAGCTTGGCGCCGATGGCGCGCACCTCGTCCTTGAACAGGAAGCGGAAGGGCTCGACCAGTTCGAGACCGAGATCGGCGGGCAGGCCGCCGACGTTGTGGTGGCTCTTGATCACGCTGGCCGGGCCGCCGTGCACCGAGATCGACTCGATGACGTCGGGATAGAGCGTGCCCTGGGCGAGGAATTTGACCTGGCCGCCGTGGCTGCGCTTGAGCCGCTCGGCCTCCTCCTTGAACACCGCCACGAACTCGTGGCCGATGATCTTGCGCTTGCGCTCGGGATCGTCGACGCCGGCGAGTCTGGCGAGGAAGCGCTCGCCGGCATCGACGAAGTCGAGATCGATGCCGATGTGCTCGGCGAACAACCGGCGCACGCCGTCGGTCTCGCCCAGCCGGAGCACGCCGTTGTCGACGAAGATGCAGGTCAGCCGCTTGCCGATGGCCTGGTTCAGCAGCACCGCCGCGACGCTGGAATCGACGCCGCCGGACAGGCCGAGGATGACGCGCTCGCCGCCGATGCGATCGCGCAGACGGCGCACCTCCTCGTCGATGAACGAACCCATCTCCCAGTCGCCGCGGCAGGCGCAGATGCCGAACAGGAAGTTGCGCAGGATGGCGGCGCCGTGCTCGGTATGCGCCACCTCGGGATGGAACTGCACGCCGAGGAAATTCAGCGCCGGCACCGCCACCCCGGCAAGCGGGCAGTTGTCCGACCAGGCGATGACCTCGGCGCCGGGGATGCGTTCGACGCGGTCGCCGTGCGACATCCACACCGTCTGCTGCGCCGGCAGGCCCTTGAACAGCGGATGTTCGGGGCGGCAGGTGACCAGCGTGCGGCCGAACTCGCGGTGCTCGGCCGGCACCACGGTGCCGCCGTTGGCGTGGGCGGTGACCTGCACGCCATAGCAGATGCCAAGCACCGGCACCCGCCGACGGTAGAGCGCCGGATCGACTCCGGGTGCGCCGGGCGCGTACACCGACGCCGGACCACCGGAGAGGATCACGCCCTTCACGTCCGCGGTGAGCACCAGGTCGAGCTTGGCGGCGCAGGAGACGATCTCGCAGTAGACCTTGGCCTCGCGCACGCGCCGGGCGATGAGCTGGGTGACCTGGGAGCCGAAATCGAGGATGAGGATTTTGTCGTGCATGGGGGTCATTTGCTGCTGGTCTTGAAACCGATGGGTTCGCGCCGCGCCTCAGCGTCGGTCTCAGCGTCCTGCGCCGCGATGAGCTGGCGGATCGCGTCGAAAACGGCGCTGAAGTTGGCGTCGTACTTGGATTCGAGTTCGTCCAGGCGACGCGCCAGCTCCGCGTGCTCGGTGAGGATGCGGCGCAAGCGGACGAAGGCGCGCATGATCTCGACGTTGACCGCGATGGCGCGCCGGCTGTTGAGCACGCCCGAGAGCATCGCCACGCCTTGCTCGGTGAACGCCATAGGCGGCGAGCGCCGGCTGCCGCCGTGGCGTGCGGAACTTGAAATCACAGACTGTGATTTCAAGTCGGCGGTCTCGCGGCGCGTCAGGCGGAAGGCGAAATCCGCCGGGAAGCGCCCACGATTGCGTTTGACGGCTTGGTTGAGCGCCCGCACTTCGACCCCGTAGAGCAGGGCGAGATCGCGATCGAGCAAAATTTTGTGCCCGCGGATGAGCAGGATCGCGCCGGCGATGGCCCTCGAGCGGATAAGGGAACGGGCGGGCAAGGGCATGGCGGAAGCCCTCAGGCTCGGGGACGGAAGCGCGTCAGGCCGGCGGTGCCGCCGGCCCGGGTTGTTATCGATGCGCTGCCATCCGCCTGCGGTCCCATCGCTCACTCCGGCCGATAGTTCGGCGCTTCCTTGGTGATGGTCACGTCGTGCGGATGCGATTCGCGCAGGCCGGCCGAGGTCATACGGCAGAGCACCGCGACCTTCTGCAGCGTGGCGATGTCCTTGGCGCCGCAGTAGCCGAGCGCGGACTTGAGGCCGCCGACCATCTGGAAGATGACGTTCTGCAGCGGACCCTTGGACGGCACCATGCCTTCGATGCCCTCGGCGACCAGCTTGTCGGCGGCGCGCTCATTGCCCTGGAAGTAGCGGTCGGCCGAGCCCTGCTGCATCGCGCCGATCGAACCCATGCCGCGGTAGGCTTTGAACTGCCGGCCCTGGTAGATGATCTGTTCGCCCGGCGATTCGTCGCAACCGGCGAGCAGCGAGCCGAGCATCACGCAATCGGCGCCGACCGCGAGCGCCTTGGCGATGTCGCCCGACGATTTGACGCCACCATCGGCGATCACCGGCACGCGGTTGCGGCCACGACCCTGCACGGCGAGGCGGATGGCGGTGATCTGCGGCACGCCGACACCGGCGACGATGCGGGTGGTGCAGATCGAGCCTGGCCCGATGCCGACCTTGATGGCGTCGGCGCCGGCCTTGATGAGGTCGCGGGCGGCCTCGGCGGTGGCGATGTTGCCGGCGATGACGTCGATGCCGAGCTGCTTCTTCACCGCCTTGACCGTGTCGATGACGTTGCGGCTGTGGCCGTGCGCGCTGTCGACGACGATCACGTCGGCACCGGCCTTGACCAGCGCGGTGGCGCGGTCGAGGTCGCCGGCGCCGACCGCGGCGCCGACGCGCAGGCGGCCGCGGCTGTCCTTGCAGGCGTAGGGGAACTGCTCCTGGCGTTCGAGATCCTTGATGGTGATCAGTCCGACCAGCCGGCCCTTGGCATCGGTGAGGATGAGCTTCTCGACCTTGGCCTGGTAGAGCAGGTCCTTGGCCGCCTGCAGGCTGATGTTCGGCCGCGCCGTCACCAGGGTGGTGGTCATCACCTCGCGGATCGGCGTCACCGGCGTGCGGTGGTACTTGAGATCGCGGCGGGTGACGATGCCGACCACGCGCTCGCCCTCCATGATCGGGATGCCCGAGATGTGGTGGCGTTCCATCACCGCCTGGACGTCGCCGACGGTGGCGGTGACCGGCAGGGTCTTGGGATCGGTGATGACGCCGTTCTCGCTGCGCTTGACCTTCTCGACCTCAAGCGCCTGGTCGGCGATGGACAGATTCTTATGGATGATCCCCATGCCGCCGAGCTGGGCGAGGGCGATGGCCAGACGGTGTTCGGTGACCGTGTCCATGGCCGAGGAGAGGATGGGGATGTTGAGCCGGATGCTGCGGGTCAGCGCGGTGCCGACGTCGGTGTCCCTGGGCACCACCGCGCTCGGTCGCGGTACCAGCAGCAGATCATCGAAGGTCAGGCCGTCCTCGGGGAGGATGGTCGCCATGGGCCGGCTCCTTGCGAAGGACGGGCATGCTAGAGCGGACGAAGGGGGCGCAACGGCGGCGCGCCGTTGCGGCCCTTTGCGGCCCCGGTGCGGGGGTGCGCCGTAGCGCCCCCGGTGCGTGTGTTCGGTCGTACGGTCGTTCGGCTCGCAGATCCGCACGGGGCGCGCGGATGCGCCCCCGGTTCGTGGGTACGGCCGTTGGGCTCGCAGATCCGCACGTACGCACGGCAACGCGGGGCCGCGAACCGAACGTCCGAACACGCGAGCCGAACGCCCGCACCGTCACACCGAACGCCGTGGCGCCAGCGCCACGCCCACGTACCGTCCCCGCCCATGACCCGCGAACTGGCCCTGCGGCTGACCATCGGGCCGGTGTTGGCGGCAGCGGTGCTGGGCGGCCTGGCGATCGACCTGCGCACCGACCGTCACTGGTTTCTGCTCGTCCTCGGTGTCCTGGCCATCCCGCTGGCGTGGCGTGAGCTGCGCCACCTCGCCGCGAACGTGGTCGGGCCGGTGCAGGTGGCGCCGACACTGGTGGTGTGCTATGGGCTGCTGCTGGGGGGCTGGGCGGAGTCCGATCCCGACGCCCGCAACTGGCTGTGGATGCACGCGCGGCCGCTCCTGCGCGCCCCGGTCGAGGCGCTGCTCATCGCCGTCGGACTGGGCTGGACCATCCTCATCCAGATGCGTCGGCGCGCCTACGAGCACTTCTTCACCAACGTCGCGCTGACCCTGTTCGGAATGCTCTACATCGGCGTGACCGTGAATCTGGTCATGCACCTGGCCGGCCTCTCGGGAGACCAGGGCGATCACGGCAACCCTGACCGCGGGACGCAGCTCGTCGTCCTGTTCATGACCAGTTGCAAGCTGGGCGACGTCACCGCGTTCATCGGCGGCCGGCTGTTCGGTCGGCACAAGATGGCGCCGCGCATCAGTCCGGGAAAAACCTGGGAGGGCTTCGCGTTCAGCTTCGTCGGCGCCATCGGCGGCGCCTACGGCGTGACCGCGGTCTTCTCGGCCTGTTGCGACCACGGTCCGTTCAACGGCTGGTGGCAGCCGGCGGTGTGGGGTCTGGTGCTGGGTCCGCTCGGCGTCGTCGGCGACCTCGCCGAGAGCTGCATGAAACGCGAGGCCGCAGCCAAGGACAGCGGCACGCTGGTCCCCGGATTCGGCGGCATGCTCGATCTCTTCGATGCCCTGGTGCTGGCGGCGCCGGTGGCGTACCTGTTGGCGCTGGTGCTGTAAGTGATGGCCAGGAAAGAGGCCGCCTTCGCCTGTTCCGCCTGTGGCGACAGCGTCACGCGCTGGGCCGGGCGCTGTCCGCGCTGCGGGGCGATGAACACCATCACCGCCGTGCACGCCGCCGATGCGCGGCTGCTGGCGCGCAGCCAGGGCCAGGAAACCGCCGCCGCCGCGCTCGCGGTCGAGGATCTGGCCAGCGTCGGCAGTGCTCCGGCGGTGCGCCTGCCCAGCGGGCTGGGCGAGGTCGATCGCGTGCTCGGCGGCGGCCTGCCGGCCGGCGGGGTGGTGCTCATCGGCGGCGAACCGGGCATCGGCAAGAGCACGCTGCTGGCGCAGATCGCCGGCGCGGTGGCGCTGACCGCTCCGGTGCTCTACGTCACCGCCGAGGAATCCGTCGAACAGGTGCGCGCGCGCTGCGTCCGCCTCGGCGTCACCGCCACCGGCCTGCGGCTGGCGGCGGCGGTCGATGCCGAAGCGGTCGCCGGCGCGCTCACCGGCGGCGCCTACCGGCTGGTGGTGGTCGACTCGATCCAGCTCATGCAGCGCACCGGCACAGAGGGCGAAGCCGGTTCGGTGGCGCAGGTGCGCGGCTGCGCGGCGCTGCTGGTGGAAGCAGCCAAGCGAGGCGGCACCGCCCTGGTGCTGGTCGGCCACGTCACCAAGGACGGCACCTTGGCCGGGCCGCGGCTGCTCGAACACTTGGTCGACACCGTGCTCGCCTTCGAAGGCGACCGCTACGCCGACCTGCGCGTGCTGCGCGCGGTGAAGAACCGCTTCGGTGCCACCAGCGAGATCGGCCTGCTGCGCATGGGCGGCCAGGGCCTGATCGAAGTGCCCGACGCCACCGGCTTCTTCCTCGCCGACCGCGCCGCCGACGTGCCGGGCAGTTGCGTGGTGCCGACCATCGAAGGCAACCGCTGCCTGCTGGTCGAAGTCCAGGCGCTGGTCAATCCCACCGAGGCGCCGCAACCGCAGCGTCGCGTCTCCGGGCTCGATCCCAATCGCGTCGCCATGGTCCTGGCCGTGCTCTCGCGACGGCTGCGGCTACCGCTGGGCGGCTGCGATGTCTTCATCAACGCCACCGGCGGTGCGCGCCTGAGCGAACCCGCCGCCGACCTCGCCATCGCCCTGGCGGTGGCCAGCGCCTGGCGCGAGGTGGCGGTGCCGGCCGACGTGGTCGCGGTCGGCGAAGTCGGCCTGGGCGGCGAACTGCGTCCGGCGGCGCGCTACGAGCTGCGCGCCAGCGAGGCGCGGCGGCTCGGCTTCCAGCGGCTGATCGGCCCCGGCGCCGGCACCGGGCGCGGCCGGCTGGTGGTCGACCGGCTCGCCGAGGCGATCGAGCGCGCGTTCGGTTAACGCAGGCGGGCGCGGGGACGGTCCCCTGCGCGGTGTCAGCGTTTGCCGCGACCGCCGCCGGCGCCGGCTTTGCCTGGTCCCCGTCCACGCGCGTCGTCGCCCGCTTTGTCCCTTCCCTCGCCGTGCTCGCCATGCCGGCGCGCCAGTTCCTGGTGGATGGCGTCGGCAAGCGCCTGGCCCCGTACGCCCTTGGCGCGCAGCTCGCGCACGCAGGCGCCGAGGCCTTCATCGTCTGCCGCGTCCGCGCCCTTGCCGACCTGGCCATCGCCGTGGTCCGGTGCTTTGCCCGGCCGGTCGCCCACGCCGTCGGCCCCACGGCCGCGGTCGTGCTCATCGCCGGGCCTCGGAGTGCCGCGACCGGCCGCGGCCTGCCGCTCCTCCATCGCCGCGAGCAGCCGCTCCTCGATCGCCGCGGCCAGGGCCTGTCCGGTCACGCCCTTGGCTTTCTGCTCGCGGACGAAGCGGCCGAGGTCGTGGTCGCCATCGGCCGCAGCGAGGCGACCGAGTCCAGTGCAGGCACAAAGGAGCAGGCTGGCGGTGAGCAGGAGACGCATGACGAGAACCTTTCAGTGAGGGGAGCTACGACGAGAACGTGATCTTCTTCAGCTTCTTCTTCATCGCGCGGGTGAGATTCGCGGTCTTGCGCACCAGGCGCTGAGTCATGCGCACGATCGCCTCGCGCGTGCGCAGCAGGAACACCAGCAAGCCGACCGCACCGATCGCACCGATCGATATCGCGACCAGGAAATAGGCGGCGAGCGGCCGGTAGATCAACGCCGCCAACGCCGGCGGCAATTCGGGCGGCTTGGGATCGGAGCGCTTCAGCACCGGCAAGGCGGCGCCGATGGCCACCGGACCGGCGGAGATCAGGGAGCGGACGGTTTCGCTGGCGAGCTGGGCGACGTTGCGATCGGCGTGGGTGCGCAGCGGCGCCAGCAGGCTGACCACCTCGGCGCGTCGTCCCGGAACCATGCGTGCGGCATGGATGGCGCGCACCACCACGGTCGGGTCGGCTGCGCCCAGACGCGTGCCGAGTTCGCCCAGGCGGGCATCGACGGCGGCGACCGTTTTGGCGTGCCAGCGCAGCCAGGGTTCCGGCAAGGTGCCGAGGTCGCGACCCTGGTTGAGCAGCACCAGCGCTCGGTGCGCCGCGTCGGCGACCTTGGCGGTGGAGACGACGGTCGATCCGGCGCCGGCCGGGGTCGGCGCCGGGGAGGGCAGGGCGGGTACGACGGCCTCGCCGCTCGCCACCACCACGGCGTTCACCACTGCGGCAGGGGCCGCAAGCGCAGCGTCCGCCGGTGCACTCAGCTTGTCGATGATCAGCGGGATGGCGCCCCAATCGCCGATCAGGCCCAGACAGCGCAGGGCGCCGCGCTGCACGCGTTCATCGGTGTGGCTGGCCAGCGCGCGCACGCGGTCGAGATGATCGCCGGCTACCGCGGCGCCGAAGCCGGGCAGAGCGCCGAGCGCGTCACGCAACACCGCCGGCTCGCTGCGCGTCAAGGCCGCCAGGGCCACCGGCGACCACTCGGCGCTGCCGTTCTCGCTCAAGCGCGCGAGCAGCAGTCGGGTCTCGTCGGCGCTGCCGAGCAGCGCCTGTTCACGCAGCCGTTCCAGCGCGGCCGGCGTCGGGGCGGCGATCAACCGGGCGAGATCGGCCGGCGCCGGAAACGGCTCGACGCCACCGGCGAAGCCGGCGGCGCAGAGCAGCAGCGCGCAGATGGGGGCGAACCGTTGCGGCACCGTCATGGCGCCCCCGGCGCCAGCGTCACCGGCCGCCAGCCGTTGACCACCAACGTGGGCCGCAGGCCAAGGTCGAAGGTGCCCAAGGCGTCATCGTAATGGGATGAAAATGAGGCGTTGAGCCTGCCCTGGTCCTCGGCGTTCTGGCCATGGAAGACCTTGGCGACCAGCGAACCGTAGAAGTCGCTGGTGCCTTGCAGCCGGAACGACGCCTCGGGTGCGAAGATCACGGCCGAATAGGCGCTGTTGCCGGCCATCTTGATCTCGCCGCTGTAGGCGGTGATCCACACCAGTTGCTGCGGCCGGCTGGGATTGTTGGTGCCCTGGATGTAGCCGATCTTGTCGTTGCCGGTCAGCTTCATGCCGCTCTCACCACCGACGTAGTCTTTCTGGTACATGACCAGCTGGTCGTTGCCGGTCTCGAACACCACCTCGGTCTGCAGGTTGATGAAGGTGTCGACGTAGAGGTTCACCCGGCCGCCACGGATGAGCAGGGTGCCGTTCGTTCCGGGATCGACCGCGGCGGTCTGGTAGTTGGTGCCGGCCAGCGAGCCGACCAGGGTGGTCGCTCCGGAGATGACGATCGGAGTGGCACCGGCGGGGGCGATCACATCCGCCGTCGGCACGGTCATGTTGAGATTGCCCTCCACGTCACCGGAAATATTGCTCGGCTTCTGGACGTTGATGGTGCCATTCGATCCGAGGTCGCCATTGCCGGTCAGGGTGCCGTTGGCCTTGGCGGTGGCATACAGCAGCGTGGTCGCCGAGTTCCAGCTATCGGAGGTGAAGTTGCCCTGCACGTCGTAGCCGGCGGTCGAGAACATGGCCTTGGAGAAGAAAGTATTCAGGTGCGGCACGATCACCGCCTCGACGCGGCGCCGGCGGAAGCCGGTGAGATCGGCATCGCTACTGCTGCCCGAGGCGACCGTGGCCTGGAGCAGGAACGCCTCATTGCCCCACGCCGTCGAGTCGTTGCGCAGGCAGGTCAAGGAGAGGGTCGGCGCGGTGTAGTTCCAGCGTGGCGTGTCGGGGTCGAGTTGGGGGGTGAAGACCTGTCCGACGGTGGCGTCCTTGAGAGTGAGGACGTTGACCTGGCACCAGTCGAACCCTTCGTTGAACACCGTTTCGGCGCCGATCAGCAGGAACACCTGCGATTCGCGCTCGCGCTCCTGCGCGGCCTGCGATACCGCGGTCTCGGTCAGCGTGGTGGCCAGAGCGGTGAGTATGACCAGCGCCATGAGCGCGAGCAGGATGGCCGAACCGCTGCGCTGCCGGCCGGGGCCGCGGGGGGGATGGGTGGCGTCGTGCATGGCATGCCCTTCAGAAGTTGCATTTCTCGCTGGTGGTGGTGATCGACGGCGAGCCGCTCTTGGTCGCGGTGGCCGTCAGCTCGACGAAGATGGCGCCGCCGTCGGTGCCGTTGACGGGAACGATGACATTGGATCCCGAAGTGGTGGGCGTGCCCTTGGAGAACTTGTTGCTGTCACTCGAATTCAGCACGATTGAACTGATCGTGATCGTGTAGCCGGAGGGCGGCACGATGGTGCACAGCGTGCCGTCGATCTTCTTCTTGTTCCCGGGGGCGGGCACCGACTGCGGGGACCAGGTGAAGGTCAGCACCGGCAGCGGTGCGGCGGCGATGGTGAAGGTGACTGCCTTGCTGCCGCTGACGCCGGTCGAGGTCTTGGTGGCGGTCAGGGTGGCCGCATAGGTTCCGGCGGTGGTAGGCGTTCCCGAGATCACTCCGGTGCCGGCGGTGATGGTGACGCCGGGCGGGAGGCCGGTGGCGGCGAACAGATCGGGGCTGCCGGTGGCGGTGGTGGTGTAGTTGAGCAATTGTCCGGCGGTACCGCTGTGGGTGGCCGAACTGGTGATGGTGATGGCATTGGGATTGACGGCGATGGTCAGGGTCAGCGTCGCGGCGGTCGAGGTGCCCCCGGCATTGCTGGCGGTGATCGTCACCGTCTTGGTACCGCTGGTGCCCGTGGCCGGCGTCCCCGCAATGGCGCCGCTGGTGGTGTTCAGCACCAGGCCGGCGGGCAGGGGCGCGGCGCCGTAGCTGGTCGGGCTGTTGCTGGCGATGATCTGGTAGTTGAAGGGGACGCCTTCGTTCGCACCGGTGTTCTGGTTGGCCACCACCGGAACCGGCGGCGGCGGCGGCGCCACCGTCAGCGACAGCGTGGCGGAGCCGGTGCCACCGCTGTTCGACGCGCTGATCGTCGCCGCGTAGGTGCCTTGGCTTTCCGCGCCCAGGGTGCCGGAGATGAATCCGGTGGAGCTGATCACCGCCAGTCCGGCAGGCAGCGAGGATGCCGACCACGCGGTCGGGGTGTTGGTGGCGCTGATCTGGTAGCTGAAGAATTGACCGGCGGTACCGCTGGCGGTGGCGTTGGTCACCACCGGCGGGTTGGGGGACGCCACCTCGATGGTGAGACCGAGGGTCGCGGTCGAGGTGCCGCCGGCGTTGCTGGCGCCGATGGTGATCGAGTAGATGCCGTCCCTATTGTTCCTGGGCGTGCCCGAGATCACGCCGCTGGCACTGTCGAAGTCGAGACCCATGCCATTGGGCACGTTGGCGCTGTAACTGGTCGGACCATTGCCGGCGACGATCTGGTAGCTCATGAAACTGCCGACGCGTCCGCTGCCGTTCTGGTTGGCGATGGTCGGCTTCTCGACCACCGGGGTGAACACGGTCACGGTCAGCGTGGCGGCGGTCGAACCGAAGGCGTTGCTGGCAGTGATCGGAACCGCGGTGGTGCCGGCCACGCTCGGTGTGCCGGTAAGGCGCCCGGTGCCGCCATCCAGAGTCAGACCGGCGGGCAGGCCGGCGGCGGAATAGGCGGTCGGGCTGTTGCCCGCGACGAGCTGGTAGACCAGCGCCTGATCCCTGGTCTCCGACGTCGACTGGTCGGCCAGCGTGGGCGGCAACCCGGGCGTCTGGGAGGGCGGCGGTGTGGATGCGGGCGGCACCGTGGCTGCCGGCGGCGCCGAGGTGGTCGCCGGCGGCGCGACGCTGGGGTTCAGCGCGACGCCGGATTCGGTGTTCAGCGAAGAACGCAGGAACACCGTGGCCTGGCGCGCCTCCCAGTACACGCGGCGGTTCTCGTCCTGGTTGACGAACGCCTCGATCAGGGCCGAGATTTCGAGCCGGCGGGTGCCGCTGGTGTAGGCGATCTGGAAGCCGTCGAGGTTGCCATTGTCGGCGCGCTTGACGATGCCGGTGGCGAGCATCATCGGCTGCTCATCGCCGACCTGCTTGGTCACGGTGCCGGCGGCGCGATCGTAGACCAGGAAGCGATTGCACTCCGGTTCGGTGTAGACCGGACCGCCGGCGTTGAGTCCGGTGGCCACGCGGTAGCTATAGGTGACCCGGTTGCCGTCGACGCTGGTCGTCGACACCAGGTTGGTATCGGCGTAGCGCAGCTCGAGCGCCAGGTTGTTGACCACGTCGTTGGCGCGGTTGACCGCATCGGCCTTCAGCGACACCGAGTCGCTGGTCTGCTGGCCGCTGACCACGCTCTGCGCGACCATCATCATCAGAATCGAGGCGACGGCCACGGCGACCACAGTCTCGATGATCGAAAAGGCGCGGCGTGGAGTGCGGTTCATGGGAGTCTCCTCGGGGGCGTGGCCAGGCGCGGCGTGGATAGGCGCTCAATAGCCGCGGTTGCAGTGGACGTAGACGGTGCTCAGCGTCGATTCGCCATGGTCGTCTTTCCACTTCGCTTCGATGCGAAAGCGGATCTTGCGACCGGCGATCTCCTGGAATTTGTCGATGACGCCCACGGTGTCGCGGCCATCCACCGGCTGCACGCCGTCGACTACGAAGGTCTGGGCGGAATAGGAACCGAACGAGGTGTTTTGGATCTCCTCGACGGTGCGCTGCACCTGTTCCAGCACGCGCGAGCGCGCGGTGGCGGTCTTGCTCACCTGGTGCGAGGTGCCCATCGCCGCGAAGGTCCCCAGCACGGCGACGGCGACCACCACCAGCGCGAGCATCACCTCGATCATCGACATGCCGGCGGTGGCGGGGCGGTAAGGGCGAGGAGCGGGGTTCATGGCGGTTCCAGTGAGCGGGGACGCAGCATCCGTGCCGAGACGGTTGCACCGGTTCCGCCCGGTTTCCGCCACCAGCGGGGCCGATCGGCCCCGCCCGCGCCCCGGCGGGCGCGGGCGTAGTGTACCCTCAAGCGCATGCATGTGCTGCTGGTTGACGATCATCCCGAAGTGCGGCTGAGCCTGGGCGAGTTCCTCGAACAGCTCGGCCATCACAGCGAACACGCCGGCAGCGGTGCCGAGGCGCTGGCGGCGGCACGCCGCCGTCGGCCTGATCTCGTGCTCGCGGATCTGCGCATGCCCGGCATGGGCGGGCTCGACCTGCTCCAAGAGCTGGAGGAGCTGGACGATCCGCCGCCGCTCGCGCTGATGACCGCCTTCGGCGATACCCAGACCGCCATCGAGGCGATGCGTCTGGGCGCCGTCGACTACCTGCGCAAACCGGTGGATGTCGCCGAACTGCACCGTCTGGTCGAACGCCTGGGTGCGGTCAGCGCGCCGCCATCCGACGGCGCCGCCTTCCTGCACGAGGAGGCCGATGGCCTGGCCGTGGACGACGCGCTGGCACGGCTGGTGGCCCTGGCCGACCGCCTGCATCAGGCCCGCGACCTGCCCTGCCTGATCGAAGGCGAGACCGGCACCGGCAAGGAGCTCTTCGCCCGGCGCATCCACCACGGTGGCAAGCCCGGTCGCGCACACGGCCCCTTCGTCGCGCTCAACTGCGCCGCCATCGCCGGCAACCTCTTCGAGTCGGAACTCTTCGGCTACGCCAGCGGCGCCTTCACCGGCGCCAACGCCGGCGGGGCGCCAGGCAAGCTCGCCGCCGCCGCAGGTGGCACGCTGTTCCTCGACGAGGTCGGCGACCTGCCCGGCGACCAGCAGGCCAAGCTGCTGCGCCTGCTGGAAGAGCGCACCTGGTATCCGGTGGGATCCAACCACTTGGAACGCCTGACCGCGCGCGTGGTCTGCGCCACCAACGTCGGGCTGCTTGAGCGCGTGCGCAGCGGCCGCTTCCGCGAAGATCTCTATTACCGGCTCAAGGTCGGTCACCTGCGCCTGCCGCCGCTGCGCAGCCGGCCCGCATCGGTGCCCCTGTTGGCGCGTCTGCTGATGGAGCGCATCCGCCGCGCCCGCGGACGCGGCTTCCAGCGCCTGTCGCCGGCAGCCGAGCGCCGCCTCACCGGGCATCCCTGGCCGGGCAACGTGCGTGAACTGGCGCACCTGCTCGAGCGCGCCGGACTGATGTACGATGCCGCCGTGCTCGACGTCAGCCACCTCGACGAACTGGGCATCGAGCCGACCGCGGCAGCGGCAGCGCCGACCGCCATCGCCACCCCGGCAGCGGCGGTCCTGACCGCGCCACCGGCGCTGCCGGCGGACGGATTCGATCTCGAAGCCTGGCAGCGGGCAGTGATCGCCGCCGCGCTTGAACTCAACGACGGATCGCCGGTGCGCACTGCGACCTACCTGCGCATCTCGCGCAAGGTGCTCTATGGTCTGCGCAAGCGCTTCGGCCTGCTGCGTCCGGATCCATGAGCACCGTCGGCGGGCCGCGCCCATCCCCGCCCGGATCCGCTGGTGACGGTCCCCTGGCCGGCGCCGTGCTGGCCTGGGCGTCCGGCATGCTATGCGCGCTGGCGGTGGTGCAGCTCGATCGCGGCCAGCGGGCGGCGTGGTGGTGGGCGGCGGCGGCGGTGCTCGGCCTGCTGACGACCTTGGCGCAGGCCCTGCGTGATCGCCGCCGCCGCGGGTCGGCACTGGCCGCCGAGCAGCGTGCCGCCGCCGATCGCGACGCCGAGTCGGCGCGCAGCGACGAGGCGCGGCGGCTGCGCCTGCTCGGGGGACTGGCCGCCGGCCTGGCGCATGAGCTGGGCCAGCCGCTGTCAGCGGCACGGGTCGGCATCGAAGGCATCCATTACCTGCGCCAGCTCGGTCGTGAGCCGGCGCCCGAGCATATCGAACGCACCTTGAGCCGGGTCGGCATGAGCCTGCTGGCGATGACCCAGACCATCGAGCACCTGCGCGGACTGGCCGCCCCCGGCAGCGCCACCGCCCCGGTCGAGCTCGACCTCGGCGATCAGGTCGACGCGCTGATCGCCGAGCGCGATCAGTGGCTTCGCTACCACGACGCGCGCATCGATTGGCGGCGCCCGAGCGCCCCGGTCAGCGCCAGCGCCGATGCGGCCGGCCTGCGCCTGATCCTCACCAACCTGCTGCGCAACGCAGTCGAGGCGGTGGCCGGTCAGGGCGAGGCCCGCCGACTGGTGCGCATCAGCCTGCTGCCCGGCCCGGCCCTGGTGGTGCATGACAGCGGACCGGGCATCCCCGCCGACCTGCTGGCGCGACCCTTCGATCCCTTCGTCAGCAGCAAGGGCGACGGCGGCCGCGGCATCGGCCTGAGCCTGGCGCGCGCGTCGGCGCAGCGCATGGGCGCCCGCCTCGACGTGGTTTCCCACGCCGGCGCCGGCACCACCTTCACCCTGCATCTGCGCGCAGCGCCGGAGTCGCGATGATCCGTCCCGCCACCCCGCCCAGCGCGACGCGGCAGCGAGTCGACCAGTGAACTCGCTGCGCCTGCGCGTGGTCGCGCTTGCCGTGCTCATCGCCCTGACCGCTGGAGCGGCCTCGGGCCTGGTGGCATCGCGCACCGCCGAACGCGGGATGCGCGACCAGGAGGAACGCCGCGCCCTGCGTGCGGTCGAGCGCCTGCAGCGCCAGCTCGACCATCTCGCCGAGGATCTCGCCGAGGATCTCGCCAGCGCCGCCAGCCACGGCGACCTCTCCCCGGGGTCGCTGGCGGCATGGCTCGACCGGGCGCGCAGCCACCCACCGACCCCGATCGCCGTGGCGGTGGTCGATGCCGGTGGCATCACCGCGGAGGCGCTGCGTCCCCAGTCCGGAATCGACGCGGCGGTGCTCCGCGCCGGGTTGGGCGGTCTGGGCGGCGACCGCGCCGGTGGCCTGGCGGTGTGCGCGGGCAGCGCCGTGGTCGCGGCGGTGGTGCCGCTGCCCGGCGGCAATGGACGCCGGCTGGCGACGCTGGCCCTGGCTGGGGACACCGCCCTGGCACGGTTCCAGGACGCGGATTGGCGGCTGTCGACCTTCTGCCGGCCCGGTGGCGAGCCGTCGGCGCTGGCATCGCCGCGCATCAGCGATCTGGCGATCGTACGCGACACCGATGGTCTGGGCGTGCGCACCACGCTGCGCATCCTCGGCGGCAGCGTCGAGGTGGCGCTGGCCAGCGGCGCCGTGGAGACGCGGGCGGCGGCGCAGGCCGCGCGGCGTGACCAGCTCCTCATCGGCATCCTGGTGGCGGTGCTCGCCGCCGGCCTCGGCGTCGCCCTGGCCTGGCTGTGGACGCGGCCGCTGGCCGAACTCGCTGCCGCCTGCCGCCGGCGCACCCAGGATCCCGCCGCGCCCATCCCGATGGTGCGCGGCGTCGCCGAGACCGAACTGCTGGCCGACAGCCTGCGCGTTCTGATCGACGCCGAACGCGCCGGCCACGCCGACCTCGCCCAGGCGCTCGAACGCGAGACCACCGCCAACGCCGTGAACCAGCGCTTTCTCGCTCAGCTCGCCCAGGAGTTCGGTCGTCCCATCCGCGTACTCATCGCGGCCATCGATCGCCTGCGCATCGCGGGCGGCCTCGATCCTGGCGAGGTGGCCGCTGCGCAGCAGGCGGCCGCGCAACTCGAAGAACGCTTCCAGGACGTGCTCGGTCTGGCCGCCGGCCTGGGTGACGACGAACCCGCCGCCACGGCGATGCCCCTCGATCGCTATCTCGCCGGCGTCGCCGACCTGCTGCGTCCGCAGGCGGAACGCCGCGGCCTGCATGTCCTGGTCGAGGCGCCGGCGGCCACGCTGGCCGTCGACCCGCGCCTGCTCACCCCGATCCTGGTCAACCTGGCCGCCAATGCGCTCAAGGCCACGCTGCAGGGCGGCGTCACGCTGGCGGTGACCATCGATGGCGTCAGCCACGCCAGCGAGTGGACGGTGCGCGACAGCGGCCCTGGCCTGGCAGGCGAACTCGCCGATCGCATCGTCGACGCCTGTCGGCGCGGCGAGGTCATCCCCGGCACGCCGGGATTGGGTCTCGGCCTGGCATTGGTGCTGGCCAATGCGCGCAGCCTGGGCGGCGGCGTGCGCTTGGCCGACAACAGCGACCGCGGCGCGACCTTCGTGGTGCGTCTGCCCGATGCGCCGACCACCGGCGGCTGGCGGCGCATCGTGACGGCGCGCATCGCCAGGCGCTGAGCGCTGGCCCCATCAATCGACCGCGTGCCGTACCCGGCGCACAAACCTGCGGCAAGCGGTGGACATCCGCCGGGCGGGGCCCTATCCCAGGCCGCGGAGACGTCCCATGTCGGAAGCGCTGCGGCCGAAGATGAAGACTGCGACCCTGGTGGACAAGCAGCTCCACGCCGGCGGCCGGCTGGCGGTGATCAAGCTGCGGCCGGACGACGGGCCGCGCTGGTGGTACCAGGCCGGCCAGTACACCACGCTCGCGCTCGATACGCCGCACGGCTTCATCGCCCGCGCCTATTCCATCGCCGGCAGTCCGCTCGATGACGGGCTGGAGTTCTACATCGCCCTGGTCGAGAACGGCAAGCTGACGCCGACGCTGTTCGCACAGGAGCCCGGCGCCAAGTTCCATTTCCTGAAGAACGTCGGCAAGTTCACCCTCAAGCAGGCGGCCAAGCGCACCATCGTCATGGTCAGCACCGGCACCGGCCTGGCGCCGTTCGTCGGGATGATCCGCACGCTGTGGAAGTCGCATCACGCCGGCGTCCCGACCAGCCACCGCGTGGTGCTCTTCCAGGGCGCCAGCTACGCCGACGAGCTGTGCTATCGCCAGGAACTGGAAACCTACTCCGCCGCCAAGGCGCAGGGATTCGACCTCACCTGCGTGTTCACCGCCAGCCGCCCCGACCCGGCACGCGGTTGGACGCCGGCCACCGCCACCGGCCGCGTCAACGAAGTGGTGCGCCACGTCATCGGCGCCGAGATCCCCGCCGGGCGCAGCGTCGTGCTGCCGGTCGGCGTCGACGTCGCCGCGCTGCGCGCCCTGATCGCGCCCGCCGACACCGCCTTCATGACCTGCGGCAACCCGGGCATGATCAAGGATCTTGAAGAGCCGGTGAAGCACCTCGGCGTGACCACCTCACTGTGCGAGGAATTTTGGTAAAAGCTGGCCCCCACGCCTGCGTGCGGGCGGACGACCACCGCCCCAGCGACTCGTCCTTTCCGACCGCGCGCCGATCCGAGAGCGTCAGCACACGGCGCCCTGGCGCCGTGCGTGCCGGTCATCCGGCACGGGTCGCCGTCGTCGGCGACCTGCGTCAGCGGGGTCCCGCGACGATCGCCCGACCGGTCGCTTCAGCCGCGTCGCGGCGCGGGCCGGAACGCAGGAAGCCGCGACCACCGACCCAGCGACCCGTTCTTTCCGACCGCGCGGTTCAGCAGACCCGATGAACCACCCCGCCGACCTCCCGTCGCTGTGCGAAGAATTCCTGTGAGATTTCTGACGGTCTCGCGACACCGCGCCGACCGCTGTCCGCATCTCAACGTCACCCCTGTCCCCTGGTAAGCGTTTGCCGACACTCCGGAGATTTCCCATGCCGTCATCCGCCACCGTCATCCGCTGCGTCGCCGCCGCACTCGCCTGCACCGGCGCCTGGGCTGCTGCCGGCGGTGGTGTCTTCACCGATGCCGCCGATCCCAAACTGCCCGCGGACTTCGCCATCCAGGGCGAATACAGCGGTGGCGAAGGTGCTGCCAAGGTCGGCTGCCAGGTCATCGCGCTGGGCAGCGGAACCTTCCAGGCCGTGGTCTATCCCGGCGGCCTGCCCGGCGACGGATCCGATGGCAAGACCAAGAGCCTGTTGGCGGGCAAGCTCGGCGAGGCCGGCAAGGCCGAGTTCGTGCCCGCCGAGGGCAAGCGCAAGTATCTGGCGCAGAGCCCTGACGAGTTCTCCGCCTCATCGACCTTTCCGCCCCCCGGACATAAGCCGCACCAGGCGTCGATCGTCGGCGACACGATGACGTTGACGCCCGTCGGTGGCGCTGCGATCGCGCTCAAGAAGACCATGCGCCAGAGCCCGACCATGGGCGCCAAGCCGCCCGAGGGCGCCAGCGTGCTCTTCGACGGCAGCAACAAGGAGGAATGGAAGGGCGGCCGCATCGACGACAAGACCAAGTGGCTGAACACCGATGGCAATGACATCACCAGCAAGCGCAGCTTCTCGAACTACCTCATGCACCTCGAATTCCTCATGCCGTACAAGCCGGAAGGCCGCGGCCAGGGGCGCGGCAACAGCGGCTTCTACCAGATCCTGATGTACGAGATGCAGATCCTCGACTCGTTCGGCCTGGACGGGAAGAACAACGAGTGCGGCGGCATCTACACCAAGGCCGAGCCCAAGCTGAACATGTGCCTGCCGCCGCTGTCGTGGCAGTCCTACGACGTCGACTTCACCAATGCCGTGGCCGTCGACGGCAAGAAGACCGTCAACACGCGGTTCACCGCCCGGCTCAACGGCGTGCTCATCCACGACAACCTGGAGATCACCGGCAAGACCGGCGGATCACGTGGCGATCCCGAAGGCACTCCGGGCCCGATCATGCTGCAAGGCCACGGCAATCCGGTGCAGTTCCGCAATATTTGGATCGTTGAGAAGAAGTAGCGGCGCGAAGGGCGCGAGGGCGGGAAGGGCGGGAAGGGCGCGCCCCCTGGGACCGCGCGCCAGCGGCGCGCGGTCCCAGGCGCGAGGGCGGCTGCACCTCACCTCCTCCCCTCGCACGCCCGCACTCCGCACCTCCCCCCGCGCGTCATTGCCTGCGCCGTCGCCTGCCCAAGGTCCGCCGGCGTGAGCCCCGACGCCCTCCTCGCCCGCGCCGTCGCCTATCAGCCGCCGGCGCTGGCCGAGCGCCGCGACCTGCTGCTGCGCTGGGCGGCGCTGGTCGAGCGCGACCGCGCGGCGCTGGCGCAGGCGATCACCGTCGCCACCCGCAAGCCCATCCGTCTGGCGCGCAGCGAGGTCGATCGCGCCCTGCTCACGCTGCGCGGTACCGCCGCGGTGGCGGCGCGGCTGGAAGCGCAGGAGATCGAGCTCGGTGTCGGCAGCGGCCGCGCTGGCGTCCACCGCGTCGCGCTCGGCCCGGTGCTGGCGGTGACGCCGTTCAACTTCCCGATCAATCTCGCGCTGCACAAGTTGGCCCCGGCCGTGCTCGCGGGCTGCGGCACCATGCTCAAGCCCAGCCCGAAGGCGCCGGGCGTGGCCGAGGCGCTGCTCGCGCGCCTCGCCGAAGCCGGCGCCCCGGCGGACGCGGTGCAGCTCGCAGCCTGGACCGACGCCGAGGTGGCGGGCGCGGTGCGCGATCCGCGCCTGGCGCTGCTGACGTTCACCGGTTCGGCTGCCGTCGGCCGTCACCTGCAAGCGCTCGGCCCGCGCGCGCGGGTGATCCTCGAACTCGGTGGCAACGCCGCCTGCATCCTGCACCAGATCGATGATGCGCCGGCGGTCGCCGAGCGCGTCGCGCTCGGTGCCTGCGCGCACGCCGGCCAGGTGTGCATCAGCGTGCAGCGGGTGTTCTATCCGGCCGCCCGCGCCGACTGGCGGCAGGCGCTGATCGACGCCTTCGCGCGCTTTCCCACCGGCGATCCCGCCGACGACCGCGTGCTCTGCGGCCCGGTGATCGACGCCGCCGCCAAGGCGCGCATCCAGGCCCTGCTCGACCGCTACCGTGCCCAGGGCGCCCGCGTCCTCACCGGCGGTACCTGGGACGGCCTGGTGCTGGCGCCGACCCTGATCGAAGGCCTCGCCGCCGACGCGCCCGGCGTCGGCGACTGCGAAGCCTTCGCGCCGCTGGCCACGCTGCATCCTTACCGCGATCTCGACGAAGCCCTGGCTGGCGCCACCAGCGGACCGTTCGGCTTGCAGGCGGGGCTGTTCAGCCGTGACGAAGTGGCCATCGCGCGCGCCTTCCAGCGTCTGGAGGTCGGCACGCTGGTGGTCGGCGACGTCCCGGCGCGACGCGACGATCGTCTGCCCTACGGTGGCATGAAGGACTCGGGCTGCGGCCGCGAGGGCACGTTGGAGACGGTGCTCGACTACACGCAGCCCAAGGTGCTGTGGCGGACGTGAAGGATCACCACGATCGGTGGTTGCACCTGCGGACCGAGCACCGCATTTCGTGCGGCGCTGGCGCGTGTGGCCCCAATGCCGCGTTTAGGATCACCTGAACCCGACCTCCTTGAGCCACTGCGCGCACAGCGTCGTCCACTGGCGGACGGTGGGATGCGACTCGGCCAGGCCGAGGCCGTGACGGCCCTCGGGGAAGATGTGCAGGGCGACGCGCACCTTGGCGTTGGTGAGGGCGTCGGCGAAGAGCTGCGCGTTGGCCACCGGCACCGCCTTGTCGTCGGCGGTGTGCCAGAGGAAGGTCGGCGGGTTGGCCGCGGTGACGCTCAGTTCGAGCGACAGCTTGCGGCGCAGTTCGGGATCGGGCTGCTTGCCGAGCAGCGCCTCCATCGAGCCGTTGTGGCGCTGATCGCCGAAGGTGATGACGGGATAGCAGAGGATGGCGACATCCGGGCGGCAGGACGCGCGCGCGACCACGTCGCTGGCGGCGGCGTCGCCGGCATCGTGGAAGCACGCTGCCGAGCCGGCGAGGTGGCCGCCGGCGCTGAAGCCGAGGATACCGATGCGTTTGGGGTCGACCTTCCACTGCGCGGCCAGGCTGCGCGCCAGGCGCAGTCCACGCTGCGCATCGTTGAGCGGTTGCGGATGCCGCCAGGGGAAGACGCGGTAGTCGAGTACCGCCGCCGAGACGCCGATCGAATTCAGCCAGCGCGCGACCGGCTCGCCTTCGTGCGCGGCGCGCATGCCGTAGCCGCCACCGGGGCAGACCACGATCAGCGCGGTCGGCGTGTCGCCGGCCACCAGGTAGGGCGTCAGCGTCGGGATCTCGCCGGCACGCTTGTGGTTGAGCTGGGTGGGGTCCTCGATGGTGCCGGGCACGCCGGCGGGCCAGAGGGGCAGGGCGTTGGTCATGGCAGGTTTCGCGACCTCTCCGGCGCTAGCCGACGCCCCGGTCACGGTCACGGTCACCGTCACTAACAGGATCAGGGCGAGGGTGCGCATGCGCGGGATCATGCCGGCTCGATCCGTGATGCCAGGCCGCTGGCGCTGCCCGCTCCTGGCGGTTCCTGACCCACCCGCCGGTTCAGCCTCAACGCGGCAGTTGGGCCACGCTGCAAGGCGGCGACGGAGGGAGATTCCTGGTGGAACGACCGACGGAGCCAACGCCGCAGCGTGGCCCACATGAGGCCTCAACGCGGCAGTTGGGTCACGCTGCAAGGCGGCGACGGAGGGAGATTCCTGGTGGAACGACCGACGGAGCCAACGCCGCAGCGTGGCCCAAATGCCGCGTTGAGGTTCAGCCGCGCAGGTGCGCGGTGAGTAGGGCGGCGTACGGAGCGACGTCGGCAGTGGCCGCGCATTCGCGCGCCGAGTGCATGCTCAGCAGCGGTGCGCCGACATCGGCGACGGCGATGCCCAGGCGGGCGGCGGTGATCGGGCCGACGGTGGAGCCGCAACCGAGGTCGCTGCGCGCCACGAAGTCCTGCACGGCGATGCCGGCGCTGGCGGCCAGGGCGCGCACGGCGGCGGCGGTGGCGGCGGAGGTGGCGTAGCGCTGGTTGACGTTGCTTTTCAGCACCGGGCCCTGGCCGAGCAGCGGACGATGACGGGGCTCGTGGCGATCGGCGTAGTTGGGATGCACGGCGTGCGCCATGTCGGCGGACAGCAGCAGGCTGCGCGCCAGGGCGGCGAAGTGGTCCTCGCGGCCGAACCCGGCGGCCAGACCGATGCGTTCGAGCACCTGGCCCAGGAAGGCGCCACCGGCCCCGGCCTCGCTGTCGCTGCCCACCTCTTCATGGTCGAAGCAGGCCAGCACCGGCACCGTGCCGGGTTCACCGTCGGCGGCGGCGATGAGGGCGCCGGCGCCGGCGTGACAGCTCATCAGGTTGTCGAGCCGCCCGGCGAAGATCAGTTCGCCGCGCACGCCGCCGACGGTGGCCGGGCAGAGATCGTAGAGCGCGAGGTCGTGGGCGAGGATGTCCTCGCCCGCGCAGCCGGCGGCCTGGGCGATCATCACCGCGAACTCGTGACCGGCGTCGCGGCCTTCGCTGAGTCCCCAGATCGGCGCCAGGTGCGTCTGCGGATTCAGCTTCAGGCCGTCGTCGTTGATGGTGCGGTCGAGGTGGATGGCCAGTTGCGGCACCCGCGCCAGCGGCCGGCGCAGATCGATCAGCACCGCGCTGCCGTCGCGCCGCTGCACCACCCCGGCGAGGCCGAGATCGCGGTCGAGCCAGGAATTGCGCAGCGCGCCGCCGTAGACCTCGACCGCCAACTGCAAGCAGCCCTCGGCCGCGAACGGCGCGCGCGGCTTCAGCCGGAGATTCGGGCTGTCGGTGTGGGCGGCGACGAGATGGAAACGGCGCAGCGCCCGTCCGCGCAGGACGAAGGCGATCAGGCTGGCGTGCCGGCGCACCAGGAAGCGGCCGGGGGCCAGCGCCCACGGCTGGTCGGCGGCGAGCTCGCTGAAGCCGGCGGCGCGCAGCTCGTTCGCCAACGCGGCGGCGGCGTGGGCGGGATGCGGCGCCGCGTCGATGAAGCGCAGCAGGTCGGTGGCGGGGTCGGCCATGCGGGATTCACAGGCCCTTGCGCGCGAAGGCGCGTTCGATCACCCCCGGCAGGTGCGGTGCGGCGTTGCGCAGATCGGCCGGTTCGCCGTGCACGGCGGTGTAGAAATCGGCGCCACTGGCGGCGGCCTTGATCCCGACCAGCACGAAGGGCAGACCGCTGAACACGATCTGCAGCGCCTTCTTCTGGTCATCGTCGAGGGTGGCCGGATCGACCACGCCGGCAGGCGGCTCGCCGCTGCGCCGCTTGGCGGCTTTGGCCTTGGGCTTGGCGTCCGCCGCTGCCGCTCCGCCCGGAAAGCGGATGATCTTGTCGTCCATGGCGCCCTCGCGTCGGCCACGGTGCGCCGGGCGGGTCGCCCTGCAAGGGAGCGTGCGGTTGCGCAGCCCGGCACCGCGCCCTGCGCCCGTCGGGGTGGCGCCGTCGGCCCGCACTCCGGACTTCTCAGCGCGACGCGCCCGGCACGCTCCGCGCCATGCACGATCCGAAGAAGCCGCTCGCTCAGGAACCACAGGGCTCCGCCGCCCTGCGCGACGCCTGCGTCGTCCTGGTGCGTACCCAGGGGCCGGTGAACCTCGGCCTGGTGGCGCGGCTGTGCGGCAATCTCGGGGTCACCGACCTGCGCCTGGTGGCTCCGCAGTGCGAGGTCAACTGCCCGGACAGCCGCAAGTTCTCGACCCATTCCAAGGAACTGATGCTGGCGGCGCCGGTCTTTGCCGATCTCGGCGCGGCGGTGGCCGATTGCGGCCTGGCGATCGGTACCAGTGCGCGCGTCCGCGACGCCGTGGGCAACCCGCCGGTGCTGCCCGAGGCACTGTCCGGCGTGCTGACAGCGCGGCCGGTCGGGCGCTGGGCGCTGGTGTTCGGCAACGAGGCCGACGGCCTGTCCGAGGACGAACTGGCGCACTGCCAGGCCTGCGTGCAGTTGCGCACCTTCGGCCCCAACTACAGCTACAACCTCAGCCACGCCGTCGCCATCCTGCTCTATCATGTCGCCGCCATGTCGCCGCCGGCGCGCCTGCCCGACCAGCCCGACGGTGCCGACCGCGTGCTGATCGACCATCTGCTGGCCTACTGGCTGCACACCCTCGACCGCTTCGCCTATTTCCGCCGCACCGATCGCGAGCGCTTCGCGCCGCAGTTGCGCCGGCTGGTCAACCGCCTGCACCTGTCCACCCACGATGTGCAGATGCTGATGGGCATGTTCGCGCAGTTCCACTACCAGAAGTTCGGCGACCGCGCCGATGGACCACAGTGGCAGGAGGTCGCGCGCGGACTCGGCGAGGAGCGCGTACCGGACCCCGGCGGACCGCCGTGAGCGGATCGCGCCGTTCCCGCCGGCGGCACCTGGCTCAGCCGGCTATTCCAGCATGCCCTTGGTGCTCGGCACCTCGCTGCCGGTGACCCGGATGGCCTGACGCAGGGCACGCGCGAAGGCCTTGAAGGCGGCCTCGACGATGTGATGGCTGTTGCGGCCGTGCTGCTGGTGCAGGTGGACGCAGATGCGCGCGTGGTCGGTGAGGCCGCCGAAGAACTCGGTGATCAGTTCGGTGTCCCAATCGCCGAGCTTGGCGGCCTTGGGGCGCAGATCGTAGACCAGATAGGGCCGGCCGCTGAGGTCGACGGTGGCCGTGCACAGCGCTTCATCGAGCGGGCAGGCCATGTTGCCGAAGCGCTCGACGCCGGCGCGGTCGCCGAGCGCCTGGCGCAGGCACTGGCCGAGGACGATGCCGACATCCTCGCTGGTGTGGTGTCCGTCGACGTGCAGATCGCCGGTGCAGCGCACGCGCAGGGCGGTGCCGCTGTGCTTGCCCAGCGCTTCGAGCATGTGATCGAAGAAGCCGATGCCGGTAGACACCTCGGCCGCCGCCGCGCTGTCGAGATCCCAGGACGCGACGATGTCGGTCTCGCGGGTCTTGCGGGCGACCTCGGCACGGCGTGGCATGGGCAGGACGCTATCAGGCTGCCGAAAAACCGCAGCCTGATAGTCGCCGCGCACGTCCGCGCGGCGGTGCCCGATGGTCGAAGGAGCAGTTGCGTGTGCCGTGGTTGAAGGCCACCATCTTCCCATGCCACGCCTCGACGACAGCGGAGCGTGGTCGCCGGTCACCGGTCTGATCGCGGCCAGCGCGGTCGCCAGCGCTGCCGGGCTGGCGGACGGACACCTCGCCTGGACGTTCGTCGGCGTGGGTTGCGCGCTGGCCTGGGCGGGGCTTGGCGCCGTCCGTTTCGGCCGGCCCGGCCTGCTCGCCGCGGTACCGGCGCTGGCCCTGGCCGGCGGCGGATGGTGGGCGCTGGCGGGCTGGGTGGCCGCGGCGCTGGCGGCGGGCTGGGCGGCGACCCGGCCGGCGCCGCCACGCGAGGATCGCGGTCTGCGCGCCCTGCGCGCCGAATTGCGTGACGTCGAACACGAGCGCGAACTGCTGCATCACCACATCCAGCGCTATCCCGTGCTGCTGGAATCCTGCCTCGAACTGTCCGGAGCGCGCGACCGCGACCAGTTGGCCGCCGGCCTGGTTGCGCGCGTGCGCCAACTGGTGCCCGGGGTGACCAGCGCGGCGGTGTTCCTGGCCAGCGACGGCCGCGCCGACGCCCCGCCCGAACTGGTCTGCCATGCCGCCTGCGACGCCGATGGCCGGCACCGACGCGACGCCGCCGGCATCGAGACCGCGTTCGTCGCCCGCGAAGCGCGGCCGCTCATCCGTCGTCAGGGCAGCCGGGTGCGCGCGCTGGTGCCGCTGCGCAGCGAGCGCCGGCGCGGCGGCGACGAGGCCGGCCTGCACGGCGCCCTGGTGGTCGAGTTCACCGGTGCCGCAGTCGGCGATCGCATGGCGCTCGAACTGCTCGGTGCGCTCGGTCGGCTCGGTGGCCTCGGGCTGGCCGCGGTCGACCTGCTCGACCAGGCGCGTTCGCTGGCGCTGCGCGACGAGCTGACCGGATTGTTCGGCCGGCACGAATTCCTGCGCCGCCTCGACGAAGCGGCAGCGACCGCCCGGCGCCATCAGCTCAGCCTCGGGCTGCTGATGTGCGACCTCGACCACCTCAAGCACTTCAACGACCGCCACGGCCATGCCGCCGGCGACGCCGCGCTGCGCGCGGTCGCCGAGGCGCTGCGCCAGGCCCTTCCCGGCGACGCCATCCTCGGCCGCTGCGGCGGCGAGGAGTTCGCTGCCGTGGTCACCGCCGGCGACCGCACCGCGCTGGCCGCCCTGGCCGAGCGCGCGCGCGCCGCCATCGCTGCCGCCCGACCCGACGTCGCGCACGCTGACCGTCGCGTCACTGCCAGCCTGGGCACCGCCCTGCTCGCCGCCGGTGAGGACGCGCGCGCCGCGCTGGCGCGCGCCGATGCCGCGCTCTATGCCGCCAAGGCCGCTGGCCGCGACCGCGTCGAGAGCGCGCCGTGAGCCGCGGCCCCGCCCTGTTCGCGGCCGCTGCCGGCCTGGCCGGCACGTCAGCAGTTGGCCTGGCCGGCCTGGCCGGCGCTGGGTGGTGGCCGGCGGCGCTGATCGTCATCGCCACTGCCGCCGCTGCCGCCGCTCTCCTGCGCCGACCACTGGCGCCAGGGGTGACGTCGACGGCCATGCACCTGATCGAGCGGCCGGAACTCCTGGCGCGACGGCGTCAGCACGCCCAGGAGGAACTGGCCATCCTGGAAGATGCCCAGGAACTCCAGCGTGGCGTCTTCGAGGTCAGCGCCGAGCTGGTCGGCTGCGTCGAAGAGCCCGACGCCCGCCACCGCTTCGCCGCCGCCATGCGCCGCTACTGGGCCTGCACCGGTGCCGACCTGCTGGTCTGGGAACGCGGCGAATGGCGCAGCCTGGGTGGACCGGCCAGCGGCGCGGCGCCGACGCTCAACCGCCCGGTGCTGCTGCCCGCGGAGGCTGCTGGCGACCTCATCCTCGATCTCAGTCCGGGCGTCGCCGGACAGGCCTGCCTGGTGCTGCGCCAGGCCTGCCCCCAGCCCAGCCTGGACGGACGCAATCCCGCCGACCAGCGCTACGTCGCCGAAGTGCTGCGCGGCCAACTCGCCCTGTCGCTGCGCCGGGTGATGCTCTACGGCGAACTCCAGGCGTTGGCGCGCACCGATCCGCTCACCGGCACCCATCGCCGCTGGTACGGCGAGCACCGTCTGCGCGAACTGGTCGAAGGCGGTGCGGTGGTGGCGGTGGCGATGGTCGACATCGACCACTTCAAGGCGGTCAACGACGCCCACGGCCATGCTGCCGGCGACCAGGTGCTGGCGGCGGTGGGCGCCGCCCTGCGCGCGCAGGTGCGCACCGGCGACCTGGTCTGCCGCATGGGCGGCGAGGAGTTCCTCGCCATCCTGCCCGACAGCTCGCTGCCCGGCGCCGAGCAGGTCGCCAATCGGCTGAACGCCGCCGTCGCCGCCCTCGCCGGGCTGCCGAGCGCCGTCACCGTCTCGGTCGGTGTCGCCGCCTGCCATCAGGACGACGACGTCGAAGCCCTGCTCGCTCGTGCCGACCAGGTGCTCTACCAGGCCAAGGCCGACGGCCGCAACCGGGTGGTGGTGGCGCTCGCCCCGGGCGAGCACCTGCGCACGCGGACGATCCGGCGGGCGCGGTCGGAGTAGCCGGAGCGGCTGCTGAGCCGCTGAGCCGCTGAGCCGCTGAAAAGCGGACTGCGGTGAGCGGGGTCCGGACCATCCCAGCAGGGTTGCACCTGGAGGCAGGCAGTCCGGGGGCCTTGCCCACGACAGCCCGTTCAAGGCCGCATCAAGATCCGGAGTGCATACGGGGTATCGTTGACCTGCGCGGCCTGACCCGTACCACCGCGCCTTTCCCAACCCCTTCAAGGAACTTCATGGACATCGTCGTCGCTCTCATCCAAGTGGGCATCCTCGTTCTGGTGCTGGCAAGCATCTGGCGCATCTTCACCAAGGCCGGCGAGGCGGGATGGAAGTCGCTGATCCCCATCTACAACATGTACATCATGCTGCGCATCGCCGGCCGTCCGGGTTGGTGGCTGCTGCTGTTTTTCATCCCCTTCGTCAACTTCGTCATCGCCATCCTGGTCGCCATCGACCTCGCCAAGGCCTTCGGCAAAGGCGTCGGCTTCGCCATCGGGATGGTTTTCCTGGGCTTCATCTTCTATCCCCTGCTCGCTTTCGGTGACGCCACCTACACCCGTCCCGCCCCTGCGGCCTGATCGCCTGGTCAGCCCCAGGTGAGCGACGCGCCGGACGACAACCCGTACCAGCCGCCAGCCGACGCGGCGACGCCGTCGCTGATCGTGCGCTATTCGCCGTGGCTGGCGCTGGTCTTTGCGGCCATCGGATTGGCCAGCTTCAGCATCGATGCCGCGGGTGAGCTGGCCACCCGCATCGAACGCATGGCGAATGGTTTGCTGTACTACCTGCCCGGGGCGATCGCCGGCATCGTGCTGGGGATCGCCGCGATCCGCCACCGGCGCCAGGTCGTGCTCGCCTGGGTCGCGGTGCTCGCCGGGGCGGCCGGCGTGGTCGGGCTGGTATGGAGGGTCTTCGAAATGATCAACCGGGCGGGATGGCTGCCGACGGGCGGCTGACGCATGGGCGGTCGATCGCGGTCCGCACCGCGACGGCCGGCGACCGGGGTCATGGCGCCGGCGGCTTGCGGCCGGCGGCTCCCGGATCGGCCAGGATCTGGCCGTCGGCGAGCAGGCGCTCGCGCAGGGCGGCGTAGGGCAGCTCTTGAAGCACGCAGCCTGCGGCCAGGGCCTGGACGCAGGCGGTGGCGGCGGATTGGCCGAGGATCATGAACACCGGCTCCATGCGCAGCGAACCGTAGGCGATGTGCGAGGCCGAGCAGCACACCGGCACGATCAGGTTGCCGACGTGGCCACGTGGCGGGATCAGGCAGCGGTACGAGATCCCGTAGGGGCTGGCCTTCACCTGCACATCGCCCTCGTTGCGTACCCGGCCGCCGGCGACGAAGCGCCGGCAGTTGTGGCTGTCCATACCGTAGGAACCCATGCCCACCGGGTCGGCCGCCTTGCGCGCACCGCGGCAGTCGTGCTCGGTGACCACCTGGTCGGAGATCATCCGCCGCGCCTCGCGGACGTAGAGTTGGTGCGGCCAGCCGCCGGTGGTGGTGAACTCGTCCTTGGCCAGGCCCCAGAGCGCATACTCCTCGCGGATCGCCACTGGTACGCGCGCATCGTTGGCGAGGAAGAAGTGCAGCCCCTGCTGATAGGTCACGTGGGCCTGGAAGATGCCTTCGCGCACGGCGTAGCTGCCATCGGGCCAGGCCCAGTTCTGGCCGATGAAATCGCTGGAGACGGCGCCGTGGTTGTTGGTGTCGGTCTTGCCGCCGCGGATGGGATCGAACTTGCGGAACACCTGGTTCCAGCCCGTCGCCAGGTAGCGCGCCAGCAGTTCGTACCACAGCGCGTCGTAGCCGGCGGGTTGCGCGAAGGGGATGCGGTTGTCGGCGGTCTTGGTCATGCACACGCGGAAGTTGTAGGCCTGCACCCGGTGATCGCCGCTGCCAGTGGCGGCGAGCGGACTGGGGTCGATGCCGGGCAGCAGGCCGCTGGCCGGCTTGCCGGGTTCGACCCAGGGATCGACGGGATGGTCGAACTGGTGCGCGGCGTGCACCTGCACGCCGTTGAGCGTCTCGTCAAAGACCGTGTTGTCCTCGCGACCAACGTGGTAGGGCACGCCAGCCATGGCCATGAGGTCGCCCTCATAGGTGGCGTCGATGAACATGCGCGCGGTCACCCGCAGGCCGCCCAGCATGGCGATGGCGACGATCCCCCCGCCGGCCTTGTCGACCGACTTCAGCCATTGTTGGTGGCGCACGTCGATGCCGTGTTCGGTCACCCAGCCCGTGAACACGTCGGCGGCGGCGTGCGGTTCGAAGCGCCACTCCTCATCGACGCCGTAGTGCTTGCCCAGCGTGCGGTAGAATTGCCGTGACAGGCCGCCGATCACCTGCTTGTTGCCGATGTCGGTCTGGCCGAGTCCGCCGGCGCTGAGCCCACCGAGGTGATCGCCGGGATTCAGCACCACCACGCTGCTCCCCATCCGCCGCGCCTGCACCGCCGCCGCCACGCCGGCCGCGGTGCCGCCGTAGATGCAGATGTCGGCGGTGAGCGCCTCGTCGCGCTGGGGCAGACGGGCGGGATCGAAGTAGCGGGGTCCGGGCATGGCGGTGTTCTCCTCGGCGGAGTCTCAGCGTGGCGTCGCCACGGTCGCGGCCGGGATGGTTGGGAACATGGGTTCTGGCGCTACCGTCGCCAGGGTGTCCCGCAGTCCCGGTGCCGAGGTGCCCGCGCAGGCGATCGCCGCCTTCGAGCGGTTGAGCGGACTGACCGTGTCGCTGCATGATCTCGTCGGCGCCTTCGTCCACGTGCTGCCGCCGGTGCGCCTGCGCCACCACCAGGCGCTGTGTCGGGCGGTGAAGCTCTCCGGCGGCGAGCGCCGCTGTGTCGCCTTCGATGTCGCTACCCTGCGCCACGCCCTCGCTGCCCAGCCCAATGGGCTGATCAAGCGCTGCCACGCCGGCCTGGTCGAGTGGGCGGTGCCCGGCCATGACGCTAGCGGTGGCCTGGCCTGGGTGCTGTTCGCCGGGCCGCGCCGCGACAGCGGCGGGGTAGCCGGCCTGATCGACGCGCCGGGCCGCACGCCGGCCGACATCCGTACCCTGCCCAGTGTCGACGCCGCCACCGCCGGAGCCCTGCTTGAGTCGTTGCGCCAGCTCGCTGGCCGGCTGGCGGCGTGGTGCCAGGCCACTGGCGCCCTGCCGCGCACCGTCCGCAGTGGAGCCCTGGCCAGCCCGCGCGCCGTCGCTGCCACCCGGCGCACCGCCATCGCCACGTTCATCCGCGAGCGCCACGCCACCGAGGTCGCCCTGCCCGACCTCGCGCGCGAGCTGCGCCTGAGCCCCGGACGCACCGCCCACGCCGTCGCCGAACTGTGCGGCGCGCCGTTCTCGCGCCTGCTCGCCGCCGCCCGGCTCGACACCGCCGCGCTGCTCCTGGGCCACACCGCCCTCGCCGTCGGCGAGGTGGCGCTGCGCAGCGGATTCCGCGACCTCAGCCATTTCCACGCCGTCTTCCGCCGCCGCTTTGCGACCACACCGCGGCGCTACCGCATGGCGCACGCTGCCGAGGTGTGACGCTTCAACCACGCTGGGAGATCGGCCGTGCCCCCGACCACAGCGAGAGCGTCCGCAGCGCTGGCGATCGGCGTCGTCCAGCGGTGGACGCAGCGGGTGCGGATGCGCCGCTGGCGCCGGCCATCCGTGGGCAGCGCATCCAGGCGAACGCTTCGCGGCTCGACCGCGCGCAGCAGCGCGCCATGGTCGATCCGGTGCGTTGGCCACGGTCGCTACCGGCCCACCGCCGGCCTGCCACCCGCCGCCGCCGTCCCGCCTTCGCCGACACGCTTGCGCACCTCGCCGAGAAACGCCTCGTAGTCGGCGACGCGGCCGTCGAGGACGCGGATGATGATCTGGTAGCGGCGATCGCCGACCATCGCCAGGCGCTGGCGGCCGAGGCTGCCGGTGCGCCAGGCGCGCAGCACCAGCGGGGCGAGCGCGAGCAGGCACACCACCAGGCCGGCGATGAGGATGCCGGCGGTGCGCTGCGCCTCATCGGCGGTCACGCCGGGGTCGCTGCTGAGGAGCTGCACCGCGATCAGCACGGTCAGCAGCAGCACGCCGGCCAGGGCCAGCACCAGGCCAAGCCCACCCAGCCACACCGTGCGCTGGCGCAAGCGCACGCCCGGGCGGTCGAGGCGCAGGCTGTGGGTCAGGCTCTCATCGAGCTCGACGTGCAGGGCGCTGGCGTCGAACCAGTAGCGCATGAGCATGCCGCGGAAGCGGCCGACGTAGGTGGCGGGATCAGTGCTCTCGCCGCCGTCCGCGGGTGGGCCATAGGGATTGGCGCCGGAGCCGGACATGTCAGTGCCACGCCCGCGTTGCCGGCCGCCCCGGGCCAGCCCACCACCAGCTGCCGCGCACGTCGCTCATCGCGGAGGAGTCTACCCCAGACCGGGCGATTGCCTGGCGGCGGATGGGCCGTCCCCGGCCGTCCCCCAACCCCGCCGGCCGCTCAGCCGCCGGCTACTCCTCAGCGCCGTGCTTGACCATCACGCGGCCGCCGGCGGGCTGGCCGATGGCGGTGAGCAGCGCAGCGAACCAGGGGGTCGCGATGTCGAAGGGTTTGCCGCCCTTGATGCGCGTGAATTCGATGGCGCGCAGACGACCGCCCTGTTCCTCATCGTGGCCGATGACACCGCTCTCGCCGCGCAGGCCGCAGTCGACGGCGAGGTCGACCATGCCCTTGATCAGGCGCAGGTCGTCGGCGTTGGCCGGGGCGGCGCGGGCGAAGTAGCCGGACTTCTGCACCAGCGTCTTCTCGGCGCCGAGCAGCTTGGCGAACTGCTTGGAGAACCAGGCGCCGACGTTGACCTTGTCGAGCTTGACGTGGCCGAAGGCGTCGCGGTCGATCGACTCGCCGGCGGCTTCCAGCTCCTTGACGATCTGCCCGACGCAGGCGCCTTCGCTGACGAAGAGGTTGACGTTGCCCTTGGCGTCCATCACCGCTTTCAACCGACGACCCTCGGCGGCGATGTCGATGGCCATCTCGGGCACGTAGACGGCGTCGATGTCGTAGTGCGCGCGTTCGAGTCCGAAGCCGGGGAGGAAGTCCATGCCGGCGATGTCGGCGCGCCAGGCTTGGGCGGTGGCGGCGGTCAGCCAGCCGCAGTTGCGGCCCATGACCTCGTGGATGATCAGCATGCGCGCGCTGGCCGAACGTTCGGCGACGACGTTGGCGAAGAAGGCGGCGCCGTGCTCGGCCGCCGTCCACGCCCCCAGGCTCTGGCGGATCGGGATCACATCGTTGTCGACGGTCTTGGGCAGACCAACCACGGTCAGCGCATAGCCGTTGCTGGCGAGGTACTTCGCGAGATCGGCGGCGGTGGTGTTGGTGTCGTCGCCACCGATGGTGTGCAGGATGGTCACGCCATCGCGGGTGAGCTGCTCGGCGGCGACCTTGAGCGGATCCTGACCGGCCTTGACCAGCCCGCGCTTCACGCAATCGGCGGCGTTGGTGAGCTTGACCCGACTGTTGCCCAGCGGCGAGCCGCCGTGGCGGTGCAGCCGGCCGGCCTGTTCGCGCACCGCCGGCGTCACCGGCAGGCTGCGTCCCAGCAGCAGGCCCTGATAGCCGCCGAGATAGCCGATCAGCGGCACCTGCGGCGCCATCTCGCCGTAGCGCTCGATCAGACCGCCCACCGCCGAGGACAGGCAGGGGGCGAGCCCACCGGCGGTGAGCATGGCGACCTTGGGCGAGGGGGCGGACGGGTTGGGCATCGACGGCTCCGCAGGTGCGCCGCCCGTATAGCCGCGGTCGCCGTCCTGGCCATGAGAAGTTCGCGGCTGGACTATTTCGGCAGATACGTCGGCGTCGCCGCGGCGCGCTCGGCGGTGATGCCGGAGTCGCGCACCACCACCGCCAGACGGCTGAGCGGAAGGCGCGCTTCGATCACCAGATCGCCCTGCGCGGTGCTGATCAGCGCCAGTCCGGCGTCGACCTCGGCCAGCGGCGGCGGCTCCTCGCCACGTTCGCGCAGCAGCGCGCGCACCCACTGCGTGCAGCGGATCTGCACCCCGACCAGCGCCGGCACGCCTTCGGGCGCGATCTTCACGGCCGCCTGATCGACCACCCGCTGGATCGCCGGCTGGCCGGCGTCGGGAGCGGCGGAGACGAAGGCCGCGAACTGGTCATTGCCCAGCGTCACGATCTCGCCGAAACGCCGCTCCGCGACGGTGAGCTCGCAGCGGTAACCGTTCCAGCCCGCGAGCACGGCGTCGGCATGAGTGAGCGCGACCGGCGTGCCGTTCGCCAGGCGCACGCCGCCGGCCTGCGTGGCCAGGCGGTCGCGGGTACGCTCGGCGGCGACCAGCTCGCTGGCACGCGGCGTCTCGACCAGCAGGCGCCGATCGTAGCGGACCAGCGTTGACGAGTGCTTCACCAGTTCGGCGGCGTAGGCGAAGGCGCCGGCACCGTCCCACACCGCCGTCGTAGTGCGCAGGAGGTCATCGGTTTCGGGCGGCAGCGGCTTGCCGTCGGCGCCCAGGCGTTCGCGTTCGAGGTGCCCTTGCAGCCAGCGTTCGAGATGACCCTGCCAGACCACGCGGCCGTAGCCGACGGCGATGGTGTCGGGCGTGCGCACCGCCGCGATCAGCCGGCTGCCCTGGTTCTTCTGCCCGGCCACCCACTGCGCGAGCAGCGATTCGGCCTTGGGCTGGGCGGTCAGGCGCCAGTGGATGTCGCCCTGTGCGCCGGGTTTGATCTCCCAGACCACCGTGGCCACATGCTCCATCACCTCGCGCCAATCGCGCCGCAGGCTGATGAACGGCCAGCCGGTGGGCAGCACCAGATCGGTGAAGCGGTCGGGCAGCAGCGGCGCCACGGTCACCAGACGGTCGGCGGCGGCGACCCAGCCGCCGGTGGCGCGGAAGGCCAACGGCGCGGCGCCGGTGGCGGGCCGCCAGTGCCGCGCCGCCAACTGCTGGCATTCGTCGACGCTGCGCGCGATGAAGGCGGTGTTGTCCTGCATCAGCAGGCGATACTCCCACAGTCCGGAGCGGGTGTTCTGGGTATAGACGGTGGTGCCGTTGCGTTCGCCGACGCGCACCATCGGGCCATCATCGGCGTGGGCGACGCCGAATTCGTCGAGGAAGCGCTGGCGATCCTTGAGCGGGATCACCGCCGTCCACGGCGCCGGGCCTTCGCGCCAGGCGAGCACCGCGGCGCGGCTGGTGTCGATGCCTTCGAGGGTGCGGGTGGCGAACAGCGACTGGGCGATCTGCGCGCGCACGCGGTCCGGACTGCCGCCCGAGGTGGTCGCGAACTGCGCCGCGGTGCGTTCGAGCCAGGCCAGATCGTTGATGCGCAGTACCGCCTGGGCGGTGCTGATCAGCGGTTCCGGAGCGGTCTCCCCGGCCACCAGCGTCGCCACCGTCAGCCACGACAACCACGTCACGCACGGGCGGATGGCGGCACGCATAACGGTGGAAGGTAGTCCGGATCGCTGGCTTAGGCAAGCCCGGGTGGGTTGGTTGGAGGGCGAGACGGGAGTCGAACGGAGATTCGGCGTGTTCGCGGGACGGGTCCCTGCGCTCACGTCAGGCCCGTCGTTCCCGGCGCGTCATCCCGCGCTCACAGCCCCGGCCGCGCCTCGCCGGGCGCGCGCAGCACATGCACGCTGTCGACCGCCTCAGCGATGCGCAGCGGCGCCAGGCGGACGTGCCAGTGGCCGGCGGTGATCGCCGAGCGCTCGGCGCTGAGCACGCGGCCGAGCACCAGATTGGGCGGCACCAGGGTGCCGACCGCGCCGGTGACCACGTGGCCGCCAGGGACCAATGCCAGGTCGAGGCCGGGGCGGTCCTCGACGAAGAGCAGGTCGAGTGCGTCGCGCCGGCCGTTGCCCGCGACCACACCTTCGGCGGCCAGTTCCTTGCCGTAGTAGAGCGCGGCCGGGCAGCGGTTCTGGCTGTCGGTGACCTGGCGCACCAGGCAGGTGCTTTCGCTGATGCCCGCCACCACGCCGACCAGGCTGAAGCCGCTGACCACCGCCAGGCCGATGCTCACGCCCTGCGCCTCGCCGACGTCGAGAACGCAGAAGCGCCGTCCCTGCCGGCTGGGTCGCGCGATGATCCGCCCACGCGCCAGGACGGCATCGCGCACGGCAGCGCCCCACGGCCCATCGACCTCGTCGCGTTCGGTCAGACGATTGCGCAACTGGGCATTCTCGGCCCCCAGGCGCGCGACCTGCTCGGCCAGATCACGGCTGCCGTTGTCGCCAGGCGCCGGCGGAGCCCCGGCCTCGGCCAGCACGCGCTGGGCGGGCAGGGCCAGTGGCGCCAGCAGGCGCCATCCCCAGCGCGCGGCGCCGCTGGCGATCAGCGCCGAGCCGACCACCAGCAGCAACGCAGCAACCAGCAGGTGGCGGGGCGGCGTGGGCATGGCCGGGAAGGTTAGCAGGCTGCTGAAGAACAGCATCCTGCTCGACGCAGCGCAGTTTCGCGCGGCGCTGGCGCGCCCATGTTGCGCGAAAACACGGTGCTTCGGCTTTTGCTTCAGGGGGCCTACTGCCCCCCAAACCCCCGCAGGCTGCTTGATCAGCAGGCTGCTTGAGTCCTGCCCCGGCCGGGCCATATCCGGGCGTCGGGGCCGCCGCCGACCGGCGCGCCGCGGACGGCGCACGACCCCAGGCGGAGCCCCGGCCTTGCTCCCGCACTGGCGTTTGCCTAAGACCGCAGGGTATAATCGGCCGTCACGTGGAAAACCCGCTCACCATCCTGCTGGTCGAAAGTCACCCCGAGTCGGTGGCGCCGCTCACCGACTACCTGCTCGGGCTGCGCCACCGGGTCGAGCACAGTCCGACCGCGCAGAAGGCGTTCGCCGCCATCTTCCACAATCAACGCACCGGCCGCTGCTACGATCTGGTGCTGTCCAATCAGGTGTTGCCCGACCTGCACTCCATCGGCCTGTTGCGCGAGATCCGCCGTCGTCGCGATCAGATCGCCTTCGCCATCTATGGTTCCTTCTCCCAGCTCACGCCGGCGATGATCGACGAGGCGACCCAGCTCGGCTGCCTGATGCTGCTCGACCTGCCGGTGGAAACCCGGCGCATTGATCAGTTGCTGCACGAATACCGCAGCCGACGCGTCAAGACGCCGCCAGCGAATGCGGAGCAGCCCTTCTTCGGCACCGGTCGCGCCGCCCGGCCAGTCGGCGGCAGCACCTCGCGTTACGGCACCGGTCGCCTGGCGCGGCCCGCTGGCGAGACCGCCGCCGTCCCGGTCGCCATCGCCCCGCCAGCCACCGCGGTCCGTCCGGCCGGCGCACCCGCCGCCCCGGGCGCCGCGCCGGTGGCACCGATCAACCCTGCGGTCGGCAACGGGACGACGGCGTCCTTCACCACGTCGTGGCCGGCGGCGTCGACCGGCTCCGGCGCGCACCTGTCGAGTCAGCGCTTCTACCAGAGCGGCGCGGTGCCGCTGGGCACCACCGCGCGTGTCCGTCGCAGTGTCACCGGTCGCGTCGACACCACCGCGCGGACGCCGGTGACCAGAGAGACCGTCGACCAGCAGCGCCGCGTGCTGTGCGCGCACTGCCACCGCGAGTTCCTGGTCGCCGTCCGCGACCACTCGTACACCGTGGTGTGCGTGAACTGCGGCCAGTTGAATCGCATCGAACCGGGCTGACGCCTGATCGCCAAGCCGGCCGCTGAACCAGCAGCCGGCGGGGGTTTGGGGGGCCAAGCCGGCTGCTGAACAAGCCGCCTGCGGTTTTTTTGGTGCGTCAGCGCCGCGCGAAAATGTGGCGCGACGAGCAGGAGGTGGTTCTTCCGCGGCCTGCGAGCGTCGGGCTCGGCGCCAGCAGAGCCCGCTCCGCCGTGGCCACCAAACGACTCCGCCGACCCGGTAGCGGGTCGGCGGAGACCGAGCGGAGCCAGGGCAGCGGAGCTGCCGCGTGGCTTACTTCGCAGGAGCCGCGACGACTTTCTTGGCGAAGGTGGCGGGGTCGGCCTCGATCTTGGCGCGGCACTTGGTGCAGCAGGCGCCGATCTGCACCGTCTGGTCGCCGACCTTGGCCTCGACCGGCTTGACGGTGACGTCGATCGGCTTGCCGCTGACCGGGCAGACGGTGTTGGTGGCCTTGACGTCCTCGCCGAAGGCGGCGACGGGCAGCAGGGCGGCAAGCAGCAGGAAACGGATCATGGATTCTCCGGTTGGTGGACCACCTGATAACGCCGCGTTGCCAACGGCGTTGACCAGCGGCCCATAGGAATCCGCGCAGGTTGTTGTCCGCGCAGGACATGAAACGGTAGACGACGATCCACCGATCAGGCGTGGACCAGCCGCGGCGCCAGCGCTCAGAGCGGGATCGCGACCCGGAAGCGGGCGCCGCCCAAGGGCGAGTCCTCGACCCCGATGGTGCCGCCGTGCAAGGACACGATGGCGTGGCTGACCGCGAGGCCGAGACCGGTGCCGTGATCCTTGGTGGTGTAGAACGGCGTGAAGATGCGCTGGCGCGCCGCCGCCGGCACCCCGGGGCCGTCGTCGTCGACGGTGAAGGCGATGCCCGGCTCCTCCTCCGCGCTGGTCGGCTCGATGGTCAGGCGCACGTTGCCGACGCGCCGGGGCGGTGCCTGGTCAGCCGCCGCCGGCACCGCCGGCACGGCACGGCGCGCGGCGGAGTCCACGCCGGTGATCGCCATTCCCGTGTCTCCCGCGAGCGCGTGCACCGCGTTCTGCACCAGATTCAGCAGCACCTGACGCAACTGGGTGCCGTCGCAGAGCACTGCTCCGCCGGGCCAGCGGTCGTCGAGCACCAGGGTCGGCGCCGGCGTGTCGGCGCGTACGGCGAGTTCGCTTTCGACCAGGTCGAGGCAACTGGCGGCGAGCGCGTGCGGGTCGACGGCGGTGCGCGCGAGCCGGCGCGGCTGGGTGAATTCGAGCAGGCCGCTGACAGTGCGGTTGAGCGTGGCGACGCCGGCGACGATCGCCTCGGCGAAGCGGTGACGCGGGTCGGCGGCCGGCAGATCGCGGGCGAGCAGGCTGGCGAAGCCGGTGATGCCGGTGAGCGGATTGCGGATCTCGTGGGCGACGCCGGCGGCCATCTCGCCGAGCTGCTGCAAGCGGTCGGCGCGCTCGACGCTCTCCTGAAGGCGACGCACCTCGGTGACGTCGTCGAAGACCTCGACCGCGCCGAGCAGGGTGCCGGTGGCATCGCGCAGTGGCGAGGCGCGCACCGCCAGCACGCGGCGACCGCCGTCCTCGCCGCGTACGCTGCGCTCGTAACCACCGACCGCGCTGGCTCCGGTCAGCAGACGCTGCAGCGGGCTGCCGGGGAAGGCGGTGGCGTGATCGGCCCCCAGCGGTTCGCCAAGTTCGTGTGCGAGGATGGTGCGCGCGGCGGGATTGCAGGTGGTGATGCGTCCGGCGCGGTCGACCGCGATCACCCCCGACGCCACCGCGCCCATGACCAGATCGAGGTAGGCGGCCAGGCGGTCACGCTCGGCCACCTTGGCGGCGAGCGCGCTGTTGGCGGCGACCAGCTCCTGCTGCTTGGCCACCAGCACGTCCTCCAGCCGGCGCACCTGGGCGGCGAGCGCGGCAGTGGTCTCGTCGAAGAGGCGCAGGACGGCAGCGAGATCGGGCAGCCTGGCGCCACCCGGTGGCGGCGTGCCGACCGCGGGGGCGCTCGGCAGCGTATCCGGCAGGTTCGAAGTGGAGGGCTGGTTGGGCATGACGGTTGGCAGCACTGTGATCCGTGATCCGGGTTCCCACTCACCGCACTCGTCGGCCGCTCCTACAACGTGCGATCGATGAACCGCGCCGTGCTCCCCGAGCCCGCGGCCTCGTCCCCCGAGTACGCCCGCAGCACGTCGTCGCCGCGATGATCGCTGGCGGCGCTGGCGACCAGATGCCGGCGCGCTGCCGCCAGGGCGTCGACGGCCTGGCGGTGGAGGCCGTCGACCGTCATCAGCGCGGCACGCAGGTGTTCGAGACCGGCGCGATCGCTGCTCACCAGGGTGGTGAGGGGCGGGATGGTGGCACAGCGGCGGTCGATGTCGTCAGCGATGGCCAGGACGCGATCGAGATCGGGTTCGCTGGCGGCGAGCAGGGCGAGCTGTTCGCGATAGCCGGCGGCGATGGCGGCGTAGGCGGCGACGGCCTCGGCGACGGTGGCGATCAGGGTCATCATGGGTGTCCGTGCGCGGCCGGCGGGTCGGGGCTGTGGGCAGGCGCGCCGGGTGCGGCGGCGGCGGGCGACGGGTGCGCCGGCGTGACTGGCGCAGCGGGTGCGGGCGAGCTGGGTGCGCTGGTGTCGGCACCCGGCGCCGGTGACGTTCCCGTTCCCGTGAGCGTGGCATCGAGTTCGCCGATCATCGCCTGCACGGCGGGGATCAGGCCGCTGGTCGGGAAGCGGGTGCCCAGTTCCCGCGCGGCGGCGCGCGCCTCGCCGGCCAGTCGGGCGCGTTCGTCGCCCTGGGCGTTGCGGGCGCGCTCGGCGAGGTACCAGGCGCGCAGGTAGTACAGCCGCGGCACCTCGCTTTCAGCCAGCAGGTCGGGGCGGACGCGGTCGAGCGCCTGCATGCCGGCGGCGAGGTCGCCAGGCTGGACCTGGGCGCCGCTGACCAAGTCGCGGTAGCACTCGGCGACCGCCAGGGCGTTGCTGGCGTTGAACTGCCGACGCTGCTCCTCCTGGCCTTTGCTCTCGGTCACCGCCAACACGTCGCGGCGGACCGCCCGGCCTTGGGCGAGGAAGTCCTGGAGTGCGCGCTGGAATTCCTCGTAAGCGCGGTCGCGCTCGCGTCGCGGCTGGTCGAGTGTCGCCGGCGCCGGCAGGGCCGCCGCCGGTCGGCGACCCTGGTGGGCGTCGAGGATGCCGTTGATGCGCTCGTCACGTCGGCGCACCTGCTCGGCGAGCCCACGCTGCATGCGCTCGTTCTCACTGAGCGCGGCGCCGCCGGCGCCACCGGGCAGCAGTGGCTCGATCAGCGGCGTCGGCGGGAGCGACGGCAGGCCTTCCTCACCGGCGCCGATGGCGGCCGACAACAGCAGCGCCAGCGCGACCCCGGCGAGCGTGCGCGCGCAGAAGGCTGCTGCACCGTCCGCCGGCGCGCTGACGGCAGGGCCAGCATCCCGTGGCCACGACGCCCGGCGGGCAGACGCCGCCGGGCGCTGCCCCTGGCCAGGCGCCAGCAGCCGGCAGCGATTCGCTATCAGCCAGCGAGAGCGCAGGTCGAACCTCATTCCGCCTCCCCGCGATACGCCTTGATCGCCTCACGCAGCTTGCCCTGTTCACGCAGGTGGTTGCCGAGCAGCTGGCCGGCGAAGTCGCGGTCGCGGCCGCTGGTGGCGCCATCGCGCAAGAGGTCGGCGAGCAGGCGTTCGGCGCGCTCGTGCTGGCCGGCGAGCAGGGCGACGCGGGCGAGGCCGAGCTGGGCGGCGTGCAGCAGTTCGCTGGGCGGACGCTCGGCGATCACCCGTTCGAAACGGAAGATGGCCTCGCCGACCAGGCGCTCGCGTTCGCGGCGGTCGCGCACGGCGTGGCGGTAGTTGGCGGTGGCGATGTGGAAGAGCACGCGCGCGCGCACCGGACCGGGATAGGCGGGCAGGCTGCCTTCCAGGTCACCGAGCAGTTGGTCGATCTGCAACGCGCCCGGCCGGTTGTCGGCGATGGCATCGGCCTTGAGCAGTTGCCACAGGGCGGTGATCATCTCCTCGTCACGTTCGAGTTCGGCATAGCAGCGCGCGATCGCTACCAGCAGCTCGATCTCCATGCCGCTCTTGGGGAAGTCCTGGTGCGCACGCAGGAATGCGAACAGCGCCTGCACCGGCTGTGGCGTCTTGCCCTTGAGGTGGCACTGGCCGATGCGGAAGGCGGCGGTGGCGTAGAGCGCCGGCGCGGCGCCGGTCTCGGCCTGCTGGCTGCGCCAGGCGCGGTAGAGGCGCTCGTAGACCGGCCGCGCCTCGCTCAGGCGATCGCTGTGGAAGGCGCATTCGGCCAGCCAGAACCCCACCTGGTCGGTGACCGTGTGCAGGCTGGCGGCATAGAGCTTGAGCTGGGCCTCGGCCTCGGCGTAGCGCTTGGCCGCGAAGAGCTGTTCGCCGAGCAGCCGGCGCGCCTCGGCCACCTCGCGCGCCGCCGCCGGATCGTTGGCGAAGCGCTGGAGCAGATCGTGCAGGGCGTCGGCGGCCTCGTCGGCGACCAGGGGATCCTGGCGGCCCTGGCTGGCGAGGATGCCGGCGCGCGCCGCGCGCAGCAGCACGGTCGCCAGCTCGCGGTCATCGCCGGCCTTGGTCAGCCAGGTGTGGTAGACGCTGCGCGCCTCGTGGTACTGCTGCAGTTCCATCATCTCGTCGGCGATGCCGCGGATGGCGCGCAGCACCCACGGCCGGAAGGCCGGATCCTTGACCGGGTCGAACTCTTCGACCACGGCGGTGTAGAGCCGCACGGCTTCAAGGCGGTGGCCGGCGCGAGCGGCGTGTACGCCCATCAGAAACGAGGCTTCCGCGGCGTAGGCCGTGGTGCGGTCAGTCTGCGCCTGGCGCAGCGCCTGCTGGGCAAGCTGCGTGCGTCGCTGCGGGTCGACGCCACCACGTCCGAGATCATGCAGCACCAGCTTGCCGCTGGTGCCGCTGCCTTCCTGCCGCCAGCCCAGGCCGACCTGTCCGAGCAGGCGGTCGAGGGCCTCCCCCCAGGGCAGATCGCTGATGCGCAGGTCGACCAGGCGCTGGGTGCTCACCAGCGCGCTGTCATCGATGGCGCGGCCGATCAGGGTGGCCAGCTCGCGGTAGACCGCTTCGAGGTGCTCGCCGCGGATGTCGGCGGTGACCAGCATGCCGCCATCGATCGGCCGCACCGCCATGGTGAAGCGGTCAGAGCTGCGTCCGGGGCGCAGCGGTCCAGCGCCGGCGGTCGCCGGTACGCTCTCCGCGCCGATGCTGCTGGCGGCATGGTCGGCCGCGGGCGCGGCGGCGCCGAGGGTTGAGCGCACGCGCTCGACGGCACGGCGCAGGGCTTCGAGATCGGCGCCGACGTTGGCGTGCTCCGGGGCGCTGCGTGGCGTTCCGGCGCGCGGCGTCGGCGCCGCTTCGAGCTGCAACGGACGTGGCTCCGGGGGCAGGCCGGGCAGTGGCGGGGTGCGGTTCTCGCCGGCGGCGAGCGCGCCGAGGGCGCCGATCATTAGGCCGATGACTGCCGCTGCCGGCGGGCGCGCTGCGCCAGCCGGGTGCGCTCGTCTGCCAGCCATCGGGCGAGCAGGCATCAATGCCCCCCGCCATGCGCGGCGACCGTCGCGGGGGCACGCGGGGCGGCGGCGTGACCAGCGGGTGGCGCCGCAGCGGTGTGTTCAGCCGGCGCCGGTACGTGTCCGGCGGCGGGGCGGGCAGCGGGCGCATGGCCGGCGGCCTGAGGCGCGTCGCCGGTGTGGCGGTCCTCGCCGAGCAGCCGGCCGAGCATGAGGTAGGCCTGCTGCACGGCGAGGCGATCGCGCGCCACCTCGTCGCCGGCACGCGGGCGGCCGCGTTCGTCCAGCTCGGCACGGTGGTCCTGCTCGCGCGCGAGCAGGCGGTAGACCTGGCGCGTGGCGGTGTCGATCTCGTCGAGCTGGTACAGGCTGTCGGCGTATTCGAGGTAGATGCCGGGATCGCCGAGCCGACCGGGCGAGCGGTCGACGATGGCCGCGTACTCGCTGGCGGCTTTGCGCTGGTTGCCGTGCGCGCGGTAGTGCCGCGCCAAGGTCAAGGCGAGCTCGATCTCGCGATTGGGGAAGCGTTCCTTGAGTTGGACGAGGAACATGGCGCCCTTGGCCGCTTCGGCCTCGTCGGGCGAACGCAGGAAGCCGAGCGCGGTCTTGAGATCGGCGGTGAAGTCCTCGCCCACCGGCGCCGTCACCACGATGTCCTTGCGCAGCTCGCGGCTGAGGCCGCGGATGGCCGTGGTCAGCACCACCAGGACCAGGGCGCAGACCGCCAGCAGGGCCACGGCGGCGACCAGCAGCCAGCGCGTGCCGCGCAGCTCGGCCGGCGCCATCACCGGCACCCCTGGCAGCATCACCACGCCGGCGGCACCGGCGGCACCGGCGCTGATGGCGGTGGTGCGCGACGCCGCCTCGCCACCGGCCGCGGCCGTCTTGCCAGTCCCGGCGGCGGCCTTGCCGCCGGTCTGCGTCCCGGTCGCGGAGGAGAGCTGGTTGACCAGGCTGTCGATGTCCTCCTGGCTGATCGGCGCCTCGCTGCTGGCGGTCGACGGCGCGCCGGCGCCGTGCTTGGCGACCAGCGAATCGAGGTCGTCCTGGCTCAGGCCGAGCTGGGGATTGGGGGCCTTGGATTTGACGATCGACTTGGTCACCGCCGCGGCCGGCCGCATGCTTTCGAGCACGGCGTCGAGCGGGTCGACCGGGGCCATCACGGTGGCGGCGAGAGCGCGCGCCCGGGTGGTGCTGCCGCCGGCCGCCGTCGTCGGCGCGCCCGCCGCTGCACCTGCTGGCGCGATCTCCGCGAGCAGGCGATCGATCTCGTCGCCGGAGGTGGTTGCGGTGCTGGCAGCGCCCGTGGTCAGCGCTGCCGGACGCCCCCCCGAAGGCGGCTTGGCGCCGGTAGCGGGATCGGCGACGCGCACGGTGGTCGGCAGGTCGCGCAGCAGCGCCGCGATATCGTCGTCATGGCTGAGCGAAGGTTCGGGAACGGCCACGGCATCAGCTCCACAGCATTTCGCGTTCGTCGGCGCTGACTCCGCCGAGGTCCGCAGGATTCGCCGCCAGGGCTTCGGCGACGCTGGCGAACCAGCGCACCGGCACGCCGGCACGGTGCAGGCGCGCCCGCAGTGCCGGTTCGCCGCCGACCACGGCGCGCAGCGGCCGCGCACGCAGCCAGGCATGCACCCAGCAGCCGAGCGCGCGCACCCCGCTGCACTCGATCACCGCAGCGTCGGGCAGATCACTGGGCCAGAGCAGTTCGCCGGTCCACACCGCTACCGCGGTCGTGGGCGCAGCTCCCGGCGACAGCAGCGCGCAGTTCGCAGGCGGCAGCGGGCGATCAATCACGGCTGACCTCCACCAGCGCGCCATCGCCGCGCCAGACGCAGCGTTCGCCGAGGTCTTCGATGACCTGGCGGCGTTCGGCTTCCGTCTCCTGCCAGTCGACGCCGGCTTCCAGCCAGGCCACCCACCAGTCGGTGGCGGCATTGACCACCAGGCGGCCGGTGGCGGCCGACTGCATCAGTTCAGCGACGATCTGACGTTCGGCCGGGGAACTGGTGGCCTCGGCGGCCTCGGCGAAACGCCGCTGCGCCTCACCGGGATCGCTCCAGCGTACCGCCCGCGCCTGGCAGTCCTGGACGACCAGACCGGCGGCGGCGGGATTGGCCAGACGCAGGGTGGTGCCGGCGCCCTCGCCCGGATCGACGGCCTGCAAGGTCTCGCTGCGGGTGCGGTGCAGCAGCCGGTCGAGGGCCCGGCGCAGGTCCTTGATCGCCACAGGCTTGGTGAAGAAATCTACGCAGCCCATGCGCATCGCCTGGACGGCGTCGTCGAAGGTGGCGTAGCCGCTCATCAGAACGAAGGGTACCCGGAGTTCGCCCGCCAGGTCGAGCCCCGATCCGTCGGGCAGCTTGAGATCGCTCAACAGCGCTTCCGGAGCGGACTTGGCGGCGAGGGCCCGGGCCTCCATCAGCGACGACGCGCTGTCCACCTGATGTCCGGCCTGGGTCAGCCCCCGGCTGACCGCGGTGCGGATCGCGGGTTCATCTTCGACCAGGAGGACGCGCATGGCAGAGCCCTACGCTCGCACTGTGCCGAGGCTGGGCAGACATCGTTCGGCGCGCCCAGACGAGCGCCGACCAGCCTCCGGGGGTGCGGGGGCCGCCCCGCATTTCAGGTCACGCGGCACCCTATAGTGGCAGCAATCCGGCGCTGGTGCGCCGGACGTGCCGGTCCGCCGGCACGGTCGCCGTCGTCGGCGACTTGCGAGAGCGGCTCCCCGGGATGATCGCCTGGGGTGAATGAGCTGCGTCCGTGATTCGAACCCACCTCACCTCGAACCCCTTCGCGCCCTTCACTCGCGCCCCCGCGGCCCCCTCCTCACCCCACCAGATTCGCCCGGATCCACTCGAAGCTGATCTTCAGCGAATCGAACGGATCACCGGGGCAGACGTCCTGCTCGACGATGTACCACTGGCACCCCGAGGCCGCGGCTGCCGCGCAGATGCGCTTCCAGTCCAGGCAGCCGGTGCCGACCTCGGCCATGATCGCGGCGCGCGGCTTGTCCTGTGGCGCCTTGGGGTCGATGCCGAAGGCGTAGTCCTTCATATGCAGCAGCGGCAGGCGGCCGCTCAGGCGCTGGCACCACCACACCGGATCGCCGCCGCCGGTCTGCACCCAGTAGGTGTCGGGCTCGCCCTGGAGGTTGGCGGGGGCGGTGAGGTCGTAGAGCCAGTCGAGCACGGTGCGCCCAGCGACTTTGCGGAACTCCAGGGCGTGGTTGTGGTAGGTCAGCACCTGGCCGGCCTTGCGCAGCACCTCGCCGGCGTGATCGAGCTGCTTGGCCAGCGCCTCGACCTGGGCGATGGTCTCGATCGGCACGTGCGGGTAGGGGTAGGCGGTATAGATGCAGCCGAGCCGGGCGAGGTGGTCGACCACCTGCTGGGGTTCTTCGCAGATGGTCTTGCCCGGTTCGTGGGTGGCGCAGATGGTCAGCCCTTCGCCGCGGCAGATGCGCACCAGTTCGTCATCGGCGATCGGTCCCACGCCGCTGATCTGCACGGCGGTGTAGCCGATGGCGCGCACCTTCTTGAGTCCGCTGACGATGTCGGGCGCGGTCTTCAGGTGGTCGCGCAGGGTGTAGAGCTGGGCAGCGACTTGATTCAGTTTCATGGACAAATCCTTGGCCGGGTGCTGGTGGCTGGGTCGGGGTCGCGGGGGGTTCCACCGCACGGCCGCACGGCCGCACGGCCGAACCCTATTTGGTATGCGACTTCGCGAAATCCTCGCCCGCCGTCGCCGCGCGCACCTGCTTGACGAAGGTCGACTCGGCGATCAACCGCTGCAGGTGGCGTTCGTACTCGGCGCCGTCCATGGGCAGGTCGACGGTGCGCTCGGTGAGCGTCGACAGGATCATGGCGTTGCCGAGTTCGACCGAACGGATGCCCTCCACCGCGGGCGCGATCAGCGGCACGCCGTCGAGGATGGCGTCGACGAAGTTCTGCACCACTTCGACGTGCTGGCCGCCGCGGTTGGCCACCGGCACCGAGATGTGCCAGCTCTCGGGCCGGCCGAAACGATCGCCGGTGGTCTGCGAATACTCGCTCATCGGCACGCGGTTGCGGTCGAAGGTGATGCTGTCGCCTTCGATGACCACACGGCCGCGCTCGGCGGCGATCTCCAGGCGGTTGGTGCCGGGGGCTTCGCCGGTGGAGGTGATGAACACGCCGCTGGCGCCGTTGGCGAAGGTGAGGTGGGCGGTGACGTCGTCCTCGACCTCGATGCGGTGCCACTTGCCGAAGCGGCAGAACGCGCGCACCGCGGTCGGCATGCCGAACAGCCACTGCATGAGATCGAGATTGTGCGGGCACTGGTTGATCAGCACGCCGCCACCCTCGCCCTTCCAGGTCGCGCGCCAACCGCCCGACGCGTAGTAGGCCTCGCTGCGGAACCAGTCGGTGATGATCCAGTTGATCCGGCGCACCTCGCCCAGCTCGCCGCTGGTGATCCAATCCTTGACCTTCTTGTAACGCGGATCGGTGCGCTGGTTGAACATCGCCGCGAACACCTGCCGGGGTTCAGGCCGGCGGTCGTAGGCGGCGATCAGCCGTTCGCAGTCCGCCTTGTGCACCGACAGCGGCTTCTCGACCAGCACGTGCAGGCCGGCGCCCAGCGCGGCGATGCCCTGCGTGGTGTGCAGGAAGTGCGGCGTCGCGATCAGCACCGCGTCGCACAGTCCGGAGCGGAACAGCTCGTTGGCGTCGGTGAAGCCCGTGATGGTGGGATGCTTCGCCAGGTTCTTGGCATCGAGATCGGCGATCGCGGTCACCTGCGCGCGGGTGACCTTTCCGGTCAGCACGCTCTGGATATGGGCGCCACCCATGCCACCGGTGCCGATGATGCCGAGACGGACGCTGCTCATGCGGACTCCTTGCGCGTTGGACGGCGGTGCAGCCTAGAAACCAACGCCTGGCATTCCAGAACCAGTGCGCAGGTGCGCGGGACGCGTGCGTTGCTGCGCGATCCGGGCGCGGTCAGCGCGGCGGTGCGTGGAACGTTTTCCTTCCGCGTCACAACGCCACCACCGCCGCATCGATCGCATGCCACGGCACAAAGTGGTCGTCGCCGGACGCACGCGCGTCGTCGCCGCCATAGATCACCAGCCCAGGAGCGACGGTGACGTCGCGGTCGCGCGTATTCAGTTCGCGCAGCTTGCGGGCACCGGCCGTCAGGTCGTGGCTCGGCGTCTCGCTGGCCTTGATCTCGATCGGCACCAGGCGGGTGCCGAGATCGAGCAGCAGCGGGGGATCACCAGCGCGAGTTGACGCGAGAGCCAGGGCATCCTTGCAGATCGCGAAGATTATTCCCGAATTGCAATATTGGTCATAAATCCGTTCTTTAACGAAGCTAACGGGCCATCGATTTCCCGGACCTCCTATTCCGGCGTCCGTCCCCACGCCAGCCCGCGCGAGCGGCGGTAGTCGGACGGGGTGACGCCGACCGCACGCTTGAACACCTTGGCGAAGTGGCTGAACGAGCTGAAGCCGACCGCGCCGGCGATCTCGGTGATCGGGAGGGCGCCTTCCAGCAGTAGGGCCTTGGCGCGCGCCACCCGCAGTTCGCCGAGGTGGTCGACCAGCGAACGGCCGGTGGCGGCGCGCAGCACGCGGGCGAGGTGCGATTCCGACAGGCCGACGGCGTTGGCGACCTCGCGGCGACGCAGGCGGCGGTGCAGGTGGCGCTTGAGGAAGGCCTCGGCGGCGTCGACCACGCGCTGGTGGCCGGCGGCATTGAGCGTCGAGACGCCCTGCGCGGCCACCGGATGGTCACGGGCGATGCGTTTGAGCGCCAGCAGCACGCGCACCAGCAGGGCCTGGCAGAGCACCTGCGAATCGCCGTCATCCGGCTCGCGACATTCGCTGACCAAGGCGAGGACGTCGTCACGCAGCCGCGCCGGCACCGGCACCACCACCGCGAGCAGCGCGGTCAGATCGATCCCGTCGAGCGCGAAGCGGGCGAAATAGTAGCCAGGAGCACGATGGCGGGCCGAGGGCTCGCGCGCGCTGCCCGGCGCGATCAGCAGGCTGTCGTCAGGGCCGAGTTCGTGCTCGACGCCGTCGACGGTCAGCGCCAGGCCGCCGTGCATGCAGAAGAACCACTGATGCACGTCGTGGACGTGGCGCGGGAAGCGGAAGGCCGGGTCGCGCTCGCGGTACACCGCCTCCACCAGGCGCAGTCCCGGGCCGCCGGCGCGGCGTGGCGTCGCCGGGATGTTCACCGCGCCGGCTCCGCGACGAGCTGGCGGCGCAGGCGCGGCAGCACCTCGCGCAGTGCGCTGGCGAGGTCGCCGGGCACGGTGCAGCCGGCGGCCTGCAGGTGGCCCCCGCCGCCGAAGGCCTCGGCCACCGGGCTGACCGCCCACGGCGGATTGCAGCGCAGGCTGCAACGCACGTTGGCGCGGTCCTTGGACTCGCGCATGAGGTACGCGACGGCGTTGCCGGCCAGCGAGCGCGGCACCTCGACCAGATCGCCCCAGTCCTCGGGCTCGCCCACCGCCGCGATCGCCGCCGCCGGGATGGCGATGCCGGCCAGGCGGGGGTCCTGGTCGTCGACGCGCAGGTGTTCGATGCCGAGGCGCACGATGGCGAAGTCGTGGGCGGTACGCGTGTAGGTCAGGGCGCGGTTGATCGCCGCCGCGTCGATGCCGGTGTCAAGCAGCTTGGCCGTCCAGCGGAAGGTGTGGGCGGTGGTGTTGCTGTGCATGAAGCGGCCGGTGTCGAAGACGATGGTCGCGTACAGGCAGGTGGCGAGCACCTGGTCGCGCGCGACGCCGAGGCGGCCGAGCAGCTTGTCCACCACCACGCCCGAGCTTTCGGCGACCACGTCGACCAGGTTGGTGTCGCCGAAGCGGTCGTTGGTGGCGTGGTGGTCGAGATTGATCAGGTGGCCGCGCGGCACCTCGGCGACCGCGCCCAGGCGCTTGCGATCGCCGCAGTCGCAACTGATCAGCACGTCGCAGGCTGCCTGCGAACGCGCCACGGCGGCGTCGGTCAGCGCTTCGATGCGCGCGAAGCCGGGCAGGAAGCGGTAGATCGACGCCGGCACGCTCGGGCAGAGGAAGCGCACCACCTTGCCACGCGCCTCCAGTGCGTGCAGCAGCGCCAATCCGGAACCGATCCCATCAGCGTCGGGATTGAGATGCGTGGTGATGGTGACGGTGGCGGCGGCGTCGAGACGTTTGGCGGCAGCGGCGTAGGGGACGGGCATCGGGCGGGATGGTAGAGGGGCGGCAAGCGCGGGAAGGGGGGCGCGCATGGAGAAGGAGTGAAGGGAACGCAGGGAGCAGGGAGCAGGGAGCGCAGGGGGCCAACCAGTAACGCGCTGCCCGTGCGCTGCGTGGGTGAAAGGCGGACAACGCACTTCACGCGCCGGTCTCGTCCCCTTCACGCCCTTCACGCCCTTCACGCCCTTCACGCCCTTCACGCCCTTCACGCCCTTCACGCCCTTCACGCCCTGCTTCCCCTCCGGCATTCCCCTCACCACATCGCCAGCGCCACCACCAGCGCCGCGCCGCGCACGCACCACCAGCGCCACGTCGCCGGACCAGCGAAGACCAGCGGCCAGAGCAGCAGCGTCCACGGCCCGGGCGCGCTCGCGGCCATGCTGGCGCCGGGCAGCGCGGCCGAGCGCTCGGCGACCCAGGCGAGGGCGGCGAGGTTCCATTCCAGTGCGGCGTAGAGGCCCTCCCAGGGTCCGTCGGGGAACACGCCGGCCAGCACCAGGCAGGGCAGGCCCAGCCACAGCACCAGGGTGCACGGCGGCGACGCGACCAGGGTCACCAGCGGCGACCACGGATTGGCGACGCCGTTGTACCACGCCACCAACGGCGCCGTGGCGAGGGTGGCGGCGATGCCGATGGCGAGACCGTCGGCGGCAGAGCGCCAGGCGAAAAGCTGCGCCCGCCACAGCGGCCGGTCGAGCGGCCACGGCTGCAACGGCCACAGGCGGGCGCGCCAGTCCATGAGATCGCGGCCGAGGGTGACGATGCCGGCCACCGCCGCCACGCTGAGCTGGAAGCCGCGGTCGTTGGCGTTGGCGGGATCGAGCGCGATCAGCCCGGCGGTGGCGAGGGCGATGGCTGCCAGGCGGTGCGGCTCGCGCGCCAGCAGGCCGGCGGCGATCACCGCCAGGTGCATGACCGTGGCGCGCTGGGTCGCCGCGCTGGCGCCGGTCAGCCACAGGTAGCCGGACACCAGGCCGGCCAGCGCCAGCATGCGCGCCAGCCAGGGCACGCCGGCCAGGCGCAGCGTCCACGCCGCCAGCGCCGCCGCGATCGCCAGGTGCAGGCCGCTGACCGAGAGCATGTGCAGCAGACCCGACTGGCGGAAGTCGGCGCGTTCGGGCGCGTCGCCGGAGCCGATCAGCAGGGTGCCGGCGAGTTCGCGGTGGGCATGCACGCGTTCGATCGCGCGCCAGGCCCAGCCGCGCGGGCCGTCGACGCGCAGTTCGTCGCGTTCGAGCACGGTGGCGTCGAGCGCATCGCTGCGCACGCCGGCGCGCCACAGCCCGGCGGCGGTGACGCGGTCGCCGGGCGCGATGCCGGGCAGGGGAGGCGCGCGCACGCTGAGATGGCGCGGCACCTCGCCGCCGGCCGGCAGCTCGACGACGTCCGGGCGCAGCAGGAAGCGCTGGTTCATGCCCTGTCGCCACACCGCCATGACCTGACCGTGCACGCGCACCAGACGCGGTTCGTCGCCGGGCTGCGGCGCCCGGGTGGCGGCGAGCGCGGCGCCGCACAGCGCCGCCGCTGCGACCAGCAGGAAGCGCGCCGCCCACGGCCAGCGCGGCGCCAGCCCGGCCAGCGCCGCAACCGCCAGCGGCACGCCGGCCAGCCAGGCCAGCGCCACCGGCCCCGGCGCCCACGGCAGCACCACCGCGACCGCGCCGGGTTTCAGCGCGCCGAGCACCAGGCCGAAGGCCAGCCACGGAAGCCACGGCCGCAGCGGCGGCGAGGTGAGCGGCGCGAGCGGTGATGGCAGCGGCGCAGGCGAGGGCGGAACGCTCACGATCGGCATTCAAGCGCGCGGCCCGTGACGGCAAGACGGCGATCGGCGTTCATCCGGAATTGCCGGCTCGTCGTCCCCGGGACGTGTGGTCGACCTGACGAACTCCTGGTGGGTGAAGTCGTCGGATCCCCGAGCAGATCCGAACCACAGGCCATCAGCCATCAGCTCCGTTGCGCATCACCGCTTGCGCGGCCCCTCGTTCGGCCCGGTCGTCTGCACCACCTCGAAATCGCCGCCTTTCAGTTTCGACAGCGCTTCCAGGCCGGTGATGCGGCGGTCGGGAGCGATCGACAACCGCCAGTCGCCGCCGTTGTCGGCGACGATCATGCCGTGCTTCTTCAGCGCCTCGGCGATGACCTTGGCGTGCTGGGGAAAGGCGCTGAGGTCGACGCCGGCCTTCAGGCGCAGGCGTTCGCCCATCGCCGGGACGTCGGGGCTGGTGCTCTTGCCGGCGTGATGGGTGGCGGGATAGATCGCCGACTTGCGGCTGAGCGTGACGGTGAAACGCAGCGCGTGGTCGATCACGCCGCGTTCGAGTTCGTCGTAGCGCACCACCGCCGGGAAGATGGGCAGGCCAGCAGCATCTGATGACGTCCAGCCCTGCGGCCGTAGACGGTTGGTGGTGAGATCGAAGGTCGCCGCGCACGACGCCTGCCAACCGGCGGCGGTGCGCCGCGCCTGCCAGAACTCGTGCAGCCGGCCGTTGGCCGGGTCGACCACGATGAGGTGGCGATCGCCATCGCCGGTGCGCTGGATGACGTCGAGGGCGACTCCGTTCAGCGGCCAGTCCTCGATCGGGGCGTTGTCGGGGATGGGGAAGGGACCGGGATCGGACTCGTCGGGATATGCGGTGATGGTCACCGGCACGCGCGGCTGGTCGCCGGCGATGATGACGAAGGCCATGTCGCGGTTGCACGCCAGCTTCTTGTCGGCGCCGATCGACGCGATGATCGCCGCCGAACGCGCATGCACCGGCAGCGCGGAGACATCCTCGTGCCAGGCGCTGTCAGCGGGGAAGATGCGCAACGCGGCGAGCAGTGGCGTCGCCTCGGGCGCGTCGAAGAGCACGCCGAGGCGGGCCTCGCCGGCGCCGGCTGGGGCGATCACGGCGATGAGTACGACGAGGAGAGCGGTACGGCGCACAATGGCTCCCGGACGGATGGCGTTTCAGCCTGCCCGGCGTCGAGGACACGGACACGTCGGATATCCCGTCGCGCGTCCCGCCGTCAGCCAGCATCCTTTTCGGTCGAGCGCACCGCGCTCACACCCGTACCTCGCCGCCTCCCGCGAGCTGCGCCTGATAGGCCGCCAGCGCCGGCGCCACCTCTTCGGCGAGGAAACGATCGACCTGCTGCGGCGCGCGGCCGACGAAGGTGGCGGGGTCGAGCAGCGCGTCGAGGCCGGCGAGGATGGGCGTGAAGAAGGCGTCGGCGCGGATGCGCGCGATGAGGTCGTTGTCGCGGCCGTGCTCCTTGACCTGTTCGGCGGCCTCGCGCGACAGCACGCGGATGCGCTCGTGGGCGTCCTGGCGGCTGCCGCCGGCCTCGACCACGGCCATGATCACGTTCTCGGTGGCCATGAAGGGGAGTTCGTCGCGGACATGGCGGGCGATCACCGCGGGATGGACATCGAGTCCCTGGGCGACGTTCTGGGCGATGGCCAGGGCGGCGTCGGCGGCGAGGAAGGCCTCGGGGATGGCGATGCGGCGCACCGCGCTGTCGTCGAGGCTGCGCTCCATCCACTGCACGGCGTGCGTCTGCCAGGCGTCGTGCGACAGCGCGCCGAGATGCCGGCCGAGGCCGCACAGGCGCTCGGCGCGCATCGGGTTGCGCTTGTAGGCCATCGCCGACGAGCCGATCTGGTCGGCCTCGATCGGCTCCTCGACCTCCTTGAGGTGCGCGAGCAGACGCCAGTCGGTGCCCAGCTTATGCAGACTGGCGCCGAGGCCGGCGAGCGCGCCGACCACGTCGAGGTCGACCTTCCGGGTGTAGGTCTGGCCGGTGACGATGAAGGCGGAGGGGAAACCGAAGGCGGCGGTGACCAGCTCGTCGAGCCGCTCGACCTTGGCGTGGTCGCCGTGGAACAGCGCCAGAAAGCTGGCCTGGGTGCCGGTGGTGCCCTTGACGCCGCGGAAACGCAGGTCGGCGCGCGCACGCTCGACGTTGCGCAGGTCCATGAGCAGGTCCTGCATCCACAGGCAGGCGCGCTTGCCGACGGTGGTGAGCTGGGCGGCCTGGAAGTGCGTCCAGCCCAGGGTGGGCAGATCACGCCAGCGCTGAGCGAAGGTGCGCAGCCGATCGATGACGCGGGCGATGCCGGCCGCGACCATGCCCAGCGCCTCGCGCATGAGGATGAGATCGGTGTTGTCGGTGACGTAGCAGCTGGTGGCGCCGAGGTGGATGATGGGCGCGGCGAGCGGGCAGCGTGCGGCCAGGGTGTGGACGTGCGCCATCACGTCGTGGCGGCGGCGGCGCTCCTCCTGCGCGGCGAGCAGGTAGTCGATGTCGTCGAGATGCGCTGCCAGTTCGGCGATCTGCGCCGCGCTGATCGCCAGGCCGAGGTGGCTTTGCGCGCGCGCCAGTTCCAGCCACAGCCGGCGCCAGGTCGAGAACTTGCGATCGTCGCTCCACACCGCGGCCATCGCGCGCGAGGAGTAGCGGCTGGCCAGGGGATGGTCGTAGCGGTCGGTGGGCATGGGAGAGGGTGCGCGGTGGCGAGGCGGACGGGGTCGACGCGTGGCGCGGCGGCCGTGCCGACGCTATGCGGCGTCGCCGGAGGCGAAAGCACACGCAGGCGCCCAGCTGGCAGACTGCTGAATAAAGCAGCCTGCGGTGGTTTGAGGTCGTAGACCCCCGGAAGCAAAGGCTGAAGCACCGTGGTTTCGCGCGAAACTGGCGCGCCAGCGCCGCACCGAAATGCGCTGCGCTCAGCTGGATGCTGTTCTTCAGCTCTTCAGCCGTCTGCTGGTCGGACCGGATCAGCCGCTGGCCGCCGCCGAGCGATTGGCGGGCGCGCGGTTCGCCGCCGACGCATAGGTCTCGCGATCGCGTACCTCGACCAGGGCCAGGCAGCCGGCGACGTTGGCCCAGCGTCCGGTGGTGGCGATGAAACGGCGCCGGCGCCCGGCGGCAGCGGGCGGGTGGCTGGGGACGGTAGGCGAGGACATGGGCGGGGCGATCATTTCCGGGACCATGGCCGTCGGGGCGGACGGCCGAGTAAGCGTTCAGTAAGCAGTAAGCGCGGCACCGCGGCGGCGCAGCGACCAACCAACGCTTGGACAGGGGGATTCTTAGCGGGTGGCGGTGCGGTGCGGGCGCCAGCGGCCAGCGGCTGAGGTCGAGGTGGCGGCGCCGGAGGACGCCGAGGTAAGGGGAACAGGACGGGGCGGATGATCAAACGCGTCGGCAGCGACGGGGTTCGACGGAGTCGATGTCGTGAAGTTCCCACTGCCCGCCCGGCGCCAGGGAAACCCTCGGGGTTCATTTCGCGCGCGCCGTCACGGCGCTACGCCTAATCACCACGCCGCCGAATCCCGCCGCGAAACACCGCGGCCGGCTGGCGACCTCGACCGGAGATGCGCCAACGTGAGCGCTGCGGCGATTGTCCGCGGCGACACCGTCGACCAGGCCGTCCACGCGGAATGCTCCACGTCATTGCCGTCCGGCAACCCGGGCATTGCCCGGTCGTACCACCTCCGCAACCTGCCCGCCGTGCCACCCACCGGAGCCCGCATGAACCGCCTCAGCACCATCCTCCTCGTCTGCTGTGCCGCCCTGGTCGCCAACGCCGGCGAGGACCCCTTCGGCGGTTTGCGCCTGGGCGTCCAGAGCTATACGGTGCGCAGCATCAAGAGCCTCGATCAGGCCGCGCTGGCGGTGGCCCAGGATCTGAAGCTGAAATACATCGAGCTCTACCCCGGCCACCTCGATCCCAAGCTGCCGGCCGACCAGGTCGACGCCGCCAAGGAGAAGCTCGCCGCGCTCGGCATCAGCGTCGACGCGCTCGGCGTGCTCGGCTTCGGCAAGGACACCGCCGCCAACCGCAAGCTGTTCGAGTTCGGCAAGCGCCTCGGGGTGCGTTCACTGTCCGCCGATCCCGACCCCGCCGGTTTCGCTGGTCTCGACGAGCTGTGCGCCGAGTTCCAGATCCCCATCGCCATCCACAACCACGGCCCCACCCACCGCTATGGTTCGACCGCGCAGCTCGCCAAGGCTTTCGAGGGCCGCCACAAGCTGTTCGGCCTGTGCCTGGACACCGGCCACACCATCCGCTCGGGCGAGGATCCGCTCAAGATGGCGCAGCAGTTCAAGGACCGCCTCTACGGCATGCACCTCAAGGACTTCAAGAAGGACGAGAAGGGCAAGTACGTGGACTGCATGCTCGGCGAGGGCTCGCTCGACGTCGATGGCATCATCCGCTTCCTGATCGAGATCCGCTTCCAGGGCGCGCTCTCCATCGAGTACGAAGGCGGCGATCCGGTGGCCACCGTGCAGAAGGGCATCGCGCGCGTGCAGGCGGCGGTGGCGAAGGCGAAGGCGCCCTGACCCGGGACCAGGGATCGCGGGCCGTCAGTGAACGCGATCGCTGCGGACGCCGTACCGCGCAGTGCAGCCTGGCCATCGGCAACCAGCCAGCCACCGGCGTGGTCGCGGGCCGGCCGCCGCAGCGCCGGCGCTGAAGCCGGGGGCAGGCTGGTGCTGCTGGCGCTGCTGGCCGGCAGCGGCGCCAACGCGCTGACCGCCGGCGAGGCGCGCACCGCCAGCGCCGGCACGGCGGTGCCCTTTCTCTCGGCGTCGTTCGTGCTCGATCCCGACGGCCGCTTCGATGAGAAGACCCGCACCATCACCGGCAGCGACGTCGCTGCGCGCGGCATCGCCGTGCGCCTGGCGCCGGGCTGGACCGCCGGCGTGGTCTTCGATGCCGACACTCTGCGTATGGCAGCGGCGTGGTCGGGCGGGGCGCTGCGCTTCCAGGGGCCGCCGTTCGAAGGCGTCAATGGCAACCGCCCGCAGCTCGGCGTGAAACCGGTCGTCACCGTCGATCAAGGTCCGGGCTGGGCCGACAGCGCCGGATCGTTCAAGGATCCGCGCGCGGACTCGATCGCACCGCAGCCGCCGCCGGGACCGATCCCGCCGGACTGGGGCAGGTACCGCGGCCTGCACCTGCACGGCGACCGGGTCATCTTCGCGTACACCGTCCACGGCTGCGCCGTCCTCGAATCGCCCGGTTGGGCCGACGGCGTCTTCAGCCGCGCCTTCACCCTGGGCGCGTCCGCGCGTCCGCTGAGCGTGCTGGTGGCGACGGCCACCGACCTGGCGGTGGCGGTCAGCGGTCTCGCCGGCGCCAAGGTCGAGACCACGGCCGCTGGCCTGGTGCTGCGCATCCCCGCGCTGGCGGCGGCGACCAGCGGCACGCTGTTCGTCGCGGCCGCCAGCGCCAAGGACGCGGTCACCGTCGCGGCTGCGGCCGGACGCGCCGAAGATCTCGCCGTACTGACCATGGGCGGACCGGGACGCTGGACGACGCCGGTCGAGACCGTCGGCGTGCTGGGCGGCGACGCCGCACCCTACGTCGTCGACCGCATCACGCTGCCGTCCAGCAATCCTTACGGCGCCTCGCTGCGCGTCGGCAGCGTCGACCTGTTCAAGAACGGCACCGCGGCCGCGCTGGGCACCTGGAACGGCGACGTCTGGGTGGTCACCGGCATCGACGCGACGCTGTCCAAGCTGACCTGGCGGCGCTTCGCCACCGGTCTCGATCAGGCGCTGGGGCTGAAGATCGTCGACGACGTCATCTACGTCCTGGGACGCGACCAGATCACCCGGCTGCACGATCGCGACCGCGACGGCGAGGCGGATTTCTACGAGTGCTTCAACCACGACTGGGAGCTGACCGTCGGCTTCTCGTTCTGCCTCGATCTGCACACCGACCCGGCCGGGAATTTCCTGTTCGCGTTCGGCGCACCGGTGGGTGGTGGCGGCAAGGGCTTCAGCACGCTGACCCGGCAGCACGGCTGCATCCTGCGCGTGAGCAAGGACGGCTCCCGGCTCGACGTGCTCGCCACCGGCCTGCGCGTGCCCAACGGCATGAGCGTCAGCCCGGACGGCGTGGTGACCTGCGGCGACAACCAAGGCACCTGGGTGCCGGCCAGCCCGCTGCACGTGATCGCTCCGGGCAGTTTCAATGGGGTCGTCCCCACCGCCCAGGGCGTGGCGACGCATCCACCCAAGGCGCTGTGCTACCTGCCGCAGGACGTCGACAGTTCGAGCGGCGGCCAGGTGTGGGTGACCAGCGACCAGTGGGGACCGTTCTCCGGCGACCTGCTGCATATGAGCTACGGCACCTCGACGCTCTTCAAGGTGATGAAGGAGGAGATCGCCGGCCAGTGGCAGGGCGGGATGGTGGCCTTCCCGTTGAAGCTCACCTCCAGCGCGATGCGCGCGCGCATCGGACCCAGGGATGGGCAGCTCTATATCGCCGGCCTCAGCGGCTGGCAGAGCAACGCCACCCGCGACGGCGGCTTCGATCGCGTGCGCTTCACCGGCCAGCCGGTGCGCATGCCCACCCGCCTGGCGGCGAAGACCGGCGTCTACGAGATCACCTACACCTGCGATCTCGATCCCACCAGCGTCGCCGATGTCGCCAACTACATGGTCGAGGCGTGGAACTACCAGTGGACCAGCGCCTACGGTTCGCCGCAGATCTCACCGTCTGGCAAAGGCGGCAACGACGGCCAAGAGGGCAAGCCGGGCAAGGGCGCCAAGAACGTGCGCGATGTCTGGGCGGTGTCGGCAGCGACGCTGCGTCCCGACCGCCGCACCATCGCGCTGCACATCCCCGAACTGGCACCGGTGTGGAACGTGAAGGTCACCACCAAGGTGCAGAGCGCCGATCGCCAGCCGCTCAGCCACGTCATCCACGCCACCATCCACAACCTGGGAAATTGACCGCGGACGCCGGCCCGGTGCGCAACGGCCATCGTGAGATGCGCAGCGCCGACGTGTAGGAGGACGCGCCGATCGCGCGGGTCAACAGCGCCGTCCGCCGGCCCGTACCTCTCTGGCTCACTGCGAAGGAATCCCATGCGTCTGCATCGTCCTGACCGTCTCTCCCTCCCCGGTGGTTGCCACCTCGCCGTGCTGGCTGTGCTGGCCGCGACCGGCGCCCTGCCGCTCGCCGCTGGCGAGGCCAAGAAGCCCAGCCCAGGCAACGAGGTGCCCTTCATGTCGGCTTCGTACGTGCTCGACCCGGCCGGCAAGTACGACAACACCAGCGGCAATTTCGCCGGCGCCGATGTGGCGCCGCGCGGGATCGCCGTGCGTCTGGAGCCGGGTTGGACCGCCGGGATGATCTTCGACGTCGACACCCTGCGCATGGCCGTGGGCTGGACCGGTGGCGCGCTGAAGTTCCAGGGTGTGCCCTTCGACGGCGGCCATGGTCCGCGTCCGCAATTGGGCGTCCCGCCGGCCTTCGCGGTGGCCCAGGGGCCGGGCTGGGCCGACAGCTCGGGTTCGTTCAAGGATCCGCGCGCGAACTCGATCGCCCCGCTGCCGCCGCCGGGACCGATTCCGGCTGCCTGGGGTCGTTACCAGGGCCTCTACCTGCATGGCGAGCGGGTGATCTTCTCGTACACGATCCACGGTTGCGCCGTGCTCGAGTCCCCCGGCCTGGCCAATGGCGTGTTCAGCCGTGCCTTCACCCTCGGCAAGTCTTCGGGGCCGCTGAGCGTGCTGGTGGCCAAGGCCACCGATCTGGCGGTGGCGGTCAACGGTCTCGGCGGCGCCAAGATCGAGACCACGCCAGACGGACTCGTCCTGCGCATTCCGACTCTGGCGGCGGCGACCAGTGGCACCCTGTTCGTGGGTCCCGCCGCCGCCAAGGATGCGGTCACCGCCGCGGCTGCGGCCGGCCGTGCCGAGGAGCTCACCGCGTTGACCAAGGGCGGACCCGGACGTTGGAAGCAGACCGTCGAGACTGCCGGCGCGCTCGGCGGCGACGCCGCGCCCTACGTCGTCGACCGCATCACGCTGCCCTACACCAACCCCTACGGCGCCTCGCTGCGCACCGGCAGCATGGACCTGTTCAAGAACGGCACCTCGGCCGCGCTCGGCACCTGGAACGGCGACGTCTGGGTGGTCACCGGCATCGACGCCTCCCTTGCCAAGCTGACCTGGCGGCGCTTCGCCACCGGCCTGCACCAGGCCCTGGGCCTGCGCATCGTCGACGACGTCGTCTACGTCCTCGGCCGCGACCAGATCACCCGGCTGCACGATCTCGACCAGGACGGCGAGGCCGACTTCTACGAGAGCTTCAACCACGACTGGGAGGTCACCACCGGCTTCCATTCCTTCTGCTTCGATCTGCACACCGACCCCGACGGCAATTTCCTGTTCGGCTTCGGCGCGCCGGTGCGCGGCGGCGGCGGCGGATTCCACAAGCTCACCAAGCATCACGGCTGCGTCCTGCGCGTGAGCAAGGACGGGTCCAAGCTCGACATCTACGCCAGCGGTCTGCGCGCGCCCAACGGCATCGGCGTCGGCCCCGACGGCCAGGTCACCAGCGGCGACAATCAGGGCACCTGGGTGCCGGCGTCGCCGCTGCACTGGATCAAGCCGGGCAGCTTCAACGGCGTCATGGACACCGCCCACGGCGTTGCCACGCATCCGCCCAAGGCGCTGTGCTTCTTCCCGCAGGAGGTCGACAACTCGGGCGGCGGCCAGGCCTGGGTGACCAGCGACAAGTGGGGCCCGTTCACCGGTGACCTGCTGCACATGAGCTATGGCCAGTCGACCATCTACAAGGTGATGAAGGAGGAGGTCGACGGCCAGATGCAGGGCGGTGTGGTGGCGCTGATCCCCTCGAAGACGCTCACGTCCAGCGCCATGCGCGCGCGCTTCAGCGCCAAGGATGGACAGCTCTACGTCGCCGGTCTGAGCGGCTGGCAGAGCAACGCCGCGCGCGATGGCGGCTTCGATCGCGTCCGCTTCACCGGCAAGCCGGTGCGCATGCCGACCGGACTCAAGGCCAGGAAAGGCGTCTACGAGATCACCTACACCTGCGCGCTCGATGCCGCCAGCGTCGGGGAGATCGCCAATTACGCAGTCGAGGCGTGGAACTACAAATGGACCGGCTCCTATGGGTCCGGCCAGTTTTCGCCGAGCGGCAAAGCGGCTGCGGGCAGCGACCCGAAGCAGAAGGCGCCGAGCCGCGATCCCTGGCCGGTGAAGTCGGCCAAGCTGCTGGCTGACGGCAAGACCATCGCCCTGGAGATCCCCGACCTGACGCCGGTGTGGAACGTCAAGATGACCATCAAGGTGAAGGGCGTCGACCAGCAACCGCTCAGCCACGTCATCCACAGCACCATCCACAATCTCGGCAACTGAGCGAGGCTGGTCCGGTGTGCGCAGAGCGGGCCGGTCCAGCCTCGGGGGGTGCGGGGGGCCACCCCGCGTAGGCGGGCAGGGCCCCGCTGACGCTGCCCGGCAGGCGTCACGCGCAGACGCAAGGCGTCGAGCATGGCGCCGGGAGGGTCCGCGCGGCCGACCGCGCGACGCGCTAAGAGCGGCAACAATTCGGCGCAGTCCTGCGTCGATGGGCAGGGCCCCATCGACGTTGCCCGGCAGGCGGCACGCGCAGACGCGAAGCGTCGAGCATGCCGCCGAGAGGCGCGCCGGACGTGCCGGTCGACCGGCACGGTCGCCGTCGTCGGCGACTTGTGAGAGCGGTTCCTGACATCGATCGTTCGTCCGTGCAGAGAAAGCGCCCGCCCGCGCCCCGCGCTTGCGCGGTCCAGACACCTCCCAAGCATGCCGCGCCTGCGAGGGAGCCGATGAAGCCGAAGGTCCTGGTCCTGCGCGCCGCCGGCACCAACTGCGAGGCCGAGACCGCGCACGCCTTCACCCTGGCCGGCGCCCAACCGACCGTGCTGCACGTCAACCGCCTGCGTGAACGCCCGGCAGCGCTGCGTGAGCACCAGTGCCTGGCCATTCCCGGCGGCTTCAGCTACGGCGACGACATCGCCTCCGGCCGCGTCTTCGCCAACGAGCTGATGAGCGCCCTGCGCGACGAGCTGCTCGCCTTCATCGATCGCGGCGGCTTCGCCATCGGCATCTGCAACGGCTTCCAGGTGCTGGTGAAGGCCGGCCTGCTGCCGCGCCTCGACGGCAGCACGCAGGCGCAGGCTACGCTCACCGACAACACCTCGGGCCTCTACGGCGATCGCTGGGTGCGCTGCGCCGGAGATCCCACGCGCTGCGCCTGGATCCCTGACGCCACCGAGATCGAGCTGCCGGTGGCCCACGCCGAGGGCCGCTTCGTCGCCCCGCCGGCAACCATCGTCCGCCTCGCCGCCGCCGGCCAGATCGCCCTGCGCTACGTCGCCGGCACCAACCCCAACGGCTCGACCGCCGACATCGCCGGCATCTGCGACCCCAGCGGCCGCGTCCTCGGCCTGATGCCGCATCCCGAGCGTTTCCTGCGCTGGGAAAATCATCCGCGCTGGACCCGCGAGCCCCGCCGCCCCGAAGGCGACGGCGTCCGGTTCTTCCGCCACGCCGTCAAGGCGATGGCGAGCTGACCGGCACGGCCGGGCGCTGACGAGCAGCGCACCACGATGACGCTGCCGATGGCACACGCGCCGGTTAGCTCTGCGGGGGCGCGTCCGAATGTGGCATTCAACCAGCAGTCGGCTATGCCAGCGCCACCTCTGGAATCGGACAGGACGTCCCCATGACCAACGAACCCGGCGACATCGCCACACTCCCCGCGACCGATTCGTCCGCGGTTGCCCAGGTGCAGCAGGACGTGGCGAGCACGCCGCAGGCAACCTGGATCGTGGCCTGGGTGAAGAGTGCGGTGCTCTACCTGGGCGTGGTCACCGCATACTTGGCTGCGGTCACTGGCGCCAAGGTCGCCTGGGAGAAGGTCTTCGCCGGCCCGGCGCCGTCCGACCATGTCACAACCTGGATGATCGCCGCAGTCCTCGCCGCGCCGCTGTTGCTTGCACTGTGCTGCAACGTCATGCCCGCCATGCGCCGCCGGCGTGCCCTGGCGCTGCGGCCGGTCGCGCGCGCGGCGGATGCTCTCGCGGAGTCGTACTTCCAGACCGCACCCCGCAGTGAGGACCAGCACCGATTCTTCGCCAGCGGGTATGAACCCTACCTGACCTGGCTGCGTGGCCCGAGCGCCGCGCTTCTCCACCTCACCGGGCCATCCGGCTCGGGAAAATCGTCGCTGATCCAGGCCTGCCTCGCTCCGCGCCTGGCTGAGAAGCCAGCCGACGGCCTCGCCACCCGCGTCATCGTCGTACGTTCGTATCGTGATCCGATCGACGGGCTGCGGACGGCGCTGCGCACGCTGTGGAAGCGGCCGCCCGACGACTTCGACCAGCTCGATCCGGTGACTGCGCTTACCGCTGCGGCCAAACAGGCGAAAGGCGAACGCCTGCTGGTGGTGTTCGACCAGTTCGAGGAATTCTTCCTGCTGCGTGCGCTGAAGCCGGCCGCACGCTCGACCGCCACCGTTTCCGATGGCATCGTCCTCCCGGTCGACGCGATCACGCCGCTGCGTGATTTCCTGCGCGCCTTTCTCGCCGACCCTTCCGAGCGCGTCCAGGTGCTGCTGTCCTACCGCGAGGACCACCGCGTCCTGCTCGCGCCGCTGGGTCTGCCGCCCCGCAATGAGGGCCTCAACTGGATGGCGGTCGAGCCCTTCGATTTCGCCAGGGCCGAGCGCTTCCTGAGCGCCTGTCCCGGCCTGCGCGTTCCGCCGGCGCGCATGGACCTGGTGCTGCGCGAAGCCGCCCAGCAGGAGGCAGGGCGCGTGGTGATGCGTCCAATCGTCGCCAATCTGCTCGGCCTCGTCCTCTTCCGCATGGCCGGGCATCCCACCCTGTGGCGCCGTTCCACTGACCTGCTGCGCGGCTATGTCGGTGACTGTCTCGGCAACGAGGTGCGCGAGGAACGCGCGCGCATCCTGCGCGCGCTGCTCACCGACTTCCACACCGCTCGCCCACGTCCGGCGCATGAGATCGCCCAGGAAGCGAAGCTTCCGATCATCGCCCTCGACGCGCAGCTTGAGCAACTGCGCCGCAGCGGATTGGTGCGCTGTCTCAATACCGAGGAGGCCGACCCCGACCGCCGCGTCTGGCAGATCGCTCACGACTTCATCGCCACCTTGGTCGAGCGGGCGCTGGATCGTCTGCGCACGAAGCTGTGGCGTGCGCTGCGTCCGTGGGTGGCGGCAATCTCGGTGCTGATGGTTGTGGCCGCCCTCGTGTTCGCTCCGTGGATTCAGAAGCAGCGCGCCATCGCCTTCCTTTCCGCACAGGGCTTCATCTGGAATGATCAGAAGCGGACTTTGAAATATGCGGGATCAGGTTTTGGTGATGCGGACCCGACGCGTCTGGCCGCAGGTATGCGGCTTTTGCGACCCACCTCCCTGGGCCTGGGGCGATGCGGAACGCTGAAGCACCTTGACGGTCTCGCGAGCTTGACGGAATTGGCTTCGCTCGATCTCAGCGGGTGCGAGGCGCTGACCAACATCGATGGGCTGAAAGGGATGAGCGCGCTGACGTCGCTCGATCTCAGCGGGTGCGAGGCGCTGACCAACATCGATGGGCTGAAAGGGATGAGCGCGCTGACGTCGCTCGATCTCAGCTGGTGCGCGGCGCTGACCAACATCGAAGCGCTGAAAGGGATGAGCGCGCTGACGTCGCTCGATCTCAG